>Ga0310345_10002644_pt1 | contig 17834 bp, 14 predicted proteins | sample HC15DNA20500_MG_FD_204667 | JGI IMG/M metagenome (GOLD analysis project Ga0310345, IMG submission 204667) | Marine microbial communities from station ALOHA, North Pacific Subtropical Gyre - HC15-DNA-20-500_MG | ecosystem: Environmental > Aquatic > Marine > Oceanic | place: Pacific Ocean: North... | reverse complement strand
GCTGTGGAAGCGAGTACCATCTTCCACAGCGGCCGGGCGTGAATCGAAGCCGTGAACTAGGGGTGTCCTCTACTGATATTGGGGTGCGAAGTTGTAACGGTGGGTTTTGACGTAACTGTGGTCGAGTGTTGATGGGACGCGGCACCGATGTTCGGAGCCGCAAAGGGGCCATAAGGGCTTGAACCCTTGGTAGACTATCTTACGAATTTGACTGTCAGAGGAGGGTAACTGTGTTTCTACTTTGCGTGATGACGGCGCTGTTGGCTCAGCAACCCGCATCCTCTTCCATGGTTTTGGATTTCGAGTTCTTTAGGAGTGAGGTCCAGCCTATCTTCGTGGAGAAGCGCCCGGGCTTCACACGGTGTGTTGTCTGCCACGCGGGCGAGGGGCGTGTCGGGTTTTTAGAGCCACTTTTACCAAACGCGACGACCTGGAATGAAGAACAGTCTCGTCTCAACTTCGAAGCTGTGTCTCAACTCGTTATGCCGGGCGATCCGCTTACCAGCCGGTTACTAATGCATCCTCTTGAGCCAGACGCAGGCGGCGACGAGTTCCATAACGGCGGGCGGCAATTTACATCACAGGAAGATCCGTGGTTCCAGACGCTTGCCGCGTGGGTACGCGGTGCAACAAGGAACTAGAACTAAGGAGTAATTACGATGTTTACGTCACATAGGTTCTGGCCTCTTTTCTCGACAGTTGCGATTCTGTTCGTCCTTGTGCTTGTCATCCCGACATCAGCAGCAGCGCAGGGTGCCGTACGAATTGTCCAGACGAACAGTGCCGGCGATAACGTCCACATCATCGACACTAAGACCAATAAAGTCGTTGGCGAGATTAGCGGTATCGAACGAGCGCATGGCGCGGCCCCATCGCCAGATGGGCGCTTTATCTATGTGGCTAACGAGTCGGACGACACAGTCGATGTTGTTGACATGGGAATGATGAAGGTCGTCAAGCAGATCCCGCTGAGCGGGCGCCCCAATAATATCTCCGCCACACCGGACGGCCGTAAAGTCTACGTGGCGATCGCGCAGGCCCCTGGTGCGCTCGACGTGATTGACACCAGTACGAACGAGATCTCCGCAACGATTTCCGTGCATGGAGGTGTCCACAACACCTACGTCACGCCGGACGGTAAGCACGTGATTGCCGGGACGATTGGCGCGCGTGCTATCACGGTGATCGACACTAAAACCGACATGCCGGTCTGGACTACCTACTGGGATCTCGGGATTCGTCCGATGACAATGGACACGAATTCCGATGGGTCAACGCGACGGATTTACGCACAGTTATCGAATTTCAACGGCTTCGGTGTGCTCGACTTTGATACACGTAAGGAAGTGACCAGGATCGAGTACCCTGAGGTTCCATCCGATCAACGCACACCTGGCCACGGCGGCAACACGGCCCACGGTATTGGTGTCACCCCAGACAACAAATACTTAGTCGCTAACAGTAGCCTGAACGGTAGTGTGTACATCTATTCGCTACCGGACCTTAAGTTGGTTGGTGGGCTCAAGGTTGGGCATTCTCCCAACTGGGTTGCGATGACACCCGACAGTAAGTACGCGTATATCTCGCTGTCAGGACAGAATAGTGTAGCGGTGGTCGATATCGCGAAGGTCGAGATGGTTACCGAAATTATGACTGGCGGCCAAGTGCCGAAGCGTAACGCGACACTGATCGTCAGACAGTAACGCTAGTTGCTGGATGCATGTTCTCCCTCTTGTGATGGTGGCGCTCACATTGGTGAGCGCCACCACGTCGCAAATTCGTTCCGTAGCAGACGGCGTGTATACCACGGAGCAAGCTGAGCGTGGTGCGGCACTTTATGACGAGCGATGTGTCTCGTGTCATGGTGAAATCAGGCAAATGACGCCCGACATGGCGGCGCTGCTTGCGGACCACACCTTTCGGGCCCGTTGGAGCGAACGGTCCCTTGGTGAACTGTTCGAGATGATTCAGGTCGAGATGCCGCAAGATGCACCCGGGTCACTCTCGTCTCAACAGACGACCGACCTACGATATGTCACCGTGGACTAATGTCAGATTACGACCAGGCGGGCTTGCTTGATGCTGGGCGGTGACCTACCATCTAGTGGGAGAATTTTATGAGGACGACACTTCTGCGGTCTCTTGTTCTTGTCGGCATCCTCGGACTGGTGCTAGGCGGATATCTGTCTCGTGATGTTGGTGCGGAGCGAGCGCAAACATCGACGCAGGCGGTCGATTTCAATCGCGACATTCAGCCAATTTTCGCCGCTTCCTGTTTTCGGTGTCACGGTTCCAACGGCAGCACACGGCAGTCCGACCTTCGACTGGATACGAATGATGCTGCTGAGAGGGTTGTCGTGCCGGGTGATTCGGCAAGCAGCATTTTGTTTCAACGTCTGACGACGGGAAACGACGTTATGCGAATGCCGCCGGCCTCGTCAGGCTTGTCGGTGACTGAGGACCAGATTGAAACTGTCCGCCGATGGATCGATGCGGGAGCCGAGTGGGGCGTCTCCCTCGCGGACTCCGATCTCGGTGCGAATCAGGTTGTGGAACGCGTTGTTGACTTCGCTCGGGAAGTTCGCCCGATCCTTTCCGAGAACTGCTTCAGTTGTCACGGTCCTGATGAGCAACAGCGCCAGCGTGGACTTCGCTTGGACGTGCAGGAAGGGTTCTTCGAGGATCGTGCTCGCTTTGGTGGTCCGGTTGTCGTGCCGGGCGACCCCGGCGAAAGTCTCCTCGTTCACCGGATTATCACTGAGGATTCATCAGAACGGATGCCTCGGGGGCGGGATGCGCTCACGGACGACGAGATCGCGACTATCCAACTGTGGATCGATCAGGGCGCGGAATGGGAGTCACACTGGGCGTTCATTCCTCCCGACCGTCCCTTGGTGCCCGCGGTCGCATCGGTCGAGTGGCCACGCAATCCGATCGATAACTTCGTGCTCGCTCAACTTGAGCGAGATGGAGTGAACCCTTCCGCTGAGGCCGATCGCGCGACGCTACTTCGCCGTGTCACGCTTGATCTGACCGGGCTTCCGCCGACAGGGGCCGAACTAGCAGCATTTCTCAACGACGACTCACCGGATGCGTACGAAGATGTGGTTGACGGATTGCTGCAATCGCCGAGATACGGTGAGCGGATGGCAGTCGAGTGGCTTGATGCCGCACGTTACGCTGATACCAACGGCTACCAGACCGACGGTGAGCGATCGATGTGGCGGTGGCGCGATTGGGTCATCGATGCCTATAACGACAATATGCCGTTCGATCAGTTCACCATCGAACAGATCGCGGGTGATATGTTGCCGACCCCAACCCGTGACCAGCAGATCGCGACGGCCTTTAATCGCAATCACAGTATCAACGGCGAGGGTGGCATTGTTGAAGAAGAGTTCATGGTGGAATACGGCGTTGACCGTGTTCAGACGACTTCAACGGTGTGGCTCGGCTTGACACTTGGTTGCGCCAGATGTCACGACCACAAATTTGATCCGCTTACACAGAAAGAGTTCTACGAGTTCTATGCGCACTTTAATAATGTGCCGGAACGTGGCAAGGCCTTTAAGTACGTTAACTCTCCGCCGGTGGTCACGGCGCCGACGGCGGCTCAGGAAGCCGAACTTGCGGAATTTGATGGCAAGTTGCTCGAGTTGCGCGAAGCGTTTTACGCACTGGAGTCCGCTACTCGGACAGCACAGGTGGAATGGGAGGACTCGCTTGACGCGTCGCTGCCGGTTGACTGGGCAATAAGCGACCAACTCGCTGTACATCACCCGTTCGATGGCAATATTGCTGGAATTGTGCAGCCGCAAGATCCTGTGACGGCCATCCTCGAAGACGGCCGGCCGTATTTTGTTGAAGGTCGATTGGGTTCAGCCGCTAGCTTCGATGGGCAGCGGTTTATCAACGCTGGCAACCACCCGGACGTTAGTTACGATGATAAGTGGTCGATTGCGGCGTGGATCTTCCCAACGGCGAAGGACGGTGTGATCGTTTCCCGTGCGCGTGGAGGCGACCAGGGTGAAAGCGGTTGGGGATTGTACCTTGAGGATGGGAAAGTTCGATTGAGTCTGGCAACCCGTATTCTCGACGACGGCGTGGTTGCAGAAACAGTTAACGGCATTCGACTTAACGAATGGCAGCATGTGGTTGCGACTTACGATGGGTCGAAGACGCCGGATGGGATGCGTGTGTACTTGGACGGCATCTCAAACGAATTAACCGGCTTGCTTGACCTTGTCGGTAACCGTCTGCGAAACCGGTCGCCGTTGCGGATCGGTGCGAGTGGATCAGATAAGCCCAGGTTCGAGGGTCATATCGACGATGTTCGAATCTATACGTCGGTATTGACTCCTGAGGAAGTGGGGGTGCTCGCTACAGTTGAGTCGATTAGCGAGATCGCGGCGATTACACCTACCGACCGCACGGCGTCACAGATCGCGAAGCTACGGCTTTGTTTCCTCGATCAGTACGCGCCACAAGAAATCCAAGAGACATGGCGTCAATTGGTTGCGCTTGAGCGTGAGCGTGAGGCCCTCTGGGAAAGCTTTCCCACTGTTATGGTGATGGCGGAAATGCAGCCGCGTCGTCAGGCATTTCGACTCGACCGCGGTGCGTATGACAATCCGGCGGAACCGGTTAGTCCAGGCGTGCCAGCGGTGCTACCACCGCTTCCCGGAAACACAGAGGCGAATCGACTGGCGCTTGCGCGCTGGCTCGTTGAGCCCGATCATCCGCTCACGGCGCGTGTGACTGTAAATCGGTTTTGGCAGATGTATTTTGGTACCGGTATTGTGAAGACAGCAGAGAATTTCGGGACGCAGGGTGAGTTTCCCAGCCATCCAGCGTTACTTGATTGGCTAGCGACCACCTTCATCGATTCAGGTTGGGATATGAAAGCGATTCAGCGCGTGATTGTGACCAGCGCGACGTATCGTCAGGCATCCCATGTTGGGGCCGAAGATGCAGAGGCCGATCCAGAGAACCGCCGTCTCGCGCGTGGACCACGGCTCCGGTTGCAGCCGCAGATGATCCGTGACCAGGCGCTTGCAGTGTCTGGTCTTCTTGTTGAAAAAGTAGGTGGCCCATCGGTGAAACCGTATCAGCCAGAAGGCTTGTGGTCTGACATGGTAGAGGGAGGCTACGGGGATTATGTGGAAGCGGAGGGCGACGATCTCTATCGTCGTAGCCTCTACACATTCTGGAAGCGAACTCTTGGGCCGCCCACAATGATGAACTTTGATGCGTCGACCCGTGAGGTATGCATTGTTCGTACCGGTCGTACTAACACCCCGCTGCAGGCGTTGAACCTGATGAATGACGTGACCTATGTCGAGGCAGCACGCCGCCTGGCCGAACGGATGATGCGAAATGGGGGTGCGACGGCCGAAGAACGATTAGTTTACGGGTATCGGGCGGCGACGGCCCGTCGACCACAGCTAGAGGCTCAGGCGGTATTACTCGATGGGCTCCAGTATCACATGAACCACTATGAGAATGATCGTGCGGCAGCGCTTGAATTAATCGCCATGGGTGAGTCTCCTCGTGACGAGACCTTGGATGTGGCAGAGCTTGCGTCGTACACTATGATTGCCAGTCTGATACTGAATCTAGATGGAACAATTACAAAGGAATAGGTCATGGATCTGCTTGAAAGATTGCTTACCCGTCGGCGGTTTCTTGAGCTATCTGGTTCAGGGATCGGTGCTGCTGCGCTGGCTACCCTGTACAACGATGACCTCCTTGCGCAAGCACCCGGAGCCGTAGGAGCACCGGTCGGCGGATTGCCAGGATTACCGCATTTTTCACCTAAGACGAAGCGGATTATCTACCTTTTTCAATCTGGTGCACCATCGCAGCATGAGTTATGGGACCACAATCCAAAACTCGCCGAGTTACGTGGGACTGATCTTCCGCCGTCAGTTCGTGGAGACCAACGTCTCACTGCGATGACGGCGGCTCAGACGAGTTTCCCTCTCGTTCCCTCGTTGTTCAAGTTCGCGCAGCACGGTGAATCACGTGCGTGGGTTAGTGAACTGATGCCTCACACGGCCAAGATTGTTGATGATCTCTGTTTTATTAAATCGATGCACACGGAGGCAATCAATCACGATCCTGGTATCACGTTCTTTCAAACTGGGGCACAGCTTGCTGGGCGCCCTAGTATTGGGGCTTGGTTGTCGTACGGCCTTGGGACGATGAACAGTGACTTGCCTACTTTCGTGGCTATGGTTTCGAAAGGATCGTCTGGGACAGGGCAGCCGCTATACGATCGTCTGTGGGGCAGCGGATTTCTTCCGAGCCAATACCAGGGTGTGAAATTCCTCTCGACGGGTGATGATCCAGTCCTATTCCTTTCGGATCCCCCTGGAGTCGACACAGGTACCAGGCGGCGTTTTCTCGACGATCTCGCGAAGCTCAACCGACAGAAAGAAGAGGAGTTTGGTGATCCTGAGACGAATACGCGCATTGCTCAATATGAGATGGCGTATCGCATGCAGTCATCCGTACCTGAGCTGACCGATTTGTCCGATGAACCGGATAGTGTCTTTGAACTCTACGGGGAGGATTCGCGAAAGGCCGGAACATTTGCTCGCAACTGCTTGCTTGCACGTCGCCTTGCTGAACGCGATGTGCGTTTCATTCAACTGTTTCACCGTGGCTGGGACCACCACACGCGTTTACCGCGTGGGATCCAACTACAGGCGAAGGATGTTGATCAGGCGCAAGCCGCATTGGTGCAGGACTTGAAGCAGCGCGGCATGTTGGATGAGACACTTGTGGTCTGGGGTGGTGAGTTTGGACGTGGGCCCTACTCTCAGGGTGTTCTGACTGCGGATAATTATGGGCGTGACCACCATCCCCGGTGCTTTACGATCTGGATGGCAGGCGGCGGCTCGAAGCCCGGTATCACCTACGGCGAATCAGATGATTTTGGGTACAACGTAGCGAAAGATCCAGTGCATATCCACGACCTGCACGCGACGATGCTGCATTTACTTGGTATTGATCACACTAAGCTGACCTACCAATATCAGGGTCGCAACTTCCGCCTGACGGATGTTCATGGGAAAGTTGTCGAGGACGTCCTGGCCTGACCTGTACGGTAAGCGAACGGCACTTTGCTCGATTGGATCGGCCACATCCCAGGAAGAGGTAGAGGACTGTACTAGACCACGTGATTCTCAAGGACTAAACCGAACTTTAGAATAGACAGCCACTTTTATTAGATTTTTGTTTCCCTCGGACTCGAAACCCCATCCTGTTCTGGGTGGCTATAATCAGCCCACCTTTATTCCACGCGGATGTTCCGCACGCTGTTTTTTAGCAATATGCTCGCGCAGTTAGGTGATTAAGGAGGCGTGAGATGACTACTAGGAGGAACGCTCTGCCTGATCTCGTTTCACGGTACAGGGAGGCTGATTATGAGACGGTTTACTTTGGTAACTGCTACGTTTGTCTGTGTTCAGCTAATGACGGCGCAGGTGCCATCATCGCACGATGGCATGCCGAAATTCTCGCCTGTGACGTGGGAACGACTGGTCAATGCCGCAGACGAACCCCATAACTGGTTGATGTACTCTGGCACGTTAGACAGTAAGCGGTACAGCGCGTTAGACCAGATTGACAACCAGAACGTGGCGAATCTGAAACTGAAATGGGCTTATTCGATCAGGCAGCTCGACCGTGCTGAGACGACTCCACTCGTCGTGGACGGTGTGATGTTTATTACGGAATCCCCGAGTAACGTGACTGCGGTGGATGCGACGACGGGGCGTCCCTATTGGCGATATGTGCATGAATTGCCTGACGACCTCCGTATCTGTTGCGGTCGCAACAATCGAGGTGTCGCCATTTTGGGTGACACTCTATATATGAGCACGCTCGACGCTCATCTCGTTGCCATTGACGCGCGCACAGGTAACCTGTTGTGGGATCAAGAGGTCGCGGACTATAGGGCCGGTTACAGCAAGACCGCCGCGCCACTCATCGTCAAGGATAAGGTGGTGACCGGTATTGCAGGAGGCGAATTCGGTATCCGCGGATTTCTCGATGCGTATGACGCTGAAAACGGTAGCCGCCTATGGCGGACTCACACCATTCCAGGACCTGATCATCCGGACAACCGGACCTGGTCCGCCGATTCGTGGCGGACGGGGGGGGCGCCAACGTGGATCACTGGCTCCTACGACCCCGCACTCAACCTAGTGTATTGGGGGACCGGCAACCCTGGTCCCGATTACAACGGGGAGATCCGTGGGGGCGACAATCTGTACGCCGACTCTGTTCTAGCCCTCGATGGGGATACCGGTGAGTTAGCGTGGTACTTTCAGTTTACGCCCCACGACGTCCATGACTGGGATGCAATTCAGATTCCTGTTCTTGCTGATATCGAGATTGACGGCGAGCCGCGCAAAGCCATGTTGTGGGCGAACCGCAACGCGTTCTACTACACGCTTGATCGAGAAACCGGGGAGTTTCTCGTTGGCAAGGCTTTCGCTAGGCAGACGTGGGCAGAGGGGCTTGACGAGAACGGTCGGCCGATCCGACGTCCAAACACTTTCCCGAGCCGCGACGGGACCCTTGTGTCTCCCACGGCCGGCGGGGGTACTAACTGGTGGTCACCCGCCTATAGTCGACGAACGGGTTTGCTCTATGTTAACGCCTTCGATGGCGAGGCAGAGTTCTTCATTCGGGATGAGGAATACGTGGAGGGAGATCGATTCACAGGTGGCGGGACCGATACGCCACAACCGATCGACAACTACGCGAGCGCTATCCGCGCGCTCGATCCGAGGACCGGTGATCTACGTTGGGAGTTCCCGCTTAAACCGCGCGCGCGCTCGGGCGTCTTGGCCACAGCAGGAGACCTCGTCTTCAGTGCTAGCGTCGAGGGCTATTTCTTTGCGCTTGACGCGGTTAGCGGCGAGGAACTGTGGCACATTCCACTCGGTGGTCCTGTTAATGCGTCGCCGATGACCTATGCAGTGGACGGTCAGCAGTACGTCACGATGACTGTCGGAAACACCGTCTATACGTTCGGCCTGGATGGCGAGTGACTATTTCGATCTGCCGCTCGTACCCGTTTTGGCGTCCAGGTCCTCGGTACGTGCGCCGCTGAGTACGTTGGCGATACTGTAGTTCCCTTCGTGACACGCGTATTCGTAGAGCGGACCTTGCGTTACGCCGCGCGCTTCTTGATTGGTGGTCAGTGGAATGCGAACGCTCCATGGGCGCGTGAATTTTTCGGGATCGGTCACGGTGAACTCGTACACGAGCGTGTCGACGCTAACGCGCGTAAAGCGTTCGACTAGGTGCATTGTTTCGGTCGGCATACGCCAGGTGGCCGCCCATCGGTCGTCAGTCTTGTCGACAAAGTGTGTTGATTCGACGACCAGCGTGTCACCATCCCACCAACCTCGGATATCGCCGTTCCATTGACGGATGGTACCATGCGGTCGCCCGGCTAGCGGGATGATACGCCGATCACGAAACATCTCATGAAGAACGACTACGTGGTCAGCGGTCTGCACGATCTGATGATTTGGGTTGTAGCCGAGCCAGAACATCGGCACCCCATCGGTGAGGCATCGTTCCCCGGTATCGACGTCCACCCACGAGTTGCGTGCGCCGCTCACGCGGTATACACGCTGGAGCTGGTCACGTTGCCGCATCTTCTGGGTATAAGGGATTAGGCCGTCGAGCGGTTCGACGATCAGTGCAGTGCGCCGGTCCGGGACAATTCGCGTACCGGGATCGAACCAGATTTGGTTGTAGGTGCCAGGATCACCGTCGCGGGGCGCACGGTCAACATACCGATTCTGGTCGGCACGCTGTTCCAGTGCGGCCGCTTCTTCTTCGGTTAGGAATTCCTTCTCCGCGAAGTTCTTGGGGCGTTCCAGTGGTGTTAGCGTCGAGCCAGTCCAGATTCCTTGGAGATCGGGATCCCCCCAAGGTGTCCGGGGCGGAGTTTGTCCCGTGGCGAAAGGCGGTGCTAACCACAGGAAAACGAACATCACGACTAAGGAAGCGAAACGGTAGCTACTCATTCTTGGCCTCCCCAACTGTACGGGGGTCAAACATCATTTTCTTTATTAGCTTAGGCGCTTAGGCTCCGAATCGCAACGGGTGGTGTGAGGTGCGGCTTTGTACGGATAGTTGAGTCATACTCCAGTGAGTCGGTAGCTGAAAGGGGAGGGGTAGCCATGACGCGAGGGCGAAGAGGTGTGCTAGGTGTCAAATGGTGTCTCCGTGTGGGAGGCACGTTGGCTGTCTTGGTTGGTAGCGCGTTATGGTTCGCAGTACCCGAGGCGCAGCGTGGTTCGCAGGATCCGAGATATAGAGTAGATCCATTATGGCCGAAGCCGTTGCCCATCGTTACGGATAGCGACGGACTGTCACATCAATGGGTGACAGGTATGGTGGGGGCGACTTGTAGCGACTCCCATGATCACATCATTACGATCAACCGTGGTTTCTTGCGGAACGGTCTCCTTCCCCAAGAAGGATCGCAGTCAATTCCGTCGCCGCCGGTCATTCTGTACGATCCGGCGGGAAATGTTGTGGACAGCTGGGGAGACTCTATGCTCACCCCAGAGGGTGCGGCTGCGGTACTGCCACATGGCCTCCACGGATGCTTCGCTGACTACATGGATAATATCTGGATCGCAGGTAATTCAGACGGTGTTGTTCAAAAGTGGTCGCATGACGGGTCGCGGATGCTGCTGCAGATCGGGACTAAGGGTCTCTGCGATGGGCCGTCGAACTTGAATCCGGAATCACCCCATCCCACATGTGGTGAACCGGGTAACAATGCTAGCCGGTCATTGTTGAACGCCCCGGCGGATGTTGCGGTAGATGAAGGTTTGGATCCAGTCACCGGCGAACGCGGTTCGGTTTACATTGCGGACGGGTACGGCAACCATCGGATTGTGGTTTTCGATAGTCAGGGAAACTATTTGCGGCAGTGGGGGTCAGCTGGTAGTGGTGAGGGGCAGTTTGTGGAGGGAGGTGGAGGACATCCACATTGTGTTGTTCTCAGCAACGACGGGTTCGTGTATGCGTGTGACAGGGGACAGAATCGTCTTCAAGTATTCGATAAAGAGGGTGAACTGAAACGAATCATCACGATCGATCCACCGGCTCAGATGATGGCAACCATGCGGGCTACCGACATCGAACTGTCGCGTGATGAGCAACAGAGGTTTTTGTTTGTTGTGGATCTCGGAAGCAACCGTATTTGGATTCTTGAGCGACAGAGTGGAAACATAGTCGGCAGCGTCGGAAGGTCAGGGCATATGGCTGGTGAGTTTACCTTCCCTCATACGATCGCGACAGACTCCAACGGCAATATATACACTGCTGAGACGGTTGGCGGCCGCCGAAATCAGAAGTTTGTGAAAATTAGCGACTAAGGTCGTCGGCAAGTCCACTTGCACCAATTTAAGGTTCTTCTGACGGATGAGGAACATCGGGGTCGCATCGTCCTTCAGGAACAGCTAAGTAGTCATGGGCCTTCCGTATTTCGAAAGGTCACGGGTGACGAGCCGGGTTCGGTTGAGTACGAGAACTGTTGTTAGAACTCAATGCGGTCGCATATATAAATGCGAATTAGATTTGAGCTAATGCCTAGATCAGGATTGTGTTCGGAGTCGTTGCTTTTCGGCACGGCGTCTTTTGAAGTTATTTGATTATTAGCACGAACGCTCTAGGAGACTTGGTCCCCACATATGGCAGGTGACGGTTTTTTTGAAACCAACATCACATTCCCGGCTGTCTGTTCGCACGGCAATAGCTGGGTTAGCCGTGCCTTGCACGGTACGAACTCTTGCAGCTAGCTAAGCAGTGGCTTGGCTACGCAGCTTGTGATGGGATGATAGGGATGTAGTGTTGGAATGCTAGCCGCAATCGAATGCGGGCACCCTTTTTATCCTGGGCATTGTCTATGAACGTTGGGTTCGTCAGTACTGGTGAAAAACTAGTCGGTAACGTGCATTAGTCAGGGTTACCGTCGATGATCGGTTCGAACGGGCGAAAGCAGATTGAATGAATCAGAATGTAACCCAAACCACGGAACTCCGAGTTGGCTCGACCGTTCTCTCCGTTGCGCCAGAGGTTGGTGGTGTGATCACGCGCTACGCATCCGACTACAATGGTCAGGCCATTGAATGGTTGAGGCCGGCGCGACCGGAAGCGATTTTACGTCTGGCACCGGGGGATACATCGTGTTTCCCGATGATTCCGTTTTCTAACCGTATCCGCAACGCACAGTTCCATTTTAGAGGGCGTCTGATAAACCTCGCGCGAAACTTTGAACCGGAGCCGCACGCGATTCATGGACACGGTTGGCGCGTGGGTTGGGATGTCATTGAACAAACTGAGGTGGCGTTGACGCTGGAGTATACGCACGCAGCTGACGCTTGGCCTTGGGCGTACCGCGCCCGTCAAGAGTTCGTTCTGGGCCGTGACGATCTGCGTGTGCGGCTCAGTGTTACAAACGACGCGACGCAGCCGATGCCAGTGGGTTTCGGATTGCATCCATATTTCGTTAGGACGCCGAGGGCTCGGCTGCGGGCAGATGTCGGACCTATGTGGCAGGTCGATACCAATAAAATGCCGATAGAGGTTGTGAATGCACCGGCCTCTCTGCGAATCAATGGCGGCGGTCTGAGTCCAGATACCGTCACGCTTGACAATAACTTTCTTCTGTTTGGAGGGCGTGCCGTCGCCGAATGGCCGGAGTGGGATGCCCGACTTCGAATTGATGCAGATCCGGTGTTCAAGTGCTTCGTCGTCTACACACCGGCTGGTCAGGATTTCTATTGCGCCGAGCCGGCGACGAATTGTATCGACGGGTTCAATTTAGCAGACATGGGTATTCCAGATACTGGGATACTCGTTCTCGCTCCTAATGAGACGACTTCTGGGACCGTGACTTTTACGCCTGAGATTGGAATTGCGGAGAGGTGAGCAATTCTCCGGCTGTATCTTGAGATAGCCGAAGTAACATGCAGAAAAGAGTCAAGCTGGTTTTGCTCTTTACACTGTTCGTGCTTCTCATAGCGCTCGGTCTGTCGAATGCGCAGCAGGTCGATCAAGATGGCTGCCCTGACATTCGGTTGTTCTTCGAAACAACCGCTCAAGAAGGGAGTCGATCAGAGGACGCACTCCGTCAGATAGGGGGGCAGTGGCGGGTCGGTTATGCTGGGATCATCTGGGAACTCGCTCGATTTGTACGACCGCCCGGGTCCCAGTTCTTTCAATATTTCAGACTCATGAATTTCCTCGAGCAACAAACAGGTCAGCAGTTAGGGGTCGACCTTGGGGCTTGGCAGAATTGGATCTGGAATCAGCCGTATGATCCGCACCCGGATTATGCGTTTTTCAAGGGGCAGTTGTACAGCCAACTTGATCCTCTTTTTGAAGAGTTTTTTCCCCGTGGAGTAGAGTCGCTCATTCGTCTGGACGAGATTGCATGGGGTGGTGTAGCGGTGAACGGGATTCCACCACTGGAGTACCCAAAACGATTAGATGCTGCTTCGGCTGACTATCTCAGGGACGATCATATTGTGTTCGGGATCGCGATCGAGGGTGAGGCGCGGGCGTATCCGAAACGAATCCTCGCTTGGCACGAGATGGCACTCGACATCTTAGGTGGTGTCGAACTCACGATCGTCTACTGCACACTCTGTGGAACTGTAATTCCGTTCGAGAGCGTAGTGGACGGGCGACATCTCACATTTGGGACTAGCGGTCTCTTGTATCGGTCGAACAAGTTAATGTTCGATCACGAGACGCGTAGCCTGTGGAACACGTTTGAAGGGGTGCCGGTGGTTGGCTCTTTAATTCGAAGGGGCCTTCGACTTACGCCCCACGCCGTGGTAACGACGACGTGGGGTGAATGGAGGAGTAAGCATCCCACTACGACTGTTCTCTCGCTGGACACTGGACACCGGAGAGATTACTCGGAAGGAGCCGCGTACCGAAATTACTTCAGCACCGACGAACTGATGTTTCAGGTCTCCAACAGGAATGACCGATTGAGAAACAAGGAAGAGGTGCTAGTGATGCTGCTTGACGACTTAAACGCTGAAGGGCAGCGTCGCCCTTTGGCGGTTGTTGCGTCTCTACTCCAAAAGAACCGTGTTTTTCACCACAGGCACGCTGGACGGAATCTGGTGATCGTAACCAGTGCTGGCGGAGGGAATCGAGTGTACGACTGTCAGGATATCCGTTTTGTACGGCATCTCGACAAGGATAAAATTCTCGATGAGATGGGTCGAGCATGGACCATCACGGAAGACGTCCTTTTCTTGGATGACGATCCTACTGTGCGGCATGTGCGTGTGCCAGCGCAACGCGCTTTCTGGTTTGGCTGGTATGCGCAGTTTCCGGAAACGATATTGATCGGCTAGACTCAAGTTCGCCTTAATAACGTTGTACTCGTAATCTTAATAGAAGGAATGGCCATACGCGTTTTTGGTCTGTCGGTCGTCAGTATCGTGGTGTGCCTTGGTTTCGTCGTTGCGCAAGACAGTGACGTGGACGCGATCGAGCAGCTGATGGACGAGTATGTCGCATTGTTATCCGAAGGGAATAGTGAGGCAGTAGCGGCATTCTATGATGCCGATGCAGTTTTGGCCGTGGGGACCAACGTCGCAGTCGGTCGGGACGCAATCTCTCAGACCCTGATGGACATCCAGTTTGAAAATCCACTGCGGTTGACGCGACAGGGTCTCACACTGTTGTCCGGGACGGTCGCTATTGCACATGGCACCTTCGGTAATGGTGATACTGGAGGGCATTACCTAAGGGTACTGGTTAAAAAAAATGGGCAATGGCGAATTGCCGCATTGCAGACGACGCAATAGCTATCCGGAAGGTAGTGCCATCATCGAACGCGCTTGCTTCTTTGATAACGGGGGGCTCCGGAAGAGGCGAGTCGATCACCTAACAGAGTGTCCCTCTTGCATATGTGGTTCGGCAGCCTGTTCACTAAAGTCGATCCCGTAATGTTTTTGGAAAATGAGAGACGTTTGAACGAACGGAATGTATTAGTTGCAAGTCTGGGTAACTTGAATTGTGTCGAGGAGGTAATTCGATGAAAACCGTCCAGAAACTCACGCTAGACGACACGCGCATTGTCATGGCTGCCGCAGAGAAAAAGGCGCGTGAGATCGATGTGGACATGGATATTGCCATCACCGATGACAATGGGAGCTTGTTGATGTTTCACCGGATGGACAACGGGCGAATTACCAGCATCGATGTGGCGATTAGTAAGGCATTCACTGCAGCGGCGGCTCGCCGTTCTACCCGCGCCTATGGCGAGATTAGCGGGCCTGGTGGTCCGACCTTCGGAATCCACGTTAGTAACCAGGGGCGCTTCATGATCGTTGCTGGAGGGTTACCGATCTTCGTTGATAACCAAATTGTCGGAGGAGTCGGCTGTAGTTCGGGATCGCCGGATCAGGATGAAGTCGTAGCACAGGCTGGGGTTGACGCGTTTCTGTTGAGTCTGGGTTAAGTACTTTTGACGGCCGATCTGATGATACGGTAGTGGGATGAGTGTCAGTGTATGGTGCACGATGCTATGCGTTGGTAGTGCTACTGCCTGTGGTATGGGTTTGCATGATGCGGATGAGAGGCCGGTACGTTCGGATATGTCTTACGGTTCGCCGGTGGTTAACGACGCCTGGCAGATCGTCAAGATGGCCACGGCCAACGGTGTCTTCACGATAGAGGTCGAACTCGTAGATCTCAGCACTTCCACGAGCGTTGCCAGGATGCTCGTGACCCCACTGATGTATGACTACTCCGAGGTTCTCGTCTACGTTTACGAAGATGGACAGGGACGTGGGGGGCACCGGCCTGCGAAACGGATCCGCTGGACTTCAGACGATGGATTCGACGAACTTGACTACCGTGTATCGTGACTGATCGAGGTTGTGGAGTAAGTCAGTAGCCGATGTGAAGTCTAAAGCGAGAACGAGAGCTCGGGCGACGCCGATAAATTGCGACTCCTACCTTGCGGTTAAACACCCTTGTCGTGCGGATGGTTTGCCGCTACGTGCACCAGGTCTAACTTTGAGCCATTACCATTCGGCTTGAGGGTCCCACGCTACACGATACCGGTCCTTACTACAATCGCACGCTAGAGACGGTTAAACAGCTACGGAAAGCTGACATTATCCGAGCAGCAGGTTTACGATGAATGTTGCGGCGAGGATGCCGGCGACATCTGCAGCGAGACAAGCGGGCACGGTATGGCGCGTCTTACGCACACCCACGGCACCGAAGTAGACAGCTAATGTGTAGAACGTTGTTTCGGTGCTACCGGAGTATGTACTGACCATATAGCCGACGAGTGAGTCTGGACCGTGTGTCGACATTGCGTCGGCCGCGACCCCAAATGCACCGGAACCGGTTAGTGGTCGCAGGATGGCCATTGGCAGTGCTTCCGGTGGCATCCCAATGAGTGTGGTTACCGGTGCAATAAGGCTAACCAGGATTTCTAGTCCGCCCGATGAGCGGAACATTCCCACCATAACAAGTATGGCTACGAGATAGGGAATGATACGGATGGCGACCTGAAAACCTTGTTTTGCACCTTCGACTAGCGAGTCGTACACGCTTACGCGACGCACCCAGCCATAAAGTACCAACACCGAGACGATTGCAGGGATGCTCCAAGACGAGATCAGGCCTTGAATCAACTGGAGCACTGATTCAGTGCCAGCGCGCGTGATGATGTCATGGACCGCGACCGTGAAGAAGACTAACCAAAACCCACGTCCGAGCCAGACACGTAGGGGTGCAGATTCTGAGCCCTCCTGGCTAATTAAGTGTTCATTTATGGTAGAAACATCGTTCATCTCTTTCCGCTCGATCGGTGGTGGCTCGGTCACCCGGTAGGGTGACAACCTTGATAGGAGCAGTACAGCCGTGATGGCGATTACTGTTGCCGAGCCGCTTGCAAACCAGGTTGGAAAGAAGATCGCGGCTGGGTTTTGCGACTCGAGCGATACACGTAGTGCGATCATTCCAGATGGTAGAAGCGCAAGTGCTGATGTGTTGATGGCAAGGAACATGACCATTGCGTTGGTCGCGGTTCCTGTTCGGCTGTTGAGCTTCTCCAGTTCTTCCATGGCCTTTATCCCGAATGGTGTTGCGGCGTTCACTAGGCCAAGCATGTTAGCGGAGATATTCAGGAGCATCGCACTCATTGCTGGACTGCTTGAGGGTACGGTAGGAAAAAGGATCCGCATGACTGGGCTAACGATGCGCGCCAGGCTCGTCATTAAACCGCCATCTTCGGCTACTCGCATCAATCCGAGGAAGAAAGCCATTGCACCGATCAACCCAATCGCGAGCTCGACCGCATTGCCTGCGGATGTGAGGATGCCGTCAGTCAGTGCATTCATCTGACCGGATACGGCTGCGAGAAGGACTGAGGAGAGAGCAATCGTTACAAACAACCCGTTCAGCATGAGGGATAGTTATTAGTGTTCGGTGTTACAAGCGTGCGGGTGAAGTGCAGAAATCTTAGGATCAGTTCTTGAGGTGTTACGAGAGAACGATTTAACTGTTTGTGACTGATCGGAAACGTAACCATGTAAGTATTTCGTGCTCCACGGGCATGGTTTTTGGGTCACGTTCGTGCTAGTTGCCACCTGCGCAGAAAGTGCACTCACCGGTCTTGAAGTGTTTGGCTCCAGTGGTTCGGTTCTATCCCTGCCAGGGGAAATGTCGCTATCGAAATTAATGGTATGGTCGCTTCGTACCGATGGGGTTGGCACGCGAGTCGCCGTTAATGCCGTGTGGTTCAT
>Ga0310345_10002642_pt1 | contig 17848 bp, 9 predicted proteins | sample HC15DNA20500_MG_FD_204667 | JGI IMG/M metagenome (GOLD analysis project Ga0310345, IMG submission 204667) | Marine microbial communities from station ALOHA, North Pacific Subtropical Gyre - HC15-DNA-20-500_MG | ecosystem: Environmental > Aquatic > Marine > Oceanic | place: Pacific Ocean: North... | reverse complement strand
TTTTCTTCCTAGTACTAACTATTGGATTTGTTTACGAGTTTGGTTCAGGTGCTCTGTACTTTACAGATAAACGAAGTTCTATCCGTGTTGAAAAATCATAATTCTAGCACACATCTTCTTTTTCCAATTAATATCCCCCTATTATTCTGTACTAAAATACTTAAATTACATCTTTTATATAAATACGCAACCTTATAAAAGTATAAAAGTTTTATACTAGCGTGGTTACTATTCTTATTATTTCAATTTTAGTCAAATAAAATCGAAGATTTGTTGGACTAGCGTCATTAATCTTTTTTTAATATAAAAAAGATCAATAGCTAGGATATTTTATTAGATAAAAATCAACATATAATTTAAGTAGTGTCTCAAAGACTATAATTAATACTCTTGGCTACGCCGCTATTAAAGAACACATAAAGTATAAAAATGGTAGTAGTTTATTTACTATCATGACTAATTTAGCGTCTACAAAATCACCTCTTTTTTTGATTAGGCTAGCGCACTCTATGGTTTATTGTAGCGGCTCGTGTTTTTATAGAAAAAAAAAACAATAAAACCACAGTTTAGTACTTTAAATACTCTACAAAAAAGAAATTTACAAACTAAATAAAACATAATATACAGAAATAGTATATATATTTAGTGTATTCTTTTTATTTACATCTCTGCTCGTGTTTTTTCTATAAAAACAATAAACAGGTACTTTTTACGTTTTTGGTTTTTATATATATATATAAAAGGTCTAGGTCTAGTTAAAAAGGGTGTAGGTTTCTGTAAAAGTACTATATAGGTATACTTATGCTTTTATTATATTATACTATTTTTTATACAGGCTGTAAGGTAATAAAATGAAATTAAATTTTGTCACCGTTAGGTAAATTGTAATTTGCAATTTATTTTATAAAGGCTTTAGAATAAATCAAAATATGAGTTTCGTTTCGAAGCAGAAAATAATAAAAGAGATAAGGAGAAATAAAGAAGGACTTGCGCTAGCGCATAACAATAAAAATTATTAAAAAAATGCTAACACTACTACTAATTATTCCTCTAGTGGGTGCTCTAATGCTAGCACCTATGCAAGGAAATACTGCTCAATCAGAGTCACAAATGAAACGAGTAGCACTAGGAACAACACTAATTAATTTTGTTCTAAGTATTGTACTATGGGGTGAATTTGATTCAAGTACTAGTGAATACCAATTTACACAAGAATTTAACCAAGTTAATTTTTGTCACCTACACATTGGAGTAGATGGTATTTCACTTTACTTTGTTCTACTAACAACATTTATTACACCAATTTGTATTCTAAGTAATTGGGATAATATTAAACAACAACTTAAATACTTCCTAATGTGTTTCCTAGTACTAGAAACACTACTAATTGCTGTATTTGTTGTACTAGATATTCTACTATTCTATGTATTCTTCGAAAGTGTACTAATTCCTCTATTCCTAATTGTTGGTATTTGGGGTGGTAGTGCAACACGAGTACGAGCTGCTTTCCTACTGTTCCTTTATACACTATTTGGTTCACTATTTATGCTACTAGCTTTCCTAGTAATTTATTATAACGTAGGATCTACAGATTTCCAAGTAGTATCACTATCTGAAATTAATCTAGAATCACAAAAACTACTTTGGCTAGCTGTATTTATTAGTATGGCTATTAAAACACCACTACTACCATTCCATGTATGGCTACCTCGAGCTCATGCTGAAGCTCCACTAGCTGGTAGTGTTATTCTAGCTGGTCTAATCCTTAAACTAGCTACATATGGATACATGCGAATTCTAATTCAATTCCTACCAGATGCTACATCATACTTCTCTCCACTAGTACAAACAATTGCTGTTATTACTCTAATTTATGCTTCACTAGCTACACTACGACAAACAGATTTCAAAGCTCTAGTTGCTTACTCTTCTATTGGTCATATGGCTGTTGTAGTACTAGGACTATTTAGTAATACTATCCAAGGTATTGATGGTGCTCTACTACTAAGTATTGCACATGGAGTAGTTAGTCCTGCACTATTTATTCTAGTAGGTGGAGTTCTATATGATCGATACCATACACGAACTATTCGATACTACCGAGGTATGACTGCTTATATGCCACTATTCTCAATTATGTTCTTTGTATTTACAATCTTCAATGCTGCTGTACCTCTAAGTGCTAATTGGGCTGGTGAATTCCTATGTCTAGCTGGTGCCTTCCAACGAAACCCTGTATTTGCTGTACTAGGAAGTACAGGTATTGTTCTAAGTGCTGCTTACTCTATCTGGCTATACAACCGAATCGCCTTTGGTTCTTGGAGTAAATACCTAAACTACACTACAGATCTTACTCGACGAGAATTTATGCTTCTACTACCACTTCTATTCGTAGCTGTAGTATTTGGTATCTTCCCTAATATCATCCTTGATTCAGTTCATGCTTCAACATCAGGACTACTTTATTCAATTAACTAAAAAAGAACTAAAGATTCTTTTATCTTATCTATTTTCTCCCCCTTCCAATTTTTGTATTTTTACATAATAATAAATAATTAAATAAGGATTCGTATAAGAATAGCTAATTCTATTAATATAAAAAAGTACTTTAGTGTAAAGGTGGCACAGCAGATTCATGTCCTGCTAGACCAGTGTTCGAATCCTGGAATGTACTCTATTTAATCTTAAAAAAAAAGAAGCGGCCTTATAAACTTATAAAATTCTTTATATACTCTGCCCGTGTATTTTCATTTTATTCCCATTTATAACGTCTACTAAATCGTTTTTTATTCAAATAAAAAATTATACGTATTCGCACAGTTACAATTCTTCTTTTTACTGGTGTTATGTTGTTTACAAACTTTCTATATATATATAGGTATAGGTCTCTTAGTTTAAAGGTAAAACAGTAGATCTTCATTTTACTAATAGGAGTTCGATTCTCCTAGAGATCAGTGGATTTAGATCTATTTGTCGCAACTAAAATCTAGGATGTCTTTTTTTCTTACAAAAAGATTGCGTATAAAAAATATAAATACTAATTTTATAATTATTACTATAAGATCATATAGTGCAGTGTAAAATCTTCGATTGCCCTGTTTACCGAAGGGAGAGGTAATTTATATAATTAAAAAGTAAATGTCCCTATAAAAATCAAAGATTTTTATTGGGGCGGTTTACTACAAGATACTTTGCATCAGAATGTCGACTTAGTTTAGTGGTAGAATAGGTAACTTGTAATTACTTGACACTAGTTCGATTCTAGTAGTCGGCAATATACTGCAAATAGAAATAGAATATAAATAACTATATAAATAGTATAGAAATTAGTATCTTAATATATATATGAAATTATATAATCTTTTAATAAGAAAAATTTATATATAGATGAGTTGTATGTCAGGATTATAAATTTAACTAGTTAAATTTTGTAGGCCACTACTCTTATATATACATCACATATATAAAAAAATGTGTAGAAGTAGTAGTAGTATCAGTGTTAGCAATATTGTATATTTTAGGTATACATCTATTTATTATAGTGGTCGTTCTATTTTTATTACGAGTAGCATTTAGCTTAGTTAGAAGTATAGGATGTCGTCTAAAGGAAAGACATCATTTGCCCAGTTTCCCTTCGGGAAACAGGGCGGTAATGAGAATGGTAAAAAAAAAGTAGTAATACCATAGAATAATATGCTACTGACGCCCAGGCGAGAAAAAGAATACTAATAAAGTAAAGTGTAGGATGTCGTCTAAAGGAAAGACTTACTTTTTTGGTGAGTAAAATAGTTGTTCGATTCAACTCATCCTAGTTATAGTTTAAAAATAAAAAAGTAAGAATTTACTACTTTTATAAGGGGAGAATATATTAACATAAGAAAGAATCCACTTGTTAAGGTATAGTTTACCATCTTGTAGTCGAACGAATACTGTTTTAGAAGGAATGTGAATACCTTCTAGTTTGGATAGTTGTTCACAAGCTTTATTACGAGAATTAGCAATAAATGTTTGACTAGGTTCTAGAATATTAGAACATAGAATAGGTTTTTGAATAGAAGAGTTATAACTAGTCTCTTTTACATTTTCGTTACGAACTTTAATGAATTCTTCCAGAGTAAGTTGGAATTCTGTAGTAGCATTTACAATTGGTGTAGTAGTAATTAGAAAGTAGTTAAGGTAGAGATTACCTGTTTCAATAGCCTTTTTAATTGTGGAAGAGTTAATACCAGTAGCTAGTTGTGCTTGTGCTTTAGATTCAAAGCTAAAGAGTAGCTTGTTACCTTCTTTATTATAAAAGTAAACAGGCGCCATTTTCCCTGAAGCAGCTTTAATAAGCTTACTTTTTTGTGAAAGTGTCTCATTTGTAACACTCGGATTAAAAACATCTCGAATAACATTCAGCTCTGAATGCAGTGTATCGATGAAATACTGTTCCATCTTAGTTACATCAATTGGTTCATACTGATTAGGATCAATACGAAGAAGAGTTAGTGAAATATCTTTAAATCCATAATAGTAAAAGAATTCTGTAGCAATATTTCGTGTCTCACGTTGTTGTTTAATAAATTTCATTTTGTATATTTAATATGTGCGCTGACGCTAGACCGTGTTAGAAAAACATTTTACAGTTTAATAGTGAAAATGAGTTCTGAAAAGGTTCTGTAGATTACTTAATACATCTACTGCTAAGAATATTTATTATAATAAATAAATACCTGATAATGAGAAAACATTATCGTCCCTGTGGGATCATCCTATACAATTAACATATAAAAAATACACGTATAGGATAACAAAGCAAAGCAGTATAATAGATTTTTAATTATAAATATCTGACAATATATAAATAGAATAACTTATAAATAATATTGATCTTACTGCTGAGCAATGTAATGAGAATGGTTGTTCGATTCAACCCATCCTAGAAATATATAAAGATAGTAGGACTCGAACCTACGACGTCGATATTAAAAGTATCGCACTCTAACCAACTGAGTTATACCTTCTTTATATAGGTTACTTATGGACAAACCGCTATTGGCGAGGTGTAGGCGATTGCTAATTGTCTGGAATATTAAAAACTTCCTTAGGAGTTCGAATCTCCTTTTGTCCGTAGTCAGTAATTATATACCTATATATAGGTATACCAAAATTAATTCATATGGAAAACTTTTTTAACTACTTCCTTTATACTGTTCTCTTTCAAGGAACTGAGTGTTAACTAAAAAATTTCTATTTTTATGTTAAGCGTAACTTATTTTATTTATTTAAAAAAAGAGCGACTATAAATTTCTTTTTTATTAAATTTATGCACTAGAAAACAAAGGACTGGACTAAAAAAGTAAATAGACTAAGAGGATTTACCACAGCAATAGGCTGTGGTACGATGGCTTTACTCAACAAATGCTAAAGACATTGGTACACTGTATCTAATCTTTGCAGTATTTGCAGCTATGATTGGAACAGCATTTTCAGTACTAATCCGAATGGAACTAGCAGCACCTGGTGTACAATACCTTAACGGAGATCACCAACTATACAATGTAATTATTACAGCACATGCTTTCGTAATGATCTTCTTCATGGTTATGTTTACATTTACCTGCCCGGCTTCGCCGGGCCGATACAACGAAGGACTATTTAATATAACTAGTAATTATAAACGATATAGTACAGGGCCAAGCTCTAGCAATAAAAATAAGAATAAGAATAAACTAGATCCTAATAAAGCACCACACCGTTATACCAAGCATGTTATTAAAGATCCTTTTAATAATCGTGATAGTATTGCTGCTATTGCTAAAAAAGCAGTCGGTGTATACATTTTTACAACTGATAATGGTGCTTGTTATATCGGTAGTTCTATTTCCCTCTATGCTCGAGTTATTTCTTACTTTATGCCTAGTATCCTTAAAAAAGGAGATCGACGAGTACTTCGATATTTCCACAAATATGAATTTAAAAATGTTACACTAACTCTTCTTATTATGGATCCTAATTGTACTAGTGGAATGGCAGTACAGCTAGAACAATATTGTATGGATACTCTACTACCAGATCTTAATGTAGATCCAGTAGCAAGTAGTTCCGGTTACCACGAACCAATGTCACAATATTGGCGTGATTATCTACGTAAACTACGAGGAACTAAAGTATTTATTTATGATACTGAAACAGCACTGCTTGTATTTATGAGCGATAGTGTTCAATATATTGCTGATCATGTAGGTATTCATCGATCTACAATTCTACGATATACTACTACTGCAGAACTATTTCTTAATCGTTTTCTAATTAGTTATGATCCTATTACAGAAATGGATAATACAAATAGTATGACTCTAGATCAGTTTCTAGATCTACTAAGTAGTGTACGTAGTGAACATAACAATGCTACAGTACAACCTAATAGTAAATCTATTCTAGCAGAAAATGTACTATACCCAGAACTAACTAAGAAATATAGTAGTCTTACTTCTTTTGCTAAAGAAATCAAAGGAGATCGAGCTACTATTCGAAAACATCTTAATAGTGAATCTATTCTTCTATATCGTAAACAATGGAAACTAAGTTATATTAAATAATGGGGCGCCCCCCCCCCCCCCCTCCTTCAACAAATAAGGCATAGCCGGGTTATCTATTTATAACTCGAATCTCGCTATATGCTGGAAACTCCTTATAGCCTACTAAACTGAAATTCAGTAAAATATAGTAGGATTGGACAATCAGCAGGAAACCAAAAGAACATTTCAAGTATATATTTATTACTAAGTATATTACAGAAATCATTTCTTAGTAGGATCCCTAGAGACTACACGCGAGACGTCTTTTTCTTTCTATATTGAGTATAAAAATATAGTAATAAAATGAGAAAGATGAAGATATAGTCCGTCTTTACAGGAAACTGTAGAGAAAATCGTATGCCAGCAATGGTAGGTGGTTTCGGTAACTACCTTGTACCAGTTATGATTGGTGCGCCTGATATGGCGTTCCCACGACTAAACAACATTTCATTCTGGCTACTACCTCCATCACTAATTCTACTACTAGCTAGTGCTTTTGTAGAGCAAGGAGCAGGAACAGGATGGACAGTTTACCCACCTCTATCAGGACTACAAAGTCACTCAGGAGGTTCAGTAGATCTAGCTATCTTTAGTCTACACCTATCAGGTATTTCATCAATGCTAGGAGCAATGAATTTCATTACTACAGTTCTTAACATGCGAAACCCAGGAATGACACTACATAAACTACCACTATTCGTTTGGGCTATCTTTGTTACAGCTATTCTACTGCTACTATCACTACCAGTACTAGCTGGTGCAATTACAATGCTACTAACAGACCGTAACTTTAATACATCATTCTATGATCCAGCAGGAGGTGGAGATCCAATTCTTTACCAACACCTATTCTGGTTCTTCGGACACCCAGAAGTTTACATCCTAATTATCCCTGGATTTGGAATGGTTAGTCACATTGTTAGTGCATTCTCAGGTAAACCAGTATTCGGATACCTAGGAATGGTTTATGCTATGTTCAGTATTGGAATTCTAGGATTCCTAGTATGGAGTCACCATATGTATGCTGTAGGACTTGATGTTGATACACGAGCTTACTTTACAGCTGCTACAATGATTATTGCTGTTCCTACAGGAATTAAAATCTTCTCATGGCTAGCTACACTATACGGTGGTTCACTACGAATCACTACACCTATGCTATTTGCTCTAGGATTTATTGCTCTATTTACAATTGGAGGTCTAACAGGAGTTATTCTAGCTAATGCTTCACTAGATGTTGCACTACACGATACATACTACGTTGTTGCTCACTTCCACTATGTTCTATCAATGGGAGCTGTATTTGCTCTATTTGGTGCATTCTACTTCTGGACACCAAAAATCATTGGTAAAACATTTAATGAAAACCTAGGTCGAATCCACTTCTGGACACTATTTGTAGGAGTTAACCTAACATTCTTCCCACAACACTTCCTAGGACTAGGAGGTATGCCTCGACGAATCCCTGATTACCCAGATGCATTCGCTGCATGGAACGCTATCAGTAGTTTCGGAAGTCTTGTATCAGTAGTTGCTACAGCACTATTCGGTTACATTATCTACGATATCCTAGTAAATGGTAAACCAGTTGATGCTAACCCATGGGCTGTACCAGCATTCTTCCAATCAACACCAGAGTTCTGGATGGAAAGCCACACAGCTACATCACTAGAGTGGGCTCTAGAATCACCAACACCATTCCATAGTTTCAACATGCTACCTGTACAATCATAATTTCTATTTATTATTAGAAAAAAGATGATGGGCTTTGCCCCCCTTATAAAATATCAATTCTATTTTATTACCGCGCCAATAAAAATATAAGATTTTTATAGGCGCTAGAAAAACACTAGCTATTTATAAATAGCTATTTTTACTAATATCACTGGCCCGGCACTATTTTTATCGGACAGTTTTTGTTTCCAATTTTCTATTAATTAATTCAACTAGTATTAGTTGTATAAAATTGTAGATTTTCATAATAATAAATGAAACAGTTATAAACCTATAATTTTAATAATTAGTAAGAAAAATATACTTATTTTTATAACCTAAAAATAGTAATAACAGTTCCAGTGGAATATTATAGTCTCTAACATCTTATAAATTAGGATGCCGCATAAAGACTAAATATACTAGTTTGGAACAATTTTATTGATTCATAAATAATGCCTCAACTACTACCTTTTTACTTCGTAAACCAAATTTCATTTGCATTCCTAGGACTATTTGTACTACTATTTGTATTTAGTAAATACATCCTACCAGCTTTTGTAGAACTATTTGTTTCACGAATGTACATTACTAAACTGTAATTAAATAATATTTGTAAAAATAATTACTTTTACAAACATTACAGGTAATAAAATTTATTAAATAAATTTTATTAGGGCCGCCGATAGGCAAAATCTACGATTTTTATAGGCCCTCCCCCTCGTCTATAAAAAATCTTTGATTCTAACCGGCAAAATCGAACAGAATCCTTTTTAAAGTCGTAAATTTATCAAGCATATATAAAGAAAAAATAAAATTATTGGCGCTACTAAATTTCCTAAGAAAATCTACTATTTTATAATTGGAAAATTTAGTAGACGATAAAAAGAAGAATAAAACTATTTACTTATAGGAATATATAGTATATAATCTATATCGGCCCGCCGATAGGCGAATTCATTTTTGCAGGGTCTATCAAAATAAACGTATATAAATTCAGTTATAAACAGGTGGTATTTTTATAGATACTAAAATAGCTAGATATTTATAAGATCGTAAACAATAAGTAATAATCCAATTCATTTAATTTTATGCAATGGCATTCCTAATTCATTCACCTCTAGAGCAATTTGAAGTAACTAGTCTTATTTCTCTAAATCTACCAGTACTTGGATACATTAATCTAAGTCTAACAAACCTAGGACTATATACAATTCTAACAGTATATCTAGTACTAGCACTTCACATTATGGGAAGTAACAACAAACAACTAATTCCAAGTCGATGGAGTATCTCACTAGAAAGTAGTTTTGCTTCAGTACACGGACTAGTTAAATCACAAATTGGTGCAGCTAACGAAATGTACCTACCATTTATTTACTCTCTATTCTTCTTTATTCTAATTGCAAACCTAAGTGGTAACGTACCATACGGATTTACAGTAGCAACATCAATTATGGTAAGTATTGGTCTAAGTATGACAATCTTTATCGGAGTTACAATTCTTGGTCTACGACTACACAAAGTACACTTCTTCTCATTCTTTGTTCCTTCAGGTACACCTCTAGGACTGGTACCTCTACTAGTACCTATTGAGCTGATTTCATACCTAGCACGAGCTTTCTCACTTGGAGTTCGGCTATTTGCTAATACTGTTGCTGGACATACACTACTTAAAATCCTTTCAGGATTCCTAGCACCAATGTTCACATCAGGAGCTATTACAGCAGTTATTACTCTAATCCCATTCAGTATCTTTATCGCACTAATCGGACTAGAAATTGCAGTTTCATTTATTCAAGCTTACGTATTCTGTATTCTAACAGCATCATACCTAAAAGATGCTATTGATCTACACTAAATAATCTTATTTTATATTCTGCTTGCACTCCCCCTTTTTCTAGCATCTTTTAAAATATTCTATATATTTCATTAGCACAGGATTCTAAATTTAACTAGTTAAATTTAGTAGGCCACTACTCTTAATAACCCGCCCTAATAAAATTTATTACATAAATTTTATAATCGGGGGCAAGAAGATAATAGTAAGGCTAGCGTCATTTTTTATTAAAAAAAAAATCAATATCTCCGATATTTTATTAGTACTAGAATATTTTTATAAAACAATCAATTACTGTACTAATTAATTTACTATTATAAATGGATGCTAGTATACATTTTTTCTCTTTTTGCTGCCCTCTTATAAATTTTACTGTAAGGGAAATTTAGTAGGGCCGAAAAATGTTAGTATTTTTATGTTAGCTGTATATATATAGGTATACATACATGTAGGGATTTAGCTGAGTGGTTTAGCATCGATCTTACACATCGGGGACAGAGGTTCGATTCCTCTAATTCTTAAATTAACTTAGTACCGGTAATAAAAATGAAAAATTTTATTATTCCAGCGCACTACAAATTTTTATAAACGGGGGACGTATTTAATTGATTAATTAAAATGATCAGGATTATAAATTTAACTAGTTAAATTTAGTTACTATTTTATAGGAAAGGATGAATTTCTTTTTATTTTTTACGTGCTGCTTTCTCTTTTTATAGTTAGTTACTTTTTAATATTATTGTATTACATAACCGCCGTTAGATAAAATATCTATAGGCTTAGAAGTGTAATTTCTATAAAGGAACTGCTGCAAAGGAACAATACAATATTCATTCACCTAATGAAGTTCCGAATGACGGTACACAATTTTGGCAAAAACTTTCTAAGTTTCTTCCTGACTGGATGAACCAAGATATTGCTAGTCGAATACCTAGTTATCCAAATATGGGTACATACCATATTCTATTTATGCAATACAACCTTTTTGTTTACATTATGGTTGTAGCTTTTGTATTTACAATTATTTGTATTGTGCTAATTTGTATGCTTACATACATTAATAAATATCGAAAGTACCTTATTGAAAAAGTACTTCCGAATTTTTTGTCAAAATATTCTACCTACCAAGTCAGTCCTTAACGGTATGATCCTAGTTAACAAACTAGCTATCCTCCTTTTTGTAGCAGTATTTGCTAACGGACTAGCTTTTCTCTATATGAATCCTATTCCAGCGGAAATAGGAATGGTATGTGACAATCTGGCAATATCCCCTTCCCGGCACCCTTTTCTAACTTTGTAAAGCGCCTACGGCGCCCCGTTCGTTAGTTAATTATACCACTATAAATGTTCACTAATTATTTTTAAAATAAAAGACGCCCTATAAAATCTTCGATTTTATTGGGCATTGTTTTAATAGATATTTTATATCATAACTAGGTTTAAAATAAGGATTGCTACTTACAATACGTCCTGTTTCCTGAAGGGCATTTTGTTAATAAAAGTAATACATATTATTGTATATTTTATCGCCTTGATAAAACTATTAAACCAACGACTATTTTACTACACTATATATGAATAGTTCTTTTTTACACTATGAGTCGAGTACAGATGGCTTCTGTTGGGGAACTGCAAATTCTACCATCCAGGGTTCAATTCCCTCTTGACTCTACCATCCATACTATAAAAATATATATTGCTCGCGAGTGTACACAAATTAAGTACTGTAGTTAATTAATTATGCTACACTGCTAATAAATCTCTTAAAACTATTTTATAAGACGGGTAGTATCTTATAAGTATAGTAAAATATAGAATAAAAGAATATCGTATAATGGTAATACAATGATCTCCAAAGTCATTTATGTTGGTTCGATTCCAGCTGTTCTTGTTATTATAAAATGTAGTAACTAATTTTTATGAATTAGTATTATTGTATAGGTACTGAAAACATCTTTTATAAAGATATTCAGCATCTGTTCACCAGCTGGTGTTTACCGTAATGGACTGGAGGGCTTCGCCTTTCTTTTTATTATTGGCATACTGGCGTACCATATCATTGTTATTTACTATGCTTGCTGCTGCTAAATACATCGGATCAGGTGTAGCTGCTCTAGGACTAATCGGAGCTGGAATCGGAGTTGGAATCGTATTCGCTGCTCTAATCCAAGGAGTTTCACGAAACCCTAGCCTACGAGGTCAACTGTTTACTTACGCAATCCTAGGATTCGCTCTATCAGAGGCTACTGGACTATTCGCTCTAATGGTTTCATTCCTTCTACTATACTCATAATAAGTATAATAAAAGTTAACCTATCCGGGGGAAATATTTTTCCCCTTTCCTATTAAACTGACACTATAATATAAAATCGAATTTAGTACTTCTCACGCCCGTAAACTAATTTATAACTAACTTTATTTCTATTAATATATTAGATAAAGTAGCATTAGTACCACTTTACTAAATAGAACACAAAATCTTCTATTTTTATAGATGCTATTTTTTTTCTTTTAATAAGTGGTTTATATTTGTAAATAATTTGCACGCCTTATAAATTTATATAGAAATATAGTAGCGAGTGCTACTATTTAACTATTATTTTAGTTAACTATTACAACAAATTTTTTCTTTTTAAGGCCTAATTTGAAATACTAGACTTAAAAAATAGAAAGTAATATTATATAGTATATATTACTTATATAGGTATATATATATATATATGTGAGTGTGTTGAAATTGGTAGCCAAGTCGACCTTAGGAGTCGGTAGTCTTAGACTGTGTAGGTTCAAGTCCTATCACTCACAATATAAATAGATAGAAGCTGCTTACTTTTGTAATTTTGCTAACACTTCCATTATTAGTTAATTGCAACTTTCCAATTTTATAATAAAATCTATCATGCCTTTTTTCTTTTTTATTAAAAAAGATTGCGCTATAAATGAAAAAAAGAACTAGTATACGTATAAAATAATCTAACTTATCTATTTTTATTAGTAGTAATAAAAGGATGTTTTATAAAAGGTTCTTCATTAATATGTATAGAATTATAAAGCATACTTAGCTAAATTGGTAAAGCGCCTAACTTCGGATTAGGAGATTTAGGGGTTCGAGCCCTCTAGTGTGCTATATAAATTAAAATAATCTAAATATAAATAATATTATAATTATGCTACTATTGGACGACAAAAATAAAAAAGAAATCCTTTTTTTTTTTCTACTTAAAAACAAACTTATATAAGAAGTATATAAATAGAGAAAGTTTATCGTATATCTTTCAATTAAATTTATAAGAATAGTGTATTATATATATATATATATTAGATTCTACTCTGTTAATATAATAAATGTAGTTAATTCTGTGATGCCCAATAAAATCTTCGATTTTATAGGGCGTACTTTTAATATTCATTTTTTACAAGAATAAAAAGAATATTCTATGTTGTATAACAGATTATTAAGAGATATTATGTATATTTAGTATTTTCAATTCTAATTTGTATTAGAATGGTAAACCATTCTATTTAATATTATTAATGACATGAAAGTGAAATTAGCTGGGAGAGGGACTCGAACCCATCGATTTACCAGTATGAATGGTATGGTTTAACCAGTTAGCCTATTCCAGCTTTATTATAAAAGGGGACTAATTATAATTAGGCCAAATTTTGTTACAACACAATTAATCTACCTGTAAATAGAGTATTGTGTACTATTAAATAAAACGATAATATACTGTATTTAGTAGTAGATATATAGAATATATAGTTACGTACTGTAAATAGTGGATTATATTAGGAGACAGTTTACATAAAAGAATATTTTCTTAAAACTTAAGTATTCTTTGATTAATTTCTTTAATTTTTCTCTATCCTAGATGGATATATTTTCTAATATTACTAATCTTGGACCTTTCTACTTTATTCAAGCTTAAATTCTATAATATAGCCCTACCTATACAAAGTTATTATCGAATAGAAAATAACTACATTTCATTTTTTTTTTCGGCTATAATATTAGCCTTATCTATGATTATCACGGGTAAAACTCCGGACTTGAACCGGAATGAACACAACTCCACAGATTGGCGCTTTACCAATTAAGCTAGTATTACCTTGATATATAAAGTAGTAGTATTCCTATACTATACTAAAGTAGTATAGGAATACCTTGGGATGCTCCCATAAATGCCACAGATGTTACGATCTTTAGTAGAATAATTGTAATATTAGAATACAGGTAAGTAGTAGGCTTGTAAGTATTATACAGTTTTCCTTTAGTTGATGGATTACTGTAAATAATGTTCTGAATTGTAACTGAAATTAGAACAAAAATAAGTGAGTAGTATACTAGTTTAGTACACATATTATGGTTAGTAAGCACTTGAATAAGTGTAGGGTTCTCTACTGCAACAATACTTAGAATAAAATTGGTAGTAATTTGCATAGTAAAAACAATAACAAAGGCAAATGGAATCTTTGCATAAGGAAAATCCTTTAGTAGCTGTTTCGTAATAGACCAACGATAAAGCGAAAGTACAACTGCTGTAACTGCTAGAGATGCTTTTTGGAAAGTTTCCATAGCAACGTTATGATACAGATATTTCATAATAAGCTCTGTTTTCCCATTGTAGACTTCTAGCAGAACATAATTATTAAATTTATTTGCTATATCAGGAGTAATCTCATAATAAAGATAAAGAAGCGTACTACATACTAGAATAATTGCAAATAGAAACATAAGAATTGCTTTGTTAATTCCAATAATATTCCGGATTAGCCGTGTAAAGTATTCTACAATTACTGAAGATACTGGGTTAGATTTAACTAGTTTTGATGTACTAGTATTGTTGAAGTAGTTTAGCGAGAACAGAGTAAAACCAAAGAATAGAAAGTAACAAGACAGTGTAGTCATGAAATAAACAAGTAGATTAAAACTGCAGAAAGAAAAATTAGCAGACATATTACTAATAATTTCCATACCTGTCCCATTACAAAGTCGGGCAAGACCATCTGCTGACGATGACATCCAATCTACCAGAAATTGATAGATAGATTCTAGAAAGTTCCGTTTACTATCTCCTTCTTCAAGAGGACAGGGAACAAACGGGCTGTGTTTGTCAACATCATCCCACTTAGGAGTAATAGGCTCTAGACCAGAATTATCACGTCCCATAGCATAAACAAAACCTCCTGCTGCAAAGCCGACAGATACTCCTGCAATAGATTTAGTTCGAACTGATCCTGGTGTAGCTTTGTAAATATCAACAGTTACTTTAGCTGTTGTTGATGCTCCCGTAATGGTATCCCAAGGTATCGCTCGAACAGCTGTATCCGTTGCACCGGATGCAGTTTTTGCAGCAAAGTCAACGAAACTATTATCCACATGGTCTAGATTAATAGTTTTAGCAGTTCCTGTATAACCATCTGTAGAAATACTAGCAGCAGCTGTAGAAGTACTAGCAGAATTAGTAATTGTTTCTTCAGCACAATATACCGGATCGCCAATAATGAAAATAGTAATTAGCATTGAAAGTGCTATTACAACAAAGAAATGAAGAAGAGGTGACATAAAGAGCTTTAGCATTGTAACATAAAACCGACACCGAATTGAAGTAATAAATTCTAGACTTGACTTTCGGTAATTAGCCATAGTTGAACTAATAAAAACTGAACTCGCAACACTACTACTAAATACTACATCTTTAAAATAATAGACATCGTTAACCATACCTGTATCAGGATAAATAAATAGGAGGGAAAGAATAGAGCTAACTAGGATTGTACTTGAATGGTAGGGGGGAGTAACTGTTGCCTCATTAGAACTACTACTAATATATGGAATACATACCAGTGCTACTAGTAGCACTAGAATTAGTGGTCCATTGATTAGTGCAGTATTAAGTAGTACAGGACTTAGTAGAATCATTACTAGAGTTACTAGAGCAATAGCTAGATATAGAGCATAACTAGTTAGGTTACCAGTATCTAGTTTAGCAATGTCTTTACTTCCAGATGTTAGTCCAGTAGCTAGTCCATAAGGTCCTACTAGTTCAATAATACCACGATCTAGTACTTTACTAATAACGTATCCTAGTTGTAGTCCACCATTAATAATGTAATGGTTATAAATAACATCAACATAGTATTTACCGTTGAAGAATCGGTAAAGTTTTTGTCCTACAGCATTATTTGTTAGATCAATAGTGAATACTGGTAGCATATGGTATAGATATAGAGCTAGTCCAGCACCCATTAGAGTTCCAATAGCCGGAAGTAGTTTAATAATTTGAGGTAGCCCAAATTCTGCTTCAATAAGACTAATATGTGATGGATGTGTAAATAGGCTAGGTGATAGGAAATCTGAACCCATACCAACAAATAGATCTCGTGCAACATATCCAAAGAAGATAGCTAGTAGAGATAGAATAATTAGAGGAATCATAACAATTGTTGGAGCATCATGTGTATGTAGATATACAGATTTATTTGCATTAGGGTATGTTAGGAATGTTAGGCTAATAAGTCGTAGACTATAGAAAGCTGTTAGACAAGCACTAAGAGTACCAAGCCAGTAAGCAACTTGTCCAGAGAATTCATATTGTCCATATGCAACTTCAAGAATTAGATCTTTACTATAGAATCCTGTTAGCCAAGGTAGAGCCATTAGACTTAGACTACCAATTAGAATAGCTGTGTATGTGAAAGGTAGGAATCCAATTAGACCACCTAGTCGTCGTTGATCTTGTTGATCATATGTAGCATGTAGTACAGCACCAGCTGCTAGGAATAGTAGAGCTTTAAAGAACGCATGGTTTACAAGGTGGAATAGTGCAACATTGTATTGACTTAGACCACAAGCCATAAATAGGTAACCCATTTGTGAACATGTACTGTAAGCAATAACTCGTTTTAGATCGTTTTGTAGTAGACCTGTTGAAGCAGCAAAGAATGCTGTTAGAGCACCAACCCAAGTAATAACAATAAGTGTTGTAGGTCCATATTCAATAACTGGTGATGATCGTAGTAGAAGATATACTCCTGCTGTAACTAGTGTAGCAGCATGGATTAGAGCACTAACTGGTGTAGGTCCTTCCATAGCTAATAAATTATTATCTTAAATGTATTTAGCATTTAATTCTAGATATCACTATCTAGTTTAGACTATGTCATCATCTATTCTTAATAATAACTTACTAAATAATAGATGTTGGGCGCTCGTGTCCGGATTATTGTTGACGTAACTCACCGATTAGTCGTTGAACTTTCCTTGATCTATATTAAAAAATATACGTCGACCAAGGCTTAGCTGCAAATTGTCTTATTAATTTATATCACCCATATTAATAAGAGATCCTTGCAATTCACCCAATATTTTTTCATAATACTCACGTATTACGCAGACGCTTATCCTTATTTCTAAAGAAGGGGTATTTATCTACTTATTTTCAATTAGATATTTCTTATTTTCAATAATATACTGACCAACTACTTTTTGTAGTTTACTAAATTCCTCAAAAGGAATTAGGATTCGAGGTCCTGCTCGCATACGACGTACACGTGATAGTGCAATAATACTATCAATACCTAGTTCACTAAGACGATTTTGTAGAAGATTGAGCTCTTCAGATGTGCAATGATAAGGTAGGTGAAGGGCTAGTCCCGATTTCCACCAATCAACTCGAGCATTAGACCGGGATGAAAATACATAATTATAATGAACTCCTGTTACTCC
>Ga0310345_10002640_pt1 | contig 17852 bp, 17 predicted proteins | sample HC15DNA20500_MG_FD_204667 | JGI IMG/M metagenome (GOLD analysis project Ga0310345, IMG submission 204667) | Marine microbial communities from station ALOHA, North Pacific Subtropical Gyre - HC15-DNA-20-500_MG | ecosystem: Environmental > Aquatic > Marine > Oceanic | place: Pacific Ocean: North... | reverse complement strand
ACGGCGCCGAACCCGCAGGTCTCCGAGGTTTCATTCGGCACCGTCCTGCCGTTCGGTGAGGTGGCCCGTGTCTGCGATCTGGATCTGAGCGAATTGGGGCAACTGGTCGAGGAGCCCGCGGCGCGGGGCTATCGGTTGTTCGATTCGCAGCCCGGCAGCGCCGGGGCGCGCAGTTTCTACATCACCGGCTTTGCGGATGATTGCGCGCGTCAGTTGACGGCGGCCAATGTGCTGTTCGGCACACCTTCGGTCTATGAGCAACTACACTACGGCCCGGGGGGAGAGAACCTGCCCACCGCCGAGACCGACGCGGCCTATGAGGCGATCAAGGCCCGTCTCTGCGGTGCGGGGCGCGGGAAACCCTGCGGGCGGCAGATCGGCAAACTCGACAAGACCACCTTTTTCGTCAGCGCCTATGAGCGTTTGGGCCAGACCGCGCGCTGGTCCGAAGTGCTGGTGCACGACGGGGCCGTCGCCGCCGTGGCAATGAAATCAGCCAATTGACGGGTGCGCGGCGCTGCCGCTCAGTAATGCGGGGGGCGCTCATCGCCCAAAAGCACCGCGCCGCCGCCCGAAGCGTCCCGCTCTCCTTCGCGCTGCATCAGCATATGGACGCGGCGGTTCAGGGTGACGATCTCGGCCTCCTGACGGGTGACGATCTCTGACATATCGTCGACCGCGCGGGTCAGATGGGCGATCTGCTCTTCGAGGCGGCTGATATGCTCGGCTGTTTGGTCTGGGGTGTGATCAGGGCTTTGGTCAGTCATGGCGCGCATCCTTTTTGCGCGATCTAGCACGGACCGGCGGCGCGGGACAGGGGCGGGATGCCGCGTTGCTTGCTCTTGCGGGGGGCTTGGGCTAGACGCGAGGCCAATTGATGCACCGAGGATCCTTGCCATGGCAAAGCCCAAGAAAACCCCCCGTCCCAAGGCGCAAACCCCGAAAGGGTTCCGCGATTATTTCGGGACCGAGGTGACCCATCGGGCCGAGATGCTGAACAAGATCGCCGCCGTCTATCACCGCTACGGGTTCGACGCGCTGGAAAGCTCGGGCGTGGAGACGGTTGAGGCGCTTGGCAAGTTCCTGCCCGACGTTGACCGCCCGAACGAAGGCGTCTTTGCTTGGCAGGAGGATGCCGAGGGCGACAAGCCCGGCGATTGGCTCGCACTGCGCTATGACCTGACCGCGCCCTTGGCGCGGGTCTATGCCCAGCACCGCAACGACCTGCCGATGCCCTACCGGCGCTACGCCATGGGCCCGGTCTGGCGCAATGAGAAGCCCGGGCCGGGGCGGTTCCGGCAGTTCTACCAATGCGACGCCGATACCGTGGGCGCGCCTTCGGTGGCGGCGGATGCGGAGATCTGCGCCATGCTGGCCGACTGCCTTGAGGAAGTCGGCATCGCACGTGGCGACTATGTGGTGCGGGTGAACAACCGCAAGGTGCTGAACGGCGTGCTCGAAGTGGCCGGGCTTTCGGGCGACGACAAAGAGGCTGAGCGCGGCATCGTGCTGCGCGCCATCGACAAGCTCGACCGGCTGGGGCCCGACGGCGTGCGCGCGCTTTTGGGTGAGGGCCGCAAGGACGACAGTGGCGATTTCACCAAAGGTGCGGGGCTGGGCGAGGCGCAAGTCGACACAGTGATGAGATTTGTCGGGGCAAATGAAACAATCGAAAGTCGCATCCGCCTTTTGGGTTCCTACGATATGACGGGCAATGATGCAGAAGGGCGACCGTTCCTACGCAAGTTCCGCGATCATGCTCAAGAAGTTGCTATGAACAGTAGTAACGAGGGTGTTGCGCCGAGTGAATTAAGAAATAAGCTAACAATTTCTTACCTACGAGAGATTGTCGAGGGTTCTGCAGTGGGGTTGGAAGGAGCCAACGAGCTTGGAGAGATTGCTGATCTCTTAAATGCTCAGGGCTATCATTCCGATCGAATTGTCGTCGACCCCTCGGTCGTGCGCGGCCTTGGCTATTACACCGGCCCGGTCTTTGAGGCCGAACTGACCTTCGAGATCAAAGACGAAAAGGGCCGCGCGCGGAACTTCGGCTCGGTCGCGGGCGGGGGGCGCTACGACGATCTGGTGAAGCGTTTCACCGGGCAGGAAGTGCCAGCGACCGGCGTCTCCATCGGTGTTGACCGTCTTCTCGCCGCGCTGGCCGCCAAAGGGCGGCTTGAGGCCGAAGCGACAGGCCCCGTCGTCGTCACCGTGATGGACCGCGACCGCATGGCTGATTATCAAGCCATGGTGGCCGAGCTGCGGCAGGCGGGCATTCGGGCCGAGGTCTACCTCGGCAATCCGAAGAACTTCGGCAACCAGATGAAATACGCCGACAAGCGGCAAAGCCCCGTGGTGGTCATCGAGGGCGGTGACGAAAAGGACCGCGGCGTGGTGCAGATCAAGGACATGGTGCTGGGTGCGCAACTGGCGCAAGAGGCCAGCCATGACGAGTGGAAAGAGCGCCCCAACCAATATGAGATGCCGCGCGGCGATCTGATCAAAGCGGTGCGCGATATTCTGGATCGGACAAGCTGATGCCCACACGTTCCGAAACGCTGGCGCGCGCGGCCTCCCTGCGCGCGATTTTCGAGGGGCAGGGCGCCGTTCTGGTCGAGCCGCCGATCTTGCAACCGGCGGACACGCTGCTGGACCTCTATGGCGAGGATATCCGCGCCCGGGCCTATGTCACCTCGGACGCGCTGCGCGGTGAGCAGATGCTGCGCCCCGATTTCACCGTGCCCGTAGTGCAGATGCATATGGCCCATGGGGCCGAGCCCGCGCGCTACACCTATTCAGGCGAGGTTTTCCGCCGTCAGGAACACGACCCGAACCGCGCCAATGAGTATATTCAGGTGGGTTTCGAGGTCTTCGACCGTGCCGATCCGGCGGCGGCGGATGCCGAGGTTTTCGCCCTGATCGCCGAGGCGATGCAGGGGCTGCCGGTGCGCCCGGTGACCGGCGACATCGGCGTGCTGATGGCGGCGGTGCAGGGCTTGGGCACATCGCCTGCGCGCAAACAGGCGTTGATGCGCCACATCTGGCGCCCACGCCGCTTTCGTGCGCTGCTTGACCGTTATGCCGGGCGCAGCCCTGTGCCCGCGGGGCGCAAGGCGTTGCTGGCCGAGGCCGAGGTGACATGCGACGCGCCGATGGTGGGGCTGCGCTCCCGTGCCGAGATCGAAGCCCGCGTCGCGGCCCTGCGCGAGGATGCGCAGACGCCGCCGATCTCTGCACAGCAGGTCGACCTTTTCGAGGCGCTGTTGGAGGTGCGGGAAACCCTGCCCAACGCGCTGAGCCGCCTGCGCGATCTGGCCGTCGACATGCCCGCCATCGGCGATGCCGTGGCCCGTGTCGCGGCCCGCGCCGATGCAATGCGCGCCCGCGGCATCGACACCGACGCGCTGCTCTTTGAGGCCAGCCATGGCCGGTCTTCGATGGAATATTACGACGGTTTCGTCTTTGCCTTCCGTGCCGCCTCGCGGCCCGATCTGCCCAGCATCGCCTCTGGCGGGCGCTATGACGCGCTGACCCGGCGGCTGGGGCAGGGCGACGAAATCCCGGCGGTGGGCGGTGTGATGCGCCCCGGCCTGATGCTGGAACTGGAGGCCGGGCAATGACGCTGAAACTGGGTGTGCCGTCTAAGGGGCGGCTGATGGAGAAGACCTTTGAATGGTTCGGCGCGCGCGGCGTCAGCCTGCAACGCACAGGGTCCGACCGCGAATATGCGGGCAAGGTCGAGGGGATCGAGGATGTCTCGCTCGTGCTGCTTTCGGCGGGTGAAATCCCGCGCGAACTCTCGGCGGGGCGGATCCATCTGGGCGTCACCGGCACCGATCTGGTGCAGGAAAAACTGGCGCTTTGGGATCAGTTGGTCGAACCGGTGGAAGAGTTGAACTTCGGCCATGCCGACCTAATCATTGCCGTGCCGCAGGCTTGGGTCGATGTCGACACGCTGGATGATCTCGACGCCGCCGCCGCCGCCTTCCGCGCCGAACATGGCTTCCGTCTGCGCATCGCCACCAAGTATCACCGGCTGGTGCGGGAATTTCTGCGCACCCATGGCGTGGCCGACTATGCGCTGGTCGACAGCCAAGGCGCGACCGAGGGCACGGTGCTGAACGAGACCGCCGAGGCCATCGCCGATATCACCTCCAGCGGGGAAACCCTGCGCGCCAATCACCTGAAGATCCTCAGCGACGGGCTGATCCTGCAATCGCAGGCGACGCTCTGGCGCTCGCGCATGGCGCCCCTAGAGGATCACAGCCGCAAAGCGCTGAAAACCCTGATCGCACAGCTGACCTGACGTAGCGTCACAGCCACGGGGTTTTCCCTTCCCTTCCATAGCATTGCACCTTCCGAGCCGCTCCGGCGCGGGGGCGCTTTCCCGCGCGCCTAACCGAAAGACTTGCGAGATGCCGCGCTTCGGATAGGGTGAAAGGGTCAACAGGCCGATACCACAAGCACCGCCAAAAGGGGCAGGGGTCGGGACATAGGGAGGATCCGTCGATGATCGGATGTCACGCGCCCCTTGCGGGGGGCCGCAGCCGTCGCCGCATGGGAGTGGGCGATTGCTGAGGGTTGAGGATTTGCATCTGTCCTTTGGCGGCATCAAGGCGCTGCAGGGGGTGAATTTCGAAGCCAAGGCCGGAGAGATCACCGGGGTGATCGGCCCCAACGGCGCGGGCAAAACCTCACTTTTCAATGCGATTTCAGGGTTTTACAGGCCCGACCGGGGCAGCGTTGCCTTTGACGGAGAGGATATCACCACGCTCAGCCCCGACAAGCGCGCAGGCCTTGGCCTCGCGCGGACCTTTCAGAACATCGCGCTGTTTCGCGGCATGACAGTGCTCGACAATATCAAACTCGGCGGGCACACGCGGCTCAAGACCAATGTCTGGCAGGCGCTGCGCTATTTCGGCGCGGCGCAGAAGGCCGAGCTGGAGCTGCGCCGCGAGATCGAGGAGCAGGTGATCGATTTTCTCGAGATCGACCATATCCGCAAATATCCGATCACCATGCTGCCCTACGGCTTGCAGAAACGGGTCGAACTGGGCCGCGCGCTGGCGATGCGCCCGCGTGTACTGCTGCTGGACGAGCCGGTTGCGGGCATGAACCGCGAGGAGACCGCCGACATGGCGCGTTTCATCCTCGACGTGCAGGAGCAATTCGGCACCACGATCCTGCTGGTGGAACATGACATGCACATGGTGATGGACATCTGTAGCCGCATCGTCGTGCTGAACTTTGGCCAGCAGATCGCCAGCGGCACGCCTGAGGAGGTCTCCAACAACCCGGCGGTGATCGAAGCCTATTTGGGGGCCGCGGCATGACGCCGATTTCTTTAAAAGAAATCGGGCCGGAATTTTTGAAAAATTCCGGGCGTATGGAAAGGGAGGCGCTCTGATGGGGCAGTTCGTGCAATTTGCGATCAACGGGCTGATGGCCGGGGCGATCTACGCGCTGATCGCCGTGGGCATCGTGAGCGTCTACAAGGCCACCAAGGTGGTGAACTTCGCCCATGGCTACCTGATCATGTTCGGCGCCTATTTCTATTTCACCTTCGCCGTGATCGTTCCCGCCCAGCCTTGGGCGCCCGCATGGCTGGCCTCGTGGCAGCCCGGCTGGATGGTCGAGATGCGGGGCGATTTGCCGATGTTTTCGCCCGTGGCGGCGGTGCTCGACTGGGTGGCGAACCTGCCGCGCATCCTGCTGGGACTGGCGGGGGCGCTGGTCTGCAACGCGATCCTCGGCCGGGTGATCGAGCGGGTGCTGATGCGCCCGCTGATGGGGCAGTCGATCTTTGCCATGATCATGGTGACGGTGGGGTTGATCTCGATCCTGTCGGGGGCGGCGCAGTTGATCTGGACGGCGGATGCCGCAAGCGTGCCCTATATCGCGCCTAACATGCCGATCCGCTTCGAGCTTTTCGGCACGATGATCTTCCTCTTCGGCACCGATCTGGTGAACATGGCCGTGGCGCTGCTGCTGTTTGGCGGCATCGTCGCCTTCGTGAAGTTCACCAAGGGCGGCATCGCCATCCGCGCCACGGCCGAGGACCAGTCCACCGCCTATTCCATGGGCATCTCGGTCCCCAAGGTCTTCTCCCGCGCCTGGGTGCTGGCCAGCACCACCGGAGCCATCGCGGGCGCAATCCTCGCCACGCGCAACGGCATTTCGCCAAGCCTCGGGCTCTTCGGCTTTTCGGTGCTAGCGATCGTGCTGATGGGCGGGCTGGATAGCTACGTGGGCGTGCTGATCGCCGCGATGGTGGTGGGCGTGCTGGAGGCCATGACCCAGTGGCAGATGGGCGGCGGCTGGGCCGAGATCGTGCCTTACGTCACTGTGCTGGTGGTGCTGATCTGGCGCCCGCACGGGCTGATGGGACAAAAGGAGGTCGAGCGGATATGATCAACGCCAATCTGAAGTCCAGCTATGCCGCCGACGAGCGGGTGCTGAACAACCGCTACAAACAGGCCTTTGTCTACGGGTCGATCCTTGCGCTTGTCCTGTTCACGCTGTTCGGCAACGACTACCTCATCCTGATCGCCAGCCAGATGGGCATCCTGTTGATCGCCGTGGTGGGGATCAACATTCTGACCGGCTATACCGGTTTGGTGTCGCTGGGCCACGGCGCTTTCGTCGCCATCGGCGCCTATGCGGTGACGATCTTCGGCAACCTCGGCGCGGGGGTGATCCCGGCGGGGTTGATGCCCTTCGTCTCGGTGCCCTTGGCCGTCGCACTGGCGGCGGCGGTGGGGGTGCTTGTGGGTCTGCCGAGCCTGCGGGTCAAGGGGCTCTACCTTGCCGTGGCGACGCTGGCGGCGAATTTCATCGTGATCTTTTTGATTGAGGAAGACCTCTTTGCCCCCTGGACCGGCGGCATGGTGGGGCTCAACACCAATGTGCCCAACTTGCTGGGCTGGGAGCTGGATACCAAGCGCGAAATGTTCGGGCTGATCGCCGTCGTCGGCCTCGTCTCGCTACTTGCGGCGCAGAACCTTATCCGCACCCGGGTGGGCCGTGCCTTCATCGCGATCCGCGACCGTGACTACTCCGCCGAGATCCTTGGCATCTCGCTTCTGCGCTACAAGTTGATGAGCTTCGCTCTCTCAGCGGCCTACTGCGGCCTTGCCGGGGCGCTCTTCGCCTATTTCTACGCCCGTATCCTGCCCGAGCAGTTCGAACTGGCGCTCTCGCTCAACCTCGTGGCGGCGCTGATCATCGGCGGCATGGGGCGCACGATGGGGCCGGTTTTCGGTGTCATCATCGTCGTCATGGTGCCCGAGGTGATCAAGGTGCTCTTCGGCGCGCTCGCCGGGGACAGCGCCGGGGCGGGGCAGCTGCGCGCACCCCTCCAGCAGATCGCCTTCGGCGTGCTGCTGGTGTTGTTCCTGCTCAAGGAGCCTTTGGGCATCAACCAGATCGTCGATCGCATCCTGCGCGCCGCAAACCGTTGGCCGTTTGCGCGCGGGTAATCAAAAGGCCACATCAGGGAGAAGACAGATGACCATGAACCGCCGATCCTTCCTCGCCACCACGGCTGCCGCGACGGCGGCCATCGGCACGCCGATGATCCTGCGTGCCCAGCCCAAGGAATATGTGCTCGGCGCCTCGCTGCCGCTCACGGGGCCCTTCGCCACGGCGGGGCAGTTGGTCGCGCCTGCCTTCGCCATGGCTGCGAAACTGTTCAACGACGAGGGCGGCGTGGCCGGTGTGCCGATCCGCTTCGTCACCGAGGATTCGGGCTACGTGCCGCAGAACGCGCTCAATAACTACCAGCGCGCGCTGGCCTCGGAAGGCAAGAACATGATCGGCTATTTCGCCGACAGCACCGGCGCGATGAAGCTGATCGCGCCTGAACTCAAGGGCGAGAACGCCCGCATCATGGGCTCGACCTCCTTTGCCTCGGAACTGGCCAACCCCGAGACGCACCCCTACCAGTATCTCTCGGGGCCGACCTATCAGAGCCAGTTCGATATCCTGCTGCAGAACATCAAGAACGAGGGCGGGCAGAAGGTGGCCTTCATCTTCTCCAACACCGAGTTCGGGCGCGATCCGATTGAGCATGGCCGCAAGACCGCCGAGGAACTGGGCCTCGAGGTCGTGCTGGAGGAAAGCACCAAGGCCGAGGGCGCTGACATTCCCACCCATGTCACCAAACTGGCGCAATCCGGTGCGGATCACTGCATCCTGCAGGGCTATGTCACCGGCGTCTGGCCGCAGCTGATCGACGGCGCGCGGCAGTTTGGCCTGCCGGTCAAGTTCAAGGGCACCTTCTGGGGCATGGAGAAACTGATCGCCGACCGGATCACCGCCGAGGCCGGGCCCTTCCTTGCGGGCTACGAAGGCGTCATGCCCTACCGCTATTTCTACGACCGCGAAGACGCGCCGCGCTACCAGCAGTATGCCGAACTCAGCAAGCAGATGTTCGCGGGCACGCCGCTGGAGAACTACATGTCGACATGGGCGATCCAGACCATGTGCGGGCTGGAGATCGCCATGAAGGCCTTCCGCGATACCGCCGAAGCCGGGCTGGAACTGACCCCCGACAACATCGCCGAGAAGCTTTCGGGCATTTCGGACTGGGATTCGGGCGGCTTCTTTGGCGGGCCCGTGAGCATGGAGAACAACGCCATCGGGACCGGCCGCGTCTATGGCTACAACCCGGAGGATGGGCTGTTCACGCCGAAATCGGACTGGTTCACCGTTTGATGAATGCGGGGCGTCCGGCGGGCGCCCCACACCCTAGAGAAAGGAGCGCCCGTGCTGACCATCGAGAACATCGAAGTGACCTACCACCACACGGTGCAGGCGCTGCGCGGGCTGTCGCTGGAGGTGCCCGACGGCAAGATCGTCACGCTTCTGGGCACCAATGGCGCGGGCAAGACCACGACGTTGAAGGCGGCGAGCAACCTGCTTGGCCTCGAGAACGGCGAGGTGGGCGAGGGGCGGATTTCCTTCAAGGGCCAGTCGATCATGTCGATCCAGCCCGACCGTCTGGTGCAGCAGGGGCTGTTTCACGTGCGCGAGGGGCGGCGGATCTTCAGCGAGATGACGGTGGAGGACAATCTGATCGCCGCCTCCTACGCGCTGGACCGGCGGCAGGCGAAGCCGGATTACGACAAGGTCTATGCCTTCTTCCCGCGGCTGAAGGAGCGGCGGCGGCAGATCGCGGGCTATCTCTCGGGCGGGGAGCAGCAGATGCTGGCCTTTGGCCGGGCGATGATCGCGCGGCCCGAGCTCATCCTGATGGACGAGCCGTCGCTCGGGCTCGCGCCCAAGGTGGTGGCTGAGATTTTCGACACGATCAAGCGGCTGAACCAAGAGGACGGCACCGCGATCCTGCTGGTGGAGCAGAACGCGGGCGTGGCGTTTTCGGTGGCCGACTACGGCTACATCATGGAAAGCGGCCAGATCGTCATGGAGGGCGATGTGGAGAAGCTGCGCGGGGACAAGGACATCCAGTCCTTCTACCTTGGCATGGGCGAGGAGGGCGGCGCGCGGCAGTCCTTCCGCGACGTGAAACATTACAAGCGCCGCAAACGCTGGCTCAGCTAGGGAGGCCCGTGATGGCATTCGACGAGTTCAAGGGCGACTTCGCGCCGCTGGTGCGCATGGTGCACAACCATGCCAAGAACCGCCCCGATGGGGTGGCGATGCGGCAAAAGGAATTTGGCATCTGGAACGAGATCACCTGGGCCGGCCTGCAGGAGATCATGCAGGCCGCCGCCGCAGGGCTTGTCGATCTGGGTCTGAAAGCGGGTGATCACGTCGGCATCCTGAGCGAGAACCGCAGCGAATGGGTGCAGGCGCAGTTCGGCATCAACGCGGCAGCGGGCGTGGTCGTGGGCATGTATCCCACCAGCCCGGCGGCGGAGTTGGAGCATCTGATCAACGCCTCGGACAGCACGGTGCTGTTCATTGAGGATCAGGAGCAGCTCGACAAGATCAAGGAGTTGGGTGACCGAGTGCCGCAGCTGCGCCAGCTGGTGATCTTCAACCCCAAGGGCACGCGGGGCGAGGACCTGCTGGGGCTGATTAGTTTCGACGATCTGCTCGACCGGGGCCGGGCGCGGCTTTCGGAACTGCAAGACGACCTGCGCGCGCGGCAGGCGGGGATCGAGCCCGACGACACCGCCATGATGGTCTTCACCTCCGGCTCCACCGGGCTGCCCAAGGCGGCGGAGATTTCCTATGGCAACATCCACGCCGGCGTGGGCGTGGCGCACGATGTCTTCGGCGACTACCCGCCCGGGACGGATGTGCTGAGCTACCTGCCCTTGTGCCACATCGCGGAACAGGCGGTGACGGTGATCAACGGGCTGGCGCAGCAGTTTGTGATGAACTTCGGCGAGAGCCTTCGGACCATCACGCTCGACCTGCGGGAGGTCGCGCCGCAGGTGTTCTTCGGCGTGCCGCGGATCTGGGAGAAGATGCAGGCGGGCGTGCTGGTGCAGGCGCAGACCGCCGGAAGGATCAAGGGGCCGATGACGCTGATGGCGCTGAAGGGCGCGCAGCGGCGCGGCATGATCCGACGCGACAAATGGAGCGCCGGGGACCGGCTGGCCCATGCCTTCTGGGATGCGCTGATCTACCGTCATATCCGCAGCTATCTCGGCCTCGGGCGGACCAGTTTCGCGATCTCCGCCGCCGCACCGATCAGCGCCGAGCTTCTGGGTTTCATGCGCGGGATCGGCGTGAATATCCGCGAGGCTTGGGGGATGTCCGAGACCTCGGGCGTGGGCACGATCCAGCGCTCCTGGGGCCAATGCGACGGGCGCATCGGCTTCCCGGTCAGCGGGGTGCGCACCAAGATCGCCGAGGATGGCGAGGTGCTGTTCTCGGGTGGGACCATCTTCAAGGGCTATTACAAGAACCCCAAGGCCACCGCCGAGACGATCCGTGACGGCTGGCTGCATACCGGCGACGTGGGCCGCGAGGAGGCCGACGGTTCGATCACGCTAATCGACCGCAAGAAGGACATCATGATCAATGCCGCGGGCAAGAACCTCGCGCCCGCGCATATCGAGAATGTCATCAAGGCCAGCCCCTTCATCAAGGAGGTCGTCGCCGTGGCCGACAAACGGCCCTATGTGACGGCGCTGGTGCAGATCGACATGGATACGGTGCGGCTCTGGGCCGAAGGGCATGGGATCGCCTATACCACTTTCCGCTCGCTCGCCGAGCACCCCAAGGTGCAGGAATTGATCGACGCGGAGGTGGCCAAGCAGAACCGCGATCTGGCGCGGGTCGAACAGGTCAAGAAGGTCTGGCTGATGCGCAAGGAGCTCGATCACGACGACGGTGAGGTAACCGCGACGATGAAGGTGCGCCGGGCCAAGGTCTACGAACTCTATGGGGATCAGATCGAGGCGCTCTACGCCGACTGAGGCTCAGAGCACGCCGATCTCGGCCAGCGCGCGGTTCAATTCCACGGGCAGTTCCGCCTCGGCCTCGCGGCCCTCGGGCAGGTCGGGCGGCGCGTCCTCCGGCTTGAGGTAGCGCCAGCCTTGGAAGGCGCGGCGCAGGCTGTTCTGGGTGCGGATGATCTCGGGGTCCAGCACGATGGCGCAGCGGCGGATGCCGTCGGCGCGGGTGACCTCTTCCAGCCGGACGATGCGCTGGCGGGCTTGGATCACGCCTTTGATGACCCAGTAGATCGAGCCGCCGTTGAGAATCTCGGCCTCGCGCTTGGGCCACATGCGGGTCACATGGCGCGGCAAGCCGTCATGCGTGCGCACGTCCTTGCGCGCCTGCCATTTGGCAAGGCTTTCGACGCCTTCGGTGCCGACCGAAAGCTTTATCAGGTTCATTTTACCGGTCACATCGCCCCCCAGCGATTCCTTTGATCCACGCCATATAAGGTAGTTGGATTTCAATCACATGCAAATTCTTGTATGATGGAGCGCAATTTTCCGGTTTTCACTCAGGCAGAGCCTAGCTAATAAGAGCCCCTGCCATTGACCTCAGGAGTTACCTCATGTCCCGCTTTACCGCCCCGATCGCCGAACAAATCTGGGATATGAAATACCGTTTTAAAGGGGCCGATGGCACCCCGAAGGACGTCACGGTCGAAGACACATGGCGCCGCATCGCTCGCGACCTCGCGCAGGTCGAATCGAAGGCGGATGTTTGGGAAGACAAGTTTTTCAACGCGCTGGAGGATTTCAAATACCTCCCCGCGGGCCGCATCACCGCAGGCGCCGGCACCGCGCGCCGCGTGACGCTGTTCAACTGCTTCGTCATGGGCACCGTGCCCGACAGCATGTCCGGCATCTTTGACATGCTGAAAGAGGCCGCGCTGACCATGCAGCAGGGCGGGGGAATCGGCTATGACTTCTCCACCATCCGCCCGCGCGGCGCGGATGTGCTGGGCGTCTCTGCGGATGCCTCCGGCCCGCTGTCGTTCATGGATGTCTGGGACGCCATGTGCCGCACCATCATGTCCGCAGGCTCCCGCCGCGGCGCGATGATGGCGACCATGCGTTGCGACCACCCGGATGTGGAAGATTTCATCGCCGCCAAGTCCGACCCCGCGCGTCTGCGCATGTTCAACATGTCCGTGCTGGTCACCGACCCCTTCATGGAGGCCGTGAAGGCCGACGGCTCGTGGGACCTCGTCTTTGGCGATAAGGTCTACAAAACCGTGCAGGCGCGCGATCTGTGGAACAAGATCATGCAGGCGACCTATGATTACGCCGAGCCGGGCGTGATCTTTATCGACCGCATCAACGCCGCGAACAACCTGAACTATTGCGAGACCATCGCCGCCACCAACCCCTGTGGCGAGCAGCCCCTGCCGCCCTATGGCGCCTGCCTTCTGGGCTCGATCAACCTTGCCCGTCTGGTCGCACAGCCTTTCGAGGACGACGCCCATCTCAATCAAGACGCTATGAGCGAGTTGGTCGCCACCGCCGTTCGCATGATGGACAATGTTGTCGACGTGTCGAACTTCCCGCTGCCCGAACAGGCTGCCGAGGCGCAGAACAAGCGCCGCATCGGTCTGGGCGTCACCGGCCTTGCCGATGCGCTGTTGATGGTCGGCCTGCGCTATGGCTCTGACGAGGCGGCGGCCCAGACTGAGGCATGGCTCAAAGCCATCGCCCGCGCCTCCTATCTGGCAAGCGTGGAACTGGCGAAAGAGAAGGGGGCCTTCCCGCTCTTCGATGCCGAAAAGTTCCTCGCCTCCGGCACCATGCAGCAGATGGACGATGACGTGCGCGAAGCGATCCGCGAGCACGGTATCCGCAACGCGCTTTTGACCTCCATCGCCCCCACCGGCACGATCAGCCTCTACGCGGGCAACGTGTCCTCGGGGATTGAGCCGGTCTTTGCCTATGCCTACACCCGCAAGGTGCTGCAAAAAGACGGCAGCCGGACCGAGGAAGAGGTCGTCGATTACGCCGTGCAGATGTGGCGCGAGCTGAAGGGTGACGCGCCGCTGCCCGACTATTTCGTCAACGCCCAGACCCTGTCGCCCGCCGACCACGTCAAGATGCAGGCCGCGGCGCAGAAATGGATCGACAGTTCGATCTCCAAGACCATCAACTGCCCCGAGGACATCTCCTTTGATGCCTTAAGGACGTCTACATGCAGGCCTGGGACACCGGCTGCAAAGGCTGCACCACCTATCGCCCCAACGATGTGACCGGTTCGGTTCTGAGCGTCTCTTCCGAGAAGAGCGACAAGGCCCCCGCCGACAGCCCCGATCAGGTCAGCGAAGGCGGCGAGATCGTCTATATGTCCGATCCGCTGGACCGCCCCGCGGAGCTTGAGGGCAACACCTACAAGGTCAAATGGCCCGACAGCGAGCACGCGCTCTACATCACCATCAACGACATCGTGCTAAACGGCCACCGCCGTCCCTTCGAGGTCTTCATCAACTCCAAGAACATGGAGCATTTCGCCTGGACCGTGGCACTGACCCGCATGGTTTCCGCCGTGTTCCGCCGTGGCGGTGACGTGTCCTTCGTGGTGGAAGAACTGAAAGCCGTCTTCGACCCGCGCGGCGGGGCTTGGATGCAGGGCAAATATATCCCCTCAATCCTCGCGGCCATCGGCGGCGTGATCGAGCGCCACATGATCGCCACCGGCTTCATCGCGGGCGAGGGCATGGGTCTGAAGACCGACCCGCAGGCGAAGGTCGTGGGCCTCGACGCCCCGCGCGGCAAGTCTTGCCCGTCTTGCGGTCAGTTCGACATGCGGATGGTCGAGGGCTGCATGACCTGCGGGAGCTGTGGGCATAGTAAGTGTGGGTGAATTCTGGGGGTGAATTGTTGAAGCGACCACCAAAACTTGACCACGGACACGTTAAGATGACCATTTGACGACCAAGTCGCGTCCATCTCCAAGTTCTTTGGTAATATAAACAAAAAGTTTGGGGGTGTCCGCAAAACGTGTTGGTCAACTATGCGGACGGAGCCGACTTTCTTCCTTGCCGAAGCTTGACCTGTCTATAGCTTCACACCTTATGACAGCTTCAACGGTCAAGAATCAGTGTTAGCGGGTAGGGCGACGGATGTATCGGATTTCGGAACTGGCGGAGAGCGTGGGCCTTTCGCGCACGACGTTGCTCTATTACGAGAAGCTCGGCCTGCTGAAGGGCAAGCGGCAGGCGAATGGCTATCGCGTATATTCCGACGCTGACCGGCAGCGGCTGCGTCTTATGCAGCAGCTCCAGGCAGGCGGCCTCAGCTTGGAGGAGTGTCAGGTCTGCCTCGATGGAAAGCTCGACCGCGAGATGCTGGGCCATCGGCTTGAGACATTGGAACGCGAAATCACCGAGAAGACGCGGTCGCGAGACCTGCTCGCAGCGCTCCTCGGGCGCGGCAGCCTGAAGGACTGGCACGAGGAGCTCGAGCGCGTGGCGCCCGAACTGCACCGCGCCTGGCTGATGATGCAGGGTTTTTCCAGTGAGGAGGCCGCGCGGGTCGCGTGGCTGTCGAGGGACATGAACGCACACGACGACTACATGGCCTGCTTCATGGACGTCTTCTCCAGCCTCGACTGGTGGGGGCCGGCGACCGAGGTCGCGACGCGAAAAGCGCTCGCCATGGTGCCCTTCGCGCCCAGAACGATCCTCGAGATTGGCTGCGGCCCCGGCATGGCGACGATGGTTCTGGCCGAGGCGACCTCGGCGCGCATCCTGGCGACCGACACGGACGCGGGTGCGCTCGAGCGGCTGCGCGAGCGGTTGGCGACTGCGGACCTCGGCGACCGGGTGGCGGTGCGAAACATGGACATGGCGCAGCTGCCTCTGCCGGACGCCCCGTGGGACGTGATCTGGGCTGAGGGCAGCGCCTACATCATCGGCGTCGAGAGTGCGCTGCGGAACTGGCGGCCCCTCCTGCGTCCCGGCGGCGCGCTCGTCTTCTCCGAAATGGTCTGGCGGACCGAGACACCGCCCGAGGAGCTGCGCGCCTACTGGGCCTCGGCATACCCGGCGATGACCCGCGTGCCCGTCCTGCTCGCACAGGCGAAACGCGCCGGCTTCCGCTTGCTCGGGCATTTCGACATGGGGCGAGAGGCGATGGACACCTACTACCGCCCGCTCGAGGCGCGCGTCGCTGAGATGGAGCAGCGGCTGGAAGGCACGCGGGTGGTGGAGGATCTGCGCGCGGAACTGGCCGCCTACCATGCCTGCGACGGGATCGTGAGCTTCGAGATGTTCGTGCTGCAAAAGTCCTGACGGGCAGCGCGAACCGATTTCCCAACAACTGGCGGGTTCAGCCCGCCGATGGAGACATGACAATGAACTTTTCAACGGATTACGAGACACACGCCAACGCGATCACGGGTCTCTTCGCATCAACTTTCGCTGCTTCGGAGGGCGCGGAGGAAGGCGCGGTGGTCGGCGCCCTTGCGCGCCGACTGATCACGGAGACACCCGCTAAGGATCTGCGCGTCTTCACCGCCTGGGCGGACGGCACGCTACTCGGTAATATCATCTTCACCCGCCTCACCTACGCAAACGATCCGCGCACGGTCTTCATGATGGCCCCTGTGGCGGTGTCCACTGCGCATCAGGGCAAGGGCATAGGGCAGCGGCTGATCGCCCACGGTCTCGACTTGCTCAGGCAGGAGGGCGTGGATATCGCCGTGACCTATGGCGACCCGGCCTTCTATGGCCGCGTCGGGTTCAAACCCGTTTCGGAGGCTGACCTTCCCGCGCCACAGCCGCTCCAGCAGCCACACGGCTGGATCGCCCAAAGCCTTACGGGAGTGCCGCTGTCGCCCCTGCGCGGGCCTGCGCGTTGCGTTGCAGCTTTCGACGATCCAGCGCTCTGGTAGACCGATGATCCGCGACTACTCCGCCTTCCTGCCGGATGCCACACCGGCGCGACGCGCACCCTCGGCGCTGGAACGCCTCGGCTGGGGCCCAGCCTTGGCCAGCCAGATCGACGTCGAAGCCTTCACCGAAACGCCCCCAGTTCGCGTGGTCGCGGTGCATCGCAGCGGGTTGCAGGTGGCGGGCGACGGCATCGACGAGACGATCCCGCCGGGACCAGAGGCAACCGTGGGAGACTGGCTGTTGCTCGATCGCGCGCGCCCGCGGTCGAGCAGGGTGCTGGATCGCAAGAGCCTGATCAAGCGCCGAGCGCCGGGCACCGGCCGCGAGGTGCAGCTGATCGCGGCGAACATCGACACGATCTTCGTCGTCACATCCTGCAACGCGGATTTCAACGTGGCGCGGTTGGAGCGCTACGTTGCGTTGGCCTTCGAAGCCGGGATCGAGCCGATGATCGTCCTGACGAAAGCGGACATCGCAGAGGACACCGTGCCCTACATCGACGCTGCGCAGGCCGTGTCCGAAAGGGTGCCCGTTGTGGCGCTGGACGCCCGCGGCGCCGAACCGGTTGAGGCGCTGGCCGACTGGTGCAAGCCCGGCCGCACCGTTGCTTTCCTCGGCTCCTCCGGTGTCGGCAAATCCACCATGACGAACGCGCTCCTCAGCACGCAGGCCATCGCCACGCAAGACATCCGCGATGACGATGCCAAAGGTCGGCACACAACGACCCGGCGCGAGCTGCATGCCACGCCGAGCGGTTGCCTCGTTCTCGACACGCCGGGCATGCGCGAATTGCAGCTGACCGACGCCGCAGCAGGCATCGCCGACGTGTTCGAAGATATCGAGGCGCTGGCCGCGAACTGCCGTTTCACCGACTGTCAGCACAAAACCGAACCCGGCTGCGCCATCCTGGCCGCGATTGAGGGCGCCAGCCTTGACCCCGCCCGGCTCGCCCGCTGGCGCAAGCTCCAAGCCGAGGACGCCTTCAACTCTGCCAGTCTCGCGGAACGCCGAGAAAAGGATCGTGCTTTTGGCAAGCTCGTGCGCAGCGCAATGAAGGCGAAATCGGATCGAGAGCGATAGGTCCAAGCCCTACAAACCCGGTCCGTTTCAGGCTTGAAGCGGACCTCTGCCATGACACCAGATTTACGATGCGCGGACAAGTTCCGCGGGTCGTATCCCCTCCAGTCTCACCTCGAGCCAACGGATGTAGCCGCTGAGGTTCTTGCTGGCCGGACCACAGAAGGGCTTGATGAACCTCTTGTAGCAGGCGTGGAGTGAGTTCACATTCTGGATGTGATAGCAGCCTGAGGCCACGCGTTTGCCGGGCTTGCTGCCGACCACAAAATGCTCCAGTTGGCGTGCCGCCGCGAGGTTCCTGTAGCCAGTTCCTCCGTCCGAGCAGAGCACGGCATCATCCGGAACCAGAGGCTTCATGGCGCGCTCCACGGTGGCACTCTTGCGGTTCGGTAGCCGCCGAAAAAGGCGAGAACCGCCACGGTCGGCGACCGTGAGGATGGGGAGTTGCCAGCTTGAGAGACCACGCATCATCTTCAGCCCT
>Ga0310345_10002638_pt1 | contig 17854 bp, 18 predicted proteins | sample HC15DNA20500_MG_FD_204667 | JGI IMG/M metagenome (GOLD analysis project Ga0310345, IMG submission 204667) | Marine microbial communities from station ALOHA, North Pacific Subtropical Gyre - HC15-DNA-20-500_MG | ecosystem: Environmental > Aquatic > Marine > Oceanic | place: Pacific Ocean: North... | reverse complement strand
GAAATCTGCTCGTAGAGAGCTCGGCGATTCTCTGCCGGAAGAATCCGGCGTGCACCTTCCAATGCCGCGGCGACGACGGCATCGTCCCAGTCGGGGCGTTGGCCGGTCGCGGTCGCGAGGTCCCAAGTGTGGACAGTCACCTCCGAGAAGTAGGACGCGAGCACCTCGGCGCCGCTGCCTTCGATCCACGGCAGCGCCATGGGCTGTCCGAGCACCGCGTCGTCGCTCCAGGCGGCGGCGGCTCGTCTGCCTGCCCGAAGCCAAGCATGCGACCAGCGATCATCATCGACCGGCGCTTCGGTGACTGAGAGGGGATCTCCGCCGTTGCCGAGCGTCGCAATGCGGTCGAGTGCGCCGATGAGATGAGCCAGCAGAGCCCGCACATCCATGCCCGTGCATGGCGTGGGATTCGTGAGTTGCTCCGGCCGTACGCCGGCAATGACGAAGGCGCCGACGGCCAGGACGCGGTCGAGAATCGGCCGGGGATCGGTCAGGTTGTGGTCGGCGGGACTGGTCGCTGTGTTCATGGCGGTATTGTGCCGACTTAAACCGGTCATCTTGTGGCCAGTTTTCTGTGAAAGTGTGGGGGCATGCGGGCAGACCGGCTAGTCGCCGTCCTTCTCCTTCTGCAACAACGTGAGCAGGTCACAGCATCAGAGGTCGCCCGGGAATTGGAAGTGTCCGAGCGCACCGCCCGGCGCGACCTCGAAGCGTTGAGCGGCGCCGGGGTGCCCGTGTACGCCATGCCGGGTCGAGGTGGCGGATGGCGTCTGCTGGGCGGCGCCCGCACCGACCTGTCCGGACTGACCGCCGGCGAGGCCCGCGCGCTGTTTCTGGTGGCCGGGCCCGCCTCAACGGCGACCCCGAGCGTGAAAGCCGCTCTGCGCAAGCTTCGCCGCGCACTGCCCGAGCCGTTCCGGGAGCAGGCAGAGGCGGCAGCGACATCGATCGTGGTGGACCCACGCCAGTGGGGATCCAGCCAGCCTGAGTCCCCGTCGCCCCGGTTCCTCGACGAACTTCAAGAGGCGGTGATCCGCGGAGTCCAACTGCGGCTCGGCTACGTCGATCTCAAGGGCTCGCAAACCCAGCGAACCGTGCACCCGCTGGGCATCGTCGCCAAACGGCCGGCGTGGTACTTGGTTGCCAATACCGAGGCGGGTCGACGAACCTTCCGCATCGACCGTGTCTCGTCGGTCGAGCTGACCGGAGACGCCGTTGACCGACCCGAGGGATTCGACCTTGCCGAAATCTGGCGTGAGATCGCCGATGAGGTCGATCGCCGGCGCACGCCCCTCGAGGCCCAGGCCCTATGTGCCGCCGGTGGACTCGGCCTGCTCCGGAGGGTGTTCGGGCGCCGACTCGACGTTGGCGGCTCAACGCCGGACGGCCGGATCGAGATCGTGATCCGCGGCCGCGACGAGCACACCCTCGCAGGCGAACTCGCCTGGCTCACCGACTGGCTCGACGTCACCGGCCCGCAGGCTGTCCGCGACCATCTCGCCGCCATCGGGGCTGCGTTGGTGGCGCGGTACAGCTGAGCGGGGCTTCGCTTCCTCGGCGACCCGGCGCAGAGACCTCTGACGGTTGATCACCGCTCAGATGGGGCACTCCACGTTCCGTTCAATGCTGACTGTGTGCTCGCGAACGAAAGGACTGCCACATGACTATGCCCAGTGACGCTGCAAGGTCCGTCGAAACTCAAGGTTCCAATGAAGGTCCTCGTGATCACGAAGGCGTCGATACCGATCACGCTGCCTACGTCGACGAGAACAATGTTCCCCACCCGGGCGATGCCAAGCAGGCCGATTGACGAGCAAGGAGATCGCCGATCAGGACGAAACCTCGGCGGCCAGGCGTGAGAGCGTGTCGTTGAGTTGCTCCTCGGTCACCAGCGGAAACCGCACCTTTTCCAGCAGCTTCTTGTCAGTGACCTGCGACCAGTCGTAAGTGTGGCGGACCAGCGTCTCGCCGGGCCCCTGGGATTCCAGCTCCCACAGCCACTCCCACCCGGGCGGTTCGGTCCCAGCGGGTGCGGTCTTCCAGGCCAGCAGCTTGTCCTTGACGCACCCCGTCACATGGTTGTCGGTCTTGTACTCCCCGCCCATGTGATCGCCCTGCATGTTCATCGTGAACACCTCGCCGACATGCTGAATCCGATCAGCGTGGTCGACGGAGCGGACGAAACCCGATCCATCGAGCTTGTGGTGGTTCTCGGGGTTGGACAGGACGTCAAAGACCGCATCGACGGGTGCGGAGATGGTTCGTTCCACGGTGACCTTGGTGTTGTCGCTCATGTCATCACCGTGCCCGAACTCGTCGCCGAGGAAACGTGGCCCGCTGTTTCGCGGTCGAGCTGCCGGGTAGCCCGCGTGCGTGCTCAGCCGGCCGCTATCGTCTCGCCTACCGACTCTCTGCATGGCCCTCGTAGCAGCCGTCACCTGCTCGTCGTGCGTGGTGCGGACCGAGGTTCGACCCGACTCCGGCAGCCAGAGCGGTGGCCTGGTACCCGAGGACCTACCGCCCGGGGTGCGGTACGTGGGACCCGGCGCCGAGGCGACGACCTACTTGCGCGGCGATGTCGGCCGGATCGTGGTGGAAGTCGACCAGGCTGAAGGGGCCGAGGTATCGGCGGAAGCGCTCGACCACTTCCAAACCGTGCTCGGCTCGGTAGCAGACAAGCCGGTCGAGATCGAGACGTCGACGATCAGCGCGGGTGGCTCCGCCTTCTCCGCCGAGGACCTCCGCGGTCTCGAGAACGAGCATCGCGACACCGTCACCGACGGTGACACAGCCAGCATGTATGTGCTCTCCCTCAACGGCACTCTCAGCGACCGGCAGGGAATCATCGGCGTTGCCTATGGCGGTTCCAGTTTTGCGCTGTTTCTCGAACAGAACCGAGGCCTCGATTCTGCAGCTGTCGAGCGGGCGGTGCTCGTCCACGAAGCCGGGCACCTGTTGGCGCTTGTGAACGTCGGCTACGAGTCACCACGCGATCGCGAAGACCCCGACCATGCCAACCACTCCTCGAACGCGGACTCTGTCATGCACTGGGCCGTTGAATCCGTCAGCATCCTCGACGCTCTCGGCGGCGGACCACCGGACGACTTCGACGACGACGACCGAGCCGACCTTGCGGACATCGCCTCCGGCGCGATAGTCCCAGAGTTCTGACCGCTTCAGACCTCGTCGGCTGTCCGATACCGGCCGTCGCGGATTTCCGCGAAGGCCGTTTGAAGAACGTCGATCAGGGAAGCCAGCACACATGGCGGCCAGCGTCACGAGAAAGCTCATCGAGTCCCATCTCGAATCAGGTGAGCCCACCCCGGGTGAGGAGATTGCCCTCCGCATCGACCAGACCCTGACCCAGGACGCCACCGGAACGCTGGTGATGCAGGAGCTGGAGGCGCTGGAACTCGACCAGGTGCATACCGAGGTCAGCGTGCAGTACGTCGACCACAACCTGCTGCAGACCGACGAGAAGAACGCCGAAGACCACGAGTTCCTCCGAACCGCCGCGCAGCGATTCGGAGTGTGGTTCTCCAAGCCGGGCAACGGTGTGTCGCATCCGACTCATATGCAGCGCTTCGGGGTTCCCGGCAAAACGATGGTCGGATCCGACTCGCACACCCCCGCCGCCGGGTCGTTGGGCATGCTGGCGATCGGTGTCGGAGGGCTCGAGGTCGCCATGGCGATGGCGGCCGTCCCCTACACCTACGGATGCCCGAAGTCTGGGGCATTCGACTGGAAGGCGAACTGCCGGAATGGTGTTCGGCCAAGGACATCATCTTGGAGATGCTGCGCCGCCACGACGTCGACGGTGGCGTGAACCGCATCATCGAATATCACGGCCCCGGCCTGACCAGCCTTACGGCCATGGACCGGCACGTCATCGCCAACATGGGTGCCGAGCTCGGTGCCACCAGCACCGTGTTTCCCAGTGACGACGCGGTACGGACCTTCCTGCGCGCCGAAGGCCGTGACGACGACTGGGTGGAATTGCGGGCCGACGACGACGCCGACTACGACATCGACGAGACGATCGATCTCGCCGAGATCGAGCCGCTGATCGCGCGACCGTCATCGCCCGGCAACGTCGTACCGGTGCGCGAGGTCGCCGGAGAGCCGATCGCTCAAGTCGTCATCGGGTCGAGCGCCAACCCCGGGCTGCGCGACTTCGCCATCGCCGCAGCAATGGTCGACGGGCGACAAACCTCCCCCGAGGTCAGCTTCGACGTCAATCCCACCTCGCGCGAAATCCTCGAGGACCTGACCAGGATGGGCGCCACGACGTCGTTGATCAGCAGCGGTGCTCGGCTGCACCAAGCCGGCTGCATGGGATGCATCGGGATGGGACAGGCACCGGCGACGGAGCACAATTCGCTGCGCACCATGCCGCGTAACTTCCCCGGCCGCTCCGGGACCAAGGAGGACAGGGTCTGGCTGTGCTCCCCCGAGACGGCGGCCGCATCGGCGCTGACCGGCGCGATCACCGACCCCCGCCAATGGGCAGAGGACGCCGGCATGAGCTATCCGAGCCTGCAACTGCCCGAGCACAGCAGTATCAACACCGCAATGCTGGTACCGCCGCTACCGCCGGAACAGGCACAGCAGATACAACCCGTCAAGGGTCCCAACATCTCCCGTCTGCCTGACCCCGAGCCGCTGCTCGATCAACTGGAGGCGCCGGTGCTGCTCAAGGTCGAGGACAACATCTCCACCGACGAGATCTCCCCTGCCGGCGCACGCGCCCTGCCCTACCGGTCGAACATCCCGAAACTCGCCGAGTTCAGCTTCACCCAGGTCGACGAGTCCTATCCGCGCCGGGCCGACGAGGCGCGGTCCACCGGCCACATCATCGTCGGCGGACGGAACTACGGGCAGGGCTCCTCACGTGAACATGCCGCGATTGCGCTGCGCTACCTGGGACTACGCGTGGTGATCGCCAAGTCCTTCGCCCGCATCCACTGGCAGAATCTGGCCAACTTCGGGGTGCTGGCGCTGGAGTTCGTCGACGCCGGCGACTACGAACTCGTGGAGCAGGGCGACACCCTGAAACTGGTCGATCTGCACCAGGCGGTGGGCGGGTCGGATCCGCCCACCGTCGAGAACCTCAGCCAGAAGACCAGCTTCGAAGTGCGGCACAGGCTGTCGCCCCGGCAGGCCGAGTATGTCCTTGCCGGTGGGCTCATTCCCCAAGTCGCGCAGGAGAATACCGAGGGCGCAGCGCAGGCGGCGACCGAACCACGGCTCTGAGACCCCACGGCACTGAAATCCTCAGTCGTAGACGACGTCGAGACCCTGACGCGTCAGCTCGGCCAACGACTCGCGCATGGCCCGCAGTTGCTCGGGGGTGTGGCCGACCCAGTCCGTCAGTTCGCCGACGATCTCCACCGGTTCGCGGGTGCGGTACGAGCGGGTCGGGTTGCCGGGGAAGCGTTTGTCGGTGACGTTCGGGTCGTCCTCGAGTTCCCCCCGCGCCTCCACGAGGTAGATGCGGCCCGGCCCGTCTCCGACCGCCAACTCCGCTCCCCATACCGCGGCGTCGACGGTGTAGGTGACATACACATGGTTGGCGATACGGTTGGTGTCGTGGTTCATCGGCCGACCCGGCACCAGCAGGTCGCCCACGGCGAGATCGGCTTTCGTCCCGTGTAGAAGTGCACCGCTCTGGTGCGCCTCGAACGGTTTCGCTGCGTTCATGTGTCTCCCCCTGCTCTGCGAATTCGGTTGTCCCACCGAGAATGCGGATGAGTGTGCGCCATGACCAGGGCCTTGCCGCAAGCCCCCGGGTATCGCTTACAGTGAGAGTGGGAAGTCGTCCAGAACTGGGCGCCGAGATTGCTGTCAGGGCTGCTGGATGTGATCGATGGCCACCCTCAGCACAATCTCGGTGTTTTTCGGCAACCCGAACCGTCGAGCCGGCGACCGACGGGCCCGCAGGTAACGTGGCCAGCGTGAAACTCTCTCGTGTGCCGTCGTCCGTCGCCTTCGCCGCCTGCGCCACCTCGCTGGTGACCCTCCTCGCGGCGTGTGGCTCCGACACTGAGACCACGTCGGCCGGTGCGCCGTCGGTGACCGACGTGGCGACCTCGTCGGTGACAGCTCCTGCGGCCGGCTGCCCGACCGCCGCGCCGGCGGCGGACGTCGCCCCGGAATGGACTCTGCCCGGTGCGACCGGCAGCGTGTCGGTCACCGGATCCACCGATGAGGCCGCGCCGCAGATCACTGTGGAACCTCCGTTCAGCGTGTCCGAAACCCAGGTGCACACGCTGCAGGCCGGCGACGGGCCCGTCGTCTCCGACACCGCGACGGTGCTGGTCTGCTACATGGGGGTCAACGGCCGCGACGGTTCTGTGTTCGACAGCAGCTATCAGCGTGGTGCCCCCGTCGACTTCCCGCTCGACGGTGTGGTGCCCGGATTCCAGAAGGCGATCGCCGGGCAGACCGTCGGCTCGACCGTCGCGGTCGCCATGACCTCCGCCGACGGCTATCCGCAGGGCCAGCCCGCGGCGGGTATCGCCCCGGGTGACTCGCTCGTCTTCGCGATCAAGATCCTCGACGCCACGGCTTAGCCGATGACGCTCGTCCACGATCCCGAGGTCCTGGCCGCGATGCTGGCCGCACCGCCGCCGCCGGATCCGACGCCGCCACCGGTCGGCGACATCGCGACGCGGCGGCGCAACGCGACCGCGAACTTCGACATGATCGGCGCCGCCTACCCCGCCGTCGCGGGTGTCACCGTCGAGCGCGATGTCCTCGTCACCGCCGACGGCGCCGAGCTCGCGCTGCTGTGGTATCAGCCCGACGTGACGGAGTCAGCCGGCGGCGCGGCGCTGTATCTGCACGGCGGCGGCATGATCCTCGACCTCGAGCACACCGGCCGCGGATACGACGCGGTCGTGCGGTCTGACGTGGCGCACAGCAAGGTGCCGATGCTGATGGTGGACTACCGGGCCGCCCCCGAGCACCCCCACCCCACGCCGGCCGAGGACTGCTACGCGGCGCTCGGGTGGCTGGCCGAGCGGGCTGGGCAACTCGGCGTGGACCCCGCTCGGCTGGCGGTGGTCGGTGACAGCGCCGGCGGGGCGCTGGCGGCCGCGGTCGCCCTGATGGCCCGTGACCGCGGATGCCCGTCGCTGGCGCTGCAGCTGTTGGTCTATCCGATGCTCGACGACCGCACCACGGTTCCCGACCCGCAGATCCCCGTCGAGGGTATGGTGTGGACCTACGACGACAACCGCACCGGGTGGGGCGCCCTTCTCGGTGATCGTGCGGGTGGCCCCGACGTGCCGTCCTACGCGGCGCCGGCGCGGGAGACGGATCTGAGCGGACTCCCGCCCACCTACCTCGACACCGGCGATCTGGACATCTTCCGGGCCGAGATCGTCGGACACGCCGCGCGGCTGGCGGCGGCCGGCGTGGCCACCGAACTCCACGTCTATCCCGGGTGCCCGCATGGATTCGAAATGCTGGCCCCCGCCGCAGCGGTGTCTCGGCACGCGGTCGACAACCGGGTGCGGCGACTGCAGGCGCTGCGCGACGACGCCACCGCCGAGTGACGCTGCAACGGCTCGGCCTGCGTGCCCTTTTGTAGGCTCGTGGGCATGCCGTATGAGGACGGCGATGTTTTCGCTGGTTACACCATTCAGCGGCTGCTCGGGGCCGGTGGCATGGGCGAGGTCTACCTGGCCCGGCATCCGCGGCTCCCGCGACTCGACGCGTTGAAGATCTTGTCGCTGGACGCCACGGACGACGAGAGCTTCCGCGCCCGCTTCGTGCGTGAGGCCGACCTGGCCGCGACCCTGTGGCATCCGCACATCGTCGGCGTGCACGACCGCGGTGAGTACGACGGCCGGTTGTGGATCTCGATGGACTACGTGGACGGCACTGACGCCCGCGAGCTGCTCACCGGCCAGTACCCGGCGGGCATGCCCTACGACGACGTCATCGAGATCGTCGGGGCCGTCGCTGAAGCCCTCGACTTCGCGCACGAACGTCGATTGCTGCACCGCGACGTCAAACCCGCCAACATCCTGGTGACCGACCCCTCGGAGGGCGCGCGTCGCCGGATCCTGCTCACCGATTTCGGCATCGGGCGCGAAGCCGACGACGTCGACGGCCTCACCGACGTCGACATCGCGTTGGGCACTGTGTCCTATGCCGCGCCCGAACAGCTGGTCAGCAACGTCATCGACGGCCGCGCCGACCAGTATGCGCTCGCCGCGACCGCCTATCATCTGCTCACTGGCGTGCCGCTGTTCGACCATTCCAACCGGGTGGTCGTGGTGGGCAATCACCTCAAGACTCCCCCGCCGCCGCTGTCGGCTCGCCGGCCCGACCTCGCGCACCTCGACGCGGTCATGGCGAAAGCGCTGGACAAGGATCCCCGCAACCGCTTCCCCACCTGCGAAGCATTCGCCCAGGCGCTGGCCGGTCACGCAACCAGCGACTCGCCGGCGCCCGCACCGTCGTCGACTCCCACCCGGCCCGCGCCAGGCGCCCAGGACCCGTTGATGAGCACCTCGGCGTTCGATGTCGCCGCCGACCTGCAGCGCAACCCGGCGAATCACACCATGCGGCTGACCGCGACGACCGTCCAAGGTACCGCCGCCGACGTTCGAAAACAGCCCGCCCGGGCCCCGCACGACGAGGAGGTCTGGACCTTCACGGTGCACCAGCCTTGGCAGTCCAATCAGCTCGGCTCCCGCGTCCCGGTGGAACTGCGGGGCACGTCGATCGTCGGGCGACTCGCCGACGGTGACATGGTCGAGGTACAGGGCATGTGGGACGGCAACACGCTGCTCGGCGAATCGGTGCTCAATCACTCCGCGCCGACCGGCCGACGACGTGCTCCTGGGCCCTTCGCGGTGCGCTCCAACAAACCCGAACCGACGCCGCTCCCGACCCGGCGGCGCGGACGCGCCGCCGTCGCCGCAGTCGCAGTGATCGCCGCGGCTGCACTGGTGCTGACCGCTGTGCTGACCCACGGGTTCGGGCTGTGGTCACCGCAGCGCGGCCCGGGTCCGGTGGTTCAGCCCACCCAGGCCACCGTCTTCTCCCCCGGCGGCGCGCCGGACCATCCCGACGAGGCCGATCTGGCGATCGACGGCAATCCCGATACGGCCTGGCGCAGCGACACCTACGTCGACCCCAAACCGTTCCCCGTCTTCAAGCAGGGCATCGGCTTGATGGTGCAACTGCCCGAACCCACCGCGATCGGGGCGGTGACCCTCGACGTCGCCAGCACCGGCACCGAGGTGCAGATCCGCGCCGCCGACAGCACCGATCCGGCCAGCCTCTCCGACACCACCGAGCTGACCTCCGACGTGCCGCTGCAGCCCGGCGAGAACCGCATCCCCGTCGACAACGACACCCGCACCGAACACCTTCTGGTGTGGATTTCGACACTGGGCACGATCGACGGACAGAGCCGCACCGAAATTTCCGACATCACGGTGCAGGCGGCCGGCTGACCGAGGTCCGCACCCGCTCTCAGGTGTGTACGCGCGTCCCGCGATCAGGCATGCCGGCGCACCCCCGTCAGGCGTCTACGCGTAAGCGTGAATCGGGATGCTCGCCGCGGGCTTCTGCTCGCCGGCGGTGACAATGGAGACCATGGAGTCGACCCGGGTGGACCGCTGGCTGTGGGCGGTCCGGCTGACCAAGACCCGCCCCGACGCCGCTGCCGCGTGCCGGGGCGACCATGTGCGCATCAACGACAAGCCGGCCAAGCCCTCGACGGCCGTCTCACCCGGCGATACGGTGCGCGCGCTGGTCGGCGAGCGCACCCGCATCGTCGAAGTGGTGCGGGTGATCCAGAAGCGGGTGGGTGCCGCCGACGCCGTCACGTGCTACCTCGACCGGACTCCCCCGCCGCCTCCCGTCAGCGCGCCGCCGGTCGGGGTGCGTGAGCGTGGGGCGGGCCGCCCGACCAAACGCGACCGCCGCGCGCTGGACAAGTGGCGCGGCCGGCGCTGAGTGGTCACCGCCGTGCGGTCAAGCCACCGTCCACATGGCCAGCGCAAGGACGAACGCCGACAGGCCCAAGGTCGTCTCCATGACCGTCCACGTCTTCAGGGTGGTCTTGACATCCATCTCGAAGAACCGGCTCACCAGCCAGAATCCCGAGTCGTTGACGTGCGAGAGCACGGTGGCACCGGCGGCGATGGCGATCACCAGCAGCGAGATCTGGAAGTCGCTCAACCCTGCGTCGGCCACCGACGCCGCGATCAGTCCCGACGTCGTGGTCAACGCGACCGTCGCCGAGCCCTGCGCCACGCGCAGGATCGTGGAGATCAGGAACGCCTGCAGGATGAGCGACATACCGAGGTCGGACAGCGAATCGCTGAGCGCGTCACCGATCCCGCTCAACCGCAACACGCCACCGAACATGCCGCCGGCTCCCGTGATCAGGATGATCACACAGATGGGTGCCAACGCCTTGTCGAAGATGCCGCTCACGTCGGCCATCGAATGGTTACGCAGCCCGAGCACCAGCGTGGCCACGATGACGGTGATCAGCAGCGCCACGCTGGTGTTGCCCAGCAGCATCAGATACCGCGCCCAGGTGGCGTCTTCCTCGAGGACGCCGGCCGCCATGAGGGTGTCGAGAACGGTGTTGAAGGAGATCAGCACGAACGGCAGGAGCAGGATGCCCATGACCGTGCCGAACGCGGGGACCGTGCGGGTGGCGGTGGCCGTGCCCCCGCCGGAGCCTGCGGCACCGGCAGCGCCGCCGTTGTCCGCGTCCCGGCCCTGGCCGCCGTTGTCTGCGCCCCGGCCCTTGCCGTTGTCGTCGTCGCGGCCGCCGTTCATCTCGCCGAACAGCGCGGTCGGAACGTCGACCCACACTCGGCGGCCGATGAACTGGGAGACCAGGAAGGAGCCGACGAACCAGGACAACACCGCGACGGGCACACCGACCAGCAACGCCAGACCGATGTTGCCGCCCATCACCTCGGCGGCGGCGACGGGTCCGGGGTGCGGCGGCACCAGCGCGTGCATCGCGGCGAAGGCGCCGGCGGTGGGAAACGCGTACAAGATCAGGGAACCACCGAATCGCCGTGCGACGGTGATGATGATCGGCAGGAACACCACGAGCCCGGCGTCGAAGAAGATCGGGAAACCGAACAACAGTGCGGCCACCCCGATGGCCAGCGGCGCGCGCTTCTCGCCGAACCGCCCGATCAGGGTGTCCGCCAGAACTTGTGCCCCGCCGGTGATTTCGAGGAGCCGGCCGATCATGACGCCGAAGCCCACGAGGAGGGCCACCGACCCCAGAGTGTTGGAGAATCCGTAGGACAGCGCCTCAGGAACATCGGCGACGGGAATTCCGGCCGCCAGCGCCGTGAGCAGGCTGACCAGCACGAGGGCGACGAACGCGTGCAGCTTCACCCTGATGATGAGGAACAGCAGAAGCGCCACTGCCCCAGCGGCTATCAGGAGCAGGGTGGTTGCTCCGTAAGCCGGCTCGATTGCTTCCACAATTCCTCCGTACTGTCAGTGCCGGGTTGGCCCCGGGCCTTGCTGTGTTCCTACGGTCACGCCCTCGCCCAGGGCCCGGGAGATCATGGCGCGGCCTGATCGGTGCCGTCGACGTAGCTGTCGACGATTCCGTCGATGTTCTGGTCGACGTCGATCGTCACGCCGCGCTCGTCGGGTTCCAACGGCTCGAGGGTCTTGAACTGCGAGGCCAACAGTGACGGCGGCATGAAATGGCCAGGCCGGCTGGCCTGACGCTTGCCGATCACCTCGGTGGAGCCGTACAGGTGGACGAATTCGATTTCACCGCAATGCTCGCGAAGTTGGTCGCGGTACTTACGTTTGAGCGCTGAACAGCTCATCACGCCGCCGCCGGGGTGCGCGGCCAACCACTCCCCGATCGCCTCCAGCCAGGGGTAGCGGTCGTCGTCATCGAGCGGTTCGCCGGAGCTCATCTTCGCGACATTGGCCGGCGGATGGAAGTCGTCGGCGTCGGCGAAGGGGACGCGCAGCCGTTGCGCCAGCGCGGCACCGACTGTCGACTTCCCCGAACCCGACACGCCCATGACGACGATTGGTGATGACATGTCCTCCACCTACCCGATTGTGGCCAGCATCACGCAGCTTGCCGCAATAGTCATATCAAATCAACCCCCTTGATCGAATTAAGCGGGTTTTAACTGTCGGTGGGCAACGTATGACAGGATCTGTGTATGGTCGACCAGCCCGCCGGCGCCCTTCACGGCAGTTTGCTGGCTGCGTTGGGATCGGCGATCGTGTCGGGTGAGTACCCACCGGGTCAGGTCTTCACCCTCGAAGCTGTGAGCGCTCGGTACCGGGTCTCCCGAAGCGTCGCGCGCGAAGCGGTGCGGGTGCTCGAGTCGATGCGCATGGTCGAATCCCGCCGCCGCGTCGGAATCACCATCCTGCCGGTCGAGAGTTGGAATGTGTTCGACCCCCGGCTCATTCGGTGGCGTGTCGACTCCGGAGACCGGGCAGCCCAGCTGGTGTCCCTGTCCGAGTTGCGGCGCGGATTCGAGCCCGCGGCGGCGGCGCTGGCAGCGCGGCGGGCCACTCCGGATCAGTGCCGCACGATGGCGGCCGCGGCGTCCGACATGGTCATGCACGGACGCTCCGGCGACCTCGAGGCGTACCTGCTCGCCGACCGGCTGTTCCATCAGACGCTGTTGGCGGCGAGCGGCAACGAGATGTTCCGGGCGCTGACCGGTGTGGTGGACGAGGTGCTCAGCGGCCGCACGCACCACGGGATGATGCCCTCCTCACCGAACCCTGCGGCGATCGCGTTGCACGACGAAGTCGCCCGTGCGATCAGGACCGGCGACGAGGCGGCAGCCGAACTCGCGATGCGCGCGATCATCGACGAAGCGGCGTCGGCGGTCGCCGACGAATTCTCCTGACCGGCGGGCGCCGACGTTTCTCCTGAGCGCTCAGTGCGTTCCGTCGGGCCCCGGCGGCCAGGAGCGGCCGGGCGACGCCGGGCCGGGTGCGGTGTCACTGCCTCGTGACAGCGGCACCCACTGCTCGCTCGGGGCGGGCTGGTGGGAGGAGGGGAAGTCGCGCAGCTCGCCGGACGGGTGGGCGTCCCAGTCGCCGAACGTCAGCGGCGTGAGAAGCCACTCCCGCAACAACGCGTAGGTCGCCGCCAGCGAATCCAGGTGTGTGCGCTCCCAGCCGTGGCTGCCGTCGACGCCGGGACCGACCAGTGCGGCGCGCGTGCCGGCCCCCGCCTCGATGGCCGCGGCGGCGTCAGATCGGTAGAACCGGAAAACGTCTCGGACACTGCGGATACCGTGCTCATCGGCCAGTCGGCACAGCTGTCGGGACAGGTGGTAGTCGTAGGGGCCGTGCAGGTCGGCCATCAGAACGGTGACGGCGTCTTCACGTGACTGCAGGCCGGGGGCACAGACGGCGTTGTCCACGGTGATCATCTCCGCGATGCCGGCGGGCAGGCCGGTGCTGGCTCCGTATCCGACTTCTTCGGCGATGGTGACCATCACCGCAGTCCGGTGCGGCAATCTCAGACCGTGGTCGGCGACGTGCTTGGCCAGGGTGAGGGCCACCGCGACGCCGGCCTGGTCGTCGAGATGGCGGGAAACGACGAAGCCGTCGTGGGTGAGCTCGGGGCCGGCCATCAGAGCGACGAAGTCGCCGACCTGGATTCCCAGCTGACGCAGATCGTCGGGTGAAGAGACCCGGCGATCGACGCGCACCTCGATGTGGTCCCAATCGGTCGGCTGGGTGTCGACCGCGTCGCCGAAAGCATGCCCGCTGGCCTTCAGCGGCAGAATCGTTCCGGTGATGAACTCGGTCGACTCGTCGCACAGGATTCGCACCCGCGCACCCGCAGCGAACCGCGCGGAGAACGTGCCCACCGAGATCAGCTGCAGCCGCCCGTTGTCTTTGAGTCGACTGACCATGGCGCCGACCGTGTCGGCGTGAACCACGATCGCGCGGTCGACCGAGGGCGACTCCCCCGGCAGCTCCGCGATCAGGGCACCCCGCCTCGTCAGTGAGAACGGAACGCCCAGATCGTCGAACACCTCGCCGATGAGCTGCATCACCGCATCGGTGCGTCCCGTGGGCCTCGGTGTCTGCAACAGCGCCAGCAAGGTGTCGATCATCCAGGTGCGTTCGGCGTCAGGCATCGCGGACGGCTGGCTCACGGCGTCCCCTTCGATCGTGGGCGTCCGGGCGGAGCGGCACGGGGCGTGGTTCGGGCTCGAAAGCCGATGCGTTCGTCACTCGTGCAGGGTTCGATACCGCCCCCGTACGGGCACCTTAACGGTCAGTTGGAGGCCCACGTGGTGGTTTGCTGCAGCGTCCGACGATCAGACCCGCCCGGGGGCTGGGGGGTGTCGGGGGGCGTGCCGACACGGATGAGGGCCTGAGGGTAGGACTCGCCGTCGAACACTTCACAGCCGAGGACCAGTCGATTCCGTCCGTCGTGCAGCGGGTCGGTCAGGGCGCAGCTCGCCAACCCCAGCGCGGTGGCTGCCAGCAGCAGGTGGCTCAGGGTCTCACCCGCACGCACCCGGTCGATCTCGTCGTCACCTGCGGTGCCCAACGTGAGCAGCAGCGCACCGTCAGCACTGGCGTTCCGGCCGCCGACGGCCCCACCGGGGAACCGAAGCGCGACGTGCCCGTGCTCATCCCGCACCCACCGGGTGCGCGGAACGACGGCGAAGTCGACGCCACGACGCGCCGCGTGGACGCTCAGCAACTCCAGCGTGCCCGCGGGTAGCCGGGCTTCGGGAAACTCGCGTCGGTCGGAACGCCGGCTGCCGATCGCGGCGGCCAACTCGCGATGACCGGGCTGCGCGGGGTGTTCGATCACGTCGAACAGGGCGATGTGTCCGGGGTCGTCCGGCATGGGAAAGCGGCGCACATGAGGGCGCCAACCTTCCGCGGCGAGCGCGACGGCGCAGTGGTCCAGTACGGCGCCGCAGCTGATCAGGACGTCGCGCCGGCCGGCGCCGGAATCGGCGACGGCGCGACTCCAGTCCGCGTGCAGATGCAGGCCTGCATCGTCGACCTGCCACCGCCACGGTTGACTGTTCTGTGGGGAGGGTGCGCGGGCCGCCAGATCCAGGACGGCTTCGAGCACCGCGCGATCAGGATGAGCGCCCGCCAAATGTGTCCCCTCGTCGACGACTGAACTTCCGTGCGGACATCCACATTAATCGGTACTGGCGTCATTCAAGATCAGCTCCGGTCAGCGACCGCTCCGCAGCGACGTCGTATTCGGCAACAGCAGCCCCCAGTAGCGCCCCGCTCGCAGCGTCGTCGGGCCCGTCGCCGCGGAAGGCCTCGAGTTCGGTCCGGCTGCGCCACCGTTCGAAGACGTTGATCCGCTGCGGGTCGACCCGGTCGGCGCTGATCGCGAAGTCCAGGCAGCCGGGCATCCGGCGGGCCTGTTCGACGACACGCTCGCAGCCGGCCAGGTAGTCCTCCCGCTGGGTCGCTGCGACGGTGAGGTGTCCTGCGACGATGAGCATCGAAGGCTCCTTTCGGTTGTCGATCTATCGCCCGGTAGACCCGCGGTGCGCTCGTCGTTCATCGGGGTGCGCGTGCCGCGCTCAGGAGGTCTCGTCCGGGCGAGACCAGGTGAAGCGGCCGCTCTGCGCTCTGTCGCCTTCGAGCATGAAGGCCCGGTGGTAGCGGCTGGCGCGCGCGATCGTCGCCAGCCAGGTGGCGACGGTACTGACGCGGTTGCTCACCCCGGTCAGCACCGCGATGTGGATGAGTCCCCACGCCAGCCAGCCGGCCAAGCCCGCCAACCTGATCGGCCCTACCTGGAGCAGCGCGTTGCCCCGGCTGATGTACGCCGCTGACCCCAGGTCGCGGTACCGGTAAGGCCGTCGGGGACGACCGATCAGGTCAGCGCGGATGCAGGCGGCGGCGTGCAGACCGCCCTGCATGGCGTTCTCAGCCACGCCGGGAAGGCCGTCGCGACCGACGAGGTCCCCGATGACGAACACCTCCGGGTGTCCGGGTACCGACAGGTCGGGTTCGACCGCGATCCGTCCACAACGGTCGGCGCTCGCCCCGAGGGCCGCGGCGACGTGGTGTGCGAACGGCACCGCCTCGACCCCGGCGGTCCACAGCACGGTGCGAGCCCGGTACCGCTGCACTGTTCCGCCGCCCTTCGGGGTGACGGTCACCCCGTCGCCGTCGACGTCGGTGACATGCACTCCGAGATGGAGCTGGACGCCCAACGAGGTGAGCGTCTCGGTGGCCTTGGCCGACAATGACGGAGCGAAGCTCTTGAGCACCCGGTCCCCACCGTCGAACAGCAGCACGCGGGCGTCTTCGGGGTCGATGCTGTGGAACTCGTGCGCCAACGTGCGGGTTGCGACCTCGCGGATCTGTCCGGCCAGCTCGACACCTGTCGGGCCGCCGCCCGACACGGCGAAGGTCAGCCAGGCGTCCCGGTCGGGACCCGGCGGCAGCGTCTCTGCGATCTCGAACGCGGCGAACAGCCGCTGGCGGATGCACAGCGCGTCGTCGAGGGTCTTCATGCCGGGCGCCCATTGCGCGAAGTGTTCGTTGCCGAAGTAGGACTGCTGCATACCCGCCGCGACGACCAACACGTCGTAGCCGATCGGGAACGTCGAACCGTCGGGGCGGCGAACGGTCACCCGGCGGGCGCCGGGATCCAGGTCGACGGCCTCGCCGAGAAGAACCGTGACGTTGCGGTGGCGAGCCATCTCCTCCCGCAGTGGACGGCTGATGTGGCCGATGCTCAGCATGCCGGTGGCGCACTGGTACAGCAGCGGCTGGAACAGGTGGCCTGCCGACTTGTCGAGCAGGGTCACGTCGACATCGGCGCGGCCGAGCCGTCGCGCGCAGAACAATCCGCCGAATCCGCCGCCGATGATCAGGACCTTGGTGCGCTCGTCGCTCACGGTCAGGAGGCTATCGGGCCGCAGTTTCGGCACACCGGTAACGACGAATCGTCACATGACGAAGTAACCGATGCGATGGATGCGAAGCAGTCGGCATCCCGCCCGGCGGCCTTGATCGGCGGCCGGACCTGCTCCCTTTCCCAGTGGCGTGCCAACGGCACGCCTGACGAGGATGACAATTGCGAATGACGTTCTGGTACAACTCGTGGCGCCGGCTGCTCACCGGCGCTCTGGCAGCGCTTCTGCTGCCCGGTCTGATCTCCGTCGTGGGCGGCTCGGCCACTGCGGGGGCGTACTCCCGCGCGGGGCTGCCGGTCGAGACACTGATGGTGCCGTCGGCGGCGATGGGCCGAGACATCCCGGTCAAATTCCAGTTCGGTGGCCCGCACGCGGTCTACCTGCTCGACGGGCTGCGTGCCCGTGACGACAACAGCGGCTGGGACATCGAGACCGCCGCCTTCGAGAACTACTTCGAGTCCGGTCTGTCGGTGGTGATGCCGGTCGGCGGCATGTCGAGCTTCTACACCAACTGGCAGAGCCCTGCGGTGGGCAACGGGCAGACCTACTCCTATCAGTGGGAGACGTTCCTGACCTCGGAGCTGCCGGCCTATCTCGCGGCGAACAAAGGGGTGTCCCCGACCGGCAACGCGGTCGTCGGCCTTTCGATGTCAGGCAGCGCGGCGCTGATCCTGGCCGCCTATCACCCCGGCCAGTTCCGATACGCCGCATCGCTGTCGGGTTATCTCAACCTGTCCGACGGCGTGTGGCCGCTGCTGGTCAGCATTGCGATGCGGGACGCGGGCGGTTTCAGCTCGACCGCGATGTGGGGCCCCGGCGGAGGCCCGGCGTGGGTCCGCAACGATCCGACGGTGAACGTCGGTCGTCTGGTGGCCAACGGCACCCGAGTCTGGGTGTACTGCGGAACCGGCCGGCCCGGAGAGCTGGGC
>Ga0310345_10002637_pt1 | contig 17856 bp, 18 predicted proteins | sample HC15DNA20500_MG_FD_204667 | JGI IMG/M metagenome (GOLD analysis project Ga0310345, IMG submission 204667) | Marine microbial communities from station ALOHA, North Pacific Subtropical Gyre - HC15-DNA-20-500_MG | ecosystem: Environmental > Aquatic > Marine > Oceanic | place: Pacific Ocean: North... | reverse complement strand
AATTGACGATGACCCATTTTATACCGCCCACTGTATAAATAATTTGTTTTTGTTTTTTCATCATTAATTATATTTATTATTTTATCTCATTTAAATTTAATATAAATTAAAATTTATTAATTTATATTAAATTAAAAATATGTTATTTAATTTTTCAGCATCACAATATCTAGAAGAAGATCTAGAAGAAAATAAAGAAGATATTCTAGATGAGTTTGCGTATATGCATTATGAACAACTTCAAAATAATATTCCAGATTTATTAAATCTGACACGACTTACACAAAATAAAAAGAAAATAAAGTCTATAACAAGTGCGATTTACAATTGTATGTGTGAAACTCGTTTAAAATTTAGTATATTACAAAAAGTGATTAATTATTTATATGAAATATCTATTTTTACTTTTACTGGTGGTAATATTTTTAATATATTACAAGAACATCTCCTTCAATCAACAGATCCAAAAATTAATGAAAATATTAATTATATTATTGAATTTTTTAAATTAATTTCTGAACAAACACCTTCTGGTTTATCTACTTCTCCAAATGCGGGTTGTGGAAAATTCGAATTATTATATCATATACTCTATAAATCATCTAAAATACCAAAAAAAGGAGATATCGTTCATGATGGAAAAAAGATTGAAATTAAAGGATGTCACGTTAAAATTCAAAGTGATTCTGTGAACGGAACTACTTATTATCAAAAAATGATGAAGTTAAGTACGGAATTTAGTTATCCACCACATGAGTGTAAATGTAAAAAGTATGAAGAATCATTTGAACCAGAAAAACGAATGAAAAATGAATATTTCAAACCTTTATTTGAAAAAGATGTTAATAAATCCAAGCAATTTCATAAAAAATGGTTTGGGGCAATGAGCATTAAATTAACCGAAGAAGAAAATAATCGTATTCATCAAAATAATAAATGGAATTTATCAGAAGTTAGAAAACTAATATTTTATAAATTTGCTGAACAAAAATGGTCTTATAATACACTATGGTTATGTGGTAATGGCACTAATATTAAAATTATTAATTCACTTACCGATTTAAAAAATAAACTTCAAACTAATGAAATAGAAATTAATAATGATGATTATTTTAGAATTGCCCAGAATTATACAATAGGGTTATATTTGAAAAATTAGTTAAATATCAATTCTAACTGAAGATAATTGTCTATGACCGATTTTAAATCGCCCAGAGTAAGTATAATTTTCTTTAAATTTTTTACTATTTAATATATTAACTATTTTATCTAAATCTAAATCTTCTTTTTTTGGAAGAAGAAGTAATAAACTTCCACCAAAATACATAACTTTTCCTTTAAAAGCAACTACTTCATCTCTAGTTAAATTTTTTATATATATACAATCTTTATCTTTACTATTATCCATGACTTTAATATTTCTAGGAGCACCCCATTCAAACCAATTTGATTCTTTAAATTTTTTTATTTTTCTTTCTATTAACTCTTTTTTATGTTTTAATAAATATTCATTAATTTTTTGATTTTCACTTGGAAATTTTTTTATAAAGATATATTTATCAATCTTATTTTTGCCATTTAATAAACTTATATTTCCTAATTTTGCATTTTTATAAATAGATTCTCGTCCAGTAACCATTCCAACATATATATTAAATAATTCGTTTACTATTGTTTTCTCATTATCATTTGTTTTAGAGAAAGTTAATAAACCTCTACTTTCAATAATATATAATAATTCATCATTATACATGACTTGTTTTTCTAAACTTTTATCTTTACAGTATCTAAAAACTATAACATCAATAGAAGCATTCTTAAATAAATTTTCATTATGTGGATGAAATATATCAGTTATACTTCCATTATCCATCATTTTCTTTATTGTTGGAATTGCACTTGTTAATTTAAAAAAATCAGAGGGAATTACAAAAATTAATTCACCTTTATTTTTTAATAAATCAATACACTTATTAATAAAATCAATATATAAATTAGTTTTTTTTGTTTTTACATACGGAGGATTACCAATAATGGTTTTATATTTCTTTTTAATCTTTGTTTTTAAAAAATCACTAATAACAATACACTCTGTATCAATTATAAAATCAATAGTTTCATCAATTTCATAACAATCGAATTTCATTTTTGGAAATATATTTAATACAGATTTGACTAAATCTCCTCGCCCAACAGATGGTTCGAGTATAATTTCTGGTTCATTTAAAATAAATTCATTCACTTTTGCTTGTAATGTTTTATCTGTAGTAAAATATTGACCTAATTCTTTAACTATTGCCATTCTTTATATTCTATTAATTATATTTTCAATTTTATATTAACATAACATAAAATTGAAAATTAAATTTAATAACAAAATAAAAAACATTATCAATATGATTTTAGTTTTCACAAATGGAATATATGACACAGAGAATAATCTATTTTATAATAATGAGAATATCCCAGATACCATCAATTTAATTGATGATTATGATTCAAATGGAAATGTAATTATGCGCCATATTTTTGACTTTGATTTTATTCAACAAAATGAACCAATTCTTATTCATAATTTTTTACATCATCAGAAACATTTACCATCTGATGTTACTAATATTATTTTATCTTATTGTTCTAATTGGGAACTTATACAAACACCATTTTTTGATCGTTTGATGGAAGTTCATTTTGAAGATAAACAAAGAAAGTTATTTTATATCTTTTTAGGACGATTATTTCATCATTTTAATGAAAAAGATAATTGGGGTATTACTCCTATTATTTATGGACAAGATCGCTCAATTGAATATATTTTAGCACATTTATTAGGAATGTATAAATTATGTATTGGACGATATGGTATAGAATGTGTAATTCCATCTGAAATAGTATGGAGTGGATTAGTATCATTTATAGAATGTGAAGGAACTTCTAGTAGAGCATTAATTAATACTATTAATAATCTAATGTATAATAGAAGTAATAGATATGGTAATATGTATAATGAACAGAGTATTAAATTAGAAAATCCAAAATTTATATTTCTTCCTGAATATAATGAAACATGTTCTGAATTTCAATTTAATTATTTAGAAGAGGATAATATCGTAGCATTTGGATTTAATACAGTTATGACAGAAATTGAATTGGTTAGAACTGAGATTTATAATGAATTCCCATCTCTAATAAGAAAATGTAATATGGCTTATTTAGAAGCATGTGACATGTATGAAGATAAAGATATGCTTCTAAATTCATAAAACTAATATTATGAGTTTAAGTACTTTTAATTGCTTTGTCTTAGTACGAATTCAACCACGACCGGAACCAAGAATATATCCAAGATTTCCGCCAAATCCAGAATTAGATATTTCTCGTCGTCAACAATTAAACCCACTAAGTCCACTAAGTCCTCCACTAAGTCCTCCACTCAGTCCAAGACAATTATTTCCATCTAGACAAAATCAAAGTTTTAGAATTATTGGTGTATTTTCTAGTGAGGAAAGAGCATATGTCCATTTAAATCGATTTAATCAAAGATTTATTCATATGTATAGAGTTTATGGTCCATTTAGATTGGATAGTGTCTTCGATCATTATGGAAATCAAAATCATACAGAATTTTAAAATTGACAAATATAAATAATAATAAAAAATGTTTAATAAAGATCTTTTAAATCTTATTTATAGTTATGCTTTTGAACGAAAAGAATTTAAAATACTATCAAGAAACGATAGAGAAGCATTTTATAAAAGAATTACAACATTTTATCACAATTCTACGAGTAATAAGGAAACTAAACTTCATGAATTTAAACTAATTCTTAATAATAAAAATTTATTTATTAATGGAGCAGAAGTTGTATTAATATATGAAATATTGGATCAATGGCATGATAAAGAATTAAGAGGTGAGGTATTTACTGTATATATGCCTCATTTAAAAGGCGGTCTTGTATGTAAATTAATGAAATGGATATATTTTTAAAATTGAATAATAAATTAAAAAAAATAATATGAGAAATAACAAAATTTCCCAAATACTTGACGCCCTTTTTTACAAAGATATATCTAATTTAGTTTATGATTATTCATATCATAATCTAAATAGTAGTATTAATTATTGTTGGAAAATGCTACATGAAAAATATACACAGACAAATAAGTTTTTAGAAATTAGAGGAATTATAGCACATAATTCACCGGAAAGAAAGTTAATTAGAGTTTGTTCTTTTTATACTAAAAAAAGATTTACTGATATTTTAACTCCATTTTTTAAAGATGATAAGAATGGTATATTTATGAATTCTTATATTAAAGGAAATATTCTTATAGTATTTATGTTTTCAACTAAATTTAATTATACAGTGACACATAAAATAGAATTATAGACTCCACCGCCAGTGCCTTGCCCCTTGGTGCTTTTAGTCGGATTCCCTGATAATTAGGGTCTAGAACAGTAATGTTAAATCAATAGCACAATAATTTATTTTACATAACATATCTCTTTCAATCTTATCAATTAATTTTAATAAAAAAAATCCAAATAATGCTCCCGCGTGACAAGCAACTAAACCATCTCTTTTATTCAAATCAAAAGTTAGTAGTTTAGCATGTACATTAAAATTCCACGAAATTCTAGTATTTTCATCACTTAAATTTATTTTAAAATTTGAATCTAATTTCTTACAATTATGATCTACTTTTTCAAAAAGTTTGGCGAATAATCCTTCATATGTTAATCCATTTTTCCAATCAATTGAAAATAATAAGTCAAAATCAATATTATCATATACTCCAGGTAAAATTAAGTTAGGTATTGAATATGAAAGATCAATTGAATCTATTTGCAAAACAAATATATATGTATTTAAAATTTCTAAGTAATCAGATTCTTGTCCAAATAATATATAAAATTCACATTGACGATTTATTGAAAATTCATGAATAAAATCTTGAATAGATCTTTCTCTAAATAATTTCCAATCTGTTTGTCGTAAATATTCTAATTGGTATAATGATTTAGTAAATCTTTTAGAATTTAGTAAATTTAGGAAATAACACATTTCATTTACATCATTTTTATACATTTCGGTACAATAAACCATATATTTTTCCTTTTGTAGTTTGGTAAAAAATAGATATTTTAAAATAATTTTGATTAAATCATATGGTATAAACTTTTGTTTTTTAAATATTTTATGTATAAATATTTTATATTCTTCGTATTTATCATTTAATAAATAATATTTAGCAAATCTTCTAAATTTCTGTATATTATGAAATGATGGTGGAAATGGGGGTAATATACTACTATTAATCGCAGCCATATAGAGATATTTATCTTCTTTTATTTAATATATTTTTTATAAAAACCAAAATTGAAATTTTTATAAATAATTAAAAAACTTGACCCCAAAATAAGTTATGGTAAAAACTAAAGAAGATCAGGACAAAGAATTCCAAATGGTGAATCGAAAACGTAAACGTTCAGAGTTAGATGATGGCAATGAATCTAGTTCAGACTCTGATAGTGACTCTGATAGCGACTCTGATAGCAATTCAGATAGTGATTATGAAGAACCACCTCGTAAGAGACTAAAGAAAGAATTAGGTAAACTTCCATCAATGAAAGAAATTAGACTTGGACTAGATACTATTTATTCAAAATTAGGACCTCGCCTAAAAGAATGTCATTATCAAGCTGCTTTTCAGGCATATTTGGAGAAAATTCACAATGTACAAGTATTTAAAGAATATCCATTAAAATTTAAAGTATTTGGTATTCATATTGGTTATAAAAGACGCAATTATACAAACTATAAGGTTTTTAAAGATGATGGCAAATTTTATAATTATATTGATTTATATGTACAAGGATCCAATGGAAATATTATTATTGAATGTAAAAGAGATGAAATTTATAAACAAAATGTAAAATTTCCATTTTTAAGAAAAAAAATGACAGGTAAATTTAAACCATCCGAATCTACATTTGACCAAATTCAGCGATATCATGAATTACTAAATGAAAATAAAATTCCATATAAAGCATTTTATTTAATTAATTTTCCTTCAAAAAAGCGTTCAAGAATAGAACACCATTATGTAATGAAAATTCCTTCTTTAAAATCATAAATAAAAATGAATTTTTGTATTATACAATAATAACTATGGAAAATCTTTTAGCAAACACAATTACTAAAAATTTTTTTAATATCGGCGAAAATGTGATACATATTATATTATCATATACTTCTGATTATAAAAAAGTTGACTTTGAGGAACTACCAAATGATTGGAAATTTATTACTGTATTTGCTAATCACAATTTTTATAAATTAATATTATACGAACAAAAGTTAGAATTATATTTTAGTTGTAATAAGAATTTAGAAGTTTTACCAAATAATATTGCTTTTGATTTTGCAATTCAATATTCTATATTCAGATATTCTAAATATTATAAACAAATGATTTTAAATGGTTATACTGTTGATGCTGATGGATTTCAAGAATATTTTAATGAAGAACTTGATTTTTTTATAAATCATTTTTATATTAGAACATTTTTTCGTTTTTTAACAAATAATTTATCAAAATTTAATACTATTATAAATAAATATTCATATTTAAGAGAAAATAAATATTTTTGTAAAAATTGTCACGAATTATATGAAAGTGGTTCAGGAAAAACTTGTGAATGCCAAGATATAGTAGAGGATTCTAGTTCAGAAGATAGTTCCAATTGGGATATGGAAACTGGAGTTATAATCATACAAAATGATAATGATGATACATCATCTGAACTTTCTGATGAAAATAGTTCAGAACAAGATAGTTCTGATGAAAATAGTTCAGAACAAGATAGTTCTGATGAAAATAGTTCAGAACAAGATAGTTCTGATGAAAATAGTTATATTGAAGAAGTTAATTAAAATATGTTTAATAATATAATTTTAATTTATAATAATTAGATATATATTTAGAAAACTATGGAAGAAAGAATGAATCATCTTCGCACATATATGCTCGATCCAATTATGAAAAAACTTGATAATATTGAAAAAAGATTAAATAATTTAGAGCAAAAAATTATTTCTAAAGGAACAAAAAATGTTAAAAAAATTACTAAAAATCTTGAAAAACCTCATCCAAAACCAAAAATAACAACAATAAAAAATGCTTTCTTTATTAATCAAAATACTAAATTAAGTGATGTTAAATTAAGATGGGATCCAATTGATAATGTTTCCAGATATATAATTGAAGAAAAATGTTTAAATCATGGAGAAGAAAATGAGGAATGGTATAGAAATCGTTTTACTCAAGACTATTTAAGAGATAATTTTGTATATTTACCTAAATTTGGTACTAAATTTCATCAAGATTGGAGTACCATTGGTTCAAAAACAAAAATGACTGGAATGATGGGTAAATTTAGATGGAGATATATTCCTATTTATTATCAAGATGGTATTGAAATCGAAGGAATTAAAAGTGAACCATCTGATATTTGGGAAAGTCCGGTTATTAATATTGAAATTGGTATTGAAATTATATAATAAAATTGAATATTATCTAAATAATATTAAATGAATATTAGATATTATTTAAAGTTTTTAAGTTGTTGTAGCGTACAGAAAAATAATAATTCGGTTATATCTGATGAAAATATTGAAAATCCTATTCAATATGAATTTGTTAAGACGATTGCTAATCATAATTTTGTTGAATTTGTTTATACACCAATTCCTGAAGTAAAAGAAGATGATAAAGATTTTTTTAACTTTTTAATACACCGAATTGATACACCAAAAAAAAGGATGTATACAATTACTTGTCAAGCAACAGATAAAATTGTTTTTTATTTAATAAGAAAAATTAGTTTTTTCAAAATGAAAGAAAATTATGAAATTTATTTAAATTATACACCATGGAAATGCCCTTTTATAATAAAAGATTTAACAAAAATTATAGAACATTATGCTGAACATGGGTTTAATAAAACACCAAATAATGGAATATTAATTGGAAATCTGTATTGTAATATTAAAAAGAATGAGTTAGTTTTAGAAAATTCTAAATTATTAAGAAAGCATACAAAAAAATATATTAAATATTCCGCTAATCATAATTTATATGAGCCTATAGAAAAACTATCCTGGAAAGAGTGGATTGATTATCAATCTAGTAGTATGTTAAAAACTACAGTTGAAACAAATATTATTGATTTAAGTCATCCAATTAGAAAAATAGATAAAGATATAAGTGAAGTTTATATTCTTAATAATGAAAGACCTAGATGGAATGAAACAGTACAACAGTATGTTTTAAATTTTAAGGGTAGAGCAAAAATGGCATCTACTAAAAATACAATTTTCTTAAATAAAAATGATGAACGTGTAGCATTATTTGGAAAACTACGAAAAAATGTATATACTCTTGATATTGCTTCGCCTTTATCTCTTATCCAAGGAATTTGTTTAGCAATAACTAGTTTAGGTAAAATTTAAAATTGAAAATAATTCTATTAGTATAAATTACAATGTTTGGATTAGGTCGTTTACACAACGCATTTAGACAATTTATTTCGTCTGTTTTACCAGTAGATGATTTAATTGATACAGAAATTAAAGAAACTTGTCAATCAATATTTACAAATAATATTTTATCAAAAGAACATAAATTATTTATTTACCAACCAATTATATTAGAACCTTTTAGTGATGCTTATTTTACTTATACGATAATTCGTAATCGTAATATCTTTAGAAAGACTGTTTATACAGTTATTTGCAAAGATACAAAAGATAAAATAATGTATATTATTGAAAATAAAAAAATTTATCAGAACTATAAATCTTATAGTATTTATTTAAATTATAAACCTAGACAATATGTAGGTTATTTGCCAAAAGATATAGAAACAATAATATATAGTTTTGATGGAGAGAAATTTAATAAAAAAGAAAAAGATGGTTTATATATTGGAAAAATAGTAACTGATAAAAATTTATTCGTATTAGATACTAATCATTCTGATTTACTAGAAAATTATTCATATAAAAATAATAATATGAGAATCTATCAAAAATTTGATAAAGGAATTACTTGGGGAAAACAAATTAAGAAAACATTAATTGAAATAAAGAATATGAAAATAAATAAAAAGAATAAAACAATTACAGGAAATATGAATCATTTTATAAATGAAAAACCAGTATGGTATGACGCATTAAATGTTTGGGTTTTAAATTTTAATGGAATGGTTAATACTTCGTCTACTAAAAATACTATTATTAAAGATTTACAGAATAATCGTGTTGCTCTATTTGGAAAAATGAGAGAAAACGAATATGATTTAAATATCAAATATCCATTTTCTTTAATTCAAGGAATTACATTCGCAATCGCATGTCTAAATAAATAAATCAAAAATAAATTGTTAGATTATTATATATACAATGATATTTGATTTTTCCCTTGATAGTAAGTTCTTTATGGAAAATCCATTATGGTTGGCAATTTTTATATATTTAGGTATCTGTTTTGTATTATACGTAACTAAACCACAATACTTTTTCGATGATAAAAGCCCAAAACAATTTGGTTGTTATGGAAAAAATGAAACATTATTTCCGTTTTATATCGTTGCCTTAATCGGTGGTATTCTAACATACTATTGCTTTAGTATTACAAAAGCACCTAAAGAAGATTAATTTTTACTATAATTTTCTGCTAAATTTTTGTAATAATCTTTATTTTCTTGAGAAAGATTTTTCCAAATTTGTCCTTTTAATTTACTTAATTCTCCAAAATTAAGATCAGGATTATTTCTTCTGATTTCTGCTTGAATTTCTTTATTACTCAAAAAAGCAGCATATGGATTAATTTTTCTTATCTTTTTATTATTTTTTTCTAAATTTTCATTAAATTGAATCATATCTTTTAAATAAGTTTCTTTTAATTCTTCTTGTACGAGTTGTTCAAAGTTTTCATCTAAAGTTTTAAATAATTCATCAAATATTGGTAATACTTGTTGAATAATATGTTTAGTGAGTAGATTATGTTTCTTTTTATTTGTCATGATTGAATTTATTAATAAAAAGAGAAATCAATTTTAAGTAAAAATAAAAATGAAAATATATAAATAATAGGTATAATATTTAAAATGCCTAATGATTTTTCGGAATTATCAATTAAATTAACGAATGAGATTTCCAAAACAACTAAAAAAAATGAAGGTATTTTTTTTACACATCCGATAATTGTTGAAAGAATTGTTAAATATATAAAAACCAAGATGAAAATGACAGATATAAAAATTTTAGAACCATCATGTGGTTCTGGAGAATTTATTGAGATACTTGATAAAACAATTAGAAAAAAAACAATTCATGCAATAGAATTAAATGAAACAATTTATAATGAAGTTAGTAAAAAAATTTATTCTGATGCGGTTAAATTTTTTAATCAAGATTATTTACAATATGATACAGATATACGATATAACTTAATTATTGGTAATCCTCCATATTTTGTTATTCCAAAAAAAGATGTTCCTAAAAAATATCAGGAATATATAAGTGGAAGACCAAATATTTTCTGTTTGTTTGTACTTCATAGTTTGTATAAGTTAGTTAATGATGGGATTTTAGTATTTGTTTTGCCAAATTCATTTATGAATTCTTCATATTATGAAAAAGTTCGTAAATTAATATCAGAAAAATATGATTTATTTAAAATTATGAATTTTAAAAATGATCCATTATTTAAAGATACATTACAACCAACTTCGGCTTTTTTTATAAGAAATAAAATACGAAAAAACCCAAGTCCAATGGTTTATGAATTTAATGGTATATCTCTTTTTACAGATCAAAAAAAACTTTTTCAAAACTTAGTAAAAAATACCAAAACTTTAACTGAATTAGGTTTTACAGTTAAAAATGGTGATACAGTATGGAATCAATTAAAAGATAAAATGTCCAATAATGATGAAGATATGTTATTAATTTATACAGATAATATTAAAAATAATAAATTTCAATTAACAACTTTTAAAACTCCTAAAAAAGAACAATATATAAAAACTGACAGGACTGGTAATACAGAACCTTGTATTATAATTAGTCGCGGATATGGTAATTCCACATATGCTTTTAATTATGCTCTATTAGATATAGATAAACCATATCTACATGAAAATCATATAATAGGAATATTTTATAAAAATCCAGAAAGTACTAGAGATGAGAAAATAGAAAAATTAAATAAAATCATTGAAAGTTTTAATGATCCAAAAACTAAGGAATTTATTGAAAACTTTTCAGGAAATAATGCTCTAAATACTACAGAGATTAAAAGTATATTACCTATTTATGGATTTTAAAATAAGTCTATTATTAATTTTGATGTTGTTCTAACATACTAATTCTTTCTTTTAGTTCATTAATTTCCACTTTGTGTTTTTTTTCCATATTAGCATAAGCATTTGTAAGTGCTTTAACTGAACCAATCAATTGAGCGATTATAGCATTATTGTCAATTGATTTGAAATCAGTTATTGTTTGTAATTTACCAGTTTTTTCATCTAAGAATCTATTGATTGAACTATTAACTGCTTCTGGAATTTGTTTCTCAACTTCTTGAGCCAATGGTCCAAAATGAAGTCTATCTTTTAATCCACAAGAATTTCTATAAACTTCATTAAATCTATATTCATAAACTGGAATATTACAAATATTTTGTAAACATTTAGATGATATTAATGGTTTAATATCAGTTTTAACTCTTTTATCAGAAGTAGTGATATATGAAATACATCTAACATTACCATAAACATCTAATGCTTGAGTTGGACTAGGAGTATTAATACCAACTAATCCAGTATTTCTGATAACCATTTTTTGAGTTCCTGCTGTAAAGAATTTAAGATCATCATTATCAGCACCTGGACTATCTTCTGCATTAACATATGTATCTTGGTCGATATCCATAACACCACCAAGAGTTCCCCAAGCAGGACCTGCTCCAAATCCTTCAAAACAATTTAATTCAGAATTGAAACGAATAAATCCCCTGTGAGCATTTGTAGTTGCTGTTGGTCTTTGGGCGGTTGTACCAACTGGAAGTTTCCAAGAATCTGTTCCAGTAGTTTCCATATCAACAGTTGGATTATCCATACCAATACCAATTTTACCGGTAGTAGTAGTAATATCACCACCTTGAGTTCTAAGAGTTCCAACTAAAAATTCAGCATAACTATAACCCATTGTAGCATGATCAACTATATTTCCAGAACCTGGATCACTTAATAAGTTATCGAACAGCCTCCATTTAGAATCAGCCGCATGACGATAAATACCTGTCCATCTATTAGCACTTTCTTTATAATATTTACCGAAAATACCAATATCAAATGCGTCAGTAGTATTTTCAGATGCAAGCATAATAAGAGTATCTTGAATTTTTAATTCATTTGCTGCGGAACCAGTATAAATAATATTACCTTGTATACGAACATCACCTTCAAAGAAGGCAGTTCCACCAACATGTAAAAGTTGTTGTGGTGCAGTAATACCAGGTCCAATTCCCCAATAACCAACTGAATCAATACCACCTTTTCTTTGTCCTCCAATTTCAAAATCAATACCTTTGCTTGCTTTAGAATTAATATAAGTAAAACCAGCAGTATTTTGTTTAACAGCATATGATTTAGATTCAGCACTATTTGCTGTTTCATGAGAGAAATTATTATGCATAAAGATACAATCATTATATCCAGCATCATCAGAAGCATTAATATATGAACCAATCCATGCGGAATGAATACGAGCACCAAAACCTTTACCCATACCATCAATTTCAAATTGTGTTCTTTGATTAGTACCAGAACCATATGCTGGAGCACTAGTATTAATACCAACCCAACCATCATTACGAACTCTGAATAATTCTTTAGTAGAATATCCACTATTAGTAAAATTACTCGTAACACGAAGAGCATATTGAGTATCTGTTCCTAATATTTTAGTTGCGGCACTTGTTTGGACACTTAATCCATACCCATTATTTTTCATTGCTAAAAGTTTACTATCTCCATTAATAATTCTTGTAGCCCAATCTGTTGTATTTTCAGCATCAATATCAAGACGATATGCTCCATAAGTAATACCAATACCTACATGTCCTGTAGCACTAGAAATTGTCATTCTAGTTTTCTTTGGGATAGTAGAAGAATTAACACTATTTCTAAAATGTAAATCTGTTGGAAAATGAATTTCATCAACATCAACGGTAGAAAGTTCTAATATAGATTTTGCATATCCCCAAGTAACACCTACATCAATAATATTATGCCAATCATCTTGATGAGAGGTTTGTCCATGAAATAATTTGTATCTTTTATCACTTGTACTAGCATCACGATATAAACCAGTATATCTATTATTTGTACCATCATTATATGAAGCAAAGAAACCAATATCAAGAGCATCACTAGTATTACCTTCACCTAGGAAAATTAAAGGATCTTTAACCCAAATTGCGGTTGTATTAACATATGTTTGTGTTCCAGTTATATTTAAATTACCTAGAATAGTAAAATTACAGTTAGCAGTAAGAGTTCCAGTTGTTCCTGCTCTTGATTGTATCCAATCAGTCCAAATATAATTATTTTCACTCATAAGGAGATTTCCTGCAATATGTAATTTTTCAGTTGGATTAGCAACATTAATACCTAAATTTCCATTATAAAAACAAGCCTTTTGAACTCCTCCGTGACAGAATTTAATATCTTGTGTTTGATAACAATTTAACCAAGTATCACCACCAGCACCTTGTGCTAATGCGAAATCAGTACCAGTAGCACAATCAATATGTGCAAAACCAGCATAATCAGCAAAACTAACATATCCAACATGTGCTCTACCAATTTTTGCTTTTGAATCAGTATCTGGGAATATTGTTAATGGAAAATCTGGAGCAGTAACACCAATACCAATATTACCTGTATCACCTCTAATAATCATTCTTTGAACTCCTTGAGTAAAAAACCATAAATGATCTTCATCTAGATGTCCTAATCTTTCTGCTGTAATATAAGTATCTTGGTCAATATCAACAACACCACCAAGAGTTCCCCAATCATTACCAACACCCCAACCTTCAAAACGTTCTAAATCACTATTATATCTAACAATACCTTGTCTTCCAGTTGGTCTTTGCGCAGTATTACCGACTGGTAATAAAACACCATCTGTAGAATTACATTCAAGAATAATACTAGGATCTGTAGCATTAATACCAAAATTACCATTATTATTCCATACACCACGAGCAACACCATCAGTATAGAACCAAATTTTATCTTCGTCTGCATAAGTTGGTAATCTTTCGACTTTAATATAAGTATCTCTATCTGAATCAATTAATCCACCTAATGCTTGCCATTTATTATTAACAACACCTTCAAATTGTAATAATTCACTATTGTATCTTAATAAACCATCTTTTTTTGTTGGTCTTTCGACAACATTACCAACAGGCATTCTATAAGCATCTGTATAATTTGTATCTAATGATACATCACATTGAGTTACACCTAAACCAATATATCTATCAACACTTAGTGTTGATCCTGAATAGAGATGAAGATCTGCCTGAGGATTTGTAATACCGATACCAATTTTACCATCTTTTGTGAAAAAAATTTTATCATACCCATTATCAGTAGTAAATCTTAAATGTCCATTTGGTCCAAATTTAATTCTAGAATCATCACCCATGATAACAATACCATCATCACAGTAAAGATAACCTAATTTTAAATCAGCTAAATCATAACCATTTGTTGTAGATGTATCGATTACACCAGTAGTATTAGGTTCAGCTGTTAAATCTCTGAATAAATGAAATTTATTACTATCGGCATGATTAATAAATAAACCACTAAATTTAGTAACACCAAGATCTACATATTGTCCATAAAAGCCTAAATCTTTAGTATTACTTGGATTGTTAGCACCAAAACGAACAAGTGCATCTGCAATAGTAACAACTTCTGATTGGACGATAACAGTAGTACCATCAACATATAAATTACCTCCAATTCTAACATCATTTTTTACATGGAATTGCATACTTGGATCACTAGTTCCTATACCAACTCTAATTTGATCGCTAGCCGTATGTTTTAATATAGTTATACCTTCAACATCATTAATTTTTAATGATAATGTGTTTTTAGAATTTAATGCAACTTCGCCGGTTTTTTTACCTTTTAACATATAAGAAGCATCTTCTAATTTTAGATCATTATGGACAAGATAAGCATAATCATTACTTCCAGACCATACTCCAAGTTTTAAATTACCAATTCTACCACCAGTTCCTACAGTCTCAGTATAAATATGAAACTTTTCAGTAGGATTTGTAACACCAATACCTATATTATGAAAGGTATGAATATGATTATCAATTGGTCCAACAACAACTTCGGGAACATCATTAGTATCAAATAGTTTTGTAGCCCAGCGAGCAACACCATCTGCAGCAGAAGTTAAAACTCTACCATCTGCTTGATTTCCATCTTCAAACATAAATGCTTTGTTATAAATTTGTGGTACTCTTAGAGCTTTAGTAATATATGCAGTACCAGAACTACCAGTAACTACTAAACCTGCTTTTGGCCATTGACTATCAGTCCATTCACTTAAGATTGAACTACTTTCAATACGTAAACCTGTAATATCTCTAATTTCCTTTTCGCCTTTTCCAACTGGGATTCCTACATTTCTAGACATTATAACTAGTATATATAAATATAAGAAGAATATAAAAAATTGTAACAAACTTTATGTTAATAATAATTTATTTATATCGGTATAATATATATAAGTAAAAATGGATTATATATTGAATAAATATAATGAGATCGATATGGATAAACGCTTATTAATTTTTTCTATTATTGAAGCGATCTATCTTATTTATATGTATAACTTTTTTAAAACAACTTGTTCTATTCATCATCCTTTTGAAATGCTAATAACTAGTTCTCTTGATTATTTAAAACACCCAATCGCAACAGGTAAATATCAAAATAAAATTTGTAAATTTGGGAAACAAGTTAGTTGGATTTTTGGAATTTATTTAATTGGTAGATATTGGCTTAAACGTTATAATATTAAATCAGGAAGTGAAATATGTAAATTAAATAGGTATATTGCATATATTGCAATTACTGTATCTCTTTTAACAAATTTAAATGCTTTTATTTATTTAGTTCCAATTTTACTATTTGAATTTTTATACTATATACCTAAAATATGTTAATTCGTTTTAAAATTGACATAAATATATATAAGTAAACAAAACCTATTTAAATTATAAAATGAGTGAAGAACGATCACCTAACTGTCCTATTATTATTGATACTGGTAGTGGCGTCATCAAAGCCGGATTTTCCGGTGATGCTACTCCATGCGCTGTTTGTCCGAGTATTGTAGGAAGACCTCGGCACAGAAGTGTTATGGTAGGAATGAACACTAAAGATTATTTTGTAGGAAACCAATTAAATTCAATGAGAGGAGTTTTATCTCTAAACTATCCAATTGAAAATGGAATTGTTAATAATTGGGATGATATGGAAAAAATATGGAATCATACTATGTATGATCTTTTAAGAATCGCACCAGAAGAACATCCAGTTCTTTTAACTGAAGCACCATTAAATCCTAAAGCAAATCGTGAAAAAACAATTGAAATTATGTTTGAAAAATTCAATGTCCCCTCGACATATATTTCTATTCAAGCAATTTTATCTCTATATGCTTCTGGTAGAACAACTGGTCTTGTTTTGGATTCTGGTGATGGTGTGACTCACGCTGTTCCAATTTTCGAAGGATATTGTGTTCCTAAAGCGATTATGCGATTAGATCTTGCTGGAAGAGATTTAACTAATCATTTAAAAGATATGCTAACTGAACGTGGATATCAATTCAATACTTCTGCTGAAAGAGAAATTGTTAGAGATATTAAAGAAAAACTATGCTATGTTGCTTCTAATTATGAAGAAGAACTAGCAAAAGCGAAAAATGATTCTAGTTTAGAGAAAACTTATATGCTCCCAGATGGAAATACTGTTACTATTGGAGATGAAAGATTTAGAATTCCAGAAGGATTATTTAATCCAGCATTAATTGGTAAAGAAATTTCTGGTATTCAAAATCTTATTTTTGAATGTGTAAATAAATGTGATATTGATCTTAAAAAACCATTATTTGAAAATGTTGTTCTTTCTGGTGGAACAACTATGCTTCCAGGTATTGATAATCGTCTTACAGCAGAACTTAAGGCTTTAGTTCCTGATCTGGTTGAACCAAAAGTTTCTGGTCCCCCTGAACGTAAGTATTCCGTTTGGATCGGAGGAAGTATTCTCTGTTCTCTTCCATCATTTGAAGATCTATGGATCACGAAAAAAGAATATGAAGAATTTGGACCATCTATCGTCCATAGAAAGTGCTTTTAAAAATTGAATTTATTACAAAATAACATAAATATTTTATAAGTAGTATTATTAATCAACTATGTATAAAATAATTAGTGCTTTTTGCAAAAATAGAGGAATCGGTAATGCTGGAAAATTACCGTGGAATATCAAGAAAGATATGGCTTATTTCAAGAATACAACATCGTTTGTTTCAAATAAAAAGAAAATGAATGCTGTTATTTGTGGTAGAAATACTTGGGAGTCCATTCCTTCAAAATTTAGACCGTTACCAAATCGATTAAATATTGTTGTTTCTACAACTATGAAACCACAAGAAAATGTTATTGTTTGTAAAA
>Ga0310345_10002633_pt1 | contig 17873 bp, 21 predicted proteins | sample HC15DNA20500_MG_FD_204667 | JGI IMG/M metagenome (GOLD analysis project Ga0310345, IMG submission 204667) | Marine microbial communities from station ALOHA, North Pacific Subtropical Gyre - HC15-DNA-20-500_MG | ecosystem: Environmental > Aquatic > Marine > Oceanic | place: Pacific Ocean: North... | reverse complement strand
GATAGAATAGATCTTCTCTAAAGTCTCCGGAACCGACGAGATCAGCTAAATTTTTCCGTGTGCTGGCAACGATCCGAACATCGATAGAAACAGGCTCTCTTCCTCCGATACGCAAAAAGGCTTGGTTTTCTAAAGCACTGAGTAGCCGTGCCTGAGTACTTAAATCCATGTCGGCTACATCTTTTAGAAATAGCGTACCGCCATTTGCAAGTTCTAGCGATCCGAACAATACTTTCCCTTGTTCTTCGACACCGAAAAGCTCAGTATCCGGATTCTCTCGTGCGAGACCCGCAACATTAACATTCACAAATTTTCCATGAGCGAGGCTGCTATTAGCATGAATAAATCGCGCGATAACCTCTTTTCCCGTGCCCGACTCCCCACTGATGAAAACACTTGTTTTGTGACCGGCTATGCGCAGTGCATTACTACGCAACTCCTCCATCGAAGCGCTCGAGCCAATAGGCTTCAGATCAGATTGAGTTTGCCTTCGCAAACCCATGTTTTCGGATTTCAAACTGGCGTTTTCTAGGGCGCGTTGGACCGTGAGTAGTATCTTCGCGATCGATAGCGGCTTTTCGATGAAATCGTAGGCCCCAAGTCGTGTAGCCTCTACTGCCGTCTCCACTGTTCCGTGCCCTGACATTATAATTACCGGTACCTCTAGGGTGGTACCGACCGACCACTCTTTAAGTAAGGTGATTCCGTCAGTATCCGGCATCCAGATATCGAGAAGGATCAGATCCGGTCGGCGATGGCGACGGCTTTCACGGGCGTCCCCAGCGTTTTCCGCAATTGTGACTTCGAACCCTTCGTCTTCCAGAATTTCTTTGAGTAGGTTTCGAATATCCGGTTCGTCGTCTACGACGAGAATGTGTCCGGTGTTCATACCGCGCCCCTTTTTAAGGTCCCATCCGCAAATTTAGTCTCCCTATCGATTGGAAGACGGATGATTGCCACGGCGCCTCGATCATCGCGGTTCCGCAATGTGACTACGCCATTGTGCTCTTCTACTATCTTTTTTACGATCGCGAGACCGAGGCCTGTACCGCCCGTTTTATTGGTTACATAGGGTTCGAAAACGTTCTGGAGCAATTCTATGGGTATCCCTTCGCCGTGGTCTCGTATGCGTATTTCGGCGTGGTCCGCGGACGCATAACGTGTTTTCGATGTGGTTACTATAATATGCGCATTTGTCGCGTTCGGCGACGCTTCCAACGCATTCTTTACGAGGTTATTGAATACCTGTCGTAGGCGCGTCGCGTCGGCGGACAACTCGGGCAACTCCGCATCAAAATTAACCTCCAATCTCGCCGCGGGATGGGCACCACGAAACAGCTCTACGACACCGGCTAACAGCGAATTCACATCCACAGGTGTCTCATTGATGACCGGTGTCTTCGCGTAATCGGAAAACGTGTCGACCATAGATTTCATGGCTTCAACCTGTTGGATGATTGTTCCCGTTAGGCGTTTAAATGGCTCTTGTTCGCCATCGGCTAGTTTACCCAAGTACTTTTGATGCATTCGTTCGGCGGCGAGATGGATTGGAGTCAACGGGTTTTTAATCTCGTGAGCTAAACGACGTGCGACTTCTGACCACGCTGCGTCCCTCTGTCCTTGAATGATCGCCGTAATATTCTCGAATACGATTACGTAACCAACTGCCGTCTCCTGACCTGTAGATAGTGCAGTGCCGCGACACATAAGTACTCGACGGCCATCGGAGGCAAAGATAGTAACTTGCGCTTGCCAGTGTTGACGGTGTTCCGCGATAAGCGGCTCTAAAACATCACTTACCGGTAGGAGGTGATCGTGGCGTGTACAGACAGAAAACAAGGAAGAACCCGATGACGTTGGCCCGTCAATTTCGAGCATTTTCAATGCAGCGCTATTTATAGTTGTGATTCCAGCATGTTCATCGAGAGTAACTACGCCCGATGACAACTGACGGAGTACCGTATTAAGGTACTCGTGCTGAGTTTCGACTTCCTCTCGTGCAAGAGCAATCCTTCTCGTCATATCATTAAACGAACGAACTAAGAAGCCAATTTCGTCACTACTTTCTACGGGTAGGTTCTTTTCATAATCTCCTGCTGCAACAGCAGCAGTTCCTTCCGCTAGATCGCGGATCGGCGCGGTAAGTCGACGGGCCGAATGAAATGCAGCCCAGACGGCTGTTACGATACTAAATAGCAATACCAGCGTCAGCGTCATCGCGAAACTCAATTTCAATTTTTCCCGAAGAAAGGACAACTCATCGTACTTGGCATAGGCGTATTGGATGCTTTCGGCAAGTTCATTTACTCGTGTTGCTACTGGATACAGCGCGTGGAGAATTCGTTTCGTGCTTGAACCAGATGAGTCACCTACGTTCACTGCGACGCGTACGAAAAGATCGCCTTGTTGCATAGGGTCGAGCCCAATATAACTTTGGCCTTGACGTACTTGATTTAGAACAGGCTTTGGTGGCAGGTGCGGGACTATATCAGTGATTCTGCTGCTAGATACCAGAAGATCGCCGCCGTTATTAAATAGGGTGAGCTCTTCAGCTCCGCTCCGGACACGCATTGCGTCAAGCCGGGCAGGCCCGGGTTCCCACCTACTCGCGACCACAAAAGCGTCGGGGGTTCTCAGCGCGTCAAGATTGAGGGCGCTTCTCCCAGGAGAACCTTGTGCTAATTCGTCCGCCATCATTTCCGTTTGGCTGAGTAGCTGACGCATCCGGAGATCTAGCGATTCACGCCCCAATTCCAATGCATCGTCGAGTGCGTGTTCAACTCGTACGTCAAACCAGCTATCTATACCTCGTCGCAAAAAATCCAAGGAGAAGCTGTACAACACGACGACCGGCGTGATTGCTAACGTCACGAAAATTAGAAGCATCCTGAGGGTTAACTTGGCACCGGCTTCACGTGAGCGTAACTGCATAGTCAACCGTCTCACATTGATTCCGATAACAATGACGAAGGCAAGTAGGCCAGCGCAGTTTGAAGCCAGTAAAATCGCGTACAGAGTCCCAAACCGTTCCGAGTTCTGCGTCGAAGCGCTCATTAGGATTAAGGAACCCAGTAAAGAGAGGGCCAGCAGTGTCACTGAACCAACTGCGATTAAGCGACGCCTTAGGGGGTGCGTGTCCATTGGTACCAACCGCTGGACATATGCCAGCTGGGGGATATGTAGGCAATAGGGATCAGTGGTGCGGGAAGTGATTCGATATCGAGCCGCAATCGCAAACTCACATCGTAAGCCGATGTTTGATCGATTTCCTTCGCTTCGGCGAGGGGGAGGGCTCGGATTGTACCCAAATCCTCTATCGCAAGTTCCAATGATCGGTGCAGACCTCGATCGCCGGTGAAAGTCTCGGAAACGATGAATTGTTCACTCAAGGCGTGGCGTTCAATCAGGTATTTCCGATGTGTATGGAGTTCTTCTCGATCCCACAGGAATTTGCGCGGTCGTGTGATACGGACGTCCAGATCTATAAAAATTGGAATGCCGCTGTTGAGGGCATCCAGCGCGTCTTTACTAAAATTGAAAGAGGCGTCTGCGCTAATAAGGAGCATATCGTTCACGAGCTCTGTTCGCGCCGCTTGAACGCTAATATCGCTTGCATGAGGCTCCCCGAGCCAGCATGTACACAATACAATAATAGCTAGATGGCGGGTGCGAGTTGGGTGAGCTCCCATGACCGTCAATCGAATGAGTCCTTGAGCAGCATTGCATAATAGAAGCCGTCCGTGCCTTCTTCTCCGGGGAGAAGTTGACGCCCGTATCGCATTTCACGCCCCCATGGCACGGATAAGGCTTCGGACTTCGCATCAGGGTGAGATTTCAAGAAAGAAGCTACGACGCTGTCATTCTCCGCATGAATAACGGAACAAGTCGAGTACAGCAACTTGCCGCTGGGAGCGAGTAGTGGCCATAGTGCTGCTAAGAGGCGATTTTGTTCTAAAGCACTGTTGCCGACGTCACCCGGCTTCCGGTGTAGCCGCACATCCGGATGTCTTCTGATAACGCCTGTCGAGGTGCACGGAGAATCCAAAAGAATACGGTCAAAAGGTTCACCATCCCACCATTCCGAAGGGTTTCCTGCGTCTGCTACTTGAGTTGCGCAGTCGAGCCCTAGACGGCCTAGGTTTTCTTGAACACGGCGCATCCGCGTGCCCGAAACGTCGACGGCGGTCAATCGGATACGTCGGCCCGCACTTTCCAGTATATGGCAAGTTTTGCCACCAGGTGCCGCACAGGCGTCCAGCACACGCCCTTCTCCTTTCGGGATGATCAATTCTGCTGCGAGTTGGGCACCTTCGTCTTGGATCGATACCCAGCCATGTTCGAAATTAGGCAACAAATTGACCGGCGAGGGTTCAGAAAGAACTATACACGCGGGTGAGTGCTGAGAGGATGTCGCCCCGATTCCGGCATCTGCAAGTATGGACAGGTAGCTTTTAACGCTGGTTCGATTGCAATTCACGCGCAAACTCATCGGGGCACGGCTGTTGTTGGAGCGGAGTATAGCTCCCCAGTCCGCAGGCCAATCATGGCGAACGCGATCGATCATCCATTGAGGATGCTCAAAACGGATCGGTTCACACGCCATACTCTCATCTATCGATTCCGTACGTGACGCTTTACGTAATATCGCATTTACGAACCCACACGCCCAATCTTTTTTCATCTCCTTCGCGGCATCAACACTAGTGGATACCACCGCATGGGCCGGCACTCCCATGTGCCTGATCTGAAAAAGTCCGCTGATTAGTAGGGCCTCTATGTCGGCGTCCTTACCCTTCAACGGGCGCTGCAGGAGGGCATCGAGAGAGGCCGTTAGGCTGTAATAATTTCTTATGGCACCGTACACGCAGGCTGTGACAAATGCCCTATCTCGTTGGTCCGCGATTTCTGCCAACACAGGCGGTGTGAGAACAGACAAGGAACGACCATCCCGGACAGTTGACTTGATCAAACGAGCCGAGATGGTGCGAGCGGATTGTCCAGAACTGCTCAGAGGCGCCTTCTATAGCCATTAATAAAGGCTAGCCCAGACATCGGTTGCTTGCCTGCCGGTTGCAATTCTAGTAGGGCCAATACGCCATCACCGGTTGCAATCTCGAGGGTTTTTTTGGTCAGGGTAGCTATCGCTCCCGGCGACTCTTTTACTTCCGAATCGGTGGCCTTGCACTGTAGAATTTTCACTCGCGAACCGCCAAGTACAGTATGAACGCCGGGTGTGGGGTTCATGGCGCGTACTTTCCTTTCGATTTTTGACGCCGATTCTGACCAGTCAATTGCCAATTCTGGATTTGATATTTTGGAGGCGTAGGTCGCGAGTGATTCGTCTTGCTTGCGTTCCTCGATTGTCCCCCGCACGTATAGGTCGAGTGCTTCATCAAGAGCCTCCGCACCGAGGCCGGCTAACCGGCCAGTAAGCGCCCCTCCGGTGTCTGTTTGTTGGATTGCACATTTTTTGACCAACCATACTGGACCGGCATCCAAGCGGTCGACCATGCGCATAATAGAAATCCCGGTTTCTCGGTCGCCTTCGAGGAGCGCCCGCTGAATCGGCGCGGCACCCCTCCACCGGGGCAACAGGGATGCATGGACATTGATGGGAGTCGCGGTTATTTCCAAGTACTCATGGGGCAGTATTTTGCCATACGCCGCGACCACAAGTATTTCAGGTCTGTAGGACCCGAAGGTATTAATCGTCGCTGGGTCTTGGAGGTCCGTTGGTTGTTCAATTATCAAACCCAGATCTGTGGCTAGGTTTTTAATGGGTCCTTTTATCAGGCGCCCTCCGCGGCCAACAGGCCTATCGGGCTGGGTGTAGACGGCCACCACCTTGATGTCAGGGCGATGGTATAAAGTCCGCAAGCTCGGGACGGCAAAATCCGGTGTGCCAGCGAATACAGTTGAAAACACTCGCATGACGAGCGCGGTTTACATCCACTCAGAGCAGCTGCCGTCGTTCCTTTTCGAGCTTTCTACGGATTCGGTTCCGTTTAAGCCCCGAGAGGTAATCGACAAACAGCTTACCGTTAAGGTGGTCGATCTCGTGCTGGATGCAGACGGCGAGTAAACCCTCGGCATCCAGTTCGAACTTCGTATTTTTGCGGTCATATGCCCGGACCTCGATTTTTTCGGCGCGACAGACCGTCTCCAATATGCCGGGTACCGATAGGCATCCTTCCTCACTCTCGAAACGACCTTCGGTTTTGATTATTGACGGATTGACCAAATGTAGAGGTGCGTTTTTTTCGGCCGATACATCAAGCACGAACAGCCGTTGGTGAACATCGATTTGAGTCGCCGCGAGGCCGATACCTGGCGCGGCGTACATAGTTTCGAACATATCGTCAATAAGGACGCTGAGCGTGTCATCAAAACGGGTCACCGGCTGCGCCCGTTTGCGCAAGCGGGGGTCCGGGTGATGTAGGATATCGCGTAGCGTCATGGTCGGTCGGGCGATTAAGCGATTAGTAACAGAATACCCGTAAGGCACTGATTATACATGAAACTTCCGGCAAAGAGGAAGCTGTCTAGAAGGAACTTCTTCAACTTCTTCAACAATTATAATGGGTAACGGAAATTTAAACTCTTGATATGACAATAAAAAATACTCGCGTAAACGCTGATTCAACGTTTCCACGCCACCCTTGAGAAAAGCGTCCTACCGGTCCGCTAATAAAAACGGTCAGTAGGACTCAGCCGCTCCTCGAACCAACTCCTAAGTCACGAATCCAACCGGACCTCGCGCGGCAATCTCTGAATTTAACATCGTTTGTCGAGTCTAAACTCCCTAAGAATAAAGTAGCGATTGAGTGGAGTCTCCCGGTAGTTAAGTTTTCTGCCGGGGCGAAATGGATTGCAACATGGATTGACGGCTCGGGAGCTTTCCTACATGCTGTTAAGGCCCGGATTTGCGGCTTTGATGGAGTTGGAAATGTCGGGAAACACATTATGCTTTGCTTTAAAACGGAACGTCACCGCAGTGCTCGGGCGCGAAATTATTGGTCATGAAACCTACAATAATCAATATTTTGATTTTCCTTTTCGAGCACCACATCGATGATGATTTGGATCTCAATGCCGACCGTGACCGACTGAAATCGGAACTCATTCAGGCGGGATTTGATCCCGAAAAAGTGACGCAAGCATTTGACTGGTTGCAAGAATTAGCCGCTAGTAGTGAATCTGCGGAGATTATGCCCCTGGCCGCGAGTACTTCGACGCGGGTATATAGCGCGGTCGAGGAACGCAAACTCGATACAGAATGCCGTGGGTTTCTATATTTTCTGGAACAGGCTAACGTGCTCGACTCTACTCGTCGGGAATTGATTATCGACCGCGTGCTTGCTTTGGAGACGGATGACATAGATATCGAAGCACTGAAATGGGTGATATTGATAGTCCTTTTTAACCAATCTGGCTACGAGCAAGCGTTTATGTGGGCAGAAGAATTGGTTATGGATGACGTCGCCAATGTTCACTGAAATGGGGCCGTAAATAACAAGTAGCGTTCTTCTATTATGGCCACCAACCTCGTTATCGTCGAATCACCGGCTAAAGCCAATACGATAAAGAAATACCTCGGCAATGACTACGAAGTCTTGGCTTCATACGGGCATGTCCGTGATCTACTGCCGAAGACAGGTGCGATCGACATCGACAGTGACTTCGACATGAAATACGAGGTCATAGAGCGGAACGCGAAGTATGTCGACGCGATCGCGAAGGCAATGAAGAAAGCCAGCGCACTCTACCTCGCCACCGATTTGGATCGCGAAGGTGAGGCTATCTCCTGGCACCTAGTGGAGCTGTTACGTGGGCGCTCAATCCTAGACGGTAAAGACGTTCACAGGGTCGTTTTTCATGAAATAACTGAAAGGGCGATTAAGGAGGCCATCGGTGCGCCTCGTCCGGTGTCGATGAACCTTGTGAATGCCCAACAGGCGAGGCGGGCGTTGGACTACCTGGTTGGTTTTAATTTGTCGCCGCTGCTTTGGAAGAAGATAAAACGGGGCCTTTCTGCCGGGCGAGTCCAGAGTCCAGCGCTTCGGCTTATTTGCGAACGTGAAGCAGAAATAGAAAATTTTAAGCCACGAGAATACTGGACCATCGAGGCGGATTTGCACGCTGAGAAAAGTCCGTTTTTGGCGAAATTGAGCGAGTTCGGTGGTGAGAAAGTGCGGCAGTTTACGATTACTTCTGAATCGCAGGCTGCAGAGTTTAGGGATCAACTACTCGCCGCAGCGGATGGTGAGTTTACGGTCGTTAAAGTAGATAAGAAGAAGCGAAAACGAAACCCTGCCCCTCCATTTATCACCTCTACGTTGCAACAAGAAGGTGTTCGCAAACTCGGCTTTACTGCGCAACGTACGATGCGCATTGCTCAGCAGTTATACGAAGGTATCGACGTCGGGGTCGGTAATACCGGCCTCATAACCTATATGCGTACTGATTCACTGAACATTGCGCAGGAGGCGATAGCCGAGTTACGTATTTTTATTTCGGGGAAGTACGGTAAGGGTCAAATTCCCCAGAATCCCCGGTCATTTAAGACGACTTCTAAGAATGCCCAAGAAGCACATGAAGCGATACGTCCAACGTCGTGTTTTCGGATGCCTTCTGAAATCAAGGCTTTTTTATCAGATGAACAATTTAAACTGTATGACTTAATTTGGAAACGCACGGTTGCGTGTCAGATGATCCACGCGACGATTGACACCGTGTCCGCGGACCTTAGTGCCGGGACTGTCGGATTTTTCCGGGCTACGGGCTCTACAGTGACCGGCCCAGGTTTTATGAGCGTTTATAGGGAAGGCTCGGATGATATTCCTCGAGAGGACAAGACTCTTCCCCAGCTCGAAGTTGGGCAAAAGGTTGCATTGGAGAAAATCCGGAACGAACAACACTTCACTGAACCGCCACCCCGATACTCGGAAGCAAGTTTGGTGAAAACTCTAGAAGAGTATGGGATTGGTCGTCCGTCGACCTATGCGTCGATCATTTCGACTCTTGTTCAACGGGAGTATGTTTTACTTGAAAAGAAACGCTTCGAACCCACGGACATTGGCCGCACTGTTAATGGGTTTTTAACTAGTCATTTCTCCAATTATGTGGATTACGAATTCACGGCGCGACTCGAAGATGAGCTCGATGCGGTGTCCCGGGGGGAGAAAGAGTGGAAACCCTTGCTGCGTGATTTCTGGGAACCGTTTTCCAAGAAGATCAAGGACAAGGAAGAGAATGTGTCTCGGCAGGAAGCAAATCAAGCACGGTCCCTCGGAACGGATCCCAAAACAGGAAAACCTGTTGCCGTGAGGATGGGACGGTACGGCCCTTACGTGCTCATAGGCACAACGGAGACTGAAGAGAAGCCGCAATTTTACGGTCTACGCGCTGGACAACGAATGGACTCGATTACGTTAGCGGAAGCGTTGGCGTTGACAAAGCTACCTCGCGAGTTGGGCGAAACTGCAGACGGGGTAACGTTGTCGGTAAATATAGGGCGTTATGGGCCCTATGTTCGCTATGCAGATAAGTTTGCCAGTCTTTCCAAAGAAGACGATCCTTACACGATCACACTAGAACGCGCTTCGGAACTGATCGAAGAGAAGAAGAGAACCGACGCTGCTCGGCAAATCCAAACTTTTCCGGACGCTGGTGTAAAGGTTCTGAACGGACGTTACGGGCCGTACATCACAGACGGGAGCAAAAACGCTCGGGTACCTAAAGATGAAGACCCCAAGAGGCTTAATTTAGAGCAATGCCAAGCCATACTCGCTGCGGCCCCAGCCCGCCGGACGAAAAAGAAGACATTCCAAAAGGGAAAGGAAGCGACTGTCGCTAAGAAGAAAACGAAAAAGAAGACGACGAAAAAGAAGACGACGAAAAAGAAGACGACGAAGCCCCGATTGCTCGTCACCAAGAAAAAAACTCTATAGCCGAGAACAACATCGATGACGAAAAATCAGCCATTTGTGGCCGTTTTAATGGGCTCTGACTCCGACTACGAGACAATGCAGGCAACGGCGGAGGTACTGTCGGTCCTCAAAATACCGTTTGAAATGAAAATCAAATCCGCTCACCGGACTCCCGCGGAAACGCTGGATTATGTGGTGGATGCCGACGCTCGAGGATGCGCAGTGTTCATAGCGGCGGCGGGACTCGCAGCTCATTTGGCTGGCTTTGTTGCTGCTCATACTCTGCGCCCCGTGATCGGTGTACCGATGGATGGTGGGCCGCTCAAGGGGATGGACGCTCTATTGTCCACGGTGCAGATGCCCGGGGGCGTACCAGTGGCATGTACGGCTATAGGTCGTGCTGGTGCGAAGAACGCCGGCTATTTAGCAGCGCAAATTCTGGGGCTGCATGACAGTAATGTGATGGAGGCTTTGCGGGACGAGCGCCGAGCTAATGCCAAAAAAATTATAGAAAAAGACCGCAATATCCAAGGCGGTTAGGGCTATTCAAGTCGATTGGCATGTCCGTCTGGCGGCTAACCTTCTCACTGGTGGCGGCGTCGTCGCACACCCGACCGAGTCCGTTTACGGACTCGCGGCCGGGGCGTTTGATTGTGGTGCATGCGCCCGGATCGCCGCTCTGAAAAGCAGGTCGGGGAACAAACCATTTATTGTCATCGCTTGGGATATCTTGCAGCTTCAATCATTGGTTCACATTGATGTGCCCTTGAAATCATCGATTTTATCAAGTTGGCCGGGTCCCTATACGTGGGTGTTACCTGCCCATCAAGATGCTCCTGCCTGGCTACGGGACTCTAAAGGGAAAATTGCAGTGCGGGTTACAGCTCACCATCAAGCGGCGACCCTGTGTGAGCTTGCTGGGCCGTTGATTTCCACAAGCGCTAATCTGGCTGGCCGCCCGGCGGCACGGACAGTTTTGGCAGCTCGTAGATATTTCCGAAAGAGCATAGACGGCTACTTACCAGGTCGGACCGGCGGGGAGCTTCGCCCGACAATAATCCGGGATGGAGTCTCCGGGGGGGTAATTCGCGCATAAGAGATTGACATAACCCCAAGATATTTCGACAATATCCGGCTATCATTTCGGAGGGGTACCCAAGTGGTCAACGGGAGCAGACTGTAAATCTGCCGGCTCAGCCTTCGTAGGTTCGAATCCTACCCCCTCCAACAGGCAGTAGTGGTGGGACACTCTACGATTAAAGCCAAACTATATGGCAACATTCGGCGGGTGTAGTTCAACGGTAGAACCTCAGCCTTCCAAGCTGATGATGTGGGTTCGATTCCCATCACCCGCTCCAACGAGTGGAAAGCAGAAAGGGGCAAGTAGCAAGTGGGTGCTGTTCGATGAAGCTTTCCGTTTTCTCCTTTTTACTTTACTGAGCCCATATAGCTCAGTCGGTAGAGCACTTTCTTGGTAAGGAAGAGGTCACCGGTTCAATTCCGGTTATGGGCTCCAAATAAAATCGTAACTGACTCGGGAGACGCAACAGCATGTCCAAGGAGAAATTTGAACGAACGAAACCACATGTAAATGTAGGGACGATTGGCCATGTAGATCACGGTAAGACGACATTGACAGCGGCACTGACGATGATCAGCGCCTCGAAATATGGAAGTGAGACTAAGAATTACGATCAGATAGACAACGCTCCGGAAGAAAGAGAAAGGGGCATCACGATCGCGACGGCGCACGTGGAGTACGAGAGCGATGCGCGTCATTACGCACATGTTGATTGTCCGGGGCACGCGGATTACGTGAAGAACATGATTACGGGCGCGGCGCAGATGGACGGAGCGATTTTGGTATGCAGTGCGGCGGATGGTCCGATGCCGCAGACGCGCGAGCATATTTTGTTAGCGCGGCAAGTGGGTGTTCCGAAGATTGTGGTGTATTTGAACAAAGCGGACATGGTGGATGACGAGGAGCTGTTGGAGTTAGTGGAGTTAGAGGTACGTGAGTTATTGGACACGTATCAGTTTCCAGGCGATGACACTCCTGTGATTACGGGTAGTGCTTTGAAGGCGTTGGAAGGTGACGAAGGAGATTTAGGAAGGGGTTCGGTGGCGAAGTTGGTAGAGGCGATGGACGACTTCATTCCGATTCCGGACCGTCCCGTCGACGGGCCTTTTCTGATGCCGATTGAGGACGTATTTTCGATCTCAGGGCGAGGGACAGTAGTTACGGGTCGCGTGGAGCGAGGCAAGATCGTGGTCGGAGAAGATGTTGAGATTGTCGGTATCAAAGAGACGCAGAAGACGGTATGCACGGGTGTTGAGATGTTTCGTAAGCTGCTCGACGAAGGTCAGGCAGGGGACAATGTGGGTGTATTGCTGCGTGGGACGAAGCGTGAGGAAGTGGAACGGGGCCAAGTGTTATGCAAACCAGGTTCGGTGAACCCACATACACACTTTGAGGCTGAGGTGTACGTACTATCCAAGGACGAGGGAGGTCGTCACACGCCATTTTTTGCGAATTACCGACCGCAATTTTATTTTCGGACTACGGATGTGACAGGCGCGGTGGAATTACCAGACGGAGTAGAGATGGTTATGCCGGGAGATAATGTGAAGGTTACGGTGAAACTTATAGCACCGATCGCCATGGAAGAAGGCCTACGTTTCGCAATCCGCGAAGGTGGGCGCACGGTCGGGGCAGGCGTCGTCGCAAAGATAATCGAATAATCGTAGTGATCAAGAATAGTTAAAAAGATGAATCAACAAACCATAAGAATCAGGCTGAAGGCTTTCGACCATCGATTGATAGATCGGTCGACGAAAGAGATTGTGGAAACAGCCAAGCGAACGGGTGCTCAGGTTAAAGGACCGATTCCATTGCCGACGAAAAAGGAACGTTTTACCGTTTTGATTTCCCCGCACGTGAATAAGGACGCCCGAGATCAATATGAGATTAGGACACATAAACGCTTAATGGACATTGTAAATCCAACGGATAAAACGGTCGACGCTCTGATGAAGCTAGATCTTGCCGCTGGGGTTGATGTCCAGATCAAGTTGAACTAGATCAACGGGAGTGGCGACATGAGCGTTGGACTCGTAGGACGGAAATGTGGGATGACGCGAATCTTCACCGAAGAGGGTGCATCGATTCCCGTGACCGTCGTCGAAGTTGAACCAAACCGTATCCTGCGCTTTAAAACAGCTGAAACGGATGGATATGGCGCGGTCCAGGTTACCCGTGGAGAGAAGCGACAGAGTATTGTCAATCGTCCTAAGGCGGGCGAATACAGGAAAGCCGGGGTTAGCGCGGGGAAAGGTTTACGGGAATTTCGCATCAACGGCGAGGAAGCTCAAAGTCTTGAGGAAGCAACGGAAATCACCGTCGATATCTTTTCAACTGGCCAGCACGTCGATGTCACTGGACTGACCAAAGGTAAGGGTTTTGCCGGAACGGTCAAACGACACAATTTTAGTATGGGAGACGCGACTCATGGTAACTCGCTAGCGCACCGCGTACCCGGTTCGATAGGACAGTGTCAGACGCCTGGTCGAGTATTTAAAGGTAAGCGGATGGCGGGCCAGATGGGTAATCAAAATCGCACGATTCAAGGCCTGCAAATCGTGAGCATAGATTCGGAGCGCAATCTTCTTCTAGTTAAAGGTGCCGTACCTGGCGCTAAAGGCGGTGACCTGTTGATCCGGCCTACTATCAAAACGCGGGGCAAAGGCTAAACCATATGGACCTAAAGGTACATGTTCTTGGTGTGAGTGAGACCGAAAAGATTACGGTGTCCGACGAAGTATTTGCGCGCGAATTTAATGAAGGGCTAGTGCACCAGGTCGTTATGGCGTACCGTTCCGCTACGCGTAGGGGTACGAAGGCACAAAAAACCCGTTCCGAAGTGCGCGGGGGCGGTTCCAAACCATGGAGACAGAAGGGCACGGGACGCGCACGCGCGGGTACTATCCGGAGTCCTATTTGGCGCGGAGGCGGCCGCACATTTGCCGCCAAGCCGCGAAAGTTTGAGCAGAAGGTGAATAGAAAAATGTATCGTGGCGCGCTCCGCTCCATCCTTTCGGAGCTGATACGCCAGGAAAGATTTGTAGCTGTGAAGACGTTTGATCTCGACCAAGCCAAGACCAAACTTGCTGTTAATGCTCTAAAATCCTTGGATGCGGGCGCCGCACTGATCATTACGGACGCAGTGTCGGACAATTTGTATCTATCGGTCCGAAACATCCCGGGAATAGGTTTGATAGAGACGGCCGGGATAGACCCCGTGCTGCTGGTTTCTCACGATAAAGTAATAATTACAGAAAAGGCGTTGGGCGATTTGGAGGCAGCACTGACATGAATCAGGAGCGCCTAATGCAGGTTTTGTTAGAACCAAAGATATCGGAGAAGGGGGCTCGGCTTTCCGATAACTATCGCCAATACACGTTCAGAGTTCGTATGGATGCGACCAAGCCGGAAATCAGAGCAGCCGTAGAGCAACTGTTTAAGGTCGAAGTAGAGAAAGTAACAACGTCTACCGTACCGGCGCGGCTTCGACAGTTTAGAGGTCAGGCGGGAGTACGCAATGCATGGAAGAAGGCGTATGTGAAGCTAAGAGACGGGTTTGAGATCGATTTTGTGGGTGGGGAATAAGAGAGGGTTCGGCAGAATGGCTGTGATTAAAGCAAAACCGACGACCCCTGGCCGGCGAGGGATGGTTTCGGTGTCCACGCCGGATCTCCATAGAGGTGCTCCATACCGGCCTTTAGTTGAGAAACAATCGCGCACAGCGGGTCGCAATAACCATGGACGAATCACCGTCCGGCATCGAGGCGGCGGGCATAAGCAACGTTATCGAATTATCGATTTCAAGCGTAATAAAGACGGCATTGATGCTTTGGTTGAGCGTCTCGAATATGATCCCAACCGATCTGCAGATATTGCACTGTTGAAGTACCAAGATGGTGAGCGTCGTTATGTAATTGCGCCGAAGGGAGTGAAGGTTGGAGCGAAATTACGTTCAGGCGTGGACGCGCCGATCCAAGCGGGAAATTGTCTCCCTTTCAAGAACATTCCGGTTGGTACATTAGTGCACTGTGTAGAATTAAAACCTGGTAAAGGGGCTCAGATAGCTCGCAGCGCGGGCACAGCCGTTCAGTACGTTGCCCGCGAAGGTGGACATGCGACTCTGCGTCTCCGTTCGGGCGAGATCCGGAAAGTGCCCATCGAATGCCGGGCGACTATCGGTGAAGTGGGGAATCAAGAGCATTCGCTACGTTCGCTGGGTAAGGCTGGTGCGAAGCGTTGGCGGGGCGTACGGCCGACCGTGCGAGGTGTCGCGATGAATCCCGTAGATCATCCTCATGGTGGGGGTGAGGGCCGGTCCTCGGGTGGTCGACATCCCGTAAGCCCTTGGGGACAGCCTACAAAAGGACACAAGACCCGCAAGAACAAGCGTACAGACAAACTTATCGTACGACCGCGGGGTAGGCGTTAAGTCTGGAGATTAAGATGCCACGATCAATAAAAAAAGGCCCGTTCGTCGACCACCATCTATTGCAGAAAGTCGAACAAGCACGAACGACGAACGACAAGAGACCAATCAAAACTTGGTCTCGTCGATCGATGGTGTTACCAGATATGATCGGTATGACTATTTCCGTACACAACGGTCGCCAACATATGCCTGTTTATATCAATGAGAATATGGTCGGTCACAAGCTTGGCGAGTTTGCACCTACGAGAAGTTTTCGTGGGCATGCGGCAGATAGGAAAGCCAAGTAGCGAACGGGGCAATTTGCGATGACGACGATAGCAAAACTAAAGAATGCAAAGATTGCGCCCCAAAAAATGCGCCTCGTGGCAGATCAGGTTCGAGGAAAGCCGGTCGAAGATGCCATTAATTTGTTGAATTTTAGTAACAAGAAAGCGGCGGGGTTGTTGAAGAAGGTTCTCGAGTCCGCAGTAGCAAATGCGGAACATAATGATGGTGCCGACGTCGACGAACTTAATGTGGCTCGTGTTACTGTCGACGAAGGGCCGACGATGAAGCGGTGGCGTGCTCGCGCCAGGGGACGTGCGTCCCAGATACTAAAGCGCACGAGCCACATAACGGTAGCAGTCGAAGAGGCGGGATAGAAAAGACATGGGACAAAAAGTTCATCCATATGGTATCCGACTAGGGATCGTCAAAGATTGGACGTCAACGTGGTATGTGGATAGCACGCAATATGCGGATTATCTCAATCTGGATCTTGCGGTGCGGGACTTCCTCAGAAAGAAACTGTCACACGCCTCAGTAAGCCGTATCCAGATCGAACGGCCCGCAAATAATGCACGCATCGTGATCCACACTGCACGCCCCGGTATAGTCATAGGAAAGAAAGGTGAAGATATCGAATTGCTGAGGGGTCAAGTATCCGAGTTAATGGGGGTTCCGGCGCACATCAGCGTGGAAGAGATCCGAAAGCCCGAGCTCGATGCGTATCTCGTGGCGGAATCAGTGGCGCAGCAAATCGAACGTCGCATCATGTTTCGACGTGCAATGAAACGTGCCGTTTCGAATTCAATGCGTCTCGGTGCTCAGGGCATCAAAATCCACGTCGCTGGTCGTCTGAACGGCGCGGAAATCGCACGTTCTGAATGGTACCGTGAAGGTCGTGTACCGCTGCATACTTTGCGGGCCGATATTGATTACGGCATCGCAGAGTCGCGCACCACTTATGGGGTTATTGGCGTCAAGGTATGGATTTTTAAGGGCGAAATTTTGCCGAAAATGGAAGAGACCGAGGAGACGGTCGCAGAGGTCCCAGCGGCTCTGAATAAAGCCAGTACGTAGGAACGAGAGTTATGTTACAGCCTAAAACTACAAAATATCGTAAACAGCAAAAAGGGCGTAATCGCGGTTTTGCTTTACGTGGGAACCGGGTGGCTTTCGGTGAATACGCGCTAAAATCTATCGCTCGGGGGCGCGTTACCGCGCGCCAGATCGAAGCAGCTCGGCGGGCCATAACCCGTTACGTCAAACGCGGTGCCAAGGTAGTAATCCGTATTTTTCCTGATAAACCGATCTCTAAAAAGCCCTTAGAGGTCCGTCAAGGCAAAGGTAAGGGCAATGTTGAGTACTGGATAGCTCAAGTCAAACCGGGGACGGTCTTATATGAAATGGAAGGCGTAAGTGAAGAAGTCGCGCGCGAAGCATTGCGTCTCGCAAGTTCAAAACTTCCGGTCCGAACCACATTTGCGACCCGAAAGGTGCTGGGATGAAAGCGAACGAGCTGCGTAGTAAGAATGAGGAGGAGCTGTCGGCGCTACTGCTAGAAAGGCGTCGTAAACAGTTCAACATGCGGATGGAAACAGGTTCCGGCCAGCCGGCCCGTGCGAACGAAATTCGAGAAGCTCGCCGCGATATCGCGCGCATTAAGACTGTTATGCGAGAGCTCCAGAGGGAGGTACCGAATGAATGAGCTTGCCAAAAAACCGCGCACGCTCGTTGGTCAGGTGGTCAGCACCGGAATGGATAAGTCAATCGCTGTCCTTGTCGAACGCATCGTCGAACACCCTTTGTATCGGAAGTATGTTCGAAAATCGTCCAAAATTTTGGCCCATGATGAGAACAATGAATGTAATGAAGGCGATATGGTCGCGATAGAGCAATGCCGGCCCATTTCAAAATCGAAGAGCTGGCGCTTACAGCAGATTATCGATCGGGCCACACAGGTATAACCATGATACAGATGCAAACAATGCTTGATGCCGCGGACAATAGCGGCGCGCGCCGACTGATGTGTATCAAAGTTTTAGGCGGATCCCGAAGACGTTATGCCAATATTGGTGATGTTATTAAAGTAGCGATCAAAGAGGCTGTGCCGCGCGGGAAGGTTCGTAAAGGTGAGGTTTTCGATGCGGTAGTGGTGAGAACGCGCAAGGGT
>Ga0310345_10002632_pt1 | contig 17880 bp, 19 predicted proteins | sample HC15DNA20500_MG_FD_204667 | JGI IMG/M metagenome (GOLD analysis project Ga0310345, IMG submission 204667) | Marine microbial communities from station ALOHA, North Pacific Subtropical Gyre - HC15-DNA-20-500_MG | ecosystem: Environmental > Aquatic > Marine > Oceanic | place: Pacific Ocean: North... | reverse complement strand
GCGTTAAATTGGCTAGGTAATTTCCTGAATAACTACAGTAATTCCTACTTGATTGTTTCTCACGATCGGTACTTTTTAGATAAAACAGTGAATAACATTATTGAGCTGGACAGGGGTAGTTTAGAATTTTATTCAGGTAATTATTCAACCTTTTATAAAACAAAAAAAAAGAGATTACGATCTAAGAAAAAAGCTTTTCAGAAGCAAAATGACTTTATTAAAAAGACGGAAGAATTTATCCAACGAAATTTAGCAGGACAAAAGACTAAGCAAGCAAAGTCACGCCGAAATATGCTAAATAGGCTACAGTATCAAGAAAAACCTTTTAAATCAGAACAATTCATTAAGCTTAAACTAAATACAAAACGGTCTAGTTCTAATCGAGTATTAACTGTAAAAAGCTTATCTGTCGGGTATGCAGAGACAGTAATTGCTGAGGATATTAACTTTGAATTATATCGAGGGCAACGTATGGGAATTGTTGGTCCTAATGGTTCCGGGAAAACAACCCTGTTGAAAACGATATTAGGTGAAATTCCACCAGTACAAGGAAAAGTTATTATAGGTAAGGATTTAGATTCTGCCTACTATCATCAGCATATGTTAGAACTCAATCCTCAGCTTAGTGTACTAGAGGAAATAAGAGAGGTCTTTCCTACATTGTCTAACGGGGTCTTACGAAATCACTTGGCTAAGTTTTTATTTCAAGGGGAAAAAGTTTTTTCTAAGGTTTCTTCTTTGAGTGGAGGTGAAAAAAGTAGATTATCACTGTCAAAGATATTTTTGTCTCAGGCGAATTTTTTAGTTTTGGATGAACCATCTAACCATCTCGATATTCCTTGTCGTGAAGCTTTAGAGACAGCTCTTTCAGAATATAAAGGAACAGTGTTATTAGTGACCCATGATCGATACCTTTTAAATAAGGTTACTGAGCGACTCCTAATTTTAGATATCCCTCCCCAATCTACATGTTTTGAAGGAAGATACTTTGAGTGGGAATCTAGTCAGGCTTGTCATACTTCAAAAGCCCTGTTTAGCTCAGTTGATTACAAAACACCTAATACCCAAGGTCATAATGGCTCCGACAAACTTAGCAAAAATGAATTAAAGAGAGTCAAGGATAGATGTCAGTATCTCGAAAAAAAAATTCAAGAGACAGAATCTAAAATTGAGTTTGTTACTGCCAAAATGAACTTGACTTCAATTTCTAATGATTACAATCAGCTTCAGGAATTAGGGTGGCAGCACAAGCAGCTTTCAGAGAAACGAAGTTTTCTCTATGGAGAATGGGAAAAATCCCTTTTGCTATTAGAGGTCCAGTAAATAATCTGAAGTTTTGGGTTTAAGATAGGTTTGTGAAATTCTCGTGGTAGCGTTAGTTTTTGACTTGGATCCTTTCCCTAAGTCCATCTATATCAGCTCTCATTTTTTTCATTAATTCTGCATATCCTATTGTTGTTGGATTTGGAGAGTTTAAGTAATCCAACACCTGTTGTTCTGCTCCTATAAATGGTTGACAAAGGGCTGCAACTTGAGAGGCGATGTTATTCGGGATATTTACGATACCATTGCCATCAGCATGAATTAGATCCCCTGGGTGAACTTGTAAACCACCTACGACCACAGGAAGTTGAGAATCTACGAAATGACAATATCCGTGGGAGACCAGAATAGAAGATGCCCAACAGGGAAAATTAAGTTGGCGAACCTGTTCGATATCTCGACCTGCCCCACTAGTTATTAGGCCTGAGAATGAGAATTTTTTAAAAGCCGTAGCCATTACTTCGCCGTAAGTTGCCGATCGTGGAATTTCATCCATGTCTTGAATGACCATAATTTTGGGTGAAGGTGTTGAACTAGTATTTTGAATAAGGCTTCCCATTCCTAAATAAGAATCACTATTTTCAGCAGGATAACCGGAACGAAATGTTGCGGTTACGGCATATCCAACAACCGGGACCAATTTAGGGTAAATGGCTTTCAAAGTGTGGTTAGTAAACCCTGCGACCCGCGAGCGGAGGTTAAATAATTCGATAACATTAGCAACAGTTGGAGAATCAACTTCTAAAAGCTGTTGTAATTCTTTTTCAGTGAGTACCTTTTCATTTGAGATAGGTTGTGTCTGATTTGAAGAGTTCATCAATTTTCTCCTGATTTGATGTTGATTGAAATATTTTTTAATTTATTGGCTGGATTCGCTTGTCCATGTGCTTGGTTGTGATCTAATAGCACGGATTATTTTTCGAAGGTTTGGTTCTGGTTGTTGAAACATTCGAATTCCAGCGATGCCTTTAGCCCCTACTTCCAAACATTTTTTATAATTCTTCTCATTAACACCACCTAGAGCTAGAATCGAGTGATTTGACTTCTGTAATAATTTTTTTAGGGCTGAAATTCCTAATGGAGGTCCAAAACTTAGTTTTGAGGGAGTGGCGAATATTGGTCCAAAGGTTACGAAGTCTGCTCCTTTTTGAAATGCTTGCTCAACTTCTTTTATGTCATGAGTAGAAACTCCAATCAAAAACTGTTTTTTTGAAAGCCTTGCTCGGATATTTGATGCCTGTGGGGAAGTTTGGCTTAGGTGAATGCCATGGAGATTAGCTGCCAGAGCAATGTCTAATCGATCATTTATTAGGACTTGTGTTGGGTATCCTTGAGATAACGCTCTTGCTTGCTGTGCTAGCGTTAATAATTCTAGGGTGCCCAAATCTTTTTCTCGAATTTGCAATAAGTCAACTCCAGCTTGTATTGCCAGATGAATTTGCTCAAGAATAGGTACACTGCATATCTTACGATCAGTTATATAGTAGGTCCAAGCCATCTATTTCTTCTCTAGGTGAGCTACGGCAATTTTAAAATGCACAGTTTCCCATAGTCCAATTGAGATGTCTACAATTCCTAGTCCCGAAACGGCTCCTCTAAAGTAATTACTTAGGATGAGGTGTTCGATTGAGGGGATGTAGATGAGAATGAGATTATTTTCCCAATAGGGAGACCACGGAAAAACAACTAACAACAATCCAAGTTCAAAGCAGAAAAAAATGAATGCAATGACTAGAATTTTATTAGCCATTAATTAACCTTTTGAAGTTTTTTACTCCTGTATCCAAACCTTAACCATACAAATATAAAGCTGTAGATATTTAAGATGTTTTTAACCTTGTATTTATTTAGTCAAAAGAAATATTTTGCTAGTTCTCCTAATATGATGCAAGGGTGAGGTTTCTTAAGCACCACAGCAAATAAAATGCAAATCTAGCATCGGCACATGGCTATGTCAATCTTCAAACGCCTCGAAAACTATGACGATGAAAGTGAGTAGGTCCCAATTTTCTAAGAGCTTCTAAATGTTTCTTTGTACCGTATCCCATATTATTCTTTAAGTTATATTCGGGAAACTCAGTATCCAGGTTTATGACTAAATGATCTCTTTCTACCTTAGCTATAATAGAGGCAGCTGCAATGGAAATTGATTGTGTGTCACCCTTCACAATTGATTCTTGAGGAATCTTAATCGATTTTAATTCCATAGCATCACACAGCAGGTAGTCTGGCTTTACTTTTAACTTGTTAATAGCTAAATGCATTGCTTTACGAGTTGCTTCTAGGATATTAATTTGGTCTATTGTTGATGAATCTACAAAGGCCACTGCCCAGTCATGCGCAGCACTTCTAATTTCTTTAGATAATTTTAATCTTTTCGGAGGAGTAAGTTTTTTAGAGTCCTGAATTCCATATGGAATGTTATTAGGATTGATGACTACTGCGGCGGCACATACTGGTCCAAAAAGAGCACCACGACCTACTTCGTCAATTCCGGCTATCCAACTAAAGCCTTTGTCCCAAGCTTGTTTTTCAAATTTTAGGGTACATGTTGAAAAGCTGTTTTTGATGGAATGTTGCAATCAATAAACTCGGCTTGAAAATAGAAAACTGGAGAGAACAAGGTTTAGTAAAACTTAGTTTGTCGAGGGTTTTTAGAAAATCCTGCGTTCTTTGATTTTGGCAGCTTTACCCCGCCTTTTGCGAAGATAATAGAGTTTAGCTCTTCGGACCCTACCTTTACGAGCAATTTCTATTTTTTGAATAATTGGAGAGTGCAGTGGGAAAATCCTTTCCACCCCCTGGCCAAAAGAAGTTTTTCGTACTGTAAATGAGGAAGACAGACCTCCCCGCTTCCGGGCGATAACAGCACCTTCAAAAATCTGAATACGTTCTTTTTCACCTTCACGAATTTTTACATGAACCTTTATAGTGTCACCTATATGGAAATCTGGGTGATCTAAACGAAGCTCAGGATTTTCCAAATCACTTAATGCATGCATGGTAAGATCCAAAAAATATCTAAGGGTTACAGGGTTCCGCTAAAATTAGTTTATCGTCTTTTGATAAACCGTCGTATTCTAGTAGATCTGGTCGGTTTTTCAAAGTCTTTTCTAAAGCTTGCCTTCTTCTCCACCGTCTAATTTTTTGATGGTTCCCAGACAGTAATACACTTGGGACCTTCATTCCATCAAAAATTTCTGGTCTTGTATACTGTGGGTGATCTAAAAGTGAGTAGTTTAGATTTTTAGTCGGTCCCTTTAGGGCAGATCTAGAACAGGAAAAAGATTCATTGATAGCACTTTTGAAATTATTTAAGACCCCTGGGATAATCCTGACAAGACAATCAATTAAGACACAAGTTGCAAGTTCTCCACCGCTTAGTATGTAGTCACCAATTGAAATTTCGTCAGTAGCTAAATTGTCAGCTACTCGTTCATCTACTCCTTCATAACGACCGCAAATAAAAATAAGATGATGACTATGGGATAATTGCCAAACTAAATTTTGACTCAATTTTTTGCCTTGTGGAGAAAGTAGAATAACCTTTGTTTTTTTAGGTCGACCTGTTCCTAAAATGTTTTTAACTGCTCGAAAAATTGGTTCTGGTTTAAGAACCATTCCTTCTTCTCCTCCAAAAGGGCGATCGTCAACTGTCTGGTGAGTATCCAACGTAAATTTTCTTAGATTATGAATTTTGATTGAGATTAGATGTTTTTTTATAGCTTGTCTGATAATTCCACATTCCAAAGGGCCTTGAAAAAACTCAGGGAAAATGGTGATAAGATCAAAGTGAGTTGGGGATGTGATTGACAAAGATGTAACAACCTATATGTAAGTTTTAGAGCTCCTCTAGTCCTTTGGGAATGTTACAAATCAATTCTTTTTTTGAAAGATTAACTTCCAATACAATTTCTCTAGCGAATGGAATTAGAATTTCCTTTTGACCCTGCTGAAGATTTAAAAGAAACTTTCCAGCTACTTCGAGAATGTCAGTTACTGTACCGAAGCTATAACCCTTTCGATCTTTGACAACACAGTTAAGTAAATCAAACTGATAGTATGAATTAAGAGGTAAGGTTACGAGATCATTCTTTGAAATTTTTATGTGGCAATCACGTAATCTCTCTGCAGCTGTAATGTTATTAACTCCAGAAAACTTTATAATAATCCGCTGTTTGAGAAATCGGAAGGAGTCTATAGTGAAAGGAAGTGAACTTTGGCCATCCTTTTCTAAAAAAACTTTCTTCAAGTCCTTAAATCTCTGAGGAAAATCAGTAAGAAAGTCTGCAGCAACTTCACCTTTATTCCCTTGAGGCTTAACTATCTTGGCAATACTGACCAAATCGGTTATTAACAACTTCTGCTACTCCAGAATTTGAAGTGTAAAGCGTTTATTTAGCTTCATACCTGATGCGGCTAGAATTGTTCTCATAGAACGAGCTGTTCTTCCTTGCTTTCCTATGACCTTTCCAAGATCACTTGGTGCTACTCTTAATTCGAGAACGGTTGTTTGTTCATCTTCGACAGGGTTTACTGAAACTTGGTCTGGATAGTCCACCAGTGCCCTAGCGATCTGCTCGATTAGCTCCTTCATTACTTCTCCTAATAATACCCGAATTCCCTCAAAAGTAGCGGCATAACAAAAAATGAGTTAATGTTGATTACTCAATCTTGCCAAGGAAACTCTTTACAGTGTTTGTTGCCTGTGCTCCTTTTCCTATCCAAAAGTCATATTTTTCCTTATCCAAGTGGATAGAAGCAGGGTTAGTTTTTGGATTGTAGTGTCCTAACATATCAATGTATCTTCCGTCACGCCGCTTAGATTTTTCAAGGACAACAATCCGATAATGAGGGTGTTTCTTTTTCCCGTTTCGTGCCAGCCTAATCATTAACAACGAATCTTCCTCCTTAATAAAATAATATTGTTTTAGTCAACTGTAATCTACTGAAATTATTATAAAAAAGGTATTAGAAAATATAGCAAAAATATAGGGAATAAATAAGAGAAAAATTACGACCAAGAACTGTTATTACTAGGTAGCTACCATTCTATATACAAAATAATAAAAGGTTTAGATAAATTGTTGTATTCATTATGATCTAGATTTAGCTGATTATTTGGCTCTGTGTAGAGAATTGTAAACAAAGTGCCTAGGAAAGAGATCGTTAGTAATTAGGACCTTAAATAATTATTTAAGGTAAGGAGTTGCTTCATCAAATGAACATTTCTTCATCCTGGTGGGCTTTGTCAACTGGATTTTTTCGACGGCCAAGGAGAACATTCAATCCACTTGAGACGCTGTGGATTAGTCTAGAAAGCTCTTGAATTGGAGTCAGGATATTTTGTTGGATATTGGTAGAGGTTTTTTCTATCTTTTCTATCGCTTCGGCTATAACTTCATCAGCTCGTGAAATTTGCACCTTTGCTTTATCAGTTGTTTCGTGAATGATTGAATTTACATGTTCAACCTGAAGTCGAACTGTATCAGTAACTCCCGTAAGGTTTTCAGCAGCTCCTCTTGCAATTTTGATCACTTCCTTAGCTTCACCAATGGCTTCTCGAACTTCTGAAACAGCTGGTTTAGCTTCTTGTTCTACCAGTGCTTGTATACAATTTAGGTTCCCCCCCAACTTTCGAAGGATAACTAAAATGCCTAGCATAGTAGCAACCTGAATACAAATGAAGATAGCCACCAGAATAACTAAGTAAAATAACGAGCCCTCCATTTTAAATCTCCTGATGTTGCTGGAACCAAATCATAATATGAAAACTCATCTTTTAACTATCGACAGCAAATAACTCGAGAGAAAAACTATTCAGATTCTGGTTCAGGCTTTATTCTCCCTAGAGAAACCTCTTTGTTAGCATCGACGGCCGATGAGATCTGCGATTTTTGATTATCGATTAATTCTTTGCTTTTGTCGATGTAATCTAATACTTTACTCGAAGCAGTAAGGGTAGCGGAAGATAATTTTTCCCGACTGTCACTAGTTTTCTCAGAGATGATTTTACGGGTCTCCTGGCCAGTTCGTGGCGCAAATATTAGAGCTAAAATAGCTCCAATCCCGCCACCAATCAAAAAATAAGTTAGCTTTGAGTTTGTTTTTTCTGCCATGGTTCAAATATCTCCTATAGTCTAAAACAAAATCCAACTAATTATTTTTATTTTAGCATAATCGTTCCAAACCACTCAATGGATTAGAGCATTGTTGCAAAATCTTAGTTCTATTAGGAAAATTTCAAAGAAGCTGATCAAAGACTCTATTTCTTAAGTTCCCCCGGTAAAATAAGCCGCTGTGGATACCTGAGATTTACTGAGGATTTGACAGAAGATTCCAGTTCAATTTTGATTGGAAAAGGTCCTCTTTTCTCCTCCTTAGGTACCATAAAATCAATGACAAAACTGTTATTAACCCAATCAAATGCTTCTTGAAGGGTTTGTGGAATGTCTCCCAGTGATTTTGAGGTCAAGATACGACCGCCAACAGTTTTTGTAAGTTGGGATAATCCTCTTCGGTAAATTAAGTTTAAATCATCATCTTCAGGGTCAACATGAACCAATACTAATGGGACTGTGAAAGTCAAAATTATCTCTGATAATCGTCCTATGTCCTCTTGTAATTTTCGTCCAACGAAACGACGACTCAAATCTTGGTTATCACTTTCATTGACGGTAGGATTTTCATAGTCATCTCTATAATTTTTAGCATCGCTATCTGTTACTAGTAACACAATTACCCTAATATTACTCTGATTTAGAACCGATGAGGAGAGGTCCATTAGGGCTTGAAACGATTCTAACAGACCTGCCTTACCAATTTGGTTAGTGTTATTAAGGTTGTCTTGAAGAAGCTGCTTATTATTTGTTGGTGGTTGAATTACGGTAATGCTCTCTTGGGCTGAAATTAAGCAAACCCAATATTCAGGTCTCATTTTCTGGATCTGATAACTAAGAGCTAATTTTGTGGTTTTGCTAATTGTAGGATTACCAACTAAATCTAAAGCTAAAAAGATAAGAGTTGGAGTCCCAAGTTTTGCCTGTTTAGTAATATTAATCTTTTTTGAGTCGAATAATAATGATAAAGCATTTTCATCAAATTGAGGCTGAATTGGAGTTGATTGATTTAAAATCCATAGGGGTACACGCAAACGAATCATGTTTTTATTCGCTGCTTCCTGGGAGATCAATGCCGGGGCTATTATTAAGTGGCAGCACAGCAAAAAAAATGTCGTTGATGTTGAAAGAAAAAAATGTGTCAGCAAAACTAGTTCCTAAAATTAAAGAGTAAGGAGATATTAGAAATTGAATCTCAACCCGAGCTGTACGACACGTCCCCCCCTTGAACCAATAATTCTTCCAGTATTTATATTGGGATTTTCAATGGATCCAATTGTTGAATCGGGTCGATTCCAGTTTGCATGATTGAAGGTATTAAAGGCTTCAGCAATTAAGTCCATGGTCCAATCCTCATTAAGTATCATGCGTTTGCTTAGGGACATGTCAACATTCCATAAGCTAGGGTTACGCAAAGTCGGATGTCTCCGAGATCCGTCGCCTAGAGTAAAATCAGGTGGTTGAACAAAGGCTGACGGGTTAAACCAACGCAAAGGAGAAGGGTTGTCGACATGGGGATTAATGGTGGGCACTACATTGACTCGTAGGGATTCGGCAATACCACCCGTGTTATTGAAAAGGGACCTGAGACCGATGGGGTTACCGCCAGCTGCTTTAGCAATTCCACTCAAGCGCCATCCATCGATCAAGGTATTTACCAACCAGTTGGTGTTTTGGAAAGGAATAGTTTTTATAAGGGGTAGTTCATAAAGGTAACTGGCAGTGACACGGTGTGTTCTATCAGAATCGGCAAGTCCTTTTTCAACTAGCAGATTAGTTGAATTCTGAGGCCTGGACCAGTGAGACATGTCAGTTATGGTCTTGGAAAAACGATAGCTACTACTAAAAGTTAAGCCAGACGATAATTGTTTATCAATTCGCAATGATCCTGCGTGATGGGAAAGAAAGCCTGTTGGATCACTATCTCCAGATACAATACTTTGAAAATGTGGAAAAGGTCGGAGAGACTGACGAAATTCAAGATCATTCAGCTGGTCCCGAAATTTCAGAAAATCTGGATGAAGGGGATTTAATTGGCGTCTTGCTCCTCTGAATAGGTGGTTTCCTCTTTCGCCGGTGTATCCCAGCTTAAAAGAGAAATCAAAGACATCTTTTTCTACTTCCAATTTCCACTCATGAGTATCATTCAGTTTGCCTTTTTGATTAACATAATCAGCGTCCAAATTGTTGGCAGCATCTGGAGTTGGTTGTGGGGAATTTACTGGGGGAAAACCTTTCCTGAGGAACATGGCTGGTTCCAGCTGTTTGTTTGATGAAACTAGCAGCGGAGTTGAATTAAATCCTAAAGAGGTGTAGTCAATAGGATAAAGGGGTAATGAATATGAACCCAGAGTATATTTAGCACGGATCACAGTATTACGGTCTCCACTTGGGCTGAAGGCCAATCCAGCTCCAGGCAACCAACTATAGTGGGTTGGAATAAAGGAACGTTGTATCCCGTTTTTGCCGGCAAAAATGAGAACCCCAGGTAGGCCATTAGCTGGATTTATACCTTTTAGATCCAAGGTTGATTGCCGATTGTATTTTTCACGACGTCCTGTATCAGTTCTCAGCCGAAGTCTAAAGTTCCAGTTAAGCTGAGGAGTGATCTTATATTCATGTTTAACCGAAGCTTTGTACACCTCTGCCCGATGATAGGAAGGGTGCAGGACTATTGACTGTAACGCACGATCGGCCATTCCTAGCAGGAATTGGGCAAAGGGACTACCGGTATTATTAATCCCTGGAAGTGAAGTTAATTGTCCGCCAAAGTCAAAGCTTCCTGAAGGATGCCTAGAGCGAAAACTATTTAAACGTCTCAAAAATCCCTGAAAAACGAGATTGAAAGTATGATTGTTCTTACGGACGATAAGGCCATTTTCTGCGAAATATAGTTCTTTTTTATAACGTCTTTGAGTCTGATTACTGCTTCCTAAATCAATCATGTCATCAATCTCAAAGTTAGGAAACACTCCGGGCTGTATCCCACTGAGCCCAAGCTGATGCGGAAAGTCTATTTGGGAATCGTTGGCTTGAACACTTGCATCAGACCGGAAATAGAAACCAAGCTTAAATTGATTGGTGACATTTGGTGAGATATTAAGAGTATCAGTGAAGTCACCCTCGCTGGAACTTACACGACGATCAGGTCTTCCAGGATTTGCGGCATTATCAAAAATTGGTGCTGAACCGTCTAGGCCAGATGAAAATCGGCTATTCCAGGTTAATTTGTGATTTATTCCCCTACGGTGATCAATGTTCAGGATTGTTCCGTTGGGGGTATTGGTTTGAACCATATTAGTGAAGTAATTGTTTTGTAAGAAAGGACCAACGTTAGCATTAGGAAGCGGATAATAGGCGACAGCTTTTTTTGCAACTGGATCGATGCGGTTCTCTGGAATACGATTTCCTGGAAATGGATCACGAAGGTATTGAAGGTTTGATCTAGAGATTGGCTGTGAGGAATCATAATCTGGATTGAGGCGAGTAGTAGCTGGATCATAAATAGTTAATGGTAGGCCAGCATGGTCTACCAAGTCTGAAAAATCTCCTGATCGCTGTTGAACAGTTGGAACTTCAGCTAGTGTTGCATCTGATCGCTTCTCTCTGGTCCCCTCGTAAGTTATTGAAAAAAAAGTCTTATTCTTTCCATTGTAGAGCTGAGGAATGAGGAGAGGTCCTGTTAAATTAAACCCAAACTGATGTCTTCGCAGAGTTGATTTTGTTTTGTTGGCCTGTCTTACTTCATGTGGTAAGGCGTCTAAAGCATCATTCCTAAAGTACTCATAAAAGTTTCCTCGATAGTCACGACGTCTAATCTGAAATCCATTTCCTTTATTATTACCGGGATATTGGATCGAAATCCTTTCAATCTGGTCTTCGTAAGCATCAATTGCCTTGTCAATAGAAGGTGGAACCTTTTGGGATTTGGAAGCTGTTTGACTTGTAGAATTTCTAGGAACAAGCAGAGTAGCAAATTCTATGGGATTAGAATTTTGTTTAGAATTATGAGATTCAAGAGTTTTTCTTTTGCTATCTTTTTTGAAAACTGGGGTTGCCGACAGAATCCCTGTGAAGTTTACAAATAATAGAAGGGCGATTAAGTGTTGATAGGTTATTTTTCGAATTTGTTTCTTATAGTTCATTGTCTAGCATTAAATCCCGTTAAAGACACAATATATTCTATATATTAGAAAAATGAATTATATACTACCTTTTATCAATAATCATTTTTTCAATAGTGCTGTCGATTTAGAATTGTGGGTAATTATTCTTAAGTTAATGAAAAAATTTATCTAGACTGGTGGATAAGTGCAAAGAAGTTTTTCTAAAATAGGTTGATTGGCAGCAGGAAAAGAATAATTTTTTAATTCTTTTGGATACACCCATTTAAATTGTTGACATCCTAAGGCTTTGACATTTCCGTTTAAATAGCGACAACAAAAGAAAATCAAATGAACAATTTTTTCAGGGTACTCATGCTTGGTGAGAAATTTTTTTTTCTCTATAACCACTTGGATTTTGAGTTCCTCCCAAAGTTCTCTAGTTAAGCATTCTTCGAAAGATTCGTTAGGCATTTTTTTACCCCCAGGAAATTCCCAGAGATGAGGTAAATGGGCATGGGCTAACCTTTGGGTAATAAGAATTCGTCCTTGGTGAAAAATTATACCTATAGCGACCTCAACTCTCGGTTTCATCACAGGATGTTTGTCCTAGGTCATTAAAATGATTAATGGTGTCCAGAGTATTTTAAGAGAATTTATCTGGTTTTCAGTCTAACAGTTTTTGGGAAGACGTAACTTGACCAAGCCTGTTACTTGTGATATTTTTCCCATGGTTTAGTTCGAGGACTTCCAACCTACCCATTCTCTATTTATTATAGAAAAATTGGCAGGTGATCAGATTGTAATTATTCACGTACCTGTCAAATAGCTAAAAATGGAATTAGTTCAAGTAGATCTTTCAGTTGTCATCATACTTTTACTTGTATGGACTCTTTATTTTATATTAAAACGATCATTTTTTGATCCAATTAATAAGATACTGGAGGATAGGGACTTAGCAATCAATGGGGCACAAAAGGAGTCTCTCCAAAAGGGAAAAGAATTGGAGGAGAAATCCCGAATCTACCAGGAAAAATTAAATGCAGCTCGTTTGGAAGTTTATAACCAACAAGAAATTCTTCACACCGAAGCTTTGAATGAACAATCCCAAATTATTTATAAGGCACGTGAAGAATCAGAAGATATTATTCAATCTACTAAAAAAGAACTTCAGAGCCAGGTAGTAAATGTAAAGAAAAATCTGGAATCTGAACTAACGCCTATCGCTGATGGAATTGTTAAAGCGATCCTACGCTAAATATCATTTAGGTAAGTATTTTTTGACCAGTGGCATTTGTATGCTGGTAGTCCTCTGTGTTTCCGTGGAAAGTATCGGATTGAGGGATGAACCACATACTGACAATGCTAAAACTCCATCTAGGATTGATTCAGTTGAATTGGAACATGGAAACGGACAAAATGAAGAACACCATGGAAATCCTTGGTCAATTATCTGGAAGTGGGGTAATTTTATCCTATTGTTTGGTGGTCTTGCTTACTATTTGCGCCAACCGCTGAAGGATTTTTTGAATGCAAGAGCACATAGCATTCAACAAGGTTTAATCAGTGGGGAAAAAGCACAAAAAGAGGCGTCTGAAAAGATTGTAGAAGTAGAAGCTAGGTTGGCTGGAATTAGTAATGAAATAGAAGCCCTTAAGATTAAAGCCACAAAAGAAGGAGAAATTGACAAAGCTAGAGTTATAAATGATGCTAAGTTAGAAGCCGAAAAAATTCTGGAATTGGCTAAACAAGAAATCGAGGGTCTTCAGCGATCAGCATATTTGGAATTAAAAGCACAAGTTGCAGAGTTAACGGTACAGATAGCTGAAAAGCAATTAAGAAGTGGACTAGGACCTGACGAAAACCAAAGAATTATGTCAAGGTTTGTCCAGTCACTGAAAGAAAAGTGATTTTGACGAGGCGGTTAAAGTTCACTGGAAGTTAGGTCATCAAATTTTTTACAAGTGGAGTTGAAACGTGGCAGCAATTGAGAATCATTTTGCCAAGGCATTGGTCGAGGTTACTTTTGAGCTTAATCAGTATGAAAGAGTCGATCGTGATCTAGACCAGTTCAATCAGTTACTCCAGAAAAACCAGGAGCTAAATGCTTTTTATAAGAATCCAGTTATTTTGGTAAGTCAGAAAAAAAATAGCACTTCACAAATTCTTTCCAAGTTGGGTTTTAGTAAGATATCTTCTAACTTTCTCTTTATCCTTGTAGATAGGAACCGTATCAATCGTCTTAATGTAATTTTAGAAGCTTTCAGACAAGGGGTAAGAGAGCGTTTAGGGGTTGTTTGGGTTGATGTTACAACTTCTGTTGACATTGATGGAGATACTCAGAATCATTTGAGGATAGCTCTTTCCAAATTTAGTGGAAAAGAGGTTCAGCTGCAGTTCAATACTGATCCCCATATATTGGGTGGAGTCATTGCACGTGTTGGCGATACCATTTATGATGGTTCGGTTCGACAACAGTTACAGTTGATTAAGGATCAGCTCAGTTCGTAGGTTTGACCTGTCCATGGAGAAACTAAATGGAAATCAAAGCAGAAGAGATTAGTAAGATTATTCGTGCCCAGATCGCAGACTATGAGTCTAATGTAGTAGTTAGCGAAGTCGGAACGGTTATTTCGGTAGGAGATGGAATTGCTCGTATCCATGGACTTGAGAAGGTTATGTATAGCGAACTCCTTGAATTTCCCCATGGAGTGTCTGGAATGGCACTTAACTTAGAAGAAGATCAGGTTGGTGCAGTTCTTCTTGGTGAGGCATCTAAGATTAAGGAAGGTGATCTTGTAAAAAGAACTAATAAAATTATGGCTGTACCTGTTGGTGAGTCGATGGTGGGACGGGTAGTTAATGCTTTAGGGCAACCGATTGATGGTAAAGGTCCTATTAATACAGAAAAATTCAATCCTGTTGAACGGATAGCTCCAGGAATTGTAGATCGAGAACCAGTTAAGTTGCCACTGCAAACTGGTCTCAAATCGATTGATTCTATGATTCCAATTGGACGTGGACAGCGGGAACTTATTATTGGGGACAGACAGACGGGTAAGACTGCTGTAGCCATAGATACAATCATTAACCAGAAAGGTGGGGATGTTATCTGTATCTATGTCGCTATTGGACAAAAGCGTTCTACTGTTGCGCAGGTAGTTCAGACCTTGTTTGACAACGATGCTATGGCTTATACAATTGTGGTCTCTGCTTCTGCTTCTGATCCTGCTCCAACGCAATATATAGCACCTTATGCGGGGTGTGCCATCGGTGAATTTTTCTGTGATCAAGGCAAGCATACTCTTTGTATTTATGATGATCTGTCCAAACATGCAGCAGCTTACCGGGAGATCTCCCTACTACTTCGTCGTCCCCCTGGCAGAGAAGCTTATCCAGGAGATGTTTTTTATCTTCATTCTCGTTTGTTGGAGCGAGCCGCTAAGCTTAATGAAAGTAGGGGTGGTGGTTCACTAACTGCTTTGCCAATTATTGAAACTCAAGCTGGGGATGTCGCTGCCTACATTCCTACGAACGTAATCTCAATCACAGACGGACAAATCTATTTGGAGTCCGATCTTTTTCACTCTGGTATTCGTCCAGCTATTAATGTGGGTTTGTCGGTTTCTCGTGTCGGAGGGAATGCTCAAATTAAGGCTATGCGTCAAATTGCAGGTACTTTACGTCTAGAACTGGCTCAGTTTCGAGAATTGGCAGCCTTTGCTCAATTTGGTAGTGATTTAGATAAATCTTCACAAGCTCAATTAAGCAGGGGCCAACGCCTTGTGGAAGTGCTAAAGCAAAATCAATACTCCCCACTGTCTATAGAAAAGCAGGTGATCATAGTTTTTGCTGCAACCAATGGATACTTGGATTCACTAGAAGTTGAGGATTGTGGGCCTTTTGAACAAGGTCTCTATCCTTTTTTGGATACTCACAATCCATCTTTGGCACAAGATATTTTAAAAAAGAAGATACTTGATGATGACTTAAAAGCACAACTTGAAGTCGTACTAGATGAATATTCTAAAAAGTTTGTAGCTGAAAAGGAAGTATCTAGTTCTAGCTCGACTGGGTAAATTCATAGAGTTTGTTAGTTTGAGGCTAAAAAATTAAGTTAGAAGGTTTTATCTTGGATAAAATAGAACAATTCCCATTGGTTCCATATGCCTAATGTTTTAGATATCCGTCGCAGGATACGCTCTGTAAAAAATACTCAACAAATTACTAGGGCTATGAAAATGGTTTCTGCTGCAAAACTGCGGCGCGCCCAGGAAAATATGTTAAATGCTCGTCCTTATGCTAACCGTGTTCTTTCTGTTATTAAGAGTCTAGTTGGCTCTTGTGAAGAAAAAATCCATCCTTTGCTAGCAGAGCGAAAGGAAGAGAAAATTCAGTTGGTTGTTTTTACTGTTGATAAAGGATTATGTGGGGCTTTTAACACCAACATTATTAAATCAACAGAAGCCTTTTTAAACAAACATCAAGGTAAGTCTTTAAGTTTGTATTGCGTAGGTAAAAAGGGACGGGATTACTTTGCAAAGCGTGCAATTCCCGTAAAGCAGGAATTGGTAAATTTGTTTAATCGGATCGATTATAGACAGGCCCAAAAGATTGGAGCTAATCTTATCTCCCAATTCAAAAGTCAGGAGATTGATGCTATTTATCTTTTATACAATGAGTTCAAATCAGTTATCCAACAACGTATTGTGGTTGAACGACTTTTACCGATTCCAACATTTGAAACTGAAACTAGCGATTCTATAGTTGATTATTTTTATGAACAATCTCCTATTGATATTTTAGCAAGTTTGATTCCCAAACATATTGCAGTTCAGATATATAGAGCATTGTTAGAATCTTCAGCAGCTGAACACGGTGCACGTATGACAGCTATGGATGCCGCAACTAATAATGCGATTGAAATGATTGACTCCTTAACCCTAACTATGAACCGTGCCCGTCAAGCGGGAATAACTAATGAAATAATTGAGGTTGTAAGTGGTGCAGCTGCATTGAAGTAGGTTTTTTATTTTTTTGTGGAGAAGATTATGAATATTGGTAGCGTGGTCCAAGTAATTGGCCCAGTCATTGATGTTGAATTTAAAGAACAAGAACTTCCACCAATTTATACAGCTATTCGAGTTACGAGTGAAGGTTTCGATGTTCCTAATCCAATCGATATTATTGTTGAAGTGGAACAACATTTAGGTGAAGGTCGAGTAAGAGCTGTCTCAATGCAACCAACTGATGGTCTAGTTCGGGGAATGAAAGCTATTGATACGGGAGCTCCAATCTCTGTGCCAGTTGGTCGTGAAATGCTTGGACGTATTGTAAATGTGATTGGTCAACCTGTGGATGAACAAGGGCCGATTAAGACTTCAAAAAGTTATCCTATTCACCGACCGGCTCCTCTATTTGACGAACAAGATACCAAACAAGAAATGATGGAAACTGGCATTAAAGTGATTGACCTACTTGAACCGTATCTTCGTGGTGGAAAGATTGGGCTTTTTGGTGGGGCCGGTGTTGGGAAAACAGTTATTATCATGGAACTGATCAATAACATTGCTACCAAACATGGGGGATTTTCCGTATTTTCTGGAGTGGGCGAACGTACCCGTGAGGGGAATGACTTATGGTTAGAAATGAAAGAGTCAGGTGTTATTAATAAAGCAGCTCTGGTTTATGGCCAAATGACTGAACCCCCTGGGGCAAGGTTGAGAGTTGGCTTAACTGGTTTGACTGTGGCTGAATACTTTCGTGATGAAGAAGGCCAAGACGTTCTTCTTTTTATCGATAATATTTTTAGATTTACTCAGGCAGGATCAGAAGTATCAGCTCTTTTAGGCCGAATGCCTTCTGCTGTAGGTTACCAACCTAATCTAGCTTCTGAAATGGGCGAACTCCAGGAACGGATTACTTCTACAAAAAAAGGTTCTATTACCTCGGTACAGGCGATTTATGTACCTGCTGATGATTATACTGATCCTGCTCCAGCAACGGCATTTGCTCATCTAGATGCCACTACAAATCTCTCGCGTACAATTGCTGAACTAGGGATTTATCCAGCAGTTGATCCACTGGCATCAACCTCTCGGATTCTCGATGCTAGGGTTATTGGTGAGGAGCATTATAATACTGCACGAGATGTAAAATTGATTTTGCAGAAATATAAAGATCTCCAGGACATCATAGCTATTCTTGGCATTGATGAGTTATCTGAGGAAGATAAACTTACGGTAGCCCGTGCTAGGAAGATTCAGCGATTTTTGTCTCAGCCTTTCTTTGTCGCTGCTCAGTTTACAGGCCTAGAGGGAAAGTACGTGCCATTG
>Ga0310345_10002629_pt1 | contig 17892 bp, 12 predicted proteins | sample HC15DNA20500_MG_FD_204667 | JGI IMG/M metagenome (GOLD analysis project Ga0310345, IMG submission 204667) | Marine microbial communities from station ALOHA, North Pacific Subtropical Gyre - HC15-DNA-20-500_MG | ecosystem: Environmental > Aquatic > Marine > Oceanic | place: Pacific Ocean: North... | reverse complement strand
CGGACCGCGTGGGAGAAAATACCTCAAGACCATCTCCGGGGGCAAGGCCGAGGGGGTGCTCGTCGGCGGCAACCTCAGCGTCCTGGCCTGCACCATCGGGACACCCTACGCACCCCGATCCGACGGATGCATTCTCTTTCTCGAAGACGTCAGCGAGAAACCATTCCGCATCGACCGCATGCTCAACCAGTTGCGCCTGAGCGGAAAGCTCGGAGCATACAAGGGGGTCCTGCTCGGCAGCTTCACCAACTGCCTCCCGCTGAGGGGAAACGGTATCGGGTTGCTCGACGTCTTTGACCACTACTTCTCGAAGCTAGGGGTGCCCGTGCTCTCGGGCTACGCGGCCGGCCACCAGGGGGACCAGGTGACCTTGCCGATCGGGGCGCGTATTCGTCTCGATGCCACCGCCAAGAAGGTAAGCCTGCTGGAGGCCCCTGTCGAAAAACGCTGAGGCGCCGGTCTCAGTCCCGCAGCCGGACGCCTTCGAGATCGGCGCCTTCAAGGTCACACCCATCGAGCCCCGCCCCAAGCAGGCTCGCCCCGCTGAGATTGGCTCCCCTCAGGGATGCCCCCCGAAGCTCGACTCCATCCAGGACCGCCCCCGAGAGGTCGCTTCCGTCCAATACCGCGTGCGCGAACAGGCAGCCGGGGTCAAAGCGGCAGTTCCCCAGGTTAGCCGATACAAGGCGCGCATCGCGCAGATCCGCGCCAGCGAAGCGAGCGCCGCTGAAATCAGCGTTGTCGAGCTCACTGAATCTGAAGGTCGATTCACTGATACGCGCCTGGCGAAAAACCACCTCACTCCCCTTCGTTCCATCGAAATTGAACCTCGCCAAGCGGCAGCCCTGGAAATCGCAGTCCTCGAGTCGAGCGCCGAGAAAAGATACCAGCCGGAGGCTGCCATCCCGGAAACTGAGCCCCCTGGCGCTGACATCGGTAAAGAGAACCGCGTCAAGATCTCCCTCGGAGAAATCAACGGAGTCGAGCTCTCCGGACCCGCTGAAATCCAGGTCTCGCAGGACCGAGCCCCGGATACACGTGTTCCGAAAGATCGCCCCGGCAAGGGAGGCCCCCTCCAGCTCCACCTCCGCGAGGTCGGCCCCCTCGAAATCGACGCCATCCAGGCTGGAGAAGGACAGCCGGGCCCCGTGAAAACGCGACGCGGTAAAGGCGCTATCCAGCAACTCGGCGTAACGCAGATCACAGCCATCGAAGACGCAGCGCTCAAAACGACAGGAGACCAACGCCGCTTTCATAAAATGACTCGTTGAAAAATCGCAGCCCACGAAACTGGAGCCCTTCGCGCGGGTCTTCTCGAAACAGAGGCCCCGGAGGCCCTCGCCGGCGACATTTTCCCCCTTCTCCAATTTGCTCAGGATATCTTCAAGAGTGCTCGGCATGATCCTGTCCACTCGATTTCAGATCTTGATAACACTGTGGGTGCTGCCGTACATCTCGATCACGGAACCCGTGACCGATTTCGAATAGTCGGAGACCAGGTAGACGGCGAGCGAGGCGATGTCCGCCTGGGTCACCTTCTGGTTCGGCCCGGCGCCCCAGCGATCCAATGAATTCGAATCGATGGCCCCGGGAGCGATGGCGTTAACCCTGATCTCGTACTCGCGCAGGGCATCGGCGCTGGCCTTGGTGAGCCCGACCAGGCCGAACTTGGACGCGCAGTGGGCAACGACGTTCGGATCGCCGACCTGCCCGTGAATCGAGGCGATATTGACAATCGAGCCTCCGGCGCCCTGGTCCGCCATCGTCTTTCCCGCGATCCTCGTCATATGGAAGGGCGCTCCCAGGTTGGTGTCAATGGTTCGGCTCCAGTCCGCGTAGTCAAGCTCGAAGAGCTTCTTCCACACGAAGACACCGGCGTTGTTCACCAGGATATCGAGACGGCCGAACTCACTGAGAGCGCCGGCGACAATATCATCGGCCGCTCCCTCGACGGTTACATCAGCGACCATGGCCGTGGCCTGCCACCCCGAGTCCTGGAGCCCGGCGGCAGCAGCGGCCAGCTTCTCCTCTTCGCGCGCCACCAGCAGGACACTGGCCCCATCGGCACAGAGAGCCGTGGAGATCGCCAGGCCAAGCCCCTGGCTTGCCCCGGTGACAATCGCTGTTTTCCCATCAAGCAGCTTCGACATGGCGCGATGATTAGATACGAAGGTTGAAACCGGCGTCAAAGGAAATGGAGACGCCCCAATTATCTTCATCGGTCGCCACGCCCCTCTTCTGCAGTTCGACGCGATCCCAGGGACGCCGGACTTCTGATAACGGCTCGTTTCCAGACTCGGCAGGCGAAAACCTACGAAAAACCGGGCTTTCTCCGGCGGCGGGGTAAAACAGGCTTTCGGAGCCCGGGCTCAGCCGCAGCCCGGGTTGTCGGCGCAGCCGAGCTCGAGATCCTCCCCCGATTCCGAGAAGCCGCAACCGGGAAAAGGAGCTGACGGCGGAGCGCCGCCGAGAAAGAGGAAGTTGAAGATGAAGACCGCCGTGGTGATGTCAAGCCGGCCATCGCCGTCCGCATCGCATGCCGCCAGGCAGCCCGGGTCGTTTCCACCGGTGAAGAGAAAGCCGAGCAGGAAGATCCCGCTCGAGATGTCCATATTGCCCGCCTGGCCGCAATCTCCGCGCACGAACGGGCCGATGCCCGGCGGCGGCCGCCGCTCATCGAAGTAGAACGGACCGACCTGGACCTCGACGAAGCCATCCCCATCGCTGTCGATCTCGTCTCCGATGACTAAGTACCGGCGATTGGGGATCGAGTCCTCCCAGCCGACGTCGAGGCAGCCGATATTGAACTTGTACTCGCCGCGGCCGACGGTCATTCCCGGCAACTCGACGCTCACCCGGTGAATTCCGTCACCGGCCGGGGTCATCCCCTCGGTGCAGTCCCAGCCGTTGAACTCACCGCGGACCACGACCGTATCATTCGCCGGGTCGAAGAGACCCTCCCGCTCGTACACGCTCATATCCACCTCGAAGACCAACTCGGCATCAATAAAGGGATTCTCGAGCGCGTTGTAGAACGCTACCCCGGGAGTCAGTTCGAGAAACCCATCTCCATCCTCATCGGGAAGGTCGTTCGTGACCACATAGGTCCGATTGGAAAGCTCCGGCTCCCAGCTGAATTCTTCGCAGGAGATGTTGAACTTGTATTCACTCACGCCAACCGGGTGGGACGGGATCCGCACCGCCAGCTCATAGACGCTCTCATCGAACTCCTCGAGCTCGGCGCTGCAGCTCCAACCGTTGAAGCCCCCTCCAACGTGAACGGTCATGCTCTCGGGAATGAAGATTTTCTCATCGATGGGCCGCGTCATATCGACGCGAAAGAGGATCTCGATGTCGGGCCCGGACTCGATGTCGTCGAAGTAGACGAGCGGAAGCTCGACCTCGACGTAGCCGTCGCGGTTGGAATCCGGCTCGTTGCCGGTGAACCTGTAGCGGCGATTCGAGATGCTGTCCTCCCACCCGGAATCGGCGCAATTGATGTTGAACTTGTACTGCCCGGTACCGACCTGGTGGCCCGAAACCCGGATATAGATCTCGTAGATGCCGTCGGCGTCACCGTCAGCGAGCGCCTCGCTGCAGCCCCAGCCGTTGAGGGCCCCGCGAACGACGACCTGGTCGCTGACGGGGTCAAAGCGCCCCGAAGCGATCTGCACATTCATGTCGACCTGGAAAAACAGCTCCGCGTCGGCTCCAGCCACCGCGTCGTCGAAGAAGACAGTCTCGAGAACAAGCTCGCCGAATCCATCGTCATTCTCATCCGGCTCGGCGCCGGTGACGGTATAGCGCCGATTCGAGATCGCGTCCTCCCAGCGTCCGACCCCTCCCTGCCCGCAGTTGATGTTGAACTTGTACTCACCGACCCCGATCACATGATTGGCGACCCGCACCTGGAGTTCATAGACGCCGTCCTCGTCGTCGGACTCGAGCATCGGGTCGGTGCAGCCCCACCCGTTGAGCGTGCCGCGGACAACCGGAAAGTCGATACCGGGGTTGAACCGGCCGAGGCCGATCTGCACGTTCATGTTGACGCGAAAGGTGATCTCGACATTCGCCTGGGCGTGAAGCGAGCAAGCGCAGAGGCCCAGCGCCACGGCGAGCAGAACCGTCTTCATAGCTACGTTCTCCAGCCGGGATTCCAGGGAACCGGCACCAGGGAGGCAACAAACCCTGGGAACCAAAAACACAGGAGACGGCCTCCTTGCGAGAGATCGTCTCCTGTGGAAAAGCCGAAAGACCTCAGCTACCGAGGATCTTGGCGGCGGCCGCGGTGACTTCCGCGACGCTCTTCTTGTCGATCTTGTTCAGACCGAAGGTCTTGACCACCGTCTTGTTCTTATAGATAACGACGGTGTGCTTGGCCTTCTCGTTGATCTTCCAACCCCTGGGAGCTTTCGCGCCCCCACGGTTGATGGTCATGTCGACGGCCTTGAGCTTATTGTCCGCGGCAAAAGCCGTAAGCTTCTTGCGCGCAGCCGCCTTGTCATCATCGAGCGAGACAAGGTAGGCGATCGAACCCCTGGAATTGGCGGCAACCTTATCGATTCCCCTGACCAGACTGGCCAGGTCTTTGCCCACGTCGCGCGAAAAGATCGCGACGGAGGCGCTTCTGCCGCCAGCTCATATATAGCAGAGACCGTTTTTCCGTTTTACGAACTTTCCGGTGACGGGAAGAACGCTGAACTTGGCAGTTCCCTCTCCCGCCTTACAGCCTGACTCGACCTTCCCGGACTCGTCCGCGAAAGCGGGCGTCACCAGGAGAGCGGCCAGGAGCATCGCGCTGAACTTCATGAGTAGCTCCTTTCAATAAAGCCGTTTCATTTCCCGTATTAAAACACAACTATTCTCGGCCCGCATCTTACCAGCCCGGGGGCCTGATGGGAAAAAAACCATGGGGCCCGTAACCCTGAGACCAGGGGCGCTCTTGCGATACCCGGACAGTTTCGTATGATCATGGGCCGCGCAAGGTCACGCAACTCTACTGAAACACCACCGGAGGGTGAATGTCCGAGAAAAAAACCGGCCTCGCAAGCTACGAGAACGTCGATGGCGACTACCTCGAAAAGCGCTCGCTGAAAAAAAGCGCCGGCTGGGTGCTGCTCTGGGCGCTCGGGGTCGGAGCGGTCATCTCGGGTGATTACGGAGGCTGGAACATCGGCCTGAAGAGCGGCGGCTTTGGAGGATTGGCGATCGCTACCGTCCTGATGGCCATCATGTACGTCTGTATGGTATTCAGCATCGCTGAGCTCTCGGCTGCCCTTCCCCACGCCGGGGGTTTCTATTCCTTTACCCGCAACGCCCTGGGGCCTACCGGCGGATTTATCTGCGGACTCACTGATACGATCGAGTACGTCATCACTCCTGCGGTCATTGTCTTTTTCATCGGGGGCTATCTCGGATCGATCCTTCCCGACGTCCCGAAAGAGGCCTGGTGGAGCGGCTTCTATGTGGTTTTTGTAGGTATCAATATTCTCGGGGTGAAACTTACCCTGCGCGCCGGGCTGGTCGTTACCCTCGTCGCCTTCCTCGTCCTGGTTGTTTTCTATATCAGCGTGCTTACCACCGGCAGCTTCGAAGCCGAGCGCCTGCTCAACATTCCCGACGCGAACGGAGAGAAAGGGTATTTTCTTCCTTTCGGCTGGAACGGGATTTTTGTCGCCCTGCCTTTCGCGATCTGGTTCTACCTGGCTATCGAGCAGCTACCCCTTGCCGCCGAAGAATCTCACGATGTTGTTCGCGATATGCCGAAGGCCTTGATCTGGGGGATCATCACCCTCCTTGGCCTTTCTATCTTCACCCTGGTACTCAACACCGGAGTTGAAGGCGGAGCCGCCGTAATCGGAGCCTCCGATGCCCCACTGGCGGATGGATTCAAGGCGGTGTTTAAAGACGGCATCACCTCCACCTCAGTCAACCTGATCGCGGTCACCGGCCTGGTCGCCAGCTTTTATATGATCATCTACGCCTACGGGCGGGTGCTCTTCGCCCTCTCGAGGGCGGGCTATTTCCCCCGCTGGCTCTCCAAGACCTCAAGGTTCCACACCCCCCACCGCGCCCTTATCCTGGGCGCGCTTGTAGGCCTTGCCTCCCTGTTCCTGCTCGACTCCCTGGGAAAATCAGGAGCTGTTGGTGGAACGCTGCTCAACATGGCCGTCTTCGGGGCGGTCCTTTCTTACGCCATGGTGATGTTCAGCTACGTCAAGCTGAGGCTTACCCGGCCCGATCTCGAGCGCCCCTACCGAAGTCCGCTGGGAATACCGGGAGCCGTGATTGGGGGCGCGCTTTCTATCCTCGCTCTCGCCTCCACGATTCTCAACAAGGACTACCAACCGGCAATTATCGGGGTTGCTGTCTTCCTCGCGGCCGGTATCGGTTACTATCTTGTCTACAGTCGCCACCGGCTCGTTGCGCAGGCGCCCGAAGAGGAGGTCGCCCTCCTGGCGAAGCACCTCGATGAACTCGACGGCAAGAGAGAGGTTTCAGATGAGTGAAAACCAGGGCCTGCTGCATCTTGACGAATTGCGCGCGCTCGCCAGGAGAGACGAGATCGACACCGTGCTGGTGGTCTTCACCGACCTCTACGGCCGCTTCATGGGCAAGCGCTTCGATGCCGACTTCTTCCTCGAGAGCGCCGCCAGGGACGGGACCCACTGCTGCAACTACCTGCTCACCGTCGACATGGAGATGGAGCCCGTGCCGGGCTATGAGCTCGCCAATTGGGAGCTCGGCTACGGTGACTTCCACATGGTCCCCGACCTCTCGACCCTCAGAAGAGTAACCTGGCTCGAAAAGACAGCCATGGTCATCTGCGATCTCGAGGACGACAAGGCTCACTCCCCGGTGGCCGAGGCGCCGCGTTCGCTGCTGCGCCGCCAGCTCGAGGCCGCCTCCTCGGCGGGCTACGACATTTTTGCCGCCTCGGAGCTCGAATACTACATCTTCGAGGACACCTATCGCGAGGCGCATGAGAAGGCCTACGCGGATCTGCGCCCCGCCGGCTGGTACATAGAGGATTACCATATGCTGCAGGGCACCCGGGTCGAAAAGCTCAACCAGGCGGTCCGCAGAAACCTGAAGCACTCCGGGATCCCGGTCGAGAACTCCAAGGGAGAATGGGGACTCGGCCAGCACGAGCTCAACATCCGCTACGCCGAGGCTCTCGATATGGCGGACCGCCACGGCATCTACAAGCAGTGCTTCAAGGAGATCGCCGAGGAGCTCGAGATGAGCGTCACCTTCATGGCCAAGTACGACGATAACCAGGCCGGCTCGAGCTGCCATATCCATCTCAGCCTCTGGGAAAACAGCCGCAACGCCTTCGATGGAGAGAACGAGCTCGGACCGGTACGCTGCTCGGATATATTCAGGTGGTTCCTCGGCGGCTGGATCGCCCACGCCCCCGACATGATGGTCTTCTACGCCCCGACCACCAACTCCTACAGGCGCTACAAGGCGGGATCCTGGGCTCCGACGCAGCTGGCCTGGAGTCACGACAACCGCACGGCCGGGTTCCGGGTCGTCGGTAGCGGCAAGAGCCTGCGCATCGAGTGCCGGCTTCCGGGAGCCGACTGCAACCCCTACCTGGTATACGCCGCGGCGCTGGCCTCGGGGCTCGACGGGATCTTCAACCAGATCGAGCCGCCGCCCCACTTCGAGGGTGATGTCTACCAGGCGAAAGAGCTACCCGCCGTACCCGCGAATCTCGCCGAGGCGACGGACCTCTTCGAAAAGAGCTCCTTCGCCAGGAAGGCATTCGGTGACGCGGTGGTAGATCACTACACGCGCTTCTTCCGCACCGAGGAGGCCGCCCGCGATGAGTCGGAGAGCAATTGGGATCGAAAGCGCTACTTCGAACGCATCTGAGGACCGACCGGATACATGAAGCCCGCGCTGATCGCAATCACCACCTACGGCCGCAACGAGGACGGACATTTCTTCCTGCCGTCGGAATACGTCGACTCCGTCCGCCGAAGCGGCGCCTGCCCCATCCTGCTGCCCCCGGGAGAGGAAGATCTCGACAGCTGGCTGGAACTTGTCGATGGGATCATCTTTCCCGGCGGCGGGGACATCGAGCCCTCTCGCTACGGCGGCGGCGAGCACGAGGCGATCTACATGGTCGATCCCGAGCGCGACACCACCGAGTTTGCCCTGCTGGAAAAAGTGCTCGACTCGGGGCTCCCGACCCTCGGGATCTGCCGCGGCACGCAGCTGCTGAACGTCGCGCTCGGTGGAACGCTCGTTGACCATCTTCCCGATCACGTGGGAGAAGAGATCACCCACCGCCTGCCGCCACGCGAGCCGACACCACATGCGATCCGGATCGAGGAAAACTCCGGCCTGGCGGCGATCCTCGGGGAAACCGAGTTCGATGCCGAGTCCTGGCATCACCAGGCGATCCGGGAGGTCGCTCCCGGGCTCACCGCGGTGGCTCAGGCTCCCGACGGCACGATCGAGGCGGTAGAAAAAAGGGACCATCCCTGGCTCTACGCTGTACAGTGGCATCCGGAATTGACCGCCGCCCGGGAGCCCCTCCAGCAGCGTCTCTTCAACGCGCTCACGGAGGCCGCCCTCGCGGCACGCCAAGGCGCAACAGGGACCGAAGGAGAATAGGTATGCGACTCGAAGGCAAAGTGGCTCTCATCACCGGCGGAGCCGGCGGCATCGGCCGAGAGACAGCCCTGGCCTTCGCCGCCGAGGGCGCCGGGATCCTCGTCGTAGACGTCAACTCCGAAGCCGGCGACGAGACCGTCTCCCTCGTCAAGGAGGCCGGCGGCGAGGCGCTCTACCAGGATGCGGACGTCTCCAAGGCATCCGACTGCGAGGCGATGGTCGCCGCCGCCGAGGAAAACTTCGGACGGCTCGATATCCTCTTCAACAACGCCGGGATCATGCACCCGGAGGACGGTAACGCCATGGCGACCGAAGAGGAGATCTGGGACCTCACCATGAACATCAACCTCAAGGGGGTCTTCCTCGGCTGCAAGTATGGAATCCCCGCCATCCTCCGCGCCGGCGGCGGCTCGGTGATCAACACAGCCTCCTTCGTCGCCGTACTGGGGGCGGCGACCCCACAGCTGGCCTATACCGCCAGCAAGGGCGGAGTCCTGGCGATGACCCGGGAGCTGGCGGTCATCCATGCCCGCGAGGGAGTCCGGGTCAACGCCCTCTGCCCCGGCCCGCTGAAAACGAAAATGCTGATGGACTTCCTCGACACCGAGGAGAAGAAGCAGCGCCGCCTGGTGCACGTTCCCATGGGACGCTTCGGCGAGGCGAAGGAGATGGCGCAGGCCGCCCTCTACCTCGCCTCCGAGGATTCATCCTACGTCACCGGCACGACCTTCATGGTGGACGGAGGCATCACCAGCGCCTACGTCACCCCGGAGTGATGAGATGCCGCTCGAGGTCCTGAACCCCTTTGACCAGAGCCTCGTCTGCAGCCTCGAATACGATGAGGGCTCGGCGCTCGAGGCCAGGATCGACGGCGCTCACGAGGCCGCTGGGCGCTGGCGGGAGGTACCTCTTGGCGAACGGCTCGAGCGGATTCGAGAGGGACTGGAGCGCTTCCGCGCTGGGTCGGAACGAATCGCGGCCAACGTCTCGCGACAGATGGGCAAGCCCATCGCCCAGGCTCGTGGCGAGGTCAATACCGTCTTCGCGCGGGCGGATCATATGCTGGAGATCGCCCCGGAGGCGCTCGCTCCCGACATCCTCCCCCCTATCGACGACTTCCATCGACGCATCGAACACACCCCGCTCGGGATAGTCTTCAACCTCGCGGCCTGGAACTACCCGCTGATCATCCCGATCAACGTGATCGTCCCGGCCCTCGCCGCCGGCAACACCGTTCTCCTGAAGCACAGCGCCAAGACACCCCTGTGCGGACAAGCCTTCGAGGAGGCCTTCGGATGCCTCGAGATACCCGGGCTCGTAACGAACCTCGTCCTGACCCACGAGGAGACCGCCCGGGTGATCTCCGACCCCAGGGTAAACCACCTCTCCTTCACCGGCTCGGTGGAGGGAGGACGCGCGGTCTACCGCCAGGCGGCCGAACGCTTTATCGACGCCGGACTCGAGCTCGGCGGCAAGGACCCCGCCTACATCGCCGAGGACGCCGACCTCGAATTCTCCATCGCCAATACCGTCGACGGCGCCTGCTACAACGCCGGCCAGTCCTGCTGCGCCGTCGAGAGAGTCTACGTGCATGAATCCCTTCTCGACGACTACCTCGCCGGGGCCCGCGCGGCCCTCGAGGCCTACCAGGCAGGCGATCCGCTCGATGAAGAGACCACTCTCGGGCCGCTTGCCAGCTGCGGGGCTCTCGACTTTCTCGAGGAGCAGGTCCAGGACGCGCTCAACCGCGGGGCCAGCCTCCTGAGCGGCGGCGCAAGGACCCCGGACTGCCAAGGGAACTTCTTTCAACCAACCCTGCTGGCGGGTGTGCCGAACGACGCCGCCGCGATGCAGGAAGAGAGCTTCGGCCCGCTCCTTCCGGTTCTCGGCGTCTCGGGCGACGAGGAGGCTCTCGCTCATATGCGAGACACCCGCTTCGGACTTACAGCGTCAATCTGGACCAGCGACCAGGAGAGAGCCGAGCGCTTCGCCCGCTCACTCGATGCCGGGACCATCTTCCAGAACCGCTGCGACTTTCTCGACCCGGCGCTTCCCTGGACAGGCTACCTGGACAGCGGCAAGGGCTCAACCCTCTCGCGCTACGGCTACCTGCACCTCACGCGGCGAAAGAGCATCCACTTCCGCACAAATACCTGAAGGCCCTCACCTCAGCGACTGCAGGTAGGCGACGAGGTCGGCGAGCTGTTCAGGAGTGAGGCTGTTGACCAGGCCCACCGGCATCACCGAGCCCGGTGATTTCCTTCGCACTCCAACCTCGCTCTTTTTGATCGTGGAGGAGATGCCGTTTATCTGTCTGAGCTCGACCTCCCCGGCGCTCTCGCTGGTCACGAAGCCCGTCATCGCCTTGCCGTTCTTCAGAACGAAGACGTAGGTGTCGAAGCCCTGGGCGATCTTGGCGCTCGGCTTGAGGATCGATTCGATCAGCTCGGCCTTCTTGTACCTCTTGCCGATGTCGACGAGGTGCGGACCCTTGGGAGGCTGGCCATTGGCCGTCGTATGGCAGGTAGCGCAGGTCTGGAGCTTGAAGAGGGCCTCGCCCCGCTTCACATCGCCGGTGGCCTCCAGGGCACGGCTGGCCGCGGCCCCGGGTTTGATGTTCGCCACCAGGTTCGGATTGTTCGGATCGGCCCTGGGAACCACGATCGGCGCCTGGGGTTCCCTGGCGCGAGCGGCAACGGTCGCCGCGTTCGGCAGACCCGCGATCTTCACCTTGTGACGCGCCAGCTGCGCGGACGTCGCCTCGAGTGTTTGCGCCCCGGCCCCGGCAAGGAAGGTCTTCAGGATCGCGGCGATCCGTTCGCTCTGTGACCAGGTCTTCCGATCGTAATAGGGCCCGGTACGATCAGGGCGGGTACCCCACCAGCCGCCCTTGTAGTCTCCCTCGCGGTGGTAGAGACGGACGAGTGTCGTGAGAATTTCACGGCGGGTAACCGCGCTCTGGGCCCGGCTCAGACCGGCCGCCAGCCCGGAGACGGCCTCCACGTTGTGCATGTACTTCAGCGCCCAGAAGGCACCCTCTGAATAGGGTCCATCGATGGCCTCGAGGCAGACCTCGACCGCGTTGCAACTCTCCAGGGCCCGTACCGCCAGGTGCGGAATGACGCGGCCGGGATCGGCCTGCTTGTAGAGCGGCTTCGCCGCCGGCTTCGGCTGCCCGGACGATCGCAGGGTAAAGGGAAGAATGGCCTTGCCGGCCTCCCTGCGGCCAAGCCGTCCGAGACTGATCAAAGCCTGGGCACGTATCCGCGGGTTCTCATCTTTCAGCGCCTGCAGGAAGGGTTCCAGCGGCAGCTTGTCGAGCCCGGCCTTGTCATCGGTCAGGGCTCGCAGGGCGGCCTCCCGGATGGAAGCGTCATCAAGCAGCTTGAGCAAGGAAGCGTTCGCCTCTTCGCCAAGGAGCTGCTTGAGGGTATAGATCGCGGCAATCCGGCCGTAGAGCGGTGCCTTGCTATCCGCAGAGAGACCGGTGAGGCCTACGATCCGTTCCTTTCCCCCGCCGCGGCGCAGGAGCTCACGCTGGGAATGGAGTCTGTGAACCGCCGAGGAAGACGCGAGATAGCCCAGCAGGGAAGCCTCGCTGGCGCGGTTCAAATCCGGGAAAGGCTTCGGCGTGAACCCGGCTGGGGTCACCTGGGTTACGAAGCCGACGTTCGGACCGCTGAAGTTGAACTTACCGTTCTTCCAGCTCGAGACGTAGAGCCGGCCGCTGCCATCGACATCCATATCGGTCGGCCGGGGCAGCTTGAGGAAGACCTCCTGGTGGGCGTCAAAGGTCGCGCCGTTGGCCGGCAGGTTGTGGCGGTAGACCGTGCTGGTGCCCCAATCACAGGTGTAGAGAGCGTCGGCGTAGGGCTTTGGCCAGCGCAGGTCCTGGAAATACATCGCGCCGCAACCTGAGCCGCCTCCGTAATCCTTCAGCGGGGGCAGGCTCTCCTCGGTAAAGTTCAGGTAGAGCGAGGGGTAACCGTAGAGACCCGACTGGATGACGTGGCTGAGGCGAATATCCCAGCCGCCCCCGTCATTGGTGTTGTCCCGGGTATAGAGATTCAGATAGGGATCGACGCAGATGTCGACGATGTTGCGCTGGCCCCAGCTGAAAATCTCCATGCCGGTTCCGTCAAGCCGGACCCGCACGACCCCTCCCCCGCGCCGCGCGAGAACGGTGCCGTCCTTGCCCTTCGCCTGGGTGAAACCGAAATCACCGACGGCGATGTAGAGCCAGCCGTCGATACCCATACGAATTCCATTGGTCGTATGGTCCGCACCGCGGCGCCTGGTCTCCTCCGAGCTGATACCTGTGATGAGCGTCTCGTGGCGATCAGCGACACCGTCACGATCATCATCGTGATAGACGGTGAATAAAGGCGGATGCAGGACCCAGAGGGAACCATTGTCGTAAAAGAGTCCGCGCGGATGGTCCATCTTCGCGAAGACGTTGATCTTGTCGGCCTCGCCATCTCCATCGGTGTCGATGCAACGAAGCACCTTTCCGCCGCCCGGCTTCTTACCGAGCGATCCCTGCTCATCGACCCCGACAAAGACCTCGCCGGTGACCGCCGCGGCTATGCAGACCGGGTAGTTCACCTCGGGCGGAGCGCCGAAGAGCGTCGCGTTGAAACCCTCGGGCACCTTGACGTCGGCGACGCTCGATGCGCCGGTGGTGGCGACAGGAGCCGCCTTCCTGATCGCCTTATTGAGCTTCGGCAACTGGGCGCTGGTATAGGCCTCGAACTCCCAGAAGCTGCCCCAATAGGACCCACTGGAGCCGAGGAACCTGACCCGAAGATGGCGGGTGCCAGGCGAATCGACCGTGTGCGGAGCAACCTGGCCTTTTTTCCTGTTTTTCGACTGGTCGACGATCGTCTTCCACTTCCTGCCGTCCCCCGAGGCATCCACCTGGTAGCGATAGGCCGCGCCGGCCTTCTCCCAGTGAATGCGAAGAGAGCGAACGTGCCTGGCCGTGCCGAGATCTACCTGCCAGGTCTCGCCGGGGTCGCTGCCGTTGGCGCACCAGCGGGTGCTGAGATTTCCATCGTTGCCATGCCTGGTGAGATTGCCCTTGGCCGACTCCTGGCTGCTGGAGGAGGCCTTGCCGGCCATGGACAGGTTGCCCTTCTTGCGAAGCTTGCCCGTGACCCTCGGTTTCCCTCCTCCCCCGGCCGCCTTGGACGTCGGCGCCAGGTTGATCGCGACAAGGGCTCGAATCGCCTCATCTGTTTTTTCCGTGCTGGGGGTGAAGCCTGCCTCGATGTCCTCGCCGCAGGCCCAGAGAAGTCCCCTGGCAACCATGTCGAGGTACTTCGGCTCGGCCATCGTCTCGTTGTAGTGGCCGATGGTGGTCGCGAAGACCTTTCCATCGCCGTAGCTGTTGGTCCAGACGCAGACCTGCGGCTTGTTGTCGCCCCGGCGCCTGGCCTGGCCGAGCACCGTCGCGGTATCAAAGAGCCTGATCGAATGGTAGAGCTCTCCCCTGGGAGCGACGAATTTCGAGCCGAAGCCCTTCATGATGGGATGGGCGGGCTTGACGTTGTCGACGGTGAAGGAATAGTGCGGCCCGTGCCCGGGCGACTGCATGCCGACGAACTCGAACCACTGATCATCGCCTGTGCGATAGCAGTGCATGGCGCAGTGGATCAGCAGCGCCGGCAGGCCATCCCGGTGCGGCCGGAGGATGTTGGCAACGAACTCCTTGTCCTTGACGCCGGCGAAGCACTCATTGTGCACCACGACGTCAAAGCCCTCGGACCAGTCACGATCCTGGTAGAGAGGTATCTTCGTATTGGTGGTGCTGCCGCCCTGGCGGGCGACGGTCCAGACGACGTTCGCCCGGGCCGAGATGCCGCGTGTGAGGATCAGCTTCTGGCGGTCGTAGTCATGGCAGCAGCCGCCTGTGACCAGCAGGGCCTGGAGCGGCCGGCTCTTCTTCGCGGCGGCCTTCCCGGCATCCTGGGCGGAGCCCGGAACAGCGATGCCGGCAGCGAGCATCAACGGGAGCAGAAAACGTTTCATCACTTCAAGAACCTCCGGAAGGGGAAGGCGTCCGGAGCCTGGCCACAGGCACAGACAAGGGCCGCTTCCCGTAAGCTTGGTCTCAATGCAGCAAAGAACCCGAATCTTAAGTCCTTCGTAGGCGTTTTCATAGCGCCGGGGGCTCGACGGAACAGCCGGGGAGGCTCAATCCCGCTCCTCATCCTTGCGCCAGATCTTGCGAACCTTGCCATCGGAACCCATGTCGATCACGCAATCGGAATCATCGCGCGGCGGCGGCGCGGAGGGCGTCTCCTCCACTGGAGTTCCTGTGGGCGGCGCGGCGCCAAACGTAAACCCTCGGCTCCGGGCGTTTCCGTTCCCGGGTGCCCCGCCACCGAAGAGCCCGCCAAAGAAACGCCCGAGGGCGGGCCCCTGCTTCAGGGCTTCCTCCGCCCGCACCCGCAGCAACTCGACCTGGGCGAGGAATAAGACCATCAGGCCAATCAAGGCGGAAAAAACACCGCCCCAGACACCCAGGACAGCCAATACGATGAGACCTATCCCGACGAGTTGTCCAACCCGAACGGCGATATGGGTGGCCCTCAGGTAAGGCAGCTTCAGGGCGAGAAACGCGCGTAGTATCCTGCCTCCATCCATTGGAAAACCAGGCAGCAGGTTGAAAACCCCAAGAACCAGGTTCGCCCACATGAGAGCCTGTAGGAATAGGTTCTTTTCCGGTAAAACCTGTGGAAACAGAAACCACGGGCAGAAGGCCAGGCCGGCGATGACGAAATTAACCAGCGGCCCGGCGGCGGTGATAAGGAGCTCCTGGCGCGGCACTCGCGGACTGCGCTCGAACATTGCCATCCCACCAAGCATGGTCAGCTTGATCTCCCGGGTGTTGATGCCATAGCGGCGTGCAGTCAGGCAGTGACCCAGCTCATGCAGCAGCAGGCAGCCATAAACACAGGCTGTAAAAAACAGGGCCGCGAAAAAAGACCCATCAAAAACTGTCACCTGGAATTTAGTGGCCAACACGAACATAACCAGCCAGAAACTCCAATGCGCCCTGACCGGAATACCGAAAGCCTTGAAAAGCTGAGTAGAGGCCACGAGTGAAGCCTTCCTAATCAATGGGTAGATTGCCTTAGCCACCTGAGTCTAACGCAATCCATTTGCCAGAAGAGTTTTTTCGAATCTTTAATTCAGCGGGGTTCACCGAAGTGATTGTTTTTAAATGACTTGTATTCCCGGGAATAGAAAGGAGCCTGTTCTGTACCGCTGCGCATTACTGCCAGCATGGCAGGTGGAAGACCTGAAAAGGCAGCCAGGGCCGCTGGGGGCTGGATTCAGGTGCCGGAAGAGGCCGACCGCTTGTGGAAATACTTACGCACCAGGTCCTCCGGGGGAGGCGGGCCCAGGCCCGTTACCACGTAACCAGCCACGAAGCTGACCAGCAGGCCGACGATGATCGGATCGAAATCCATGAGGCGATAGGGTCTGAAGAAGCTCCCGTTGGCCCAGATCCCCCCGACGTACATCGACAGGTGGGCTGCAAAACCCCCCAGCATGCCGGCCATGCAGCCCTCGACGTTCGAGCGCGGCCAGTAGATGGCGTAAACCACCGGGGCGAGGAAACAGGCCGCCAGCCCGCTGCCGGTGTAGACGATGATATCCTGCAGGAACTGCGGCGGGTTGACCGCCCCCAGGAGCGCCGCGGCCCCCACCACCAGGGTAAAGAGATAGCTCAGCCACTTGAGGCGGCGCTCCGAAGCTCCAGGGTTCATGTTGCGCTGGTAGATGTCACGCACCAGGCCCGATGAGATCATCAGCAGGAAGCTGTCGACCGTCGACATCACCGCCGCGAAGGGGGCGGCGATGAGCAGACCGGCCAGCCAGCCGGCGCCGACGTTCTCGGTCAGGAAGACCGCCATGGCCGGCATGATGCGGTCGCTCTCGGCATCCATGCCGGGCATCAGCACCCGGGCGCAACAGAAGATGATCACCAGCGGAAAGTAGATCAGCGAATAGTAGATCGCCACGGTGAAGATCGAACGCCGCAGGGTCACGGTATTGTTGAACGCCATGAGCCGCACCATGCTGGCCGGCTGGCCGGAGCCCGAGATCGCCCACATGAAGAAGAAAGAGATCACCAGGCTCAGGGGAAGAAACCCGGCATCACTGCTCGGGCTTGGACCGGGACCGGTGACGTAGACTCCCTTGCGCCCTTCCTCGGCTCCGTAGGCATAGTCTTCGAGCGCGAGCTCGCTGAAAATAAGATCGCGCCGGACCCGGTCGCCTTCGTTTTTGAGAACCTGCTCGCGGTCCCCGACAGTGGTGATCTCGAGAACCTTTACCCCGGGCCACCTGGTCCCGGCGGCGACCCCTCCACTGTCATCGATGATACGGAAGAGGCGCGCCTCCGCGCCCTCAGCCGTCCCCGACGCCAGGACCCAGGCTCCTTTGCCCAGCGAGGCACCTTCCTCCAGGGGCGCAGGGCTCAGAAATGTCACGGTGCCCTTGCGCGGCGGACTCATTTCAGCCATCCGCAAGGTGGCGTGCTCCAGCGGCCCGACCCCCTCCGGCGCCTGCTGGCCGACGAGGTAGAGCGCCAGGGGCAGCATGACGATGACCCCGCAGACCATGACGATGCCCTGCATGACATCGGTCCAGACCACGGCCTGGAAGCCGCCGTAGGTCGTATAGGCGACCACGGCGAGACCGAAGCCCAGCAGGCAGAGCAGGTAGGCGGGATCCACGCCTTCAAAGAAGGAGAGCCCGCCGAGAGAGGCCCCCAGGTAATCGGTGGCCGACTCGAAAACCGCGACGCCATCCAGGAGCGTCTTCAGCATCAGGCTGCCGGCCTTGAACTGGGCGATGAGATTGAAGGACATGAAGAAGACGATCAGCGCAACGGCCAGCAGCCCGAAGCTCGCGCTCCGGAAGCGGTCCCGGATCACGTCGGGAACCGTGATGGCCCCCGATCTGCGGGCCACCTGGTTCAGGCGCTTGCCGATGAAACCCATCGTGCAGATCGGGAAGATGATGTAGCTGCCGATCCACAGGCCCAGGATCCAGCCGTGGCTGTAGATCTTCGATGGGAAGCCGGTGAAGCTCCCTCCCGACGCGCTGGTGGCCGCGAAGGTCAGGGCGAAGGCCCACACTCCGAGCCCCCGATTGCCGAGAAAGTACTCGTTGAGAAAACTGCCGCCCCTGCGCAGGTGGTTGGAGATGATCGCCAGCGAGAAGACAGCCATGGTGTAGAGCAGGAAG
>Ga0310345_10002627_pt1 | contig 17900 bp, 11 predicted proteins | sample HC15DNA20500_MG_FD_204667 | JGI IMG/M metagenome (GOLD analysis project Ga0310345, IMG submission 204667) | Marine microbial communities from station ALOHA, North Pacific Subtropical Gyre - HC15-DNA-20-500_MG | ecosystem: Environmental > Aquatic > Marine > Oceanic | place: Pacific Ocean: North... | reverse complement strand
GCTGGTGACCTCGGCAAGCTCACCGGCGTCGTCGGCGCCGCCGGCACCGTCGGCGAGTTCGGCGTCGGTCTCGAAAAGGCCGTCGTCGTCGGCGTAGGCTGCGTTGGAGACGGTGACGTACTCGTCGACATCGCCGTCGACCTCGTCGGCCCCGGGCTCGATCTCGAAGTCATCGATGACCCCGATGTTGTCGTCGGTGCCGGCGATCTCGTCAGCGTCGGGCTCGTTGTCGAACAGCTCCGCGACGAGCCAGACGAGGCCGCCGAGGAGGAGCAGGCCGAGGAGCCAGAGCCACCAGGGCGTGCCGGAATGAGTCTTTTCGACGGGAATGTTGGCCATAACTACAGAGGGGGGTGGGTGAGAGAGGAAGGAGCGGGCCGGCGGCCGAGCCGTCGGATCCGCCCTCCCATGTGATACCGCCCCCGTTTCTAGGTGGTCCGGAGGAGCGCCCCCCGGGAGGGCCTTGGTGCCATCCCCTATGTCGACCACAAGGAAAAGGGCACGAGAGCCGACACCCTCGTGGCCAAGCGGGTTGACCACGTTGGGGGCCGGTGGGTCCGCCTCGGTGGCGAGGCGGACCCGCCCGACTAGGTGGCCGCGGCCGCGCGGGCACGACGGTACCGAGGGCGGCCGGCCCCCTTACCTGGTTCCAGGCGCTCCGGTCCCCGTCGCGGTTTCGCGTGGCGTAGTCCGAGCGGAGGTCGGCCTCCACGTCCGTGTACTCGCGGCCCCAGTAGGTCTGGCCGGCGGCATAGCCGTACTCATAGGCGGGCTTATACGTATCGAAGTCGTGGTCGCTCGCGGCGTACTCCGCCTCGTAATGCTCGCGGAACGCAGGCTCCGCGGCCGCCCACTCATCCTTCGCGATCTGTTCGACCTCGACGCGGGTGCTGCGGACCTCACCGCCCACCGTCTCCTGGCGGACGTCGACGTCTTTGCCGACGGCGACCTCGCCGGTCACCACGGCCTCCTTCTCGACGATGGCCTCCTCGGCCCGCTCGACGACCTCGATGGTCTTCTCCTCGAACGCGGCATCGGCCTCGTCGGCCGAGAGCGCCTTGTTGGCCGCCGTCTGGTCGACGTCGACGTGCATCTTGCGGAGCCGGAGGGTCTCCTCCTCGACGTCAGTGTCGACGTACTTGTGGACGCGGACGCCGCCGCGGACGACCTCGCGCTTGCCGATCTTGAGTTGCTCCTCGATCTCGCGGAGCCGCCCGGTCTGCTGGTCGGCGTACTGGGTCCGGTTCTCGGTTGTCAGCTCGGCCGAGTAGGCCGCGGCCGTCTCATCGTAGTCGGTGAGGTCGACCTCCCGACCGCGTTCCGGCCGTCGGCGAGTTCAGCGATGGACGTGATCGGGCCGTCGGCCGTCTCGAGCGGGTCCACAGTCTCGACGCTCTCCGGGTCATCAACGACGGCCGTGTCGTCGTCGTCAAAGAGGCCGATGAGGAGGCCGAGGAGCTAGAGCCACCAGGTTATCCAGAGTGTGCCTTTTCTACAGGAATGCTGGCTACAACTTGAGAGGGGACGAGTGGAAGAAGGAAGCGCTCGACGGGTCGGGAAGCGCCTACAAGGGTGTACCGTCAGCCCACCGGCGTGGTCCGACCGTTCCCTGCCAGGCGCCCTGACAGGAGCCCCCCCCGTCTCTACTGCACCAGAGGAGTACCTGCCATAGTGGTCCCATGCCTACCGTTCGAGCGCCCGAGACTCGTCGTGGGTCTGACGCGAGACGGCGAGCGCGGGCTATTCTTGGCCTCCTCCCTGAGGGCCGCTGCCTTCTTTCCTCCGATGCTCCGTACCCTCCGCACCGCCGCGCTCGCGGCCCTTTGCTTGTCCGCCTCGGTCGACGCCCAGCCGTCTCCGTACGTCACTGGCCTCACCGACCCTTATGGCCTGATTCAACTCGCGGACGGACGTGTCCTTGTGACGGAGTACTTGGCGGGCGAGGTGTCTGTACTCTCCGACGGCGACGGCGCCGCGCTCGACGCGCCCGAGCTCTTTATCGACGGCCTCGTGTTTCCGGCCGGAATCGTGCAGCTGGCCGACGGGCGCGTCCTCGTCGCCGAGGCCGGCGGCGGGGTCTCCGTGATCTCCGACGGAGAGGCCAGTCCCCTCGCCTCGCCCCAACCGTTCATCGCCTCTCTCAAGGGCGCACTTGGCCTTCTTCGTCTGGAGGACGACCGCGTACTCGTCGCCGAGTCGTTCCGGGGGCGGGTCGCCATCATCTCCGACGGCGGCGGCGTGCCCCGCGTCAACCCCCGCACGTTCGTCAACCGGTTGCAGGACCCCGAGGGGATCGTTCAGTTGGCGGACGGGCGCGTCCTCACCTCGGAGTACAACGGCGGTGGGGTCACGCTCCTCTCCACCCCCGAGGCGGTCCCGCTCGACGACCCGGTCCCTTACGTGGGCGGCCTCGACAGCCCGTCGGGCCTGATCCAGCTCGCCGACGGCCGCGTCCTCGTCGCGGACATCGAGGCGGGTCGGGTCGCGGTCCTCTCGGACACCAACGGCGACCCGCTCGAGGAAGCCGAGGACTACGCCACGGGGCTCGCCCAGCCGGCTGGCCTCCTGCAGCTGGCCGACGGCCGCGTCCTCGTCGCCGAAGGGGACGCCGGACAGGTCACGGTTATCGGCGGGAGCGGGAGCGAGGTGCCCGTCTCGTTTGCGAGGGTGTCCCTCAGTGCCCCCGAGAACGTGGGGACGGTGGAGCTCGTCGTCGACGTCGAGGGCGAGCCCGACGTGCCTGCGACGGTGACCGTCACACTCACGGACGGCGACGCGGAGGACCTCGGCGGGTTCACGTCGGCCTCGTTCACCGTCGACGGGCCGGGCGCTTACGCGGTCACGGTCCCCATCACGGACGACACGCTCGTCGAGGAGAACGAGACGTTCTCGTTCGCCCTATCGGTCACCAATGGCCCGGCTGCCGAGTCTCCGCTCGTCGTGACCTCGCCCTCCACCACGACCCTCACTGTCGCTGACGACGATCTCGTCACGGTGGCCGTCCCCACCGCCGCGGGCCCGTTCCTGTTCGCGGCGCCGGTCGGCGGTCTCGTTGCCGGCGACGTCGCGGCGACGGTTGGCGGCCCGGTCTATACCTATGACGCCAACGCTCGGGCGTTCGTCGAGGCGGACGCCGACGCTGTGTTCTCGCGGGGTGAGGCGCTCTTCGTCCTGTCGGGCGGAGACGGCCTTGAGCTGGCGGGCGGGCCCGGGCCGGCTGTCCTCACCTTCGAGACCGATGCGGGCGCCCCCGGCGGGGTTCTCGCCGTCGTCGGCAACCCCACAGACCACCCCGTCGCGCTCGACGCCTTCGAAGTGAGCGGCGGGGCCCTGACCGACGTGGCGCTGGTTGCCGAGGCCGGTGCCTTGCGGCCCGTCTCCCTCGGCGGCCTCGCCGATGACGCCCCCCTGGTGCTCCGCCCGTACGAGGTCGCGGTCCTTCGAATCGCGCCCGCGGAAGATCCGAACGACGTCGCCGTCACGCTCGCCGCCTCTGTCGAGCCCGCGGAGGGGACGCCCCTGACCGATGCCCCCTTTGTCCCAATCGAGGGCGAGACGGCCGTGATCCTCTCCCTCTCCGGCGGGCCGGGCGTCGCCGACTCGGCCGTACTCCGATTCGGGGTCGAGGACGCCGACCTCGACGCGCCCGACCTCAGCAGCCCCCTCGGGGGGGCGGTCTCGGTGGCCCCCACCGGAGCGGCCGACCGGTTTGCCGCGCTGTCGCTCGGAAGCCTCGAAGGCGAGCCGGTGACCGTCCCACTCTCCGTCGACGTGCCCGAGGACGGGCCGTACCAGATCGCTCTCGCGGCCGACCCCGGGACCGTCGGCGATCTCGTCGTCGTCGTCGAGCTCATCGACGCCCTCGCCGGGACAACGACGGTGATCCAGGTGGGGGCGCCCTACGCGTTCACCGTCGGGCCGGGCGAGGACCTGGACGACCGGTTCTCAGTCCGGACTACGCTGGTCGGCGTCGACACCGAGGGCGACGTGCCCTCCCCCACGCTCGCGGTGGGTCCGAACCCGTCGGCTGGGCCCATCTCGGTCCGCTTCCGGTCCCCAGGTGGGGCGCCCGTCCGGCTCGCCGTCTACGACGCGCTCGGCCGCGAGGTCGCCGTGCTCCACGACGGCCCAGCCTCGGGCAGCGTTCAGACCGGCCTCCCCGCCGGTGCACTGTCGCCGGGCACGTACGTCGTCCGCGCGACCGGCGCGGGCATCGCGCTCACCCGCGTGCTGACCGTCGCTCGATAGCGCCTCCCCCCGCCTCGGCGCCGAGGCGGGGGCCCCGGGCCTAGGGCGCGACCGGGGCCGCCGGGAGGACGTACTCGACGGCGGCGCCCGGCCCGAGCGGGATGTCGAGCGCGACCCACGCGCCCACGAGCACCAGGCCCACGATCATCAGGCCGAACGAGTACGGGAGCATCAGCGCGGCGAGGCTGCCCAGCCCGAACTCTTTCTGCCAGCGCTGGCAGAAGATGAGGATGAGCGGGAAGTACACCATCAGCGGCGTGATGATGTTGGTCGCCCCGTCGCCGACGCGGTAGGCCGCCGTCGTCATCTCGGGGCTGATCCCGACGAGCATGAGCATCGGCACGAGGACCGGCGCCAGCAGCGCCCACTTCGCGCTGGCCGACCCGACGAACAGGTTGATCACGCCCGTGAACAGCACGATTAGCATGAGCAGGAGCGGCGTCGGAAGCGACATCTGCTCGATCGCGTTGGCGCCGTGGACCGCGGAGATCAGGCCGAGGTTCGACCAGTTGAACATGGCCACGAAGTGGGCCGCCGCGAACGCCAGCACGAGGTAGTAGGCGAGGTCCTCCATCGCCCCCGACATCATCTTGACGATGTCGCGGTGGCTCTCGACGGCGCCGACGGCCGCGCCGTACGCCCAGCCGGCCGCGAGGAACAGGACCAGGAAGCCGGCCACGAGCGAGCGGTAGAACGGCGAGAGCCGGGCTTCCGGCGAGGCGGCCTCGTCGATCAGCGGCGTCCCGGGCCCGAGCGTAAAGAAGGCCCACACGGCGATGACCGCGAGCGTCGCGAGCCCGGCCCACTTCAGCCCTTTTTTTTCCGCGGGGGTGATCTCCTGGTCCGCGTCGGGGTCGTCGGCGTGGTCGCCCTCGGGGACGTAGCCGCCCAGGCGCGGCTCGATGATCTTGTCCGTGACGTACCAGATGACCGGGATCGCGACGAAGACCATCGACGCGATGAAGTACCAGTTGCCGGCGATGTTGGCGTCCCACGTCGGGACGAGCGCCTCGACGGCCTCCTCCGTGATCCCGAACAGGAGCGCGTCGAGCTGGCCGGGCAGGAGGTTCGCGGAGAAACCGCCGGAGACCCCCGCGAACGAGGCCGCGATGCCGGCGATCGGGTGCCGGCCGGCCGCGTAGTAGATCACGGCCGCGAGCGGGATGAGGACGACGTAGGCCGCGTCGGCGGCGAGGTTGCCCATCATCGCGACGAGCGCGACGACCGGCGTCAGCCACGTCGTAGACGCGTTGCGGACGGCCGCACGCATGGCCGTCGAGAACAGCCCGGTCCGCTCGGCGACGCCGGCCCCGAGCATGACCACGAGCACGTACCCCAGCGGGTGGAAGTGCGTGAACGTCGTCGGCATCTCGACCCACAGCCGCTGGAGGTTCGCCGCCGAGAGGAGGCTCTCGGACGCGATCACGAGCGGGGCCCCGTCCTCCCCGACGGCCGTCGGGTGGAGCGCCGACCAGTCGAGCCCGGCCGCGATCAGGCTCACGACGATGAGACCGCCGATAAGGTAGAAGAACAGGAAGACCGGGTCGGGCAGCCGGTTGCCGACGCGTTCGATCCAGCCGAGGACGCCGGTCGAAGCAGCGGAGGTGGTCGTGGTAGGTCCGCTCATGGGGGGTCTGCGGGGGGACGTACGGGAAACCCCGAGGATAACGCTCATTCCGTACCCCCTCCCGCCCTCATCCGCGCCCTCGCTCCCGCTCCGCTGGTGGACGCCCTCGGCATGCGCGCCGCGCTCTGGGCCGTGGCTGTCGGCCGGTCCCGGCTCCCCGCTGCGCCCCACCGTCCGCCGCTACGAGCGGAGGGCGTCCTGGGCCGCCTGTACGTCCGGGTCCTCCATCCACGGCGCCCTGGTGTCGGGGTCCAGCGCCTGGATGCTGGCGAGCGCGCGGTCCAGCATCACACGACCGGCCCGCTTGCCCTGGAGGTGCATCGCCAGACCGGTCTGGAGTTCGGCCATCGCCACGAGTTCGTCGAGGCGGAACGCGTCCGGGGGCAGCGTCTCGGCAAAGCGGATCGCTTCCATCCCCGCCCGCTCGGCGCCCCCATAATCGCCGAGGTCCGCGCGGACGGTGGCGAGCGAGGTCATCATCGACAGGCCCGTCGACGTGCGAGCCGCGGGCAGGCCGCGGGCGATGGCCACCGTCGAGTCGTAGTAGGCCTCCGCCTCGCGGAGCTCGCCGGCGACCTCGAGCAGCTGCCCGAGCAGGCCCATCGACTCGAACCGCCGGACGTGGTCCGCATCGTAGACGAGGCGCGCGATGCGGACGGCCCGGCGCGCGTGTGGCATCGCGTCGTCGAGGCGGCCAGCCGCCATCATGTTGTGGGCCATCTGCGACGAGAGGACGCCCACAGACGGCCCGTCGGCCCCCTCCGCTTCCTCGTGGAGGGCGATCGCCTCGGCCGTGGTCTCGATGGCCTCGTCGAGGCGCCCCTCGTAGAAGTACGACCGGCTGAGCGCGCTGAGCGCCACCGCCCGCTCACCGGGTGGCATGGACCGGGACAGCTCGACGCTCCGCTCCGCCCACGTCGTCGCGTCGGGGAGCTCCCGCTGATCGCGGTACGCCCACGACAGGCTCGTGGCGATGTCGAGCAAGAGGGACGAGTCGGGCCGCGCGTCCAACCGTGCCAGCGAGTCGGCCTGGAGGAGCAGGGGCATAGCGCCCTGGGTGTCGCCGCTCGTCGTCCGGTGCTCAGCGAGGTTATGGAGGCCGAGAGCGCGGACGCCGGGCGCCGCGTCGGAGCCATCCAGCAGCGTCACCGCGGCGGTGAGGAGGGAGTCGCTCCGCTCGAAGTCCCCGATCTCGAGGTAGGCCGACCCGAGCACGCTGAGCAGGTAGCCGCGGAGGGAGGCGGGCTCGATGGCCGCGATCCGGTCCTGCCCGCGGTCGAGGGCCTCCCGCACCGTCATGTCCCCGCTCGCTGTCGCCCCGGGCTCGGCGCTCCGGAACAGGTCGCCGAGGAGCTGCGCCGCTTCGTTGGCTCGGTCGGCCGAGGCCGTCGCCTCAGCGAGCGCCGTGCGCTCCGCGCCGAGCGAGACGAGCGAGACGCCGAGCCCGCCCACCAGCGCGAGGACCGCCAGCGCACCGGCGGCGACCGTGGCGCGGTTCCGTCTCACGAACCGGCCGGCCACGTAGGCCAGCGAGTCCGGCCGGGCCTCGACGGGCCGGCCGTCGAGGTAGCGCCCGAGGTCGTCGGCGAGGTCGTCGGCGCTGGCGTACCGCCGGGCGGGGTCGGGGTGGAGCGCCTTGAGGCAGATCGTGTCGAGGTCACCGCGGAGCGCCCGCGACCTTGTGGCCGGGTCGGGGACCGCCCCCCCCGGCGCTCCCCCGGCCGGTTGCGCCCCCGCCGGCTCCGTGACCACACGCGACGGGCGCGTCGGTTCGGCCGTCGGCGGGCCGGCCGTCGCGTCGTCGCCGTGGGGGCGCCGGCCCGTGAGGAGCTCGTAGAGGAGCGCGCCGAGGCCGTACACGTCGGCCGCCGTCGTGACCGTCGCCGTCGGCTCGTAGAGCTCCGGGGCCGCGTAGGCCGGCGTGAGCATCCGCATCCCCGTCCGCGTGAGCGGGAACGCCCCGGTCCCCTCCGCCCCGGCGTCCTCGAGAAGCTTGGCGATCCCGAAGTCGAGGACGACCGGCCGGGCGGCCCCGTCCCGCTCGGTCACGAGGACGTTCGACGGCTTGAGGTCGCGGTGGACGACGAGCCGGCGGTGGGCGTGGTCGACGGCCCGGGCCACCTCGGCGAGGAGGCGGACCCGCTCGCGGACGCCGAGGCGGGCCCGGTCGGCGTAGGCCGTGATGGGCTCGCCGTCGACGAACTCGGTCACGAGGTACGGCACGCCGTCCTCGGTCTCCCCCCCGTCGAGGAGCCGGGCGACGCCGGGGTGGTCGAGCGTGGCGAGGACCGCGCGCTCGCGCCGGAGCCGGCCGGCCACGTCGGCCCCCGCGAGGGTCAGCGACTGGCGAACGACCTTGACGGCGACCGTCTGGTCGAACGCGCCGTCGGCCCGGCGGGCCCGGTAGACCCGGCCCATCCCGCCCTCGCCGACGAGCTCTCCGATCTGGTATGGCCCCACGCGCTCGCCTTCCTCGACGCCGTCCCCCCCGGGCCCGGCGAGCGACGCGACCACCCCTCCCGGGTGGTCGAGGAGAGCGTGGTCGGAGAGCGCGACTCCCAGCAGGGCCTCGACCGATGCGCGGACGTCTTCGTCGAGCGAGGCGAGGTGGTCCGCGCGGTCATCGCCTTCGAGTTCGAGGGCCCGGGCCAGCTCGGCGTCGAGGGCCGTCCAGTCGTCTGGGGTCATGGGGGGCTAGCGGAGGAGGAGGTGAAGGTGCGCCTTCGCGCGGGCCCAGTCGCGGGCGGCCGTGCTGACGGAAACGCCCAGGGCCTCTGCCGCCTCGGCGACCTCGAGCCCCCCGAAGAATCGGAGCTCGACAAGCTGCGCCAGCCGGGCGTCCCGACGGGCGAGCCGGTCGAGCGCGTGGTCGACCGCGAGGACCTGGGCGGCCGTCGTCTCCGCAGCGCCGACCACGTCCGCGTCGAGGGTGACCGCACGAACGGCGCCCCCCCGCTTGTCCGCGTTGCGGGCCCGGGCCCGGTCGGTCAGGATCTGGCGCATGGCCCGGGCAGCGACGGCCATAAAATGGGCCCGGTCGGCCCAGTCGTCGCCGTCGACGAGCTTGAGGTAGGCGTCGTGGACAAGCCCGGTCGCCGAGATCGTGACGATGCCGGGCTCCGCGGCGATCCGAGACTGCGCCAGCCGCCGGAGCTCGTCGTAGACCTCCTGAAACAAGGAGTCGGAGGCGCGACCATCCCCGGCCCGGGCTGCACGGAGGAGCAGGGTGGCGTCGGAGGCCAGAGGTACGACGTCGATGGTGGGAATACATAGGATAATCATGCCCTGGCCGGCAGGCCATGGGCGCTGCGGGGCGTCGGCCTCGGCGACGTTCTGCCCACCCCGTGAGAGTCGAGGGGGCCGCGTCACGCTAGTGGGGTGACTGCCACCCGCCCCATGCCCCTCTCCCTCCCCTCCCGCGCTCTCTATCGCCCAGGCTCGACCCCGGGCCGGGACAGGGTCGGCGTCTCGGGCGGCCTTCCGGCCGGGGCGCCGGCCGGGGAGCGGGGCGCCTCCGGCCTCGCTTCCCATGATGAGGCCGACGGCGGCGAACGGCCGGGCTCGAAGCCGACCTCTCCTTCCCCACCGGCCCGCGCCGGGCACCCTGGCGAGGAGGCCACGGGGAGCGCCCACGGGGGGGCACGCCGCCCCCGCCTGCTACTCGTCGGGCCCCTCGCCAGCCTGCACCGGCGCCTCGCGGCGATCTACGCCGTGCGCACCGTGCCGACGGTCCGCGCTGCGGAGGCGGCCCTGGGCACCCACGCCCCCCACCTCGTCATGTCCGCGGCCGAGCTCCCAGACGGCGACGGCCTCGCGGTCGTCGCGGCCGCCGACCGCCGATCGCCGGAGGACCGCCCGGCCGTCATCATGCTGTCGCCTACCGACCGAGAGCCGTTCCCCGAGGCCGCGGCCGTCGCGCTCGCGGCCGTCGCCCGGTTCCAGTCCCCCATAGACCCCAGCGCCGACGCGTTCGGGCTCCGCGTGGTGTCCGCCGCCTACGGGCGCCTCGGCGACGCTGCGTTCGGCCCCGCCGAGTTGGCGACGGCCGTCGGGCTCAGCCCGCGCCAGCTCCGTCGGCGCCTCATCGACCTGGCCGGTGAGGCGCCGGGCGACCTGCTTCGCCGGCTCCGCCTCGAGCGGGCCGCAGAGCTCCTCGCAGCGGCCGCCCGCGTCGACGAAGCCGGGCACGCGGCCGGCTTTGGCGGGGCCTCCACGTTCCGGGCCGCCTTCCGACGGCACGTCGGGGTCGCGCCCTCGGCCTACGCCCGTGCTGCGCAGCCCACTCCCCCGCCCCCGATGTCCGAAACCGAGCGGTTTCCGTCCGAGACCGAGCGGTTTTCGACCGACGACGCCCCGGCTGATCCGCCAGCCTGAGCACACGACACACACATAATCCCTCGCCCACCCTTCGGGCTCACACACCATGACTGCTCACACCCCCCAGCGCGCGACCCGTCGCGCCGTCGCCCTCGCCGCCCTCCTCGCGGTCGCCGCCCCTGCGATCGCCCAGCCGTCCGGCTCCTGGCAGGTCCACGAGGGCCCCGACACGCCGTACTCCTTCGGGACGACGGTCGAGAACGGCCAGAACCTCGGCTTCCTGAACGGGGGCGACGTCCCGCCCGCCAGCGACGCCGGGTGGGCCCCGGCCTCGGGCGACCTCTCGCTCCGGTGGACCGGCGGGCAGACCGTCCCGTGCCGCGCCGCCGCCGACTACGCTTACTTCCAGACCACCGTGTTCCCGGCGGACGGCGACCGCTACGCGATCTCGTTCGAGAACGTCGACGACGCGGCGATCGTGACCGTGTACAACGAGGACAACCCGCGTGGCCTCGACGTCGAAGGCAGCGTCGTCGGGCTCCGCGAGCGAAAGACGGTCGACGTCACGCCGGCCCTCCTGGCCGGGGCCACAAACCGGATCGTCGTCACGCTGGCCAACGTGTGCGGGCCGTCGGGCACGCTCCACCTCCAGGTCAAGGTCGAGCCCGGCGAGCCGATGGCCGGCGGCGGCGACGACGGCGCGGCCATGGCGATGGCTTGCAAGGGCGCGCTCCAGACGCTCCTCGCCAACAACTACGACTTCGCGACCGAGCGCGACCCGGCCGCCGTCCGGCCCGGCGCGCAGATGTCGTTCGCGGCGGCCTACGCCCGGTTCGAGGAGGTGGCCCCGGACTGCCAGCTTCTCCTCGAGGAGCCCGAGGCCTACATCCCGGCCGACCGGATGGGCGCGCTGAACGCGCTCGTGTCGCGGCACCAGGCGACGATCGCCGACGAGCACGACCCAGCCCTCAGCTTTACCGAGCGGACCGGGTACCTCGTCGGGCCAGCCGGCGTCGTGAACCAGGGCGGCCGGACGGTCCAGATGTGCCCCCAGCTCCACCAGCGGCAGTTCTCGTGCGACCGGTCGCCGGCGCGGATCGCGCTCTCAGCCCAGCTGCTCATCGAGTACATGGACGTCGTGGCCTCCGGCGGTGCCGTAGGGAGCGCGTCCGGCGCGATGGGCGCCCCGGCGCCCGGCACCCGGTTCATGCTCACGTCCATGTCATACGACGGCGACGAGTGCCTCGAGGGGAACGGCCGCGGCGGCCAGTTTGGCGGCACCTCCGTCATGACTCCGTGCGCGGGCCAGTCGGGCCAGCTGTTCGAGGCCGTCCCCTCCAACGTCGACGGTTTCGTCAAGCTGCGGACGCTGGACCGCGGGCCGAACGAGTGCCTCGAGGGCAACGCCCCCGAGAGCGGGACGATGAACGGGGCCGCCTTCATGGACGACTGCCAGGACGTCTCCGGCCAGCTCTGGCGGTTCACCCCGACCCAGCACGACGGGTTCTACCGGCTCCAGACGGCGTGGCGCGGCGAGGGCGAGTGCCTTGAGGCCAACGGCCGCGGGAGCCAGGTCCACGGCGGCGCCGCCTTTATGGACACCTGCCAAGACGTGACCGGCCAGTACTGGCGGGTCGTCCCGGCCGGGAACTGACTGGACCGCAGGCCCGGGCTCGGGCCCGCCCCCTCTACCACGACAACAGCCGACGGGTCCAGGCCTCTCTCGGCCGGTGCCACCGCCTCTCACAGACCCCCCCCCCTGTTTCCATGACCAAGTATTTCGCCCTCGCCTTCGCCCTCGTCCTCTTCTCCGCCTGCGACGCCAACGACGTCGAGGAGGGAGAGGAGACCGGACTCACCATCGCCGACGTCCAGGGCGAATGGCAGAAGACCGGCGACGCCTTCGAGCGCGTCCGGATCTCCGGGACCACGTTCGAGGGCGGCGACACGGCCGACCTCTGCTTCGCGCCGACCTACGAGGCGACCCTCTCGGCCTCGGCCGACGGCGGCCTCGACGTCACCACGGCCTCGGACAACGGCACGGTCTCGCTCGACGGCGACCGCCTCGTCGTCTCGGGCACCGTCGACGCCTTCTTCTACGACTACAACGGCAGGTACACCCGGGCCGACTCGGACCTCGCGGACTGCTAGGCCCCGTCCCGAACGCGCCCGCGGACCGGGCCCGCCTATCCCCTGGCGGGCCCGGTCCTGACTTCCAGCCCCCAAACTCCCAGCCTCCCCATGCCCCTTCGATTCACTCTCCTCGCGCTGGCGGCCTTCGCCGTCGCTGCACTCGCCCCGACGGCCTCCGCTCAAACGGCTCCCACGCTGTACGTCGACGGGCTCAGCAACCCGCTCACGCTCCACCAGCTCGACGACGGCCGCGTCCTCGTCGTCGAGAATGGGACGAACCGGGTCCTCGTCCTCTCCGGGACGGACGGGGCTCCCGTTGAGCCGACGGTCTACCTCGACGGGCTCGACGACCCGTCCACTCTGCTCCAACTCGCCGACAGCCGCGTTCTCCTGACGGACGGGGGCCAAGTCGAGGTCGTCTCTGACGCCACGGGCAACCCGATAGCACCGGCCGTCTACGTCCCCGATTCTCAACTCACCCGCCCCGGCGGACTCGTCCAGCTCGACGACGGCCGCGTCCTCGTCATGGACGTCGTGGGGAGCACGAGCCGGGTCTTGATCATTTCGGACACCGACGGCAACGCGGTCGCCCCCACCCTCTTCGCCAGTGTCGCTGCCACCGAGGGCCTCATGATCAAGCTCGCCGACGGCCGCGTCCTCGTCGCCGGTCAGGGCCAGGGCCGAGTCTTCGTCGTCTCGGACACTGAGGGCAACCCCATCGAGCCGACCGTCTACGCCGATGGGCTGCAGGGCTCGATCGGCCTTCTCCAGCTCGCCGACGGCCGCGTCCTCGTCGCAGAGGCCGGCGCCGGTCGGGTCTCGGTGATCTCCGACGCCAACGGCGACCCCGTCGACCGGACCGACTACGCGACGGGGCTCGAGGGTCCGGCCGACCTCACCCAGCTCGCCGACGGCCGCGTCCTGGTCACGGAATTCTTCGGCGGGCGGGTCTCGGTGATCGGCACCGAGGAGGTCGAGCCCGAGGGGCCGGTCGTCGTCGCCGAGGACCTCGGGTCGCCGGAGGCGGTCCTCCCGCTCACCGACGGCCGCGTCCTCGTCTCCGAGGTCGACGGCGGCCGGGTCTCCGTCCTCAACGCCGACGGGACGGTCACGCCCCTCGCCACGGACCTCAGCCGCCCAGCCGGGCTCGCGCTTCTCCCAGACGGCCGCGTCCTCGTCGCCGAGACTCAAGGCGCCCGGGTCTCCGCGATCGACCCCATCACCGGGACCCGATCCGACTTCGCGACCGGGCTCGAGGCCCCGTACGAGCTCCTCCCGTTCGGGAACGGCGTCCTCGTGTCCGAAGTCGACGCCGGCCGCGTCTCGCTCCTCGACCTCGAAGGGAACCGGTCCGACTTCGTCACCGAACTCACCCGGCCCTACGGGCTCGCCCTCGGTCCGGCCGGGACCCTCCTCGTTGCTGAGGCCGGCCAGGACCGGGTCCTCGAGTATGACGGCTCCGAGGTGACCCCGTTCGCCGAAGGGCTCGGCGACCCCCGCGGGCTCCTCACGCTCCCCGACGGGCGCGTCCTCGTGGCCGAGGTGGGGGCCGGCCGGGTCTCGGCGCTCGACGCCGACGGGACCCGGACCGACTTCGTGACGGGCCTCGACGGGCCGACCGGGCTCGCGCTCCTCCCCGACGGACGCGTCCTCGTCGCCGAGTTCGGGGGGGGGCGGGTCCTCGTCGTCGGCGAGTCCGACGGGACCGTCTCGGTCGCCGAGGACGACGACGCCCCGGCCCTCCCGGACGGGACCCAGGACGCCGCCGGCGCCACGACGATCACCGGCGAGTTCCACGATCCCGAGACCGCCGACTGTTACGCCATCGCGATCGTCGACGTCGGCGCGTTCAGCGCGACAACATTGAACGACGAGACGGACACCGACACCGACCTCATCCTGTTCGGAGAGGGGAACGCGGCCGTCGTGGCCAACGACGACACTGAGGGGACTCTCCAGTCGCGGATTCCGGCCGGGGCGCTTTCGGGCCGAGGGCTCGAGCCGGGCCCGTACACGCTCTGCGTGACGCTGCCCGTCCTCGGCCCGGTCAACGCGGCCGGCGAGCCGATCATCCCCGTCGTGGACAGCGACTATGAGGCCGTCCGGTACCCCTCGGCCCCGAGCGGCGACTATGTCGTGTTCACGTTCCCGACGTTCGACGACCGGTCGGGGTCGTACCGGGTTGACCTGACCGGCGTCGGGATGGGCACGGCCGCGGTCGAGGACGCCCCGGACGCCGGCGGATTCGCCCTCGCAGTCTGGCCGAACCCGGCCGCCGGCCGGGCCCGTGTGGCGTTCGCGCTCGAGGCCGCGGCCGACGTCGAGGTCGCCGTGTACGACGCGCTCGGCCGGCGGGTGGCCGTCGTCGCCGAGGGCCTGCGGGCCGCGGGGGACCACGAGGTGGCCCTCAACGCCAGCGCGCTGGCGACGGGCGTCTACGTCGTCCGGATCCGGGCCGGCGCCGCCGTCTCTGCCCGGACGCTCACCGTCGTCCGCTAACCCACCGCGGCCGCCAGTCCCTCGGCGCTGGCGGCCGCGGGCCGTTTTCTCCACTTTCGACACACCGATGGCCCGTGCTCTCTCCCTCGCCCTGATCGTCCTCACAGCGGCCCCAGCGTGGTCGCAGACGGCCCTCCCGCTGTCGAACGCGGACCTCATCCGCGACCACCTCTACCTCTCGCCGAGCGGCGACCACTTCCTCATCTTCCGCCCCGACGGGGACCTCGTCGTGGTCAACACCGACGGTCAGATCCTGTGGGGGCTCGGGGGGTTGGGCGTCCCGTTCCAGGGGGCCGACCGCGTCGCGATGCGGCCCGACGGCAACCTCGTCGTCTACGCCGCCGACGGCGCGCGCCTCTGGTCGGCACTCCCGGCCGGCCCCGGTCCGTCGGCTCGGCTCACGATCTCGGCCGACGGCGACCTCCAGCTCGTGACCGACCGCGACCTCGCCTGGTCCGCCCGCCGCGACGTGACGCGGGGGGCCGCGACCGCCCCCTCGATCACCCGCGTCGTGCCGGGCGGCGCGGAGCCCGACCACAGCGGGCCGGCCGCGTGCGGCCCGGCGCCCGACGCCGCGGGCGGGGCGTTCGAGCCCGGCCAGACGCCGTCGTTCATCGCCGACGTCGCGTGCATCGAGCGCCTCGCCCACGACGAGGCCAACCGCGCCCGTCGGCTGGCGGGCCTCGGCCCGCTCGCGTGGTCCGACGCGTTCGCCGCCGTCGCCCGCTCGCACAGCGAGGACATGGTCCGCCGCGGGTACGTCTCGCACGACACACCAGAGGGCGTCTCGTTCTCCGAGCGGATGGAGGCGGCCGGCCTCGACTGCTCCGGCCCCCGGGCCGAGAACATCGCCGGGGCCCACGCGGTCGGCCTCGAGTGGGTCAACGAGGCGGACGAGGTGGTGTCGGTCGAATGGCTGCCGCGCCAGGAGATCGGCTCGGCGCCGGTGGTCTCGTGGATCCACAGTCCGCCACACCGGCGGAACCTCCTCAACCCCGACCACCACCGGCACGCGATCGGGGTGGCCTGGGACGCCGACGCCCAGATGTACCGGGCCACGCAGCTCTTGTGCGAGTGATCCCCATGGAACGGCCAGGGACGGCACGCGGCGGGCCCGCCTCTCCTCGGAGGGGCGGGCCCGTCGGCGTTTGGTCCGCCCGCCTCGGCGGCTCCGCAGAGCGATCGAGGCGGGTGGAGCCGGAGTTAGCGGCGGAGGTTCTCGAACACGGCCGAGGCGCCCATCCCGCCGCCGATGCACATCGTCACGATGCCGTAGCGGGAGCCGCGGCGCTCCATCTCGTGGAGGAGCGTCGCCGTCAGCTTGGCGCCCGTGCAGCCGAGCGGGTGGCCGAGCGCGATGGCCCCGCCGTTGACGTTGACCTTGTCCTGCGGGATGTCGAGCTCGCGGAGGATGGCCAGCGACTGGCTCGCGAACGCCTCGTTGAGCTCGATGAGGTCGATGTCGTCGAGGCTCATCCCGACCTGCTTCAGCACCTTCGGGATCGACTCCATCGGCCCGATGCCCATGATCTCGGGCGCCACGCCGGCCACGGCGAACCCGAGCATCTTGGCCATCGGCTCGGCCTCGAGCTCGTCGACCAGCCTCTTGCTCATGATGACCGAGGCGGCGGCGCCGTCGTTCATCTGCGACGAGTTGCCGGCCGTGACGCTCCCGCCCTGCTTAAACGCCGGGCGGAGCTTGGCGAGCGCCTCCAAGGTGGAGCCCGCACGCGGGCCCTCGTCGGTGTCGTGCGTGTACGAGATCTCCGTCGCCTCGCGGGCGTCGGCGTCGTAGACGGTCCTGGTGACCTCGACGGGCACGATCTCGGCCTCGAACCGGCCGCTCGCGATCGCGTCGAGCGCCCGCTCGTGCGACTGGAGCGCGAACGCGTCCTGCGCCTCGCGCTCGACGTTGAACTTCGAGGCCACGTTCTCGGCCGTGATGCCCATCGACGTATAGAAGTCGGGGTCGTCCTCGGCGAGCTGGGGGTCGGGGGCGAAGTAGAACCCGCCCATCGGGACCGACGACATCGACTCGACGCCGCCGGCCACGACGGCGTCGGCCTGCCCCATGGCGACCGAGTTGTAGGCCTGCGCGATCGTCTGGACGCCTGACGAGCAGAACCGGTTGACGGTCACGCCCGGCACGGAGTCCGGCATCTTGGCGATCTGGGCGATCGCCCGCGCCATGTTGTTGCCCTGCGGCCCCTCGGGGTAGGCGCAGCCGATGATGACGTCGTCGATCATGGCGGGGTCGAGCCCCGCGACGCGCTCGAGCGCGCCGGTCACCGCGACGGCGCCGAGGCGCTCGGGGCGGACGTCCTTGAGGGCGCCCTTTTTGGCCTTCCCGACCGGCGTGCGGACGGAGGAGACGATATAGGCTTCGTTGACTTGCATATCTGTAGAGTCGCGTACCGCTAGCGGGCGCTGCCGCCAGCCGGCGGCTTAGTTGCGGAGCGGCTTGTTGGTCGTAAGGATGCTCTGGATGCGGGCCTGCGTCTTCTCCTCGCCGAGGAGCGAGAGGAACACCTCGCGCTCGAGCTCGAGGAGGTAGTCCTCGTGGACGAACGCCGGCTGCGTGAGGTCGCCGCCGGTCATGACCCAGGCGAGCCTCTGGCCGAGGTACTTGTCGTAGTCCGAGATGTAGTCGCCCTCACGGAACTGGTGGAGCGCGGCGTCGAACTGGGCCCGGCCCGGCGCGCCGAGGACGTGGACGTTCGTGCGGACCGGCGGCGGGAGGTAGCCCTGCTCACTGAGCCGGACGACCTCCTGCTTGGCCACGTGGAACCGCCGCGCGTCGTTCATCACGATGATGGCGTCGTCGCCGACGAAGTTCATCTCGCGCGCCTGCTGCGCGCTCTCGGCGACCTTCGCCATCGCGATCTGCTCGAAGTGCTGGCGGAGGACCGACTGGATCTCGTTGACGTAGTCGGAGCCGGCGAGCTCGGCGGCCTTGGCCGTCATCATGGTCGTGCCGGCGCCGCCCGGGATCAGGCCCACGCCGAGCTCGACGAGGCCCATGTACGTCTCGGCCGCGAGGACCGGGTGCGGGCAGGCGATCGTCATCTCGCAGCCG
>Ga0310345_10002626_pt1 | contig 17903 bp, 20 predicted proteins | sample HC15DNA20500_MG_FD_204667 | JGI IMG/M metagenome (GOLD analysis project Ga0310345, IMG submission 204667) | Marine microbial communities from station ALOHA, North Pacific Subtropical Gyre - HC15-DNA-20-500_MG | ecosystem: Environmental > Aquatic > Marine > Oceanic | place: Pacific Ocean: North... | reverse complement strand
CTCACCACGCGGGCCTAATGCAAATGTCGAAGAAGCCCGCATGGTGAGCGAAGTCGAACCACGGGCGCAGACGCTCTCAATCTGCGTCACGCTCGATGAGCGCCAACTCATCTGAGCGCCGATGTCCTGCCATCGCCGCCAGTGCATGGCTGAGAGGTGTGGTGATGGGCCCTCAGACGGCTGTGCCGTCGAGGGTGACGCATCACGAAGGGTTCTACTCCTCCGCATCCCGCTCGCTGCCTTCGACCAGATACCAGGGCGTTTCGCCATAGTCGTAGGGTGGTTCGGCGTAGAGGAGGCGGACGGCGTTGAGGGCCGCCTGGTGGAAGATGGTGGCGTGGGTCTGGCTCGCTGAGAGATCGTCATAGTGAACCGCGATGCCGGCTTCTACGGCCGCTTCGTTTAACAGGTCGATTGCGGCCTTCATCGATCCGCCTTCATCGGCGTAGGCGAGATAGAGACGCGTGCCCTCAAAGTCGTTTGCGGCCATGAAAATGGGTGCGTCGCGGCCGAGACGCTGGTCATCCCACCAGAGGCTGGGGCTGATGGCGATATAGTCGTCAAAAGTGGCAGGTTCCTTGAGATACGTGTCGACGATGAACAGCCCGGCGAGGGACTCGCCGATGACTGTGCTCTGGCCATTTACGGGGAAGTTGTTGGCTACGAAGGGCTGGACTTCATCAGTAATGAAGGCGCGAAAATCGACAGCGTCGCCAGAGGTTGGGAATTCCTCCCTGTAACGCGGGTCCTGTGCGAGCGGTGTCAGTTCGTTCTGGCGGTCGTCGGTCTCGATGCCGACGACGATGGTGGGCTGGAACGTCCATGAGAGCGCGCCGAGCTGCATCAGGCCGGTGATGTGGAACCAGTCCTGCTCTGTGCCGCCATCGATGAGATAGACGGTGCGATAGGGCGCGCGCTCGTCCCGGTCTGCATGCGGCGGGACCCAGACATTGACGGTGCGCGCCTCGCCGAGGATTTCGGACTCGATGGTGTAGGACTGGCCGAATGTTATGGGCTCCTGCGCGGTGGCGGGGAAGGTGATGGTCGCGGTGAGGGCGAGGGCGGTGAATGCGTTGCGGGCCCGCCGCCGTGGTTCGACTTCGCTCACCATGGCGGCTTTGAGGCGGCGAAACACTTCTACCAGCCGCCATCCCGAGCGAAGTCGAGGGATTATGGCGTGCAGGGCGCCTCTCACGCTTTCACCAGCCCGATCTCGCGCAGGCGTTCCATGAGATAGTCCTGGGCGGTGATTGGGGCTTCCGCCTTTCCGCCTTCGGCCATGCACCCGGGCAGCTGCTCGATCAGGAAGTCCTGATTGAAGTGGAGGAAGAAGGGCGTGGAGTAGCGCGGGAATCTGGCGCGCTCGGGTTCCGGGTTGACGACGCGGTGGGTGGTGGATGGGAGCACGCCGCCGGTGAGGCGCTGCAGCATGTCGCCGCAATTGATGACGAGTGCATCCGGCGGCGGGTTCACGCCGAGCCATTTGCCGGAGCGGTGCAGGACTTCAAGGCCGGCTTCTTCGGCACCCAGCAGCAGGGTGATAACATTGATGTCTTCATGCGCGGCGGCGCGCACCGTGCCCTTGGGCGGCGGGTTCTCCTGCGGCGGGTAGTGGAGCAGGCGGAGGATGGAATTGCCTTGCTCGACCTTGTCGTCGAACCAGTCCTCGGGGAGGCCGAGGTGCAGGGCAACGGCGCGAAGGAGCGTGCGGCCAAATTCGTCAAGCGCTTCAAAGAAGGCGCGGGTGGCGGGGTCGAAATCCGGCACTTCGGCGACGGAGGGCGTGTCCTTCATCGTGTCGCGGTATTTTGAATCCGCCGGCAGGTCGCGGCCCGTGTGCCAGAATTCCTTGAGGTCGGCGGTTTTCTGGCCCTTGGCATTTTCGGTCGCGAAGGGGGTGTAACCGCGCTGACGGCCGCCGGGCGCGTCATGGTATTTTTCCTTCACCTCTTCCGGCAGCCTGAAGAAATCCTTTGCGGCCTCATTGGCGCGGGCGATGACGGCCTGGTCGACCGGGTGGCCCGTGATCACGGCAAAGCCGGTCTCACGGAAGGAGTTGCCGAGCTTGGCGGCAAAGGCGGCCTTGTCCTCTTTCCAGAGGCCGAAGGGGATCGGTTCGAACAGATCTGTCATGACGGGCGCGAATATACGCGCGCGCGGCGCGAAGCCCAAGCCTGCAGTGTCAGGCGCGGCTGCGTCATGTCGCGTCAGCGAAAATCGTCCGGCCCGCCCAGCATCCGGTGGACCGGCCAGTCGGAGAAGGCGAGGTAGAAGAAGGAGGCGAGGTTCACCACAGGAATGAACATCAGCAGCGACCAGGCGCCATTATAGCCGGCCTTGGCCCAGATCTGCCACATGGCGAGCACAAAGGTGCCGACCAGGGCGAGGTAGAGCAGGAATGCGACAATGACCATGAGTGAGAGCCTTTCGGGGCTGGAGTGAGTGGCGCCGTGGACAAGAGGTAGGATGCGGCGGGGCGAGCTTCAATTGTCTGACCGGACAGGGGCGGCCTGGCGCGGAGTCACCTGAAAAGCCGCCAAAGGTAAATATCCGGCCACTGACTGTTAACACACGGACGTTTTTCGCCCTTTCCTGTTAACCATACCGCAAATCTCAGACGGCACCCTGATGGTCAGTCACCGAGGCGGTGGCGTGATGGTCAACAGGCCCGGTCAACAAGGCGAAACGCCAGCCGGGTGGGTGGAAAAGGAAACAAGGAAATGCCTTACGCAGATCTGGTATCTGATATTGCCCCGGAGACGGGGATCACTTCAACCTCGAGCGCAGACGATCTGTGCAAGGTCGGTCTCGCCTATTCAGAAGGTCTCGGCGTCGATGCCGACATGGTCCAGGCGCATAAATGGTTCAACCTGGCAGTGCTCAAGGGCTCTGAAGCGGCCAAGGAATACCGCGCCCAGATGGCTGAGATGCTGTCGAGCGAAGAGATCAAGGAAGCGCTGAAATCAGCCCGCGCCTGGCTGCAACTGGCGAATTAGGTTTCGGGGCTCGTTCAGTGAGCCCGCCGCCGATGGTTGGCGTTCGGTGGCGACGCCGAAATCCTTCGACTTCGCTCAGGATGTCGGCTTGGTGGCGTGGCGTTTGAATTTGCGCGGCTTTGCTGGATTGGCGGGCGCCGACTTCGATACCGAAAGCCGCTTCAGCGCCGCCATGTCACCTTGGATCAGCGCTTCTTTCTTGGCGCGTGACCACTTCTTGATTTGCCGTTCATAGGCGAATGCATCTTCGACACGATCGAAACTTGTCGACCAGACCAGTTCGACCGGTCGGCGGCGGAATGTCCAGGCTGTCGGAATGTCTCCGGCATTGTGCTGGGCGACGCGGGCTTCAACGTCGAAGCCCTTGTGACTTCCAACATAATACTTCCCGTCTGCGCAGCGCAGAATGTAGGTAAAGCCTTGTTCGCTCATGCAGCAACATAGCCGCCACGGTGAGCGAAGTCGAACCACTGGCGGCGGTCGGATATGCGGGACGCCGATCCTTCGTCTTCGCTCAGGATGTCGGCTCAGGTGGGCTCAGCATGTCGGCGGGGGCGTACACCAGACCCCTAATCCCTGAACGGGCCGGCGACGTCGTAATAGAATGAGAAGTCGAGGGGCAGGGCGGCGCGGATCCATTGCTGGACGAAGAGGTTTTCGGCGGCGATTTTCGAACGCGGGACATAGACGACATCGAACCGGCGCAGCGGCGTCCAGTCGGCGAGCGCCGGGTCGCTGAGGCCCTTGTTGAGGTCGATCACGGCTGTCATGACCTGGCCGCCTGGCATGCGCCGCATCAGGGCGACATTTGACGGCTTGGCGCGGTCATTCATGCCGCCGGCCATGATGATTGCCTGGAGCGGATCGATCTGGCCCGGCAATTCCATCATGCCCGGTGAATTCACTTCCCCGCCGACAAAGATGCGCTGGCTTGCAAAGCCGGTGGGGATGACGTCGATATCGGGGTCTTTAAGCTCGCTCGCATAGGCCTGCATGAGGCTGGCGCGGATCTCAGCGGAGGTTCGGGCTGAGGCCTGGACCGGGCCGATATAGGGCAGGGTGACCGAGCCGTCCGGCGCGACGACGAGGTCGCGGTTGAGCTCGGGCGCGGTGTGGAACACGACCTGCAGCGTGTCGCCCGGTGCCAGCAGATAGGCGTAGTCGCGGCCATCCTCATGGCGCCAGTCCATCACTGGAAATTGCTCCGACGGCTTCGGCTCGGGCGTCTGGCAGGCGCCAAGCAGGAGGGCAATCGGAAGGAGGGAGCAGCGCTTCATGTCTGTGACCGGGGATCTGTTGCAGCCACCGGGACAGTGTTCGTTAATGTTTAAGGAATTATCAAGCCGCATGCCGCATGAATGGGCTTAACCATGGTGATCACGGGACTGGGCACGGTATGAGCAATTCGGATGATTGGGGTACGGGGCACGCGTCCCGGACCGATCAGACTGGTGTTCGCCTTCGCCCGCGGATCGGTCCGCTGGACGTGCTTGTCCGGCTGTGGCGTGCCAAATGGCTGATGATCCTCGTCTTCCTGCCGATCTTCCTCTTGGGGCTGCTCGCCGCTTTCCAGATGCCGACCGAATATGAAGCCCGCTCAAGGCTTTATGTGCGGCTGGGCGATGAGAGCGTGTTCCGCCCGCGCGTCGGCAGTGCGCTGGGCGACGGACAGCCGCTGGCGCCCGATACCGAGCAGCTGCTGCTGGCCGAGCTGGAAGTGCTGCAGAGCCCGGTCGTGGCAGAACGCGCGCTGGAGAAATTCCCGCTGCAGCGGATCTTCCCGAAGCTGGTGACGGCGATGGAAAAGGAAATGGAGAAGGAGCCGGCGGACCTGCATGACGCGATCGCCGAGGAGACCTTCCAGAAGGCCATCGCGGCCCTGCAGAAGCGGTTCAAGGCGGGCGCTGCGCCAAAGACGCCGGTCATCGCGGCATCGCTCGAGCATGAGGATGCCGAGGTTTCGGCCGAGCTGCTGAATGCGATGATCGGGGCCTATCTCGACTATCGCCAGGAAGTCTTTGCGGGCAGCGGCTCCGACAGCCTGCGCGACCAGCGCAAGAAATTCGAGGGCCAGCTGCTGGATGTCGAAAGCGACATCCGCGCCTTCCTGCGCACGAACAATATTGGCGATTTCGAAAGCGAGCGGGCGACGGCCCAGCAGCTCTATGCGACGATTTCAGGCGAGCTGCTGACCAATCAGTCCCGCGCCAGTGCGGTCGAAGGCCAGCTCGATACCTATAACCGGCAGCTCGCCACGATTGAGCCGCAGCAGGACATGTATGTCGAGGACAGCTCAGCCAGCCAGCTGATGCAGCTGAAGATCGAGCGCGAGGACCTGTTGTCGCGCTATACGGCGGATTCGCGGGCGGTGCAGGCCATCGATACGCGTATCGCGCAGCTTGAGGACTATCTCAATTCCCGCGACGGCCTTGCCGGCACGACGCGGCGCGGGCCGAACCCGGTCTATCAGCAGATCGAGCAGGCCGCCGCAAACCTTGAGGCCGAACGCCAGTCGCTCGCGCTGCAGGAAGCCGAGCTTCAGCGGCAGCTGAACCGGGTCGAGGCGCGTCTGGCGCGGCTGAATGACCTGACGCCGGAATGGCAGGAGCTGCAGCGTCGCAAGGCGCTGATGGAGGCCAATGTCGAGAATTTCTCGGTGCGCGAGATCCAGGAGAATGCGCTGGCGGAAATCTCGGTGGAGTCCGCCGATAGCGTGCGCGTCCTCGAGCCGGCGCGCGTGCCGGTAAAGGGCTCCAGCCTGAAGATGCCGATCGCGGCGCTGGCCTTCCTGTTTGCCGGCTTCACCGCACTGATGGTGGGCCTGCTCTCGGCCCTGATGCGGCGCGGCTTTCCGACGGCCGCTTCGGTGGAACGCACGACGGGCCTGCCGGTGATTGCGGCGGTGGGGAAGGCCTGACCGATCTCAGAGTATTGATGCCAGTAACATCAGCGCACACGCGGCGGCGCCGATGCATGGAATGGATATGTGAACCTTGTATCCGGCCTGGCTGAGGGCGGTGCCCTTTCGCTTCAGCCAGACAAGGGCGAAGTTCACTGTAATGAATACGACCAGCACGATCTGGGAGGTCAACTCAGCCAGCGCTTCAACAGGGATGAGCAAGACCAGCACCAGGATGATCGCCGCAACAAGGCCGGTGGCGACAAGCGGCGTCCGTGTCGTCGGACTTACGCGGGCAAGCGGCGCCGGCAAGTAGCCTCGGTCGGCGAGCCCATAGATAACACGCGAGGACATGATCATCTGGATCAGGACCCCGTTCAGCGTCGCAATCCCGGCAATGAGGGTAATCATGCCGCGTGCCCAGGCAGCATCATCGCTGAACATGAGCGACAGGGGCGCCGTCGACTGCTTCAACTCATCCATTGGGACGGACAGGACGACCACAGCAGCAACAGCGAGATAGATCACCGTCGAAACGATGAGAGTGAGGAGAATGGCGCGTGGCATGTTCCGTTCCGGCGCTTCGGCTTCCTCGGCCACATTGGCGAGATCTTCAAACCCGATAAAGGCAAAGAAGGCGATGACGCCCCCACCCACGATGCCACCCCATGCGGCCGGCTCAAAAGGCGGAACCAGTGATCCGATCTCATGGACGATGTCAGGTTGGATGATGATGCCGTAGATCACCACGAACACCAGTCCGGCAATTTCGATTAGCGTGAAAACCGCAGCAATCGTTACAGATTCAAGGATACCCCATGCGGCAAGACCGCTAAGGATGAGGACGATCAGGATGACAAGGGCCGTCTGCGGAAAGGCTGTCAGCTCGCCGAGATAACCGCTCGCGCCGATCGCGATGGTGGAGGATGAGACAAGGCCCGCTGCCGCAATGGCGAGCCCTATGAGCAGAGTGAGAGACCTCAACCCAAATGCACTTTCGACATAGGCTGCTTCGCCGGCGCTGACCGGATATCGCGTGCTGAGCTCTGCATAGCTGAGCCCTGTGAAGGCGACCACGCCTGCGGCGAGCAGGAAGGAGACGGGGGTGTAGCGGCCCGCCTCTGCGGCGGCGAGACCGACAAGGACATAGATGCCAGCGCCGACCGTGATGCCAAGTCCGTAGAAGACGAGCAGCGAGAGCGAGAGGCGCCGCTTCAGTGTGACCGTTTCCGGCGCGCCAGCCTGTGTCTGCGATGTGTCCGGACTCATGAGGCCATCATAGCAAACCGGGTGGGGCCTCCAAAGCAAAAGCTTGCTGCCGGAACGCGCGATGCATCAAGGTTAAGAAAAGCATTAACCACGGCGTGCTAGCCCTGACTCTCTCAGGATGGACGGGCCGGATGCGAGACCTTCGAGACAGACTTGACCGTGCGTGGCTGACGGCGTCGCGCCTGACGCCGGATGGCGGGGCGCGCTGCGTGATGTTCATGTCCGCGCGCGAAGGCGAGGGCACGTCCAGCCTTGCGGCATCCTTTGCGATGATGGCGGCGCGCAAGTCCCAGAAGGCCACCTGGCTGATCGATCTCGATCTCAGGCGCAATTCAATGTTTGCGGCCTTTGAACGCGGCGTGTTCAGAGATGCCGGCCCGCCGGGCCGCGCGTTTGATGCCTCACTCAGGACCGATCCGATCTACATGCTGTCGCCGCCGGGCCTGGAGCGGGGCTCGGAGAATGCCGACAAGAAGCTGCTGACCGTACACGAGATCAAGGGGACAAGGCTGCTCGTCTCGCGCTTTCGCAATGAGGAATTGCGCCCTGGCCAGCGCGTGCAGCTTCGCACGCAGCCAGCCTGGTGGGATACGGTGCGCCGCGCGGCGGACTGGGTTGTCGTCGATGCACCGGCGCTGTCGCGCTCGCCAGCGGGCCTTGCCATGGCGGCGCAGATGGACGGCGTGATCATCGTGCTGCAGGCCGATTCGACCGGCGCAGAGGAAGTGATGGGCCTGCGCCGCGAGATCGAGACGCATGGCGGGCGTGTCATTGGTGTGGTGATAAACAGGATCGGTGCGGATGCCCGCTTCGCTGACCGCCTCGCAGGGTAGCAGACACCCGCTCCATACGCTCGCCCTGGTCTGTGAGCTTGCGATTGCCTTTGCCTGCCTCGTCCTCTTCACCGAAGGCCTGCTGCCGCGGCTGTTTGCCAGCGAAGAAAACCCCGATAGCGGCTTTCTGAGACTGCTCTGGCTGCCGGTCTACGGGCTGGTCGGGCTGGGGGCGCTGTGGAAGCTGCCGGACATGTTTCGCGCGGCGATCCGGATGCCGTTCCTGCTTTTTATCCTGGGGCTCGCCTGCGCGAGCGTCATGTGGTCGATCAATCCGGAAGTGACGCAGCGCCGGGCGATTGCCATCGCGGCGACGACGCTGGCCGGATTTTACCTCGCCGTGCGCTATGACTGGCGCACATTGCTGAGACTTCTTGGAGCGGTGTGGCTGCTGCTGGCCTTTATTTCGCTGGCAGCGGGCATTGTCGCGCCAGGTTTCGGCGTGATGGACGAAATCCATGTCGGGGCCTGGCGCGGCCTCTGGTGGGAAAAGAACACGATGGGCGGGCATATGGCGCGCGCGGCGTTCCTGTTTGCCTTCCTGTTCCTGATGGACAGGCGCTGGCGGCTCATCTGGGGCGGGGGCGTCATGCTCTGCGCTGTGCTGGTGCTGCTGTCGACGTCAAAGACGGCGCTGCTTGGCCTGCTGCTGGGCTTTGGCGTGCTCGCCATGGCGGCCTGGATGCGGCGCGGGCCGGTCACGACCATCTCGACCGTATGGCTTGGCGTCATTTCGGTCGGTGCGTTCGCGGGCGTGATGATGTTTGCGCCGGAGCTCGTCTTCCAGCTTCTCGGACGGGATGCGACGCTGACCGGGCGGACCGACATCTGGGCGGCGCTGTTCGATGCCATCGCTGAGCGGCCCTGGCTCGGCTATGGATATGCCGCGTTCTGGGGCGCAGAATCGCAGCCGGCCTATATGGTGCGGCTCGCGACGGAATGGCTGGTGCCGACGGCGCACAATGGCTGGCTGGAAACGGCGCTCAGTATTGGCCTTTTGGGCATGTTCGGCCTTGCCATCTGTTACCTCGTGATGATGGGGCGGGCTGTGATGCTGGCCTTCCGCAGCTGGTCTGGCGTGTTTGCCTGCGGCGTTGGCCTGCAATTCCTGCTGTTCAGCCTGTCGGAGAGCATCGCGTTGCAGCAGAACGCCATTGTCTGGGTGACGTTCGTGGCGGTGGCTGTGAAAGTGGCAATGCCGCAAAGGGCGGTGTCGCGCGAGAAGACGCCGGCGCGCGACCTAGCGGTTCGCGGGGAGCGGCTCGCGCGTATGGCGGCTCGCCCCTCTATCGTTCGCATCCGCTGAAACGGCGGGCCTGGCCGGGGCGGGGCGCTGGCTGACCGTGGCGGCACCGTAGAATTTCATCTCTTTCCAGAACAGGACCTTTCCGAGGCCGCGAATGGCCTTGTCGAGTTCAAAGGCGCGGTCAGGGTGGCGGACGGCCCAGAGGGCCAGCCATTTGAGGCCGTGCAGCGCGAACTTGCCCGCGCCGATGCCCATCCACATGGCGAGACTGGCATAGCGCGGTGGATCGGCCCGGCGTGCGAGCGTGCAGGGCCCCTGGCCGTAGGCGAGGGCCCGGCGCAGCGTATAGGAGAGGGTCACGCGCTGCGGCAGGGGATGTTCATAGCAGGTGGCTTTCGGGGCCCAGGCGAATTTGCGTCCGGCCTGTTTCAGCCGGGCCCAGAGCAGGTCATCCTCACCGCCGACTTCATTCATCCTGATGTCGAACCAGGGCTTGCCGCCGGGGATCTGATGCGTGTCGAGCAGGGAGTTTCCGCAGCCATAGGGCTTGTCGACGAAGCCTTCGCGCAGGCGTGGTTCGCGGCCGAAAAAGTCTTCGAAATAGGACCGGTGCGTTGTAATGTCGTCTGGAAGTTCTGCCGAGATCGGGCCGAAGGTCACGGCCGCGCCATAGCCTTCATAGGTTGCGAGCAGTTCTTCCAGCCAGTGGACCGGGGCGGACTGGTCATCGTCGAGGAAGGCAACAAGCTGTGTGGTGAGCGCGTCCATGGCGGCGTTGCGGGCATTGGCGACGCCGGGAGCCGGGGCGTGGACATAGTGCAGGGTGACGCCGTCTGGCGCCTTGCCTGCCAGTGCATCGAAGGCGAAACGCGCCGACGCGTCAGCAGAATTGTCCGCGATGAGCACGCTAAAGCCGTCTTTGCGCACAGATTGCCAGAACAGGCTTTCGACGGCGCGATGCAGGCTTTCCGGCCTGTTATAGGTCGGGATGACAACTGTGATGTCCTTCGGGCTCATGCCGGGTCCTTACCGAGTATTTCCTGAACGGCGCGTGAAGGCGTTACCAGATTCGCGCCCGTGTCGCGGGCAAGGCGAACGAGGCGTCTCAGGCTGTCAGGTGTTGTCCCCCAAGGACTGCCATTCTGGCGCACATCATGCGTGAACACAAACAGCCAGGTCGGGTTTCTCGCCGCGGCCTCGATGGCGGCGGCGGCGCGGGCGGTGCTCGCCTCGTCTGCATCAAGCTCATAGGCCGAGAGCTGCATCAGGTCCGCGCCCTTGTTGTTGACCCCCGGCAGGATGCCGCGAACGGCCTCGAACTTGGTCGTCAGGGCCGGTTTCAGCCCGGCGCTCGTCTCGCCATAAGGCCAGGCGAACTGGGTGACAGGCAGGGTGTGGCCCATCTCCTTGAGGCGCTCGAGATTGGTGTCGATGTCGATGAGGACGTCCTGCATTGACGTGCGTGCGCAGTCGATATGGCTTTCGGTATGGGCGCAGATTTCATGGCCCGCAGCAGTGAGCGGTGCGAGGTCGCGCTCATCGAACAGGTCGCCCATCGTGCCGGTGGTTCCGGCCATGCCGGTGCAGGCATAATAGCCGCCCTTCGCACCGACTTCATCAAGGATTTCCGCGCCCGTATCGCCGGCCGATTTCGGGAAGTCGTCAAAGGTGAAGCAGATATAGGTCTCGCGCGGCTGGACGCTGAGCGGGGCTGCGACCTGCCAGCGGGTCAGGCGGCGGCGGATCTTTGCCGCGAGGGAGCGATCGGGAACATAGTCTGCGAGGGCCTGGGCGGTCATGAGAGGTGCTCTGCGTATTCGAGGGCGCGATAGGTTTTCAGCGCGGTCAGGCGAAGTTTCATCGGAAGCCTTGTCTCCGCCGCGACATGACGGGTGACCTGGCGAAGCAGGCTGCGGCCCGGCAGGCGGCGGAGGCGGTTTGCCATGCGGAAGAGCCGCATGGACCTGACGGCTTCGGGATGGCGCTCTGCAAGGCGTGCGAAATTGGCGCCCGAGCCGCCAAACTTGGCCATCAGGGTTTCGGTCGCGTCGAGGCCGAGATGGGTCGCGGTATTGTCGATATGGGTGAGCGGGAAGCGCTCCGCGACGCGCAGGCCCCAGTCGACATCCTCCCAGCCCCAGCCGGTGAAGCCTTCATCGAAGGTCACGGCGTCCAGTATCTCGGCGTGAACGAGGATGTTGGAGGTAAAGACGTAGCGACCAGGTTCCTGCCGGCGAATGCTGGCGGGCAGGCATTCGGAGCGGATCGACTGGGCGTAATGCAGGCCGGTCGGTGTCGTGGGAGCGACCTGTCTGAGGCTGAACCCGCCCGCAATCAGCGACGGGCCGTCTGACTCGCGCAGCGCCTTCAGATAACGGGTGAGGAACCACTCATTGTCCGGGCACATATCGGCGTCGAGGAAGAGGATCCAGTCTGTCTCAGCGAGCGCGGTGAGCCGGTTGCGGGCTTCGGAGCGTCCGACATTGCGCGGCGAGGTGATGAGACGCGCCGGGCCGGGATGGGCCATGACATGCCGCGCTAGCGCCCTGGTCATGTCTTCGTCGCCGGAGCCGTCATCGAAGAAGAGCAGGGCCGTCTGGCGGGCGCCGGGCAGGCGCGAAAGGGTCGCGGCCAGCGGGGCGGCGCTGTCCCTGTAGCAGGGGACGCAGATGCTGAGCGCCGCGTCACCCGAAATGCCGTTCGACAGCACGGCTTCGCCGGCATCCGTGCGGATCAGCGGCAGGTCGTCAGGGGTCTGCGGGAATAAGGATCCGGTGTCGGCCATCTATCGTTGCTTCTTCCAGTCGCCGAGCAGGCAGGGGGCTGTTGCGAGCATGATGAACACGTCGAACCAGAAGGAGTACCGGTTCACATATTCCATATCGAGGCGGACGCGCTCGCGAACGCCGGCGCCGGTATGAACGGGGCCGCGCGAACCATTGATCTGGGCCCAGCCGGTAATGCCGGGTTTGACGCGGTGGCGGTGGGCATAGTCGCCGACGAGGTTCTGGACTTCGGCATCCTCGGCTGTCATGCCGATGGCGTGCGGGCGCGGGCCGACAATCGACATCTCGCCGGTCAGCACGTTGATCAGCTGTGGCAGCTCGTCGATGGAGGTTGCGCGGATGATGCGGCCGACGCGGGTCACGCGGGGGTCATGCGCCGTGGTCTGGCTGGTGATTTTCTCGGCAGCGGACGGATTGTGCTTCATGGAGCGGAACTTCCAGACGCGGATGATCTGGTTGTTGAAGCCGTGCCGCTTCTGGCGGAAGAAGACCGGGCCGGGGCTTTCCAGCTTGATGGCGAGCGCTGTCAGCAGGAGGAGCGGCGAGAAGGCGACCAGCATCAGAGATGCGAAGACGAGGTCTGCGGCCCGCTTGACGACAGCCCGGCTGAGATCGTTCGGCGCGCCTGAGACATAGGCGGCGGGCGAGCGGGCGATTTCCGAGAGGCTTTCGGTTTCCGGATCGAAGCCCTCAAGGTCGAGCAGCAGGACGACACGCTGTGGCAGGACGCGCAGGCGGCTGATCAGGGTGCGGACGCGTTCGCGGGCGTCGGAGGTGACGGTGACGACGATGCGGTCAATGTCCGGCAGGCGGTCCCAGTTCATCAGGTCATCGACGCGGCCAAGCACCGGCACGCTGCCAAGTGCGGCGGGCGCGCGGGACATGCGGTCATCGAAGACGCCGACGACGTTCAATTCGCGCGTGTCCTGATTGCGCTCCAGCAGGCGCTGGGCATTGGCGGTCGCACCGACGAGGACGACATTCTCCGAGAAGGTGCCCCGGCGTGTCAGTATCTTGAAGATCACGACGAAGTGAGCGTGCAGCACCAGAATGAAAGCAAAGGCGAGATAGGACGCACCGAGCACGGCGCGGGCATGCTGGGGGGCGTAGACGGTCAGGACCGCGACGCCGAGCAGGGCAAGCGGAAGGCCGCAGCCTGTCGCAACGCGGAACATGTGGTCGATAACGGGACGGCTATAGGACAGGCGATAGCAGTCGGTATTGCGCAGGCCCAGGCTGATCGCCAGCGGGATAAGGGCAAAGGGCAGGATCTGCGCAACGGATGAGGTCAGCCAGTGCAGGCCGGCAACATAGATGGCGAGCGTCGCCATGGCGAAGCCTGCGACAATGTCAGCGGTCTGTTGCGCAAGGCGCAGGGTTGGCCGGTTGATGATCCGGCTCTGATTGCGAATCCGGGATTCGGCGGCGGCAAAGCTCACCTCGTCAGCGCGCGCACTGGCAGCTGGAAAGTTGAAATCCGGACTGGCAGGGATGCCAATATTTTGAAGCCCGTCGGCCATGCTTCGTGTTCCGATCGTTTCAGCGCGACCCCTGTATTCCAGAATATCCACAACATCCGCTTGCGCAGATATGTGAAATTCCCCCGATCGGGGAAAAGCAGGATCTGTGCCAGATGGTTAAGGAAGTCCGCTGTAGCGGGCGTTACAGTTTGTCCTGCACCCACTCACGCGTGAGAAAGCCGTCAATCACGTCGCAAACGAGGCCGATTTCGGTCAGCGTATTTATGAAGCGATTGGGGTCGACGAGGGGCTTGAAAATGGAGCCCGCCTCGAACTGGTCTTTCGCCTCAAGGGCGAGTGTCATGTGCCCGTCCTCGAAGATGCCGCGCAGCTTGCCACCCTTGAAGTGACGCTCCAGGGCGAGCAGGCGCTCCATCCGGTCTGGCGTGAGCAGGGTACGGGCCTCGACCTGGTCTGTGGAGTGGACGGTGAAGGCGTCTTCAAGTTCTTTCGAGACGAGGTCGACGCGCTGCAGGTCTCCGGCGCCCTTGCCGCGCTTCCACCATTTGTCTCGCGCGATGATGGTGCGGCCCATGAAGCGGTCGGGATATTCGACGTTGAAGAGAAGGCCCTGGAATTTGGTGACGGTGCGCCGGTTCTTGCCGGAGCCCTGCTGCTCGGTGAGCTTGCACTCGACCATTGTGAAGTCTGCGGCGGCACGCTGTCCGGTGATCAGGTCCTCGAATTTGCGACTGTCATAGGAGGGCATCAGGCCGGCATCCTTCAGCCGGTCAAAGGCCGGCGTGGGCGGGACGCTGGTGGCGGTGAGATTGCCGGAATTGGCCTTGATCCAGGTCCCGAGGCTGCGCAGGTCGGAGACCGACTTCATGTCATGGTGCAGCGTGTCATAGGTGAAGCCGAACGGCTCACAGGCGGCGCTGACGACGAGCTGCTTGGTCTGCGATTTCATGGAGAAGACCGGCACCCAGACCGCCGAGGACAGCAGGAAGGTCACCAGGATGCCGGCGAAGAAGCCGAACGGGAACATGGCGGTAAAGCCGAACTGCCAGGTGAGCACCAGGAGGCCCGCGAGCACGATGGCTGCCACGATCATGGTGCGACGGGTGGCCTTGTTGATGACGGCCTTGCGGTCGACTTCCATCCGCTCCAGCTCTGGCGAAAGCTTGTCGGCCCAGATCGCGACGGCGCTTTCAAATTCCGGCCGTCTGCTCCGGATCTCGTCGAAGTAGACGCTCATCACCGCCTGCATGCTCATTGGACTGTCCCCCTAGACGTCTTCTATTCGGACCAGAGGTCCCTGTCTGGCGAGGCAATATGGGAAAGTCTGGTTAGCAAGCCGTGAAGCGTTGCCACCTCCTCCGCGCTGATGGAGGACAGCAGGTCATGTTCATAGGCGAGCGCCCGCGGCAGGATGGCGTTATAAATCTCCCGGCCCTTCTTCGTCAGGCGCAGGGCGGCCTTGCGCCGGTCCGACGTGTCGGAGGTGCGTGAGAGGAGGCCGCGATCGAGCAGGGTGGCGGTCGCGCGGCTGACAGCGGGCTTGTCCATCAGGGTCCGGTTGGCGACTTCGGTCGAAGTGAGGCCTTCGCTCTCACCGAGGACAGCCAGGATGCGCCACTGCCAGATCGAGATCTCGAATTCGCGCTCATACATGTCCGCAATCTTGCGGGAGACCGCATTCGACAGCACCGACAGCCTGTAAGGCAGGAAGCTGTCGAGCTTGAGGGTTGGGTCGGGTTTGCCGCTGGCGTCACTCATCCGTTATTTCGTCTCCAAACTTGATAATAGTTTCAAATGCAACTATTCTGATGACAACAATCTTAGGAGGTTAAGCACATGGCAGACCTGTTTGAAAATCCGGCTGGCCTCGACGGCTTTGAATTCATCGAATTTTCTGCGCCCGAAAAGGGCCATCTGGAGAAGGTCTTCGAGACCATCGGCTTCACGAAAGTGGCCCGTCACCGCTCAAAGGACGTTGAGCTCTGGCGTCAGGGCGGCATCAACCTCATCACCAATTACGAGAAGGGCTCACCGGCCTATTATTTCTCGCGCGAGCATGGCCCGTCGGCCTGCGGGATGGGCTTTCGTGTAAAGAATGCCAGACAGGCCTATGATCACCTCATCGCGCAGGGCGCAGAGCCATGCGATGTGCCGGTCGGCCCGATGGAGCTGAAGCTTCCTGCCATTCGCGGCATCGGCCATTCGCTGATCTATCTCATCGACCGCTATGATGATGAGGGCGATGGCCTCTCCATTTATGACATCGATTTTGAGTACCTGCCGGGCGTCGAAAAGCATCCCGAAGGGGCAGGCTTCAAGCTGATCGATCACTTGACCCACAACGTCTATAATGGCCGCATGAAGTACTGGGCGGATTTCTATGAGAAACTGTTCAATTTCAAGGAGATCCGGTATTTTGATATCAAGGGGGAATATACCGGCCTGACCTCCAAGGCGCTGACCGCGCCGGACGGAAAAATCCGCATTCCGCTGAACGAGGAAGGCGAGGGCGGCAAGGGCCAGATCGAGGAGTTCCTGCGCGAATACAATGGCGAAGGCATCCAGCATATCGCGCTGATCTGTGACGATCTCGTGGCCTGCTGGGACAGGCTGGAAAAGCTCGGCGTGCCGTTCATGACGCCGCCGCCGGACACCTATTACGAAATGCTGGATGAGCGCCTGCCAGGCCATGGCCGCGATGTCGCCGAGCTGAAGAAGCGCGGCATCCTGCTTGACGGCACGACCGAAGGCGGCGAGCCGCGCCTGCTGCTGCAGATCTTTGCGGAAACACAGATCGGGCCGGTCTTCTTTGAGTTCATCCAGCGCGTCGGAGACTATCGCCAGGGCTTCGGAGAGGGTAATTTCAAGGCTCTGTTTGAGTCGATGGAGCGCGACCAGATCAAGCGCGGGGCGCTGAAGGTCGATGAAAAGGAAAACGCTTGAAGATACCACCGCCATTGGTCTTTGCCGTGCCGGTCCTCATCGGATGGGCCGTTGACCGATTTGTGCCGGCGACCGGCTTTGCTTTTTCCGGACAGATCCTCCTGGCCACGATTGCCTTCCTGTGTGGATCGGTCCTGCTGATCCTCGCCCTGACCGGGTTTCGCGCCAAGAAGACGACGGTCAATCCGCTGGACCCGTCGAAGGCCAGCGCGCTGGTCAGTGGCGGCATCTACAGGATCAGTCGCAATCCGATGTATCTCGGCATGGCGCTTGTCGCTTTCGGCATCTGCATCGCAGCGGGCTGGAGTGCAGGACTAGTGCTCCTGCCAGTTGCGGTGTGGTATATAAACGAGATGCAGATCAAGCCAGAGGAAGCCGCGTTGCGCGCGCGCTTCGGAAGCGATTACGACGCCTATTGCAAGCGTGTGCGGCGCTGGATCTGAACGGGAGGAGTTGAAATGCGGGAACGTCGAAGAATGCAACGGGGTGTGAAGCCCAACCTTCTGGCGGCTTCGATCGCGTTCATCATCTGCGCAGGCCTGCTGGTGGCAGATGTCCGGTTTGGCTTCATGCCATTTGGCGATCCGTGGCGGGCCGCCCTGTTTGGCGCCCTTGCCGGACTTGCCGGCTGGTCGGTCGGATACAAGTTCTTTCCGAAGAAAACCGAGATATCGGAGGACACAGAATGAGCCAAGCAGCCCCCAATCTTCAGGGCGTTCATCACGTCGCCTATCGCTGCAAGGATGCGAAGGAGACAGTGGAGTTCTACAAGGATGTGCTGGGCATGGATTTCCAGCTCGCCATTGCAGAGGACCATGTGCCCTCCACGGGCGCGTATGACCCGTATATGCACGTCTTCCTCGATGCCGGGAATGGCAATGTGCTCGCCTTTTTCGAGCTGCCGAACCAGAAGGATATGGGCCGCGACGAGAACACGCCGCAATGGGTCCAGCATATCGCCTTCAAGGTCGCGACCATGGATGATCTGATGAACGCCAAGGCACGCGCAGAGAGCCGCGGGCTGGAGGTTGTCGGCCCGACGCATCACGGCATCTTCAAGTCGATCTATTTCTTTGACCCGAATGGACACCGGCTCGAGCTTGCTTGCAATATCGGCACGCCGGAGCAGATGAGCTCGCTGAAATCGGTGGCCGAAGACATGCTGGACGAGTGGTCGCGTACGAAGAAAGCGCCTCGACATGCTGCCTGGCTGCACGAGAAGATCGCGGAAGAGAGCTAGAGCGGGCGCTTCCGCCGCTGCCGCTGCCTTCCACGCTGAAACCAGTCCACTGGACTGATTGCCGGGCGCTTCGAAGCCCCACCCCGACCCTCCCCAGTGGGGAGGGAGCGATGGTTTCAGATGTTTGCGCTATTCGCCCGCCGTGGTTCGACTTCGCTCACCATGTCGGGCTGTTTCTGACGTCTCAAAGGCCGACATGGTGAGCGAAGT
>Ga0310345_10002625_pt1 | contig 17905 bp, 16 predicted proteins | sample HC15DNA20500_MG_FD_204667 | JGI IMG/M metagenome (GOLD analysis project Ga0310345, IMG submission 204667) | Marine microbial communities from station ALOHA, North Pacific Subtropical Gyre - HC15-DNA-20-500_MG | ecosystem: Environmental > Aquatic > Marine > Oceanic | place: Pacific Ocean: North... | reverse complement strand
CGGAGCCCTGGGTGAAGGAATGATACAAGCAGAAATTGGTGTGATTGGTGGCAGTGGACTTTATTCTATGTCCGAGTTGGAGGACAAGGAAGAAGTTCAGATCGAGACCCCCTTCGGGAGTCCCAGTGAGCTTTATGTGGTAGGGATTCTGGGCGGTAAAAGGGTTGCGTTTCTGGCTCGCCATGGCAAGAACCACCGGATTTTGCCCAGCGAACTCAACTTTCGAGCCAATATCTATGGTTTCAAAAAGCTTGGAGTGACTCGGATACTTTCCGCCAGTGCCGTCGGTTCGCTGAGATCCGAACACAAGCCCATGGATTTCGTACTCCCTGACCAGTTTGTGGACCGTACTCGTTTGCGTGTCTCGACCTTTTTCGGTGAGGGTGTCGTGGCTCACATCAGTTTTGCCGATCCGATTTGTTCCCAGCTTGCCGATCAGGTGGAAACGGCGGCCGGGAATATTGATTTGCCCATCAAGCGAGGAGGGACATACGTTTGTATGGAAGGACCGGCCTTCTCCACGCGCGGAGAGTCTCAACTCTATCGGAGTTGGGGAATGGACCTGATTGGTATGACCAACCTGCAGGAGGCCAGGTTAGCTCGAGAAGCTGAAATTTGTTATGTGACGATTGCCATGGTCACGGACTACGATTGCTGGCACCAGGAAGAGGCACCGGTTACGGTGGAGACTCTTATTGGATACCTGAATCAAAACAGTGAAAATGCCCAGCACCTGGTTCAGGAAATTGTTCAGATAGTGCCGGGAAAAGTGGACTGTGCCTGCCATCATGCCTTGAAAAACGCCATCCTTACACCAGTAGATTATATCCCGGAAAAAACCAAGGTAAAGCTTGAATTAATAATAGGTAAGTATGTTTAAGGAAATAAAATTATGACATCTATTTTATCCGTAGGTTCGGTCGCCTATGATTCGGTCAAGACCCCCTTTGGCGAAGTGGAAGAGGTTCTGGGCGGTTCGGCCACCTATTTCAGTGTATCGGCCAGCTTCTTCTCTCAGGTGGATCTTGTTGCCTGTGTTGGCAACGATTTTCGGAAGCAGGATGTTCAGCTTCTCGAGTCCAGAAATATTGATCTGGAAGGCCTCGAATACATGGAGGGACAAACCTTTCGATGGAAAGGAGAATATAGTAACGATCTGAACGAAGCTCAGACACTGGACACTCAACTGAATGTGTTCTCCGATTTTCGCCCGACGCTTCCCGTCCGGTATCAAGATTCCAGTTATGTGTTCCTGGGAAACATTGATCCCAGCCTCCAGCGCCAGGTGCTTTCTCAGGTTCAAACTCCTCAACTGGTGATCTGTGACACCATGAACTACTGGATCGAAGGTCATTTCGAGGCTCTTCTGGAGACCTTGAAGTCGGTCGATATTCTGCTGGTGAATGATGCCGAGGCTCGACAGCTGGCTCAGGAGCCCAATCTGGTTCGGGGAGCCCGAAAAATTTTCGCCTGGGGTCCCAGGATCGTGGTGATCAAACGGGGAGAGTACGGAGTTCTGATGTTCTATATGGACTCGGAAGGGACTCAGGCCGAGGACCAGCTTCCCAGTGGAGACAGCCTATCAGTATTCGGCGCCCCAGCCTATCCGCTGGAAGACGTCTCTGATCCCACCGGAGCGGGAGACAGCTTCGCAGGAGGCTTTGTGGGATATTTAGCGGGTGTGAACCGGTGTGATGTTCAATCCCTCCGGCAGGCCATCATTTTCGGTTCGGTCATGGCCAGTTTTTGTGTGGAGAAATTCTCGCTGGATCGACTCAAGGAACTCACTCTCACCGAAATCGAGCTGCGCTACAAAGAATTCAAGGCGATGACTCAATTCGAGGACATCCCTTAGCCCGCACCACAAAGACACAAAATTTTCACCACAGAGACACAGAGAAGAAAATTCACCACCAAGGAACAAAGACACAAAGAAGACTGCGCCAGGGCGGGACGCCCTGACTCAGTCTCTGTCACTCCTTCGGAGCGATGCCTGAAATGCGGCGTGTCCATTGTAGCGGCCATCCGGAGTGTGGGAGGCGCGCCTCAGTGCGCCGACTCCTGCCGACCGCACCACAGCAGCACCACCGCCCACTGCACCCCGACGTCTTTGTGTCAGTTGTCAGCTGTCAGTCGCTACAGCACCACAGCATCACAATCTGGGCTAGAATAGGAGCGTGACGATTTTATTGAGCCTTTTGTTATTCGGCCTATTACTGCAGACGGTCGAGCCTGTGGATCCGGTGGCATTGGAGTGGTTCCACAAGGGTGAGGAACTGATTGGTACTGACCAGGAGGATTCCAGACAGCAGGCTGAATTCTTCGAAAAGGCGGTGGAACTAGCGCCTGATCTTGCGGTTGCCCGTTTTAATCTGGCGCTCGTTTACATCAGGCAGGAACGCCCCCGGTTGGCCCTGGAGCAGCTCGATGAATTGATCGAGTTGGACCAAACCGATCCTCGTGGCTACCTGCTTCGCGCTCGACTGCGATTTGAAGCCAATCAGCTGGATCCGGCTGCCTCTGATCTGAATCGAGCCCTTGAACTGGATCCTGAAAATTACCAGGCCTGGCAGTTCAGGGGGCGGGTTCACTATCAAAGGCAACAGTATGCGGAGGCGGTAAAGGCCTTTGAAGCGGTTTTGGAGCGGAACCCCAGTCTGGTGGAAGCATTCTTTGATCTTGCCTTGTCACAGCAGGCATCGGGTCAGGCACAAGAAGCCATAAAGAGCTATCAGAAATTTCTGCTCGCCTTTCCAGACGATTTCCAAGCTCATTATCTTTTGGGTCTTGCCTACCGTGATGAGAGTCAAGGGGATCTGGCGTTGGAACAGTTGCAGATAGCGGAGCGTATCGACCCCAGTCACAAGGAGCTGTCTCAGGAACTGGGTAATCTGCTTCTGGACCGCGGAGATCTTGAGGAAGCCCAAATGAGACTGCTTCGTGCTGACCCGGAATCCGCCGCCAATCTAGGAAATTTGGGTATCATCGCCAAGAGACAGGGCAACCCTGGTCAGGCAGAAAGCTATCTTCAAAGGGGCCTTGAAAAAGAGCCCGAAAATACTGCTTTATTGATTCAACTGGGAGAGGTTCTTTCGGCCCAGAAAAAGGAGAGGGAAGCGGTTGAGGCCTACCAAAGAGCTCTTCGCTATAAACCTCGGGATTTCGGTGCGTTGTTAAATCTGGGAACGCTCCTGTTCAATCTGGACCAGGCTAAACAGGCGCGCAGGCTGCTGGAACAAGCGGTTGAGGTGAATCCTGACGATGGACTTGCCAACTATAATCTGGCGCTGGTGTTGGACGAAGCGAAAGACTTTGATCAAGCCCAGGTCCGGTACCTCAAGGCGCTTGATCATGGAGTTGACAGCGCCCATGCTCACTTCAGGCTGACCTTTTTATGGGCCCGTCAAGGAGCAAAAGACCAGGCTCTGGAGCATTTGCAGCAAGCATTCGAAAAGGAAGCGGAGACCTATGTAAGCCTGGCATGGGAGGAGCTTCGCCAGGTCAGTTCGGAATGGGACAGCATCCGCTATACGGATGAGTTCAGCCAGTTGCTTGAGCAATACTGGGATAGGATGGAATAGGTGTGCTTCGCACGCTGGCCGCTGGTCTTCGACCAGCGCGTTCCACGTTCCAGTTTGGCACGATCTTGCAGCCTGTTGTAGGGGCGCACGGCCGGGCGCCCACAGCAGGGTCGTTGTAGCGGCTGCTTGTCAGCCCGACTATCTCACACCCGGTCTACTGCATCGGCGCCATGATCCGTCCTGACTGTGTTGTATTCGTTCGGCCTCCTCAGCGTACCGTACAGTACGCTTCCGGGGGCCTCCTCTCGTGCGCCTTGTCAGGCCGGCCCTTTTTTCGCTTCGCTCAAATGAAGGCGGCTTCGTTCCTCAGATGAAGGCGCCGCCGCTTCGTGACGACCTGGTGTGAGAAAGTCAGGCATGAGCGGCTTCCGGAATCGGCGCACTGAGGCGCCTCCCACACTCCCGGACAACCAAGAAGCATTCAGGATGGAAAGTTTCTTTTTTCGGATTTAGGGCTTCGAATTTCGGATTGTTTATCAGCCGGCAAGGATCAAAACGTCCTGTCTTCTTTTCACTCGTACAGTAGGTATTTTTTCCGTTTTTCCTTGAATTTATCGAGTTCCCCTTGCCAACGATTCACGATTTCCTCCACCGGCCGGCCTTCAGTAAGGGCTTGGCGAATCCAGCTATTTCCCGCCAGACGGTCGAAGAAAGTGTCGTTGAACTCCAGCTGCTCAGGATGAAGCCTGCGGACTTCTCTCAACAACCGCAGAGCAATGTTCAGCGGTTGAAATGTGTTGCGATCGAGGATGTGAATTTGAACCCCCTGGCAGGGCTGACCCTGATATTTGGAAAAGGTTGGGGCGAAGGTCTGAGGACGAAAGCGGACCCCGGAAAGCTGAAGACGGTTCAATCGTCTGGCCAGTTCCCGGCCATTGAGCCATGGGGCACCCACCAACTCGAAAGGAAGGGTCGTTCCTCGACCCTCCGAAAGGTTGGTGCCCTCGATCAGGCCGAAGCCCGGGTAAACGGTAGCGGTGGTGAGGGTGGGCATATTGGGAGAGGGAAGGATCCATTCTAGGGAGGTCTGATCGTACCAGTGGCGGCGGTTCCAATCGTCAAGCGGAACCACCTTGAGATTGGTTTCCAATCTTTTTTCTTGATTGAGCATCCGAGCCAGTTCGCCGGTTGTCATCCCATAACGAATGGGGAGTCCGGGAAGTCCCACAAAGGACTCATGTCCGGTTAGCAAGACGGGTCCTTCGACCCGTGCTCCGTCAATCGGAACCGGTCGATCCAGAATAATAAAGGGAATGCCTTTCTTGGCCGCCGCCTGCATGCTCAGGTACATCGTCGAGATGTAGGTGTAAAAGCGCACTCCCACGTCCTGGATGTCATAAATCAGGGCCTCCACATTCCCCAGCATCTCGGCGGTCGGAGCGCGAGTATCCCCGTACAAACTGTAGACGGTCCCGTAGTCGGAGATGCGATCTCCCGCCTGCGCCTGGCCGAAGACTCCATGTTCGGGGCCGAATAAAGCCACCACTTCGACTTCAGGATGTTGAGCCAGGACTTCCCAGGTGGAGACCAATTGAGAATTAACCCCTGTGGGATTGGTGATCAACCCCACGCGTTTCCCCTGAATCCAGTCCAGATAGGGATTTTCGAGAATACGGTCGGCTCCGGATCGGACCTGGGCTTGGGTCAGTGTAAAGGGGAAAATGAAGAAAGCGGCCAGAAGAGTCAGTGAGACTGTGACCTTATTGGAGGACATCTCAAGACTCGCTTAGCCCATACAGGTGCGTGAATTTGTGTTCGAGATAGTCCAGGAAATACTGGGAACTCAGGGGTTCATCGGTGATGTCCTCGATGAGCCTTTCTGCCGTGACTGTTTTGGCGCGCTGATGGATTTCCCGGCCCAACCATTCACGCAAGGGAATCAGCTTTCCGCTGCGGATGTTTTCCTCTAGTTCCGGCATGGCTAGGTTGGCCTGATGGAAGATTTGCGCAGCGTAAAGATTTCCCAGTAGGTAAGTGGGGAAGTAGCCCATCGATCCATGAGACCAGTGAATGTCCTGGAGAACTCCTTCCGAAGCGTTGGAGGGAATGACGCCCAGGTATTCCTCCATTTTGGCATTCCAGGCCTCCTCCAGGTCGGGGACTTCCAAATCCCCCTCAATCATAAGTTTTTCCAATTCATAACGCAGGATGACATGAAGGCCGTAGGATACCTCGTCGGCCTCAACTCGGATCAGAGAAGGCTCGACTCGATTGATACCCTGTACCAGAGTGTCGATTGAGATGTGATCCAGCTGACCCGGGAAGACCTCCTTGAGGTGTGTGAACCAGTGCTCCCAAAAGGCGCAGCTCCGACCCACCTGATTTTCCCAAAGGCGAGATTGGGATTCATGGATCCCAAGGGAAATGGAATCACAGGCAGCGGACCCATAGTGCTCAGAACCCAATCCTTGCTCGTACAGAGCATGACCCCCCTCGTGAATGACGCCAAACAGCGAGGAAGAGAAGTCATCTTCTGCGTAGCGGGTCGTGATCCGAACATCCAGCGGGGAGAGTCCGGTGCAGAAAGGATGCGGTGAACGATCCAGTCGACCGGCTTCCCACTGGAATCCCATGGCGGAGAGTACTTGCCGCCCGAAGTCCTGTTGTCCGGCGGCAGGGAAATGACCCTGGAGCAGATCCCGATCGGGCTGCCTGTCGGAGGTTTGAATCTGGTTGAGTAAATCGGTCAACCGAGGTCTCAGGATGGCAAACAGCGCATCCAGTTTCTGAACCGTCATGTCCGGCTCGTAGTGATCCAGAAGGGCATCGTACAGAGAATCTGATTTCCGCAGGCAACGGGCCTCTTCGCGCTTGAGTCGCAGAATTTTCTCAAGCCAGGGTGAAAACTGAGGCCAGTCCGAGTTGCCGCGGGCCTGAACCCAGACTTCATAGGCCAGGGAAGTGGTTTCGGCCAACTCTCGGACCAGACGTTCGGGAAGTCGCATGGCCTTTTCCCGTTCCCGGCCGATTTCTTGAACTGCAGCCGTTGCCCATAAATCCAGTCCTGCGTCCTGGAGAGCATCGACGATTTCTCCCAGCGAGGGGTCGGTGAGTTTCTGGTGGTGGAAGGCAGAAAGAGCGGACATCTGCCTGGCTCGAAAGGCACCCCCCTGGGGCGGCATCATTGTTTCCTGGTCCCAGGAGAGGGTCTGAAGAACACTCCTGAGCAGCATGAGTTCCTCGCTTTGCTGCTCGAATCGGGTGAGGTAAGCGGCTTGAGGGTCGATCGTCATAAGCTTTTTTCCGGTCGGAGCACGATGATAGTATGCCACTGAAATACATTTAGTGCCTCGGAACGACTCTCTACGACGAACTTTGACCGAAAAAATTGGGCCGGTTGCTCCCGGCTGGAGGGGATGAATGCTTTTGAGAGGACTGATCTTGCTGGTGGTGATCGGCGGAATTCAGGCACAACCCCTTTCCCTGGCAAGTCCTGAAGAGGTCGGGATGTCGAGTGCTCGGTTGGCTCGGTTGGATGCCGTGATTCAACGGGCCATCCAGGAGAAGGACACTCCTGGCGCGGTGGTTCTGGTAGCGCGCCAGGGAAAAGTTGTCTACCGGAAGGCCTTTGGTTCCAGGAGCTTGGTTCCTCGCACGGAGCCTGTCTTGATTGACACCATCTTCGATGTGGCATCCATGACCAAGATTTTGGCCACGGCTCCCGCTGTCATGCTCCTGGTGGAGGAGGGGAAACTATCGCTGACTGATCCGGTGTCGGTGTATTTACCCGAGTTCGAACAGAATGGAAAAGGGGCGGTCACGATTCTTCAACTGTTGACCCACCACTCGGGTCTGCGCCCCGACCTGGATCTGGACCAACGCTGGGAAGGGCATGAAGTTGGCATAAAAAGAGCACTGAAAGAGGAACTGGTGGCACCTCCGGGGGAAGCTTTCATTTACAGCGACATCAATTATATCGTTCTGGCAGAGGTGGTTCGCCAGGTGAGTGGCCAGCCTTTGCACGATTTCACCGCTGAACGCATTTTCGGACCGTTAGGGATGGGGCATACCTATTTTCTTCCCCCTGTGGAGGTCCGAAACCGCATTGCTCCGACCGAATACAGGAACGGAGAAATGCTTCAAGGGGCGGTCCACGATCCCACCACCTTCCGGATGGGAGGCTATGCGGGTCATGCGGGACTGTTTTCAACCGTCGAAGATACGGCGATCTACGCCCAGATGATCCTCAATCTGGGGGAGTTCGAAGGAGTTCGAATCCTGTCTCGTCTTGCCGTCCTCAAGATGACGACTTCCCAGTCGCCGGAGGGAGCGGATCATTGGCGCGGTATCGGCTTTGATATCCGTTCACCCTACAGCGGACCGCGTGGGGATCTCTTTCCGGTAGGGTCGTTTGGTCACACCGGTTTCACGGGTACTTCGTTGTGGATTGACCCTTACAGTCAGGCCTTTGTCATCCTGTTCACGAATCGGGTTCATCCCAAGGGTGGGGGAGGTGTCACTTCGTTACGAAAAAAGATCGCTTCGGTGGTGGCCGCCTCCATTGTGGACGATTCCATGGAGCGCCAGCAGTAAGAACATCGTGATTGATGTCCCAGCGCTGTCCAGTTTGTAAAGCTCGTTTATGGACCGATCCTTTGCTGACATCCGGTCGGCTTAGTTGTCCAAGATGCGGAGCTGAATTCCGGCCGACCGTTCCCTGGGCATACTTTCGGATTCTTCTCCTGGTGGTGGTCACACTGGCTGTCCTTGTCATTTCCTCCTTCTCTCAGCCCAGTATCTGGATTCTGATCTTTCTCATCGGCGCGGCAATCTTTTTCTGGTTCTTGCCACGATTTATTGATCTGCAGCATATCTCTGATTTGCGTGTTCCCGAAGGCCCCATGGATGTGGAACAACTCGAACTCAAACTGGAGGACAGGCAATGGGAGGAAAAATATGAAAAATTCCAGGAAGGACACCGATTTCGACAGTTGATCTATCTGCTGGTGGCCATTATCTTGTTTTTCCTGTTTCTGATTGGTATCGGAAGGATTGGTGATTGATTCCCCTGTCGGGTAGAATCTAACGGGCTACCCAAAACTTGGAGGTATCTTCTGATGATGGTTCAACTGAAAAAAGCAGTTCTCGTCGCCTTTTTGCTTGGAATAGGCCCTGCCGAGACAGTGGCCCAGAATATCGAGGTGCAGATCAACGAATGGGAAGTGCCCTGGGGAAAGACCCGTCCACGCGATCCCTATCTGAGGGTCCAGGATCAGGTCTGGTTTGTGGGCCAGGCAGGACATTACCTGGGGCTGTTTGACAGCAAGACCCGGCGGTTCAAGCGCTATGATCTGGATCCCGGAACCGGACCTCATAACGTGATTGTTGGAGAAGATGGGTCCATCTGGTATGCAGGCAACCGCGCCTCCCATATCGGACGACTGGATGCCAGATCCGGTGAGATCACCAAGTTCATGATGCCCGACCCGGAGGCCGGAGATCCACACACCTTGACCTTCAACCACAACGGAGACATCTGGTTCACCGTTCAGCGTGGCAATTTCGTGGGAAAATTCGACGTCGACACAGGCGACATTCAATTGATCCGGGTGCCCACGCCTGGAGCCAGGCCGTATGGGATTGTCGTGGATTCGAAGAACCGGCCCTGGATCTGCCTTTTTGGAACCAACAAGATTGCCACGGTTGATCCGGACACCATGGAATTGACCGAGTACCCTCTGCCTGATGAAGAGGCCCGGCCTCGACGGATGGCCCTGACCTCGGATGACAGGATCTGGTACGTCGATTATGCCCGAGGGTATCTGGGTCGTCTGGATCCGGCCACGGGACAGATCAAGGAGTGGGAGAATCCCGCCAAGAGTCAATCGAGGCCCTATGCTATGACCGTCGATGACAAGGATCGCCTCTGGTTCGTGGAAACCCTTCCTCAACCCAACCGCTTTGTCGGGTTTGATCCGAAAACCGAGGAGTTCTTCAGCATTACCGAGATCGGAAGCGGGGGGGGGACGGTACGCAACATGGTTTTTCACCAACCCTCTCGGGAAATCTGGTTCGGGACCGACGTGAATACCGTAGGTCGTGTGAGGGTCCCTTAAGGCCGCTCTATGAGCGGCCTTAAGGGAGTGTGGGAGGCGGCCTCAGTGCGCCGATTCTTGCCGGTGGTGTGCCCACCGCACTACCGCACCACGTCAGCCTTGCCTCGGCGATTGCAATAGGGACAGCGAAACTCCACCACTTCGTCACTGAACTCCGAAATGGTGATATAGCAGTCATCAATGGGGCATCGAATCGTCTCGTTACACTGGTAACGTTCAACGAAATAGTTGAGATGGATGGGTTTCCAGGGTTGTTTCTGGCCGGCTTGGTCCCACTCAAAGGAGTTTTGACAGTCGGGACAGCTCACCTGCATCTGGAAAGTGCCGCCGGGAGAATGCTGGGTGTTAATTCGAAGCGTTTCTCCACAGTGCGGACAGCGTGGGGTCTCTTCGGCCCCGGAGGGACCGAAGTAGTCCCGAACGATTTCTATTTTCTCTTGCCGGGTGTAGTCGCCCAGTTGAACCAGAGATTCCTTCATAAGCGACCCAGGTGTTCGATGATGCGAACCGGAACCGGGATAAACGTCAAAATGAAAATGACCAGACCGACTAGCGCTATGATTTTTCGGCCCATACCCAGCGGAGGAAATTCAGTGCGAGGCCTGGGATGACGAAAACCCATGAACAGAAGGATAAAGGCAAACAGTAAATATCCCATCATGGGCCACGAGTAGAGACTGATTCCGATCAGAGCCCCGAACACGGTGTAGGAAATGACCCGATGGCTCCGCGTACCGAAAAGCGCATAGACCATGTGTCCGCCGTCGAGCTGGCCGATGGGGAGGAGATTGATGCTGGTGGCCAGCATACCGAACCATGCCGCCCATCCAATGGGATGGAGGCGGATCGTGGCGTCCGGATGACCCGGAAAGAAAAGTGGCGTCGCCAGGCGAAACACAAGGGGTTCACCAAAATCCATGCTCTGCCGAACGGGTTCAGTGAAAACCAGCTCGGTTGATTGTTGCAGACCGATGATCAAGGCAGGAATGATGAAGATGAATCCTGCTAAAGGTCCGGCAATTCCTACATCGAAGAGTTGACGACGATCTGCAAAAGCAGACTTGATTTTGATGATGGCACCGAAGGTCCCGAAGGGGTTAAACGGTGGCGGTCCCGGAATTACATAGGGCAGGGTCGCTCTGATTCCATAGTAGCGACAGGCAAGATAATGGCCCATCTCGTGGGCCAGCAGAATTGCCAGTATGGTGAAGGCGAAGGGAAGACCATTCAAAAGATCCAGGGGGTTGGTCAGGACTCCGACGATTCGTTCTGCAATCTCGTTTGTGCTCCTGCTGACAAATCTGACATGCCACACGAAGCCGGCTGTCATGCTGGTGGCGAAGGTACACAGAAGTAAAATTGCCGGGAGAACAATCTTGGTTTTTTCCGGGGGAGGGGAGGGTTGGACAGTGGGGTAAGGGAGCTCTGAGGGTTTCTCAGATGGAAGTGGATGATCCCAACTCAAATCGGCTACTGACTGAGTCTGATTTCCTTGCCCGGTTTGAAACGAACGGTTTTCCCGGGAGGGATGGGGACCTCGGCGCCTGTCCTTGGATTTCTACCAATTCCACTCTTGCGGGGCTTGACCACAAAAACACCAAAACCCCGAAGTTCTATCCGCTCGCCTTTCTTCATGGCTTGCTTGAGTGCGGTGAAAACAGAGTCGACGGCTACCTCGGCTTTGACCTTGGTGATGCCCATGGTCTTGGCGACACGACTCACGATATCTTGTTTAATCACCGCCTAGTATTTTCTCCATAACTTGTTTATTTGAATTTACTTGGCTTCGTTAGGTCTGTCAACTATTTTGGACATTATAATTAGACTCGGATAAACTTTTGCCTTTCATTGGCGACCAGGAGAAACACAGCATGGGTGTGAAGCCGGATCACTGGATCACTCGTATGGCCAGGGAGCAACAGATGATTGATCCCTTCCAGGAAAACCTGGTCCGGAAGGGGGAAATCTCTTATGGGATTTCCTCCTACGGATACGACTTCAGAGTGGATCGAAAATATAAAGTCTACCGCCAGGGATCTTCCCAGGTCCTGGATCCAAAGGATGTTCGCCCTGAGTGTTTTGAGGATTTCGAGGGTGACTATTGTGTGATTCCCGGCGGATCGTTCGTGCTTGCTCAGTCAGTTGAATACTTTAGAATTCCCAGAGATGTTTTGACCCTCTGCAGCGGGAAGTCCAGTTATGCCAGGTGTGGCATTCTGGTGAATGTAACCCCGTTTGAACCGGAGTGGGAAGGACATGCCACCGTCTCGGTTTCAAATACGGGACCCTCTCCGGTCAAGGTGTATTCCAATGAGGGGATCGCTCAGCTCATTTTTCTTGAGGCAAGTGAGGTATGCAGCATCTCCTATGGGGATCGAAAGGGAAAGTACCAGGCACAAAAGGGTATCGTGTTGTCGAAGATAGATGAGTAGGGGCACATGGCGTGCGCCCTTTAAGTCGGTGGGCAGGAGCCAAGACGTGGAACGTGGAACGCGGTCAGCTGACTAGCTGACCGCTCTTTTTCCCATGAATGATCACTATGATTTTCTAGCAACCGAGGAAAAGTGGCAGCAGCGTTGGGCCCAGACAGAAGAGTTTGTGGCACAGGAGGACTCTTCCGCCGATAAATATTATGTGCTGGAGATGCTGCCTTATCCTTCCGGAGCGTTGCATATCGGGCATGTCCGAAATTATTCCCTGGGAGATTCGATTGCCCGATTCAGGCGTATGCAGGGGTTGAACGTCTTGCACCCCATTGGATGGGATGCCTTCGGACTACCGGCTGAAAACGCCGCCATCCAGCGCGGGATCCCTCCAGGAAAATGGACGCTGGAAAACATCGCGACCATGAAAAAACAGTGCCAGAGAATGGGCTGGGCCTACGACTGGACCCGTGAGATCGCAACCTGCTCGCCGGAATACTATCGATGGAATCAGTGGCTTTTTGTACGAATGTTCGAGAAAGGTCTGGTTTACCAGCGCGAAGGTGCCGTGAACTGGTGTGATCAGTGTAAGACGGTGCTGGCCAACGAACAGGTGATTGACGGCTGCTGCTGGCGTGATGGCAGTGAGGTATTGGAAAAGGAGCTCGAGCAGTGGTACTTCCGCATTACGGAGTATGCCGATCAGCTGTTGGAAGACCTGGATCAGCTGGAAGGTTGGCCGGACAAGGTTCAGCGCATGCAGCAGAACTGGATCGGCAAGTCGGTGGGATGTGCCGTGAGTTTCCCACTGGAGGATAGTGATGTCACGATAGATATCTTTACCACCCGCCTGGACACCATTTACGGGGCGACCTTCCTGGTATTGGCTCCCGAACATCCGCTGGTGAAGAGTTGGTTGGATGATTCAGATGAGGGCCGGCAGATGTCCCGGTTCGTCGAGGAGATGCGGCGTCAGGGAAAGGAAATACGCACTGCCGAAGACACGGAAAAAAAAGGGGTGTTCACGGGGCGCTATGCCACCAATCCCTTCAACGGCAGGGCCACCCCCATCTGGATAGCCAACTTCGTCCTGATGGGCTACGGGACAGGAGCTATCATGGCCGTTCCCGCCCATGACCAGCGCGATTTCGAGTTTGCCAGAAAGTACGAACTTCCCATTCAGGTCGTGATTCAACCGGATGAGGGTTCGCTGCCGGCGGAACTGGAGCAGGCCGTTTCCGAGTATGGAGTCCTGGCCAACAGTGAAGCCTTTTCCGGACTTTCTTCCCGGGAGGCTCAGGAGAGAATGGTGGAATTCGCGCAGTCCAAGGGTTTTGGCGAGAAGAGCATCACCTATCGAATACGGGATTGGAGTGTCAGTCGCCAGCGCTATTGGGGGACGCCGATTCCCATGATTCATTGCCCGAAATGTGGAGTGGTCCCTGTTCCCGAGAAGGATCTCCCGGTCGTCCTGCCGAAGGTCGAGAGCACCCGGTTGGGGCAGTCCCCTCTGGCCAACCTCCCCGAGTTCGTGAATGTTTCCTGCCCCGAGTGTCAGGGAGAAGCTCGCCGTGAGACGGATACCATGGATACCTTTGTCGATAGTTCCTGGTACTTCTATCGCTATACAAGTGCTCACTACGATTCGGCGCCGATCCGGGACGAGTCGGTACGGTACTGGTTTCCGGTGGATATATACATCGGAGGGGTGGAACACGCCATTTTACATCTCATCTACATGCGATTTTTCACCAAGGTGATGCGGGATCTCGGGCTGATTTCGTTCGATGAGCCGGTGAGCCGCCTGTTTACCCAGGGAATGGTTCTCAAGGATGGGTCGGCCATGAGCAAGTCTCGTGGGAATGTGGTCTCCCCCGACGAGGTAATCCAGGATTTTGGGGCCGATGCGCTTCGGTTATTTGTTTTGTTTGCCGCTCCCCCGGATCGTGACCTGGATTGGAGCGAGCGTGGACTGGAAGGCTGCTTTCGGTTTTTGAATCGACTCTGGAGAATGCTCCGGCAGTTTCAAGATGGAAACGAAACTTCTGCTGCCGGGAGCCGTGAACTGAGCAAGCAAGGGAGAGCTCTGCGCCGGAAATCCCACCAGACCATCCGCAAAGTGACGCAGGATCTGGAGCGAATGCATCAGAACACGGCTATTGCAGCGATCATGGAATTATTGAATTCCGTGTATGAGTACACCGGTCAAGAGGAACCGGACGAAATGGGTCTGCTCAGGGAGGTGCTGGAAACGATAGCGCTGCTTTTGTCTCCCTTCGCGCCCCATTTCTGCGAAGAAATGTGGGAGACCCTGGGTCACTCGGATTCCATTACGGTCAGTCCCTGGCCCACCTATAACCCGGAATGGGCCCGCGAAGAGGGCATTTCCATTGTGGTCCAGGTCAATGGCAAGGTCCGATCCAGGTTTTCCGCTTCGCCGGGAATTCCCGAGGACGAGATGAAGGCGCTTGCCCTGGAGGACGAAAAAGCAAGGGTTTATCTTGAAGGGAAGGCCATTCGAAAGATAATTGTTGTGCCCGACAAGCTGGTGAATATCGTGGTCGGGAAAACTGACAACTGACCACGGATCCCAGCTGACCGGCTAACCCCAGGTAGGCGGAAGAAATGAAGTTTAACGGTCCGAACCAACGAAACAACGAACCAACGAAACAACGATTGGCCGTAAGCCTGGAAGCAAGGTCTGTGTTGCGTCGATCGACCTGGATGATAGTGGGTTTGATGTTGCTGTCCGTCCAGTCGGCCTGCGGCTATCGGGTAGCCTCCAGTAACCGGCTTCCCTCGGGAACTGTCATTGCCGTCCTCCCCTTTGAAAACGAGACCACGACATTCAGAGTCGAACAGATGCTGACCCAGTCGGTGATCCGGGCCCTGGTCCAGAAGTCAGGCTACCGGGTAACGAGGAATTCCGCCCAGGCCGATCGTATCCTCGAGGGAGTGATCTCGCGGGTCACCGCCAATCCGGTCATCTTTGGGGAGGAAACCTTTGGGTCAACCTTTCTGGTGACGCTGAATGCACGTGTCGAACTGCGGGAGCAGCAAACCGGTAAGATCCTGTTCAAGAACGACAATTACATCTTTCGGGAGCAGTACATTATTAATGTCGATGTGAAGAATTTCTTTTCCGAGCTCAATCCCGCCTTGGGACGTATTGCTGATGATTTTGCTGCCAGTGTGGTCACCACGGTTCTGGAAGGTTTTTAGTCATTAACTTCTCTGAGTTTCAAAAGGCGACCCAGTCCCCTGAGCCGATCTACCTGCTGGTCGGGGCCCAGGATTATTTGAAGAAGCGAGTCTTGGAGTACTGTCAGGAGCAGGTTGCGGAAGGGACGGAAACCTTCAACTGGAGGGTCTATGACCTCAACCAGGATTCCATCTCAGACCTGTTGAACACGGCCCGGACGCTGCCGTGGATGGCATCCCGTCGGTGGATTTATGTGAAAGGCGCCGATTTAGCTGCTGAGAAGTTGAATCAGTACCTCAAGGACCCGTCTCCCCGAACGACTGTGATCCTGGAGGCCAAGCGGCGGTCTCGCATGTGGTCTAAACTTCCCACGATTGAACTGCCTCGGGGAGCGAATCCAGTGCGCTGGATCAAGAGCAAGGTCAAGTGTGAAGACTACAAGATTGAAACCGCCGCCGCCCAGGCTCTGGTGGAGCTGATCGGGGAAGATTATCAACAGCTGAATGGGGAACTGGAGAAGCTGTTCCTACTGGAAGCTGAGGGCCGTAAGATTTCCCGTGAATCCGTGCTGCAGAGCACCCGTCAAACCCGGAACTACGATGTGTTTGAACTGATTAGCGCAATCGCCGGCGGCGACGCTCCGCTGGCACTGATGGTTCTGGGCCGGTTGTTTGAATCGGGAATGGCGCCCACTCAGATTGTCTCCATGTTGTACTGGAATTTCCGCAGAGTTCTGGCGGCTCGAGAAATGCTGGATCAGGGTCAAATGTTCAGCTCTATTTTGTCCGAGTTGAAGATCTGGAGTTATAAGGGCCGGGAACAAGAAATTCGGGCTTGTCCCCATGAGGTCCTGGTTGAAATACTGATTCGTTTGCGGGAGACCGACCGGTTGTGTAAAACCACCAGTACCGATCCCAAGATTCATTTGGAGAGAGTGATCGTTGACACCTGCCGGAGCGAGTTCTTATAATAGGCATTCCTGAAAGCGGTAAGGAGATTCTGGTTATGCCAAACATTGAGTCAGCGAAAAAGCGAATGCGTCAGAATGAGATAAGGCGGGACCGGAACCGCCAGCGGCGCAGTCAAATGAGAACAGAGGTTAAGAAATTTCGGCAGCTGCTTAGCGAGCAAAAGATGGATGAAGCGCGAGAGCTGTTAAAGGACGTTTACGCTGTGATTGATCGGTCCGCTCAAAAGGGCGTGATCCATTCCAACACCGCTGCACGGTATAAGTCCCGGCTGACAAAGCGTTTAAATCAACCTGGATCCTAAGCCGAAATTTCGCGTAGACCTGACTCACCCTGAAGTCCGATTGCCCTCCCATGCCTGATCGCGGTACTGCGAAAATCGTCCGGATCACCGGTGTTCCAATAGGCCTGGGGATAGGCCGTAGAGGTGTTGATAGGGGCCCCTCCGCCATCCGCATCGGCGGCATTACTTACCGGGAGAGCCATCTTGCCATGGAAATTGTGGCCGATAGCGGTAAGCTCTTGGCCCGGGACTGCGTGGAAGTCAATCCCGTTTTGGATACCGGGAATGCGGTGGGTTCGCTGGCCGTGGAACTCATCTCGTCCGGCCTTGGAAAGGGAATTCTGTGAGTGACAGCGATGCTCGCAAGCATCTGGTGATCCTTTGCGGGGGAAAATCAGCCGAACATGAGGTTTCTTTTCAATCCTCCTCCGCCATCTTGCGCCATCTGGATCCAAAAAAATATCAAATCTCTGCTCTCGGGATTCAAAAAGACGGATTCTTATATCCACCGGAGACCACCCAACGGGAACTCAATCTTGACGGCTCCCAGGAGGTGGACTTTCCAGAAGGCCGGCACTGGGTGCCGGCCTTGATGGAAATGAGGCCGGCTGCCGAGGTGGTATTTCCTGTGTTGCACGGCCCTTTTGGTGAGGACGGGACGGTTCAGGGAACTCTGGAGGTTCTGAATCTTCCCTATGTCGGCTCAGGAGTCTGGGGATCAGCGGTGGGCATGAACAAGGTTCATTGCAAGAAGATCTTGCTGCAGGAGGGATTGCCGGTTGTGTCCTTTCTCTCACTTGTTCGAAGCGATTGGGAGGACCGCAGGGAGGCCTTCCTGCGGCGCCTGGCCACAGAGCTGTCTTATCCTGTCTTTGTCAAGCCGGCCAGTCTGGGCTCATCGATTGGTATCAACAAGAGCACCAATGGGGCGGAACTGGTCGAGCATGTCGAAATCGCGTTCCGTTACGATGATCAAGTGCTCATCGAGCAGGGCATTGATGCACGCGAGATCGAAGTCTCAGTCCTCGGAAACGATGATCCCAGGGTTTCGGTAGCGGGCGAAATTATCCCTTCAAGGGAATTCTATTCCTATGAGGCCAAATACCTCGACCAGGAGAGCCAGCTCCTTATTCCGGCTACTCTCTCCCAGGAGGAGATGGGGCAGGTACAGAACCTGGCCCTAGGAACGTTCAGAGCGCTGAAATTGGAGGGGATGGCCCGCATTGACCTTCTGATGGACCGTGGCACAGGCCAGTTCTGGGTCAGTGAGCCCAACACCATACCCGGATTTACCGAGTTCAGCATGTATCCCAGGCTGTGGGAGGCTTCCGGGCTCGGTTATTCCGAGCTGCTGGATACCTTGATCGAGCTGGGACTGGAAAGGCAGAGGCA
>Ga0310345_10002624_pt1 | contig 17908 bp, 16 predicted proteins | sample HC15DNA20500_MG_FD_204667 | JGI IMG/M metagenome (GOLD analysis project Ga0310345, IMG submission 204667) | Marine microbial communities from station ALOHA, North Pacific Subtropical Gyre - HC15-DNA-20-500_MG | ecosystem: Environmental > Aquatic > Marine > Oceanic | place: Pacific Ocean: North... | reverse complement strand
CGCAATTTGAGCGTCGCGAGACCCGCCATGGCGAGCACGACGGCGATAATCCAGAAGCGGACGACGATGGTCGATTCCTTCCATCCCTTCTGTTCGAAGTGGTGATGGAGGGGCGCCATACGGAAGACCCGATGGCCGGTAAGCTTATAGGACGTGACCTGCACGATGACCGAGACGGCCTCCAGCACGAACAGGCCGCCCACCACGGCCAGCACGATCTCATGCTTGATGGCCACTGCGACCGTGCCGATGGCACCGCCGAGGGCCAATGAGCCCGTATCGCCCATGAAGATCTGGGCCGGCGGGGCGTTGAACCATAGGAAGCCGAGGCCGGCGCCCACAAGCGCGCCGCAGAAGACGGCGAGCTCGCCGCTCCCTTGCACGAAATGGATCTGCAGATAGTCGGCGAAGACGGCGTTACCGACTAGGTAGGCGATGAAGCCGAAGGTGGCGGAGGCGATCATCACCGGCACGATGGCGAGCCCGTCCAGCCCGTCGGTCAGGTTCACTGCGTTGCCGGCGCCGACGATGATGAAGGCGCCGAAGGGGATGTAGAACCAGCCGAGATCGATGGTGACGTCCTTGAGGAACGGAATCGCCACCTCGTTGGTGAGAGACGGCGCGGCCAGATAGGAGATGGCGCCGGCGGCGAGCAGCGCGGCGATGCCCTCGATGACCAGCTTCATGCGCCCGCGGAAGCCGGCGGTCGTCTGGCGGGTGACCTTGAGATAGTCATCGTAGAGGCCGACGCCGCCATAGACGAGGGTCAGAAGGAGCACCACCCAAACGTAAGGGTTGGCGAGGTCGCACCAGAGCAGGATGGAGGCGGTCGCGCCGAACAGGATCATCAGCCCGCCCATGGTCGGCGTGCCCTGCTTCTCCAGAAGATGGTTCGCGGGACCTTCGGTGCGGATCGGCTGACCCTTGCCCTGACGGATGCGGAGCGATCGGATGATGGCCGGACCGAACAGGAAGACGAGCAGCAGCGAGGTCAGCATCGCCGCCCCGGTGCGGAAGGTGATGTAACGGAAGACGTTGAAGATGCTCAGCTCGTCAGAGAGAGCGAAAAGCCACGTCAGCATTTAAATCGTCCCCCTGCCCGGCGCCGTCAGTTCAGGGCGCCGTCCTCCAAATGCCGCTTCAGCTCGCTCACCAGCGGCGCAAGCTTCGCTCCGAAGGAGCCTTTGACCATGACGATGTCGCCCGGGCGAATCGCGGCTAGCACCATCGGCGTGAGCTCATCCGATGCGCTGGCATAGCCGCCTTTCTTCCCCTCGGGCAAGGCGTCATAGAGCGCCGGCATCAGCTCTCCGCAGGCAAAGACACTATCGATGCCGGCCGCGTCTATAAACTGTGCCAATTCCTGGTGAAATGCCGTGGCGTTCTCACCCAGCTCGAGCATATCGCCCAGAACGGCGATGCGGCGGCCATAGGCCTCGCGAGGAACCAGCCCCAGGGTCTCCATGGCGGCGCGCATGGAGGCGGGATTGGCGTTATAGGCCTCATCCACCACGGCGACCTTGCCTTTCGGCCCCTCGAAGACCTGCCATTCGCCCCGGCCCGCCTGGGCGCGCCATTGCAGCAGCGCGGCCGCCGCCTCTTTCAGGTCTCCGCCCGCGGCATGGACCGCGGCGAGCACGGCGAGTGAGTTCTGCACCAGATGACGTCCGGGTGCGCCAAGGCGGTAGGAGATCACGGTGCCGCCCAGATCCGCCTTCACCGCGGAGCCTTCCGGGGTCAGCGAGGCCTCGAGGAGACGGAAATCGGCATCCTTGGCCTCGCCGAAGCTTACGATGCGCGCGCCCTTCGCCTTCGCCGCCTTGGCAAGACGGTCGAAGAAGGTATTGTCCTTATTGAGGATTGCCGTGCCACCGGGCTTCAGCCCTTGGAAGATCTCCGCCTTCGCGTCAGCGATCTCCTCGACGGATGCGAAATGGCCGATATGAACCGGCGCGATGATGGTGATGATGGCGATCTGCGGCCGGATCATCTGGCTCAAGGGCGTCAGCTCGCCGGCGTGGTTCATGCCCGCCTCGAAGACACCGAAGGCGGTGTCCTTGGCCATATTGGCAAGGGTCAGGGGGACGCCCCAATGGTTGTTGTAGGACTTGGCGGAGGCATGGACGGAGCCGCTGGGCGCAAGGGCCAGACGGAGCGCCTCCTTGGTGCCGGTCTTCCCGGCGCTTCCCGTGACGGCGATGACCTTGGTCTCGGTGGCCCGGTTGCGTGCCGCCCGGCCGAGATCCTGTAGCGCGCCGAAGGGATCCCCGACACGGATCAGCCTGGGATCGTCGCCCGTATACCCTGGCTCGACGATGGCGCAGGCGGCACCGGCGTCCAACGCCGCGGGGACGAATTCATGGCCGTCCATGGAGACGCCCTTGATGGCGACGAAACATTCCCCCGGCCGCAAGGAGCGCGTGTCGATGGAGACGCCGGTGACAGCGGTGGACGAGTCCTCCGCCGTCTCGCCCCCGATGGCTTCGGCGATCGCGCCGACGGTCCAGAGCGGCTCAGCCACGGCCCCGGTCTCCCGACGACTCCAGCGCCGCTGCGACGGCGTCGTGATCCGAATAGGGGATGATGCGGTTGCCGACGATCTGGCCCGTCTCATGGCCCTTGCCGGCGACCAGCAGCACATCGCCCGCCTCCAGATGGGAGATCGCCTCGCCGATTGCTTCGGTGCGGTCGGCGATCTCGATGGCGCCCGGCGCATGGGACAGGATCGCCCGGCGGATTTCGCCTGCATCCTCGCTGCGCGGATTGTCGTCGGTCACGTAGACCTGGTCGGCGAGTTTGGTGGCCACGGCGCCCATCTGGGGGCGCTTGCCCCGGTCGCGGTCGCCGCCGCAGCCGAAGACGACGAGCAGCCGGTGGCGCACGTAAGGGCGTAACGCCTCGATGGCCTTGGCCAGGGCATCGGGCGTATGGGCGTAGTCGATGAAGATCGGCGCGCCCTCCTCCGTGGTGCCGGCCAGGTCGAGGCGGCCCTTGGCGCCTTGCAGCTCGGACAGCATGGGGAGGACCTCGTCGGCGGTGGCGCCCGTCGCCATGACCAGCCCGGCCGCGACGAGGGCGTTCGAGGCCTGGAAGTCGCCCACCAGCGGCAGCCGCACTTCTTTCGTCTCGCCTTCGTAGAGGATCTTCAGCTTCTGGGAGAAGCCGTCCGGCACGGCCTCCAGCAGCCGCAAGGTCTTGCCGCGCTTGCCGGTGGAGATCAGGTTCAGGCCCCGCGCGATGCATTCCGCCGCGACCCGCTCGGCCGCCTCGGAGCCGAGATCGACAACCGCCGTATCCCCCGGCTGCAGCAGATCGCGGAACAGACGCATCTTCTGGGCGAGGTAGTCCTCGAAATTGTGATGATAGTCGAGATGGTCGCGGGTGATGTTGGTGAAGCCGCCGGCCTTCAGCTTGAGCCCATCGAGGCGATGCTGCTGCAGCCCATGGCTGGAGGCTTCGATGGCCAGATGGGTGACGCCCTCGCTCGCAAGCTCCGCCAGGATGCGGTGGAGCTCGATCGGATCGGGCGTGGTGTGATTGAGGATGGTGCTGCCCTTGGGCGCGATCACGCCGATCGTGCCGACGCTTGCCGCCGGCAGGCCTTTGCGCGCCCAGAGCTGGCGAACGAAGGAGGCGACCGAGGTCTTGCCGTTGGTGCCGGTGACGGCCACGGCGGTCTCGGGCTGGCCTGCGAAGAAGCGTGCGGCGGCGATGGAAAGGGTGTGGCGCGGCTCGGGCACCCTGATGACCGGCACCGCGATGTCGCCGGCATCGGCGCCTTCCGGCACCAGCACGGCTGCAGCGCCCTTGGCGACCGCCTCGGCGATGAACTTGCTGCCGTCGGTCTTCACGCCGGGCATGGCGGCGAAGAGATATCCCGACTGCACGTCGCGGCTATCGGCGGACAGGCCGAAGATCGGGACCCCGGCCGCGTCTTCGGCCAGGGCGGCCTCGGAGCCGATCAACTCGCCAAGCTTCATCACGGAATTCGCCCCATGCGCTTTTCGGGCCGTTGCGGCCCGCCAGAACTGCCGGCCCATCCCGGCTCTACGCGCTTACTCCGCTAGCGTGCCGGCTTGCTCGCCTGCCGGTCTAACTTATCGGTCTAAGTGCCGGTCAAACTTACCGAAGCAACTCGCCGCTCTAAGAAGCAACTTGCCGCTCTAATAGGAGGCCACCACCGGATCGTCAAACGGCCGTCGCGGCAGCGCGGCTTGGGCCTTCTCCAGCTCCAGACTCGGCTCCACGCCGAGGATCGGCGCGATACGGGCGATGACCCTGCCCACGGTGGGGGCGGCGTTGGCGCCCGCCGTGTTGAGGAACTTCGTCTCCTCCACCTTCTGCGGCTCGTCCAGCATGATCAGCACGATATATTCCGGAGCGTCCGCCGGAAATGTGGCGACAAATGAGTTGAGCAAGGCGGAGTGGGCGTAGCGGCCGTTGACCACCTTCTCCGCCGTGCCCGTCTTGCCGCCGACCCGGTATCCTTCGGCGTTGGCCTGCTTGCCGGTGCCTTCCATGGAATTGAGGCGCATGAGGCGGACCATCTGATCGCTGGTGCTCTGCTTCAGGACGCGGGTGCCGTTGGCCATCCCCTCCTCGCGGGAGCGCGGCAGGAAGGTCGGCTGCACCCTGATGCCGCCATTGACGATCGGGATCGCGGCGGCGGCGAACTGGAGCGGCGTCACCGACAGGCCGTGGCCAAAGGCGATCGTCATGGTGTTCAGCTTCTTCCAGTATTTCGGCACCAGCGGCGCGGCGGTCTCGCCGATCTCGGTCATGGTCGAATCGAGCAGCCCAAGCCGGCGCAGGAAGTCCTTGTGGCCGTCGACGCCGACATCCACGGCGATCTTCGCGGCGCCGATGTTGGAGGAGTGAGTAAACACCTCCTCCACAGTGATCGGACGATGCAGGCCATGATAGTCGCCGATGGAGAAGCGGCCGATCTTAATCGGGTGGGTGGCGTCATAGATCGAGCTGACCGAGCAGGCGCCCGCATCGAGGCCCGCCGCCACGGTGATCAGCTTGAAGATGGAGCCGAGCTCATAGACGCCCGCGGTCACGCGGTCGTGGCGGTCCTTGTCGAGAGCCTGCTCGCGATGATTGGGGTCGTAGTCGGGGAGCGAGGCGAGACCCATCACCTCGCCGGAATAGACGTCGATTACGACGCCCGCGGCGGCCTTCGCCTTGTAGGTTGAGATGGCGTTCTCAAGCTCCTCGTGGAGCACGTGCTGCACGCCGAGATCGAGGGAGATGGAGATCGTGTCGTCGCCGGTCGGGGTCTCCGCGTTCATGAAGGCGAGCTGCGGATTCTGATCCACGAACCGCTCCATGCCGGCCAGACCGTTATTGTCGATGTTGACGAAGCCGACCACGTGGGAGGCGGTGGAGCCGACCGGATAGACGCGGCGGTATTCCTCGATGAAGCCGAGGCCGGGAACGCCCAGAGCGTGCATCTCGGCCTGCTGGTTGGGGGTGAGCTCGCGGCGGATGCCGACGAAGCGGCCGCCTTTACTGATGCGCTTGCGGATATCCGCGGCATCGATATCGGGCAGCACCGTGGAGATCTGCTCCACCAGCTCGTCCGGATCGATCACGCGGAGTGGATCGGCGAACAGGGTCGCGCCCTTGATGTCGGTGGCGAGCAGGCGCCCTTTTCGATCCAGGAGATCGGGCCGGTGCACGGTCGTCGTGGTGTCGTAGAAGGTGGGGTCGGGGGCCACCTCGAAATTCATTCCGAGCGAGACCAGGCGGCCGCCCACAAGCAGGAACGCGACCACGAAGCCGAGACAGATGAGCTGAAAGCGCCGGCGGCTGCGGGCGATATAGGCTCGCTCGGCGCGCGCGGTCGCGGCGTTGGGCTTTTCCGCCTCTTCTGGTTTCGACATGTCCAGCGCCTCTCCCCCTATTGCGGCTCTGTCGTCTGCAGCAGCTTCACGTAAGCCGGGACCTCTTCATCCTCGCCCTCGGCACTCATGCCCTCTCCGGGTACGCCCTCTCCGGCCATACCGTCTTCGCCCATAGGTGCGGAGACCGTCAGCTTCCGGTCGAACTCATTCTGGGAGACCGAGTCGAGGGTGAGCAGCTGGCGGGGGTTGGCCGCCTTCAAATTGAGAAACTTGTTGGCCAGGCGCTCGATGCGCTTGGGCTGGTTCAAGAGGCTCCACTCGGCGCGCAGAACGGCAATGGAATCGCGCTCGTCGTCGATCTTCTTGTGCAGGACGGCGATCTCGTGATCGAGGGCACGCGCCTCGTATTTGACCTCGTAAATAACGTGGGCCATGGCCACGAGGCCGAGCAGCAGACAGATGTTGACGAAACGCAGCATGGGACGAACCAACTGAACAAATCGAGACGAATTTTACCGACCCTACCGCCAAGCCCTTAAGCAGGTGTTGCGAGGGCGGGCAGACCGAGTGCGGCAAGATCGACCGGATGGGCCGGCGCTTCGGTGCGGATCCCGGCGCGGAGACGGGCGGAACGGGATCGGGGATTCTCCGCAATCTCCCGCTTCGAGGGTGAAATGGGCTTCCGGCTCACAAGGTCGAAGCTCGGCGCGGTCTCCGCTTCGCCCGGGTCGGGCAGATGACGCGACCCTTTCGGCTCGGGCTTGCTGCGGGCGGCAAAGAAGCGCTTGGCGATCCGGTCTTCCAGGGAATGGAAGGTGACGACGACGAGCCGTCCGCCGGGCGCCAGAAGCCGTTCGGCCGCGGCCAGGGCTTCGGCGAGCTCGGCAAGCTCGGCGTTGAGATAGAGCCGGAGCGCCTGGAAGGTCCGGGTGGCGGGATGCTTGGTCTCATCCCGCTTGCGGCCCAGCACCTTGGCGACGACCTCCGCAAGCTCTCCTGTGCGGGCGATGGGCGCTTCGGCCCGTGCAGCGACAATGGCCTTGGCGATGGCGCGGGAGCGGCGCTCTTCCCCGAGCTGAAAGAGGATGTCGGCGAGCTCCTTCTCGGGCAGCGCGTTCACGAGATCGGCCGCGGTGGGGCCGGATGCGCCCATGCGCATGTCGAGGGGGCCGTCCTGCATGAAGGAGAAGCCGCGGTCCGCCTCGTCGAGCTGCATGGAGGAGACGCCGAGATCGAGCACGATGCCGTTTACGCGAGTCGTTTCAAGCGCTTCGGCGATCTGCTGCATCTCGGCGAAACGGCCGAGCACGAGCTTCAATCTGTCGGGATAGGCCGCCGCGAACTCCTCGCCGCCGGCGATTGCGCGCGGGTCGCGGTCGATGGCGATGACGCTGCAGTTGGCCGCCTCAAGGATGGCGCGCGTGTAGCCGCCCGCCCCGAAGGTGCCGTCGATGATGATGTCGCCGCTGGTGGGATCGAGGGTCTCGACCACCTCGGAAAGCATCACGGGAATGTGGCGAGCCGGTCCGCCTGCGGCTCCCTCGCCGCGACCCGCCATCATTCCCGTGTACTCGCAGGCCCGCCGTCTTTACGCCCCGCGCCGAGTAAGTTCCGGAGATCGCGCACCTTGCGCTGCGATTCCGCCATGTGCTCGTCGAACCGGCCGGGTTCCCACATCTGGAACTTGTCGCCGAGGCCGACGAAGGTGACCTTGTCCGTTATGCCCGCATGCTCGCGCAGACGTTCCGGCAGAATGGTGCGACCGTCGCCATCGACGGAGAGGATGTCGCTCGTCCCGTAGAGAGCGATCGCGAGGTAATCGTACTCGTCCGAATACGGTGCAAGCTCACCCACGAGCTCGCTGATCTTGTCGACCAATCGCCGTCCGCCGCCATCCAATGCAGGCTGGTCGAGCGATGGGTAGCAATAGATGCCGTCGTAGCCTTCTTGCGCGAGAACCGTCCGGAAAGAGGCGGGGACCGAAACACGTCCCTTGCTGTCGATCCGATTGGTGAAGGACGAAACAAATCTGTCCATCTCCCCCTCTTGGTCCTCAGCGACGCTGCGACTTGGAAACTTGGAACTGAGCCGAGGCGGGCTACCCGCTGCTTGGGATCTGAGAGTTGAGAGAGGCGGCGCTTTCCTCGTGGCCTGAAGGAAGCTGCCAGCCCCTCTCAATCTCAGTACCGAACGGGCATGTTTGGGATAGCATGGGATTTCATGGGGGTCAATGGTTAAAGATGGATAAATAGCGGAATCCGCCGGAGAAAATGCGCCGTTCGCGCTTTCCAGTTCGGGAGGGCTTGGAGAGCTTGCGGTCAAAAAATTTGGCGGCGGCAGTCGAAGCGGGTATTGAGGACCGCTGCCGGTCCGTCGCGGCCGGCGATCGACTCAATCCGCCCGCGCCGGAGCGCGCGGCATTCCGTTGACGGGATCGTCGCCGACGATTGGACTTTGGCAGGTGAGCACGGCGAAATCGCTTTCAGTCGCGTTCAGATGGCTCGTCGCCGCGACAGCGGTGGCGGCGGCAATCGGCATGGCTGACGCTTCGGCCCGCGCGCAGGACGGCGCGCAGTCGGGCTTCGCCCGGCTCGGTCCTGCGGACTCCCCGGTACGCCTCTATTACAGCGATACTGGTACAGGCTCGCCGGTGCTGCTGATCCACGGCTTCGGCTCCAGCACCTATACCTGGAAGAACATCCTCCCCTCCCTCGCCCGCAACCATCGTGTGATCGCGGTCGACATGAAGGGCTTCGGCCAGTCCGACAAGCCGTATGACGAGCACTACTCGGCGTTCGACCAGGCGGAGCTGATGGCGGAGCTGATCGAGGCGGAGGATCTGCGCGATCTCACGATCGTGGGCCATTCCTTCGGCGGCGGCGTCGCCCTGGCGCTCGCGCTTCAGGCGGACGGACGGCTGAAGGGCCGCATCTCGAAGCTCGTGCTGATCGATACCATCGCCTACCCGCAGAAGGTGCCGATCTTCTTCAAGCTCCTGGCCGTGCCCGGGCTATCGCATCTCAGCGTGCGCATGGTGCCGGCGAGCATGCAGGTCTCCGTCGCTCTGAAGCTCGCCTATTACGACGAGAGTAAGATCACTGACGAGACGCTCGAGGCCTATACGGCGCCCCTGAAGACCGCGGCGGGCAAGCATGCGGTGATCCATAGCGCCCGGCAGATCGTTCCGCCGGACCTGGAGGAGATCTCCTCGCGCTATGGCACGATCCAGCTTCCGACGCTGATCATGTGGTGCGACCACGACAAGATCGTGCCGATGGATATCGGGCTGAAGCTGCGCCGGACGATCCCCAATTCGGATTTCCAGCTGGTGAAGTCCTGCGGCCACATTCCGCAAGAGGAGCAGCCGGAGCAGACCCTGCAGATCCTGGAGCCGTTCCTTGATGGGCGGAACCAGGCCTCGCTTCAGATGCCCACCGGTTCGGCCAGCCGCTAGATCGCCGCAGCGACGGAAAGCGGGACGCTGCCGTATTCCTCCCAAGTCTCCTTGAGGAGCGTTCCGAGCTTCCGCATCTGTGGCTTGCGGGGGGAGCTCGCCCGCCAGACGAGGCCGATGGTGCGGGCCGGTTCGGGCGGGGCGAAGCGGACGATCTTGAGACCCGCATGGGGTTTGATCTCGGCGGAAACCGCAATCTCCGGCACGAGCGTCGTGCCGTATCCGCTGGCGACCATCTGCAGAAGCGTGGCGAGGCTGGTGGCGCCGAAGCGGCGCATGGCGGCGGGCTGCGCGGCGGTGCAGAGCGCCAGGGCCTGATCGCGCAGGCAATGCCCCTCCTCAAGGAGAAGCAGCTGCTCGGCCTGGAGATCCTCCAGCCGGATGCTGCGGCGCGGCTCGGTCTCGTCGCCTGTGACGTAGAGAAACCGGTCTTCGAACAGCACCATGCTCTCAAGCTGCGGGTCAGGCACGGGAAGCGCCAGGATGGTGGCGTCGAGATCCCCCGCGACGAGACCTTCCAAGAGAGCCTCGGTGCGGGTCTCGTGCAGGCGCAGATCCAGCTCTGGATATTGGCGCTGCAGCCTCGGCAGGACGGCGGGCAGGAAATACGGCCCCACGGTCGGGATCACGCCGAGTCTCAAGCTCGTACCGAGATCGCTCCGGCGCTCGGCCGCATAATCGGTGAGATCGCGAACCTGAAGCAGGATGTCCTCGGCCCGGCGCGCGATCTCCGCGCCCTCCCCGGTCAGGCGCACATCGCGATGGGCCCGCTCCACGAGAGGCACGCCGAGCTCCTTCTCCAGCTCCTTGATCTGCATGCTCAGGGCGGGCTGGGAGACGGCACAGGCATCGGCCGCGCGGCCGAAATGGCCGTGCTGGGCCAGCGCCCTCAGATAGCGGAGTTGGCGGAGTGTCAGCATTATAAGCGGAACTTATCGAACATCACCGAAAATGCAATTGGCACTTATGGCGCATGGCAGGCACATTGCCCGCCTGGGACATGACGAGGATCACGCGCGAACAACCATTCGCGCCAAGGACCACTCAAGAGCTATCCACGGAGAGTACGATGGACGCGAAAGTAGACAAGGGCGGTTGCCCCGTGGCGCACGGCGTCACGAATATTGGAATGCGGTCGAACAGGGATTGGTGGCCGAACCAGCTCAATCTCAAAATCCTGAGCCAGCAATCGGCGAAGACCGACCCGATGGGTAAGGACTTCAATTACGCGGAAGAGTTCAAGAAGCTCGACCTGCAGGCCCTCAAGCAGGACCTGTACGCGCTGATGACCGACAGCCAGGTGTGGTGGCCGGCCGATTACGGTCACTATGGCGGTCTGTTCATCCGCATGGCCTGGCACAGCGCCGGCACCTACCGCACGGCGGACGGCCGCGGCGGCGGCGGCACGGGCACCCAGCGTTTCGCGCCGGTGAACAGCTGGCCCGATAACGGCAACCTGGACAAGGCGCGCCGGCTGCTTTGGCCGATCAAGCAGAAATACGGCAACAAGATCTCCTGGGCCGACCTCTTCATCCTCGCCGGCAACTGCGCCATCGAGTCGATGGGCGGCAAGACCTTCGGTTTCGCCGGCGGCCGCGAGGACGTCTGGGAGCCGGAAGAGGATATCTACTGGGGCGCCGAGGACGAGTGGCTCGCCAACAGCGACCATGCGCTGGCGCGCTATTCCGGCGACCGGGAGCTGGAGCGTCCCCTGGCCGCCGTGCAGATGGGCCTGATCTACGTTAACCCGGAGGGTCCCGACGGCCATCCGGACCCGCTGGCCTCCGCCAAGGATATTCGCGAGACCTTCGCGCGCATGGCCATGAACGACTACGAGACCGTGGCGCTGACTGCCGGCGGCCACACCTTCGGCAAGACCCATGGTGCGGGTCCGGTCGATCAGGTGGGCCCGGAGCCGGAGGCCGAAAAGATGGAGGCGATGGGCTTCGGCTGGCTCTCCACCTGGAAGAGCGGCCTTGGCGGCGACACCATCACCAGCGGCCTCGAAGGCGCCTGGACCACGAACCCGACCAAGTGGGACATGGGCTATTTCGACCTTCTGTTCGGCTATGAGTGGGAGCTCGGCCAGAGCCCGGCGGGTGCATGGCAGTGGCACGCGAAGGACCTGAAGGAAGAGGACATGGCGCCGGATGCGGCGGACCCGTCCCAGCGCCGGCCTCTCATGATGTCGACGGCCGACATGGCGATGAAGATGGACCCCGAGTACGAGAAGATCTCGCGCCATTTCCACGCCAATCCGGAAGAGTTCGCCGACGCCTTCGCGCGCGCATGGTTCAAGCTGACCCATCGCGACATGGGACCGAAGTCCCGCTATCTCGGTCCGGAAGTGCCGGAGGAGGATCTGATCTGGCAGGACCCGATCCCGCCGGTCGACCATCCGCTGATCGACGAAGGGGACATCGCCAATCTGAAGGCGAAGATTCTGAACTCGGGCCTGTGGATCCCGCAGCTCGTCTCCACCGCGTGGGCCTCGGCCTCGACCTTCCGCGGCTCCGATATGCGGGGCGGCGCCAATGGCGCCCGCATCCGTCTGGCGCCCCAGAAGGATTGGGAGGTCAACGAGCCGGAAGAGCTCGCCAAGGTGCTGGAGGTCTATGAGAACATCCAGCGGGAGTTCAACGAGTCCGCCCCTGACGGCAAGAAGGTCTCCCTGGCCGATCTGATCGTGCTGGGCGGCTGTGCCGCGGTCGAGGAAGCCGCCAAGAAGGCCGGCTATTCGGTCACGGTGCCGTTCCATCCCGGCCGGATGGATGCCTCCCAGGAGCAGACGGATGTCGAGTCCTTCGATGTGCTCGAGCCGATCGCCGATGGCTTCCGCAATTACGAGAAGGCGAAGTTCACCGTCTCCACGGAGGAGCTCTTGATCGACAAGGCGCAGCTTCTGACCCTGACGGCACCGGAGATGACGGTGCTGGTCGGCGGCCTGCGGGTGCTCGGCGCGAACTTCGCCGACAGCCGCCACGGCGTCTTCACCAACCGGGACGAGACCCTCACCAACGACTTCTTCGTCAACCTGCTCGACATGAGCACGGTGTGGGCGCCTGCGGAGGACGACGAGGGCGTGTTCGAAGGCCGCGACCGCGCCAGCGGCGAGGTCAAGTGGACCGCCACCCGCGCCGACCTGATCTTCGGCTCCAACTCGCAGCTGCGGGCGCTCGCCGAGGTCTACGGCCAGGAGGATGCCAAAGAGAAGTTCGTGCGCGACTTCGTGGCCGCCTGGACCAAGGTGATGGAGGCGGATCGCTTCGATCTCGTCGACACGGAAGCGAAGGAAGCGGCGTAGCCTAGACAGCCGCCGCGCTACAAACAGGGCCGGTGCGGAGCACAATGCTCCCGCCGGCCTTTTTGTTTGGAGATCGAGAAATTGGCGGCCGGCGGAGGGGATTGCCCTCGCGCCGGCCTTATCATGTCAGGAAGCCTATAAGCCGGGTTCTGTACCGCTTGCGCGGCGATGGCCATTCATCTGGGACGTACGTTGCCGCACGCCTCGAGCAACCAACCCGGGCGGCTGGTCTGGAAGCGGACCTGAACGGACATAGCCGTCCGCGCCGCCCCTATTTGGTCTTGCTCCCGGTGGGGTTTACCGTGCCGCGGCCGTTGCCGGCGCGCGCGGTGCGCTCTTACCGCACCCTTTCACCCTTACCCTGCTTCGCCGTCCGAGGACGGCTTCGCGAGGGCGGTTTGCTTTCTGTGGCACTTTCCCTGGGGTCGCCCCCGCCGGAGGTTATCCGGCACCGTGCTTTCCATGGAGCCCGGACTTTCCTCTCCGCCCGACTTCGAACTGAACGAGGCGGAGCGGCCATCCGGCCTTCTGACACGTCTAATAAGGGCGCAGGCGGCGTTTCCGTCAAGTTAAGCGCGAGGGATCCCGAGCTTTGCCGAAGCGCAATTTTTGGGTCTCGCCGATCACGTAATTTTTGATCGATGTGAAGAGCGCGCCCCCGCGCGCGGGGCTAGGATCGGCTCAATGACACGCTTGGACTTTCCCGACGGGAGATGCACATGACCAGAGCCTACCTGACTTCGGCGATCGGGACCGCGCTGCTGCTCGGCACCACGCTGATGGCCACGGCGTCGATGTACAAATACGACGCGATGTGCGCCATGGGGCTGGCTTCGGGCAAGACCATCCAGACGAACTGCGAGATCTACGAAGAGATCGCCGGCATGAAATATTGCTTCGGCAGCGAGGAGGCGAAGGCCGCCTTCATGGACAAGCCGGAGCCGAATATCGCGAAGGCCGAGAAGTTCTACCAGACACTCGACTGAGCCCCGCATCCGGGCGAGCCACAGCACCCTTCCCCTACAGCTTGCCCGAATAAGAGCGGCACCCCCAAGCCGCCATCAGGCAAGGGTCCGCACCCCGCCTCCCCAAGCAGCGGGCCCTTGCCGCCTCTTTTTTCCAAGAAGGTTTTCGTGCTCCGCGCCTAGCTGCGCGGCGCCGTCTCCAACAGGCGCTGGAGCGTCTCGATGGTGGAGCGGTCGGCGCGGCCGTCGATCCGGGCCGGGCGGAAATGGCGCTGGAAGGCGGCCACGATATTCTCCAGCCCTCGGCCGTAGGTACCGGTGATCTCCAGGCCGTAGCCATAGCCGCTCAGGGCTTCCTGAAGCTCCTGGACCCGCGGGCCCTCGTCGCCCGTTTCCATGCCCCGGTCGTCACCGATCGCGGCGGGCTCGACCCAATGACCGATGCCGGCGGCATGAAGCCTGCCCCAATCGAAGGTCTCGCCGGGATCGAGCTTGCGGGTCGGGGCGATATCGGAATGGGCCAGCACGCGGGTCGGCGGAATGGCGTGGCGGGTGAGGATGTCGCGGCACAGCGCTTCCACCGCCTGCATCTGGATTTCGGGATAGGCGGGAAGCTCGCCCTCCTCACCCTTGCCGGGATGGCCGGTGTTGTGGATCTCGATGCCGATGGAACAGGAGTTGAGATCGGTCTCGCCCGCCCAAAGGCTCTGGCCGGCGTGCCAGGCGCGCATCTCTTCCGGCACCATCTGGGTGATCCGGCCGGTCTCGTCGATGAGGTAATGGGCTGAAACCTTGGACTCTTCCGTGGTCAGCCAATCGAGCGCCTCTTGGGCGGAGGCCATGCCCGTATAATGCAGGATGAGCATGTCGGGCGTGCGGCCCTCGCGGCGCGGCTCGACATTGGGCGAGGCCCGCCATTCGGCGAGCTTGCTGTCGGGCGGATGCCTCATAGGCGCCCTGCCCTTTCCCATTCTGGCAGGCGGAAAGCCAAGCTAGATGCGCCGCTCTTTCGCGATGGCGTCGTAGGATTCGTTGATCGCCGCGAGCTTCTCGGTGGCGATATTGATGAACTCCGGCGGCACGCCGCGGGCGAGCAGCTTGTCGGGATGGTTGTCGGCGACGAGGCGGCGGTAATGGGCCTTCAGGGCATCGTTGCCGATGCTCGGATCGACACCCAGCACCTCATACGGGTTTCGCCGCTCAGCCACCACATGGCGGGCGCGGATGTAATCGAAATGGCTGTCGGAGAAGCCGAAGCGCTTGGCGACCTGGCGCAGGAAGTTCTCCTCCCGCGGGTGGACGGCGCTGTCCGCCTTCGCGATGTGGAAGAGGCCTTCCAGCACGTCCTCAAGGAGCTTCTGGTTGCCCTTGAACATGGCGGCGAGCTGCTCGGCGTAGGCCTCGTAGCCGGAGACGTCCTGCTTGGCGAGGTTGAACACGCGCGCGACGTTGCGCATCTCGCCCTCGGGCACCTTGAAGACTTCCTTGAAGGCGGTGACCTCGTCCATGGTCACGACGCCGTCGGCCTTGGCCATCTTGGCGCCGAGCGCGATCACGCCGACGGTGAAGGCGACCTGGTTCTCAGCCGGGGTTTCCTCTTCTTCGCGATCGATCGCGAAATGGCCCGCGACGCCGCCCAAAAGGGCGCCGATCGGCCCGCCGATAGCGAGGCCCGCGGCCGCGCCGGCCAGTTTCCCCCAGATAGACATGGGTCTCCCCCAAGATCACGTTCGCTCAAGCATAACTCTGCTGAAGCATAAGGCCTTTTTTCCGCCGCCGCATCGATGTTTTTGCCTCAGGCGGCGGGTGTCTGGAGGATTACTCCTGAGACGCGGCGGGCGTTCCCCGGCCGAAATTGCCGAGGATGGAGAAGGTCGGCTGGTCGATATCCAGACCGGCTCTCAAGCGGCGCTCCACATGAATGGCGCGCGCGAAGCACCAGGCGAAGAGCCACAACGTGATCAGGCCGATGCCGATGGCGGTCACCAAGCGGAACGTCTCGCCGAGACCGAAGAGCCCGCTGGACGCGACCACGAAGGCCTCGAAGACCAGGCCGAAGGAAACGGCCAGGCAGATGGCGGCGCTCACCGCAGTGATGAAGATCGCCAGCGGGTTGTTGCTGCCGCGCTTGGCGATCGGGTGTTCTGGGGTCTGGGCTTTGGTGCTCATGTCGGGTGCTTTCAGGCCGCCACTCACAAAGAAATCTATCCGTTGGGTCTTAGCGAGGGTCCGCAAAGCTTACAAGCCCTCTCGCGATCCCTCCGCCATTTAGGATAGAACCGGCGGGACATCCGACAGCCAACCCGACAGGAGCATTCATGGCGATCTACGAACTCGACGGCATCAGCCCCGAATTCCCCGAAGACGGCCTCTACTGGGTGGCCGACACGGCGACCGCGGTGGGCAAGATCCGCATGGGGTCGGACACCAGCATCTGGTGGGGCTCGGTGCTGCGCGGCGACAATGAGTGGATCGAGATCGGCGACCGCTCGCAGATCCAGGACAATTGCACGGTACATACGGATCCGGGCTTCCCCGTCAGCATCGGGAAGGATTGCGTGATCGGACACAACGTCGTGCTGCATGGCTGCACCATCGGCGACAACAGCCTGATCGGCATGGGGGCGACCGTGCTGAACGGCGCGAAGATCGGCAAGAACTGCCTGGTGGGCGCAGGCGCGCTGGTCACGGAAGGCAAGGAGTTTCCCGATAATTCGGTGATCCTGGGCGCGCCGGCCAAGCAGGTGCGCGAGGCGGACGAGAAGACGAAGGCGATGATCGCCCGCGGCGCAGACGTCTATGTGCGCCGCTGGAAGCAATATGCCGAAGGACTGAAGCGGATCGACTGAGGGGCGAAAAGAGGCCGGTCACGGCCGGCCTCTCCCAGTTGAACTACGCCACCCGCCTCTCGCGCTCGCTCGTCTCCGGCATCGCGAACTTCCGATAGACGACGAGGCTCCGCGCGCTCATCACCTGCACCAGCACGATGACGACAAGAAGCACTCCCGTCTTCTGGGCCAGCATGGTGACCCCGTCCCGCACAGTCTCGGGCTCGCCGCCAAACGGGAGGGTCACCAGGACAAAACCGGCGCAGAGGGCGTAGAACCGCAGCACGAGCTGGTTCGCGACGGAGTCCGCAAGTCCCGGCCGGTCGACGGTGTATTCGGCGAGCAGGTCCCACCAGCTCCGATAGAGATGGCGGCCGGCAACCAGAATCAGTACCAGGCTGATCGAAAGGTATAAGCCGTCGGCTAGGGCCAGCATCTCCATTCTCCTGTCATTAGAAGGACACCTCATCTTAGTTATGCTCATAACGACTATAAGTCAATCGGGCGCCTATTGACAGAATGTCGCGGGGCATCCCGGGCGCGAGGCCCGGATCGCTGCGCGAAATTCTGCTTTGCGGCTTTGCATCACGGCGGGAGCTGTTTAACTCAGGCCGATGACATCGCGCGGCAAATGGCAGTTCTTCATCGACAGGGGCGGCACCTTCACGGACATCGTGGCGCGGGCGCCCGACGGGTCGCTGGTGACGGCGAAGCTGCTGTCGGAAAATCCCGAAGCCTATAAGGACGCGGCGATCGCCGGCATCGCCGATCTCATAGGCGTCCCTCGGGACGCGCCGCTTTCCACTGAGAACATCGAGAGCGTGAAGATGGGGACCACGGTCGCCACCAACGCGCTGCTGGAGCGGAAGGGCGACCGGGTCCTGCTGCTGACCAGCGAAGGTTTCGCCGATGCGCTCGAGATCGGCTATCAGGCGCGGCCGAAGATCTTCGCCTTGAAGATCGAGAAGCCCTCGATGCTCTATGCGCGTGTGGTCGCCATCCCTGAGCGCGTGCGCGCCGACGGGACAGTCGAGACGCCGCTCGATCTGGGCGCCACACGAGAAGCGCTGGAGGCGGCGAAGGCGGACGGCATCGACGCCGTCGCCATCCTCTTCATGCACTCCTATGCCCATCCGGCGCACGAGCGGCAGGCAGCGGATCTAGCGCGAGACGTGGGGTTCAGCCAGGTCTCGGCCAGCCACGATGTCAGCCCGCTGGTGAAGCTTGTGGGCCGGGGCGATACGGCTGTGGTGGACGCCTATCTCTCCCCCCTGCTCCGCCGCTACGTGGCGCAAGTGGCGGATGCTTTGGATGCCAAATCACCTCTCCCCGGCGGGGAGAGGTCGAGCGCAACGCGCTCGGGTGAGGGGGAGAAGGACTCGACAGGTGAGGCGGGGGGCGGCGCCCCGCCCCCCCCCCCCCCCGGGGGGAGGGGGGGGGGGCGGGGGGGGGGGGGGGGGGGGGGGAGGGGCCGCCCCGGCCGGGCCCGCGCGGGGGCGGGGGCCAGC
>Ga0310345_10002623_pt1 | contig 17909 bp, 16 predicted proteins | sample HC15DNA20500_MG_FD_204667 | JGI IMG/M metagenome (GOLD analysis project Ga0310345, IMG submission 204667) | Marine microbial communities from station ALOHA, North Pacific Subtropical Gyre - HC15-DNA-20-500_MG | ecosystem: Environmental > Aquatic > Marine > Oceanic | place: Pacific Ocean: North... | reverse complement strand
CACGCCGGTCACCTTGGCGATGGTCGGCACCGCCAGTTCGTGCAGCGCCAGGGCGACCTCGCTGAGCCGTCGCAGCTTGTGCCGCGGATGGATGGTTTCCCCGGTGCCGACATCGGCGCCCGAACAGAAGGCCCCGCCGGCGCCGGTGATCACCAACGCACGCAGGTCGTCGCGGGCGGCAGCGCGCAATGCGTCGGCGAGTTCCTCCCACAACTGTGCGTCGATCGCGTTGCGGCGATGCGGCCGGTTGAGCGTGAGCGTGCGCACGCCGCCCTCGTCGCGGCACAGCAGCACGGGCTCCGACGTGGTCATCGTGGCATCCCGATCGCACCGCGTTCCCGCAGCGATTCGAGTTCTTCGGGCGCAACGCCGAATTCCGTCAGCACGGCGTCGGTGTGCTGACCGAGGGCCGGCACCGCACCCATCGGCGATTCGTAGCCGTCGATCACCGCCGGCGGCAGCAACGCCTGGATCGGTCCCCGCTCGGTCTGCACCTCACGCCACCGGTTGCGAGCCGCGAGGTGCGGATGGGCCACGACCTCGCTGGGAACGTTGTACCGGGAGTTGCCGATCCCGGCGTCGTCGGCGGTCTTCTGGATGTCTGCGAGATCGTGCCGGGCACACCACGCGCCGATGGCCTCATCGAGGACTGCCCGGTTACGCACCCGCTGCGCGTTGGTGGCGAACCGCTCGTCGTCGGCCAAGTCGTTGCGGCGCAGTATCTCTCGGGCCAGGCGCTGCCATTCTCGGTCGTTGGTGGTCCCCAGCACCACCGTCTGGCCGTCGGCCGTGTCATAGGAGCCGTAGGGCGCCACCGCCGGTGAGCTCATGCCCAGCGGCTGTTGGTCGATTCCGGAGTGCTGGGTGTAGGTGAGCTGGTAGCCCATCACGTCCATCATGGTGTCGAAGAGGCTGACCGCTACTCCCCCACCGCCGGCACGACGTCCGGTGTCACGGGCGTACAGCATGGCCATGATCGACAACGCCGAGTACAGGCCAGAGCTGACATCGGCCACCGGCGGGCCGGGCTTGGCCGGCGCGCCGGCCTGCCCCGTCACCGCACAGGTTCCGGACTCGGCCTGGATCAGCAGGTCATACGCCCGCTTGTGGGACAACGGTCCGCCGGGTCCGTAGCCGTCGATCTCGACGGCGATCACCCCGGGATGCCGTTCGGCCATGTCGGCCGCGGTGATGCCCAGCCGTCCGGTCGATCCCGGCGCGAGGTTCGACACGAGCACGTCGGCCTCGTCGAGGAGTCGGTGCAGCAGCTCGAGCCCCTTGTCGGACTTCAGGTCGAGCGCCACCGACTCCTTGTTGCGGTTGCACCAGACGAAGTGCGCGGCCAGGCCTCCGGGGCCGAGTACGACGTCGTCGTAGTGCCGGGCGAAGTCGCCCCCCTTGGGGTTTTCCACCTTGATCACCCGCGCCCCGAAATCCGACAGCACGCGAGTGCACATCGGTGCCGACACGGCCTGCTCCAGGGTCACCACCGTGATCCCGGCCAGCGGGCCGGCCGGCCGATCAGCTGAACTCATGAACGATCACATAACCATGCCGCTGTCGAGGGGCGCCTGACCGGGGACGGAGGACGCCGTGTCGGAGGCCACGTAACCCACTTCAGTAGCTCCGGGGCAGCCCGAGCACGTGCTCGCCGAGGAAGTTCAGGATCATCTCCTGGCTCACCGGGGCGATCTTCATCAGCCGCGATTCCCGGAAGTACCGCGACACGTGGTACTCCTCGGAGTAGCCCATGCCGCCGTGCAGTTGCAGCGCGCGGTCGGCAGCACCGAAACCTGCATCGGCACAGAGGTATTTGGCGGTGTTGGCCTCGCGGCCACACGATTTGCCGTTGTCGTAGAGCCAGGTGGCTTTGCGCAGCACGAGCTCGGCGGCGTCGAGTCTGGCCAGCGAGTCGGCCAGCGGGAACTGCAGGCCCTGGTTCATCCCGATGGGGCGGTTGAACACGTGCCGCTCGTTGCCGTACTTGACGGCCTTCTCCAGGGCGACGCGGCCGATACCCAGCGCCTCGGCGGCGATCAGCATCCGTTCCGGGTTCAACCCGTCCAGGATGTACTTGAAGCCCTGCCCCTCCTCGCCGACCCGGTCCTCGACGGGCACCATCAGGTCGTCGATGAAGACCTCGTTGGAACTGACCGCGTTGCGGCCCATCTTGTTGATGGGGCGGACGTCGACGTGATCGCGGTCGATGTCGGTCAGGAACAGCGTCATGCCATCGGTCTTCTTCATGACCTGGTCATACGGTGTGGTCCGGGTGAGCAGGAGGATCTTCTCCGATTCGACCGCTTTGGAGATCCAGACCTTGCGGCCGTTGACGCGGTAGCGATCCCCTTCCCGCTTGGCCGAGGTGGTGATGCGGCTGGTGTCCAAGCCGGCGCCCGGTTCGGTGACACCGAAGCACACGTGCAGGTCGCCGTCGACGATGCGGGGCAGCGTACGGGCCTTGAGCTCGTCGGATCCGTGCTTGACCACCGGTTGCATACCGAAGATCGACAGATGGATCGCGCTCGCGGCGTTCATCGCACCACCCGAGCGGGCGACCTCCTCGAGCAACAGCGTGGCTTCGGTGATGCCAAGCCCGTGACCGCCGTACTCCTCCGGAATCGTCATGCCGAGCCAACCGCCACCGGCGATGGCGTCGTAGAACTCCTGCGGGAATTCGTGGGCCTGGTCCTTCTGCATCCAGTAGTGGTCGTCGAACTTGCTCGCCAACTCGGCCACGGACTTGCGGATCAGCTCCTGATCCTCGGTCAACTCGAAACTCATGCCGCCCGGCATCGTCGTCACTCCTCGCTCGGTGTGCGTCTGCCGCACTCAGTCTTTGTTGCCGGTCAGTTCTTTGGCGCTGGCCGCGAAGTCGGCGAACGAGGCGCCGGTCTTCTCCCTGTGGGACAGGGCCTGGATGGACACGTCGTGCCCCTCGGCCGCCTTGCGCAGCGCGCCGACGGTGGCCTGGTCCCGGCTCATGTGGCTGAACGGGTCGAAGTGGTACCAGCGCATCGCGTTCTCGAACGTCATCTTGTTGATCTCGTCATCGGGAACGTCGTTGGTCCTGAAGACCTCGTCGAGCTGCTCGGGGGCTCCCGGCCACATCGAGTCGCTGTGCGGATAGTCGGCCTCCCAGCAGATGTTGTCGATGCCGATGGAATGCCTGGTGGACACGCCCACCGGATCGGCGATGAAGCAGGTCAGGAAGTGATCCCGGAATACCTCGCTGGGTAGCTTGCCGCCGAAGTCCTGACCGGTCCAGGTCGAGTGCATCTCGTAGGTGCGATCGACCCGCTCCAGGAAGTACGGGATCCACCCGGTGCCGCCCTCGCTCAGGGCGATCTTCAGGTCGGGGTACTCCTTGATGGGCTTGGACCACAGCAGGTCGGCAGCGGCCTGGACGATGTTCATCGGCTGCAGCGTGATCATCACGTCCATCGGCGCATCCGGGGCGGTGATCGCCAACCGGCCCGAGGACCCGATGTGCACGTTGAGCACGGTGTCGGTGTCGACCAGCGCATCCCACATCGGCTTCCAGTAGTCGAAGTCGTGGAAGCTGGGATAACCCATGGCCGAGGGGTTTTCCGAGAAGGTCAGTGAATGCACACCCCGCGCGGCGTTGCGCCGGATCTCGGCTGCACACGCGACCGGATCCCAGATCACCGGCAGCGTCATAGGGATGAACCGCGCGGGGTACGCGCCGCACCACTCCTCGACATGCCAGTCGTTGTAGGCCTGCACCAGCGCCAGGCTGAACTCCGGATCCTCGGTGGCGAACAACCGTCCCGCGAAACCGGGGAACGACGGGAAGCACATCGAGCCGAGGATGCCGCCGGCGTTCATGTCCTTGACCCGCTCGTCGACCTTCCAGCAGCCCGGCCGGATCTCGTCGAGACCCTGCGGTTCGAGGCCGTACTCCTCCTTGGGCCGACCCGCCACGGCGTTGAGCGCCACGTTGGGGATCACCACGTCGCGGAACTGCCAGGTGTCGGAACCGTCCTCGTTGTGCACCAGCCGCGGCGCCTCATCCAGGTACTTCTTGGGCAGGTGGTTCTTGAACATGTCCGGCGGTTCGACGATGTGATCGTCAACGCTGATCAGAATCATGTCGTCCATGTGCATGACAAAGCTCCTCCCGTCTGCGCGACCCGGGGCGCAGACTGTCGACCGCGCTGTTCTCCTACCAAGGAAACTAGCTTCTCCAGAAGCGAGAATCAACGTCCGAAGGCTGACGCGCAGCCACCTGGCAGGCACATCACGCTCACCGACAGCGATGCCGCGAGCGCCGCCGACGGGTGGCGCCGTTGACGTTCCGCCGGAAAAATGGAAACCTGTTGGCCGAATATGAGAATCTGATTCTCATGAGCGAGAGGAGTGCGGCGGTGCGAGTGGCTCCATTGCCCGCGGACCAGTGGGACGACAGCGTTGACCAGGCACTGTCCGGCCTGATGCCCGCTGAGCGCCGCAACCCCGAGGCGACCGGGAATCTGGTCGCCACGCTGATGCGTCACCCCAAGCTGGCGCGCGGCTTCCTGCGGTTCAACTTCCACCTGCTGTACGGCTCGACACTGCCCGAACGGCTGCGCGAGCTGGCAGTCCTGCGCGTCGCACACGTGACCAACTGCGAGTACGAGTGGCGCCACCACGTCGGCATGGGCCGCGAAGCCGGACTCTCCGACGACGTGATCGCCGGAATCGAGCGCGGCGAGGCGGCGGACGAGCTCGACGCCGCCATCATCGCGGCCGTCGACGAACTGCAGCGAGACGCCAACGTCTCCGACACGACCTGGACGACGCTGTCCGCCCATCTCGACGAACGCCAGCTCATGGATCTGGTCTTCACAATCGGCTGCTATGGCTCGCTGGCCATGGCGATCAACACCTTCGGCGTAGAGCCCGATCAGGAGAGGTAGACACCCGTGGCATTTTTCAAGAAGCCGGACGTCGGCAGCTGGACCGAGAACTGGCCCGAGCTCGGCACAGGTCCGGTCAACTACGAGGACTCCATCGACCCGGAACAGTGGAAGCTGGAGCAGCAGGCCATCTTCCGTAAGACCTGGTTGCAGATGGGCCGGGTGGAGCTGATCCCCAAGAAGGGCCGGTACATCACCCGCGAGCTGCCGTCGGTCGGCCCGGGCACGTCGATCATCATCGTCAACGACGGCGAGCAGATCCGCGCCTTCTACAACCTGTGCCGCCATCGGGGCAACAAGCTGGTGTGGAACGACTACCCCGGAGAAGAGGTTTCCGGGAGCTGCCGCCAGTTCGTGTGCAAGTACCACGCCTGGCGTTACGACCTGCAGGGCAACCTGACGTTCATCCAGCAGGAGCAGGAGTTCTTCGACGTCGACAAGGCCGACTACCCGCTCAAGCCGGTGCGGTGCGAGGTGTGGGAGGGCTTCATCTTCGTCAACTTCGATGACGACGCAATCTCGCTCGAGGAGTATCTCGGCGAGTTCGGCCAGGGCCTGAAGGGCTATCCCTTCCACGAGATGACCGAGCACTACAGCTATCGCGCCGAGGTCAAATCGAACTGGAAGCTGTTCATCGACGCGTTCGTCGAGTTCTACCACGCGCCGATCCTGCACATGAAGCAGGCCGAGAAGGCCGAAGCCGAGAAGTTGGCCAAATTCGGCTTCGAAGCACTGCATTACGACATCAAGGGTGACCACTCGATGATCTCGTCGTGGGGCGGCATGAGCCCGCCCAAGGATCTGAACATGGTCAAGCCCATCGAGCGGATCCTGCACAGCGGCCTGTTCGGGCCGTGGGACCGGCCCGCCATCAAGGGCATCCTGCCCGACGAGTTGCCGCCGGCGATCAACCCGGGCCGTCACAAGACCTGGGGACAGGACTCGTTCGAGTTCTTCCCGAACTTCACGCTGTTGTTCTGGGTGCCGGGCTGGTACCTGACGTACAACTACTGGCCCACCGGGGTGGACACCCACATCTTCGAGGCCAACCTGTACTTCGTGCCGCCGAAGAACCTGCGTGAACGCCTCTCCCAGGAACTCGCCGCGGTGACGTTCAAGGAGTACGCGTTCCAGGACGCCAACACGTTGGAGGCCACCCAGACCCAGATCGGCACCCGCGCCGTTCTCGACTTCCCGCTCTGCGACCAGGAAGTCCTGCTCCGCCACCTGCACCACACCGCGCACAAGTACGTGGACCGGTACAAGGCCAGCCTCAACGGCAACGGTTCGTCCGCCGATCACGCCGCCGCCGGCCACGAAGCCCCGACGAAGGATGAGGTCAATGCCTAAGCTGCCCGAGGAATTCGCCGATCTCGAGAAGTTCAGTGACTGGTGCCTGCCCACCGAGGAGGAGCGCTACACCAAGCGCCTGAACTCCACGATGGAAGAAATGCAGGAACTCTATGACGCCGGCATGGCTCGCCTCGAGGACATCATGGTCTACGTCGACGCGCGCTTCCCGCTCAAGGGCATGCCCGACGACGCGAAGGCGCTGGTTCATCTGGGACAATCCATTGTGATGGTGAGCTTTCCGGTCGAGGTGTGGAAGCAGCCGCGGGTGCTCGACAGCGGCGCGGCATACATCGAGCTGATCAAGGAGCCGGTGGTCTAGTGCGGTTGACCCTCAAGGCGGCGGGTCTGCTCGACGTCGAAGCCGGCGAAATCATCCGGCCCGGCCTCATCACCGTCGACGACGGCCGCATCGTCGGCATCGGCAGCACGGCTCAGGCTGGTCCTGTCGGCTCCGCCGACGACGGCGATGTCGTCGATCTGGGTGACTCGATTCTGTTGCCCGGACTGATGGACATGGAGGTCAACCTGCTGATGGGCGGCCGGGGAGAGAACCCCGGCCTGTCCCAGGTCCAGGACGATCCGGCCACCAGGGTGCTGCGTGCGGTCGGCAACGCCCGGCGCACCCTGCGTGCGGGATTCACCACGGTGCGAAACCTCGGCTTGTTCGTCAAGACCGGTGGATACCTACTGGACGTCGCGCTGGGCAGAGCGATCGACGCAGGCTGGATCGACGGTCCGCGGGTGGTTCCGGCCGGGCATGCGATCACGCCGACAGGCGGGCATCTCGACCCGACGATGTTCGCGGCGTTCATGCCGGGCGTGCTCGAGTTGACCGTCGAAGAAGGCATCGCCAACGGCGTCGACGAGATCCGCAAAGCGGTGCGCTACCAGATCAAGCATGGTGCGCAGCTGATCAAGGTGTGTTGCTCGGGCGGGGTGATGTCGCTGACCGGCGAAGCTGGCGCCCAGCACTATTCGGACGAAGAGCTGCGGGTGATCGTCGACGAGGCGCACCGCCGCGGCCTCAAGGTGGCGGCGCACACCCACGGAGCCGAAGCGGTCAAACATGCGGTGGCCTGCGGCATCGACTGCATCGAACACGGATTCCTGATGGACGACGAGGCGATCCAGATGCTGGTCGACCACGACCGCTTCCTGGTGACGACCAGGCGCCTGGCGCAGGCGATGGATGTCTCCAAAGCGCCGAAAGTCCTGCAGGACAAGGCCGCCGAGATGTTCCCGAAGGCCGAGACGTCGATCAAGGCGGCCTATGAGGCCGGGGTCAAGATCGCCGTGGGCACCGACGCGCCGGCCATCCCGCACGGCAAGAACGCCGACGAGCTCGTCACCCTCGTCGAGTGGGGCATGCCGCCTGCGGCGGTGTTGCGCGCAGCGACCGTCGTGGCTGCCGACTTGATCGACAAGCCCGAACTCGGCCGTCTCGCCGAGGGATGCCTGGCCGACATCATCGCGGTCCCCGGCGACCCGCTGTCGGACATCACCGTTACACGGGATGTCAATTTTGTAATGAAGGGCGGTAAGGTCTTCAAGAATGACTGCGCCAACTGAATCCTCCCGCACCGCGGACCTGGTCGAGATCCAGCAGCTCCTCGCCAAGTACGCGGTCACGATCACCCAGGGTGACACCGACGGGCTGATGTCGGTGTTCACGCCGGACGGCACGTACAGCGCCTTCGGGTCGACCTACACGCTGGCGCGCTTCCCGGAGTTGGTCGAAGCCGCGCCCAAGGGGTTGTTCATGACCGGCACGTCGCTGGTCAATCTCGACCCCGCCGACCCGGACAATGCGACCGGCACCCAGCCACTGTGTTTCATCGAGCACTCCCAACACGACATGCGCATCGGCTATTACAACGACACCTACGTCCGCACCGATGACGGCTGGCGGTTGAAGACCCGCGCGATGACGTTCATCCGCCGCAGCGGCGACCACGACTCGGGTCGCCCACACGCCATCGGAAGGCCCGAAGCAGGATGACGGACCTGCTCGACCCCGCCGCATTCCGGGCCGCACTGCAGGGCTGGCTCGGTGACAATGACCTCACTCCCCCCGACGACCACAGCCTCGAAGGCCACCTCCGGCAGTTCGCCCGGGTGCAACGCGCGCTCTACGACGGCGGATGGAGCCGCTACGGCTGGCCAGAGCATGCGGGAGGACTCGGGGGGCCGGCGGTGTTGCGCGCCATCGTGGGTGAGGAGGTCGTCGGCCGACGCCTGGCCGAGCCGGGACCGTATTCGATGCTCGAGGTGTTGGCCCCGACGATGATCGACTACGCCTCACCTGAGCTGGCCGCCGAGATGGTGCCGCGCCTGCTCCGGGGCGACGAACAGTGGTGCCAAGGCTTTTCCGAGCCGGGGTCGGGTAGCGACCTGGCCTCGTTGACCACCCGGGCCGTCGAGAAGGATGGCAGATGGGTCATCAACGGGCAGAAGGTCTGGACGAGCTTCGCCCAGTACTCCCATCGGTGCATCCTGCTCACCCGCACCGGCGACGCGGGCACACCCGATCATCAGGCGATCACGGCCTTCTTCGTCGACCTCGACACCCCGGGCATCACGGTGCGCCCGCTACGCACCATGCACGGCGTCGACGAATTCTGCGAGGTCTACTTCGACGACGTCGTCGTCGACGCGAACAGGATGCTGGGCAATCCGGGAGACGGCTGGCGGCTCGCCATGGATCTGCTGCCCTACGAGCGCTCGACATGCTTCTGGCAGCGCATCGCCTATCTCTATTCGCGATTCGATGCGCTGATCGAGGACGTCAAGGGTCAGGGTCAGAGTGTCGACGCCGAGCTCGGCGAGGTCTACCTCGCGCTGCACACCCTGCGGTGCCGCTCACTGGTCACCCAGCAGCGACTGGCCGACGGCATGAAGCTGGGGCCCGACACCTCGGTCGACAAGGTGTTGCTGGCCGGCGCCGAGCAACTGCTCTACGACACCGTGCGCGACCTACGGCCGGGCACCATCGAACTCGACGACGACGAATGGCGCACCGAGTTCCTGTATTCGCGCGCGGCCACCATCTACGGCGGCACCGCCGAAGTGCAGCGCAACATCATCGCGCGCCGGCTGCTCGACCTCGGGAAGGAATGACGATGACCGACCGAGACGCCGAGACTCCCGAACTCGACCTGCTCGAAGACGCCTTGCGCAAGACGATGCTGAGCCATTCGGGCGCCGAACTGGATGCCGCACTGGCCGAGCTGGGCTGGGCCGAGATGCTGGCCGACGTACCCGACCAGGCGATACCGCTCGTGTTCCGCCTCCTCGGCGAAACAGGTTCGCACGCATCGATTCTCAACGATGTCATCCTCGAGACCATCGGCGGCGTCCCCGGCGGTACCCCGCCCATGCCCTATGCCGGCGGGGACTGGGTGGTGTGGAGCCGTTCGGCGGTCGAGGACCCCACACTGGGTGGACTGCCGATCCATCGGGTGCCCGACGGGCAGACGATGCGATTGGGCGAGGCGCGCCGGGCGGCCGGTTGGTGGCTGGTCGGATCGGCACGGGCCATGCTCGCCCTGGCGCGTCAGCACGCGCTGGACCGGACGCAGTTCGGCAAGCCGATCGCCGGTTTCCAGGCCATCCGACACCGGTTGGCCGAAACCTTGGTCGCCATCGAAGGCGCCGAGGCGACCCTGCGTCTACCAGGGATCGAGAGCCCCGACCTCACCGCGATGCTGGCCAAGGCCGCCGCCGGCAAGGCAGCGCTGACCGCCGCCAAGCACTGCCAGCAGGTGCTCGGCGGTATCGGCTTCACCGAGGAACATGCGATGCAGCATCACGTCAAACGTGCGCTGGTCCTGGACGGGTTGCTCGGTAGCTCACGGGAACTGGCCCGCAGAGCCGGTGCCGGCCTGCGGGCGCGCGGTTCGGCGCCGCGCCTGGCCGTCCTTTGACTCCGCCCGCGAGTCCAGCCCGGTGACGACACGCTGCCGGGTAGGAACCCGACCTGTGCACGCTCGCCGGGCTAGGGGCTGTTGGCGGCCTTCATCTGCTCCAGGTCGACCAGGACCGGCCAGCCACCGACGGACAACGCGTTGCCGTGCCCTGTCTGGTGCACGTCGAAGACCGACTGGATGGCGGCGTAGAAGCCTTGCACATCCAGCGTCTGGTTGACCGCCCGCTTGGCCTGCCGCAGCGCGAACGGCGGCATCGTGGCGATCTGTTCGGCCAACGCCCGAGTCTCGGTGTCGAGTCGGTCCCGCGGCACCACCCGGTTGACCATTCCGGTGCTCAGCACCTCGTCGGCGGTCATGGCCCGGCCGGTGAACAGGATCTCCTTGGCCTTTCGGGGCCCCAGTTCCCAGGTGTGCCCGTGGTATTCGACGCCGCCGATGCCCATCAACACCACGGGGTCGGAGAACTGTGCGTCGTCCGCGGCGATGATCAGATCGCACGGCCAGCACAACAACAGCCCGCCGGAGATGCACCGGCCCTGCACGGCGGCGATCGACGGCTTGGGAACATTGCGCCATCTCAGCGTGTACTCGAGATAGCGTTTCGCCTCGTGCTCGATGATGAACTCGAGCGTGATCTTGTCCGGGACCGGTCCCCCGCCTTTGAGGTCGTGCCCGGCGGAGAAGTGTTTGCCGTTGGCCCGCAGGACGATCACCGAAACCTCGCTGTCCGCGGCCGCGCGGGTCCACGCCGCATCGAGTTCGTCGAGCAACTCGGGGTTCTGGGCGTTGGCCGCCTCGGGACGATTGAGCGTGATGGTCGCGATCCTGTCGGCGACGTCGTAGTCGATGTACACGGGGTGCGTCCTCCAGACGGGGTTACGGATGGCATGAGCGGGTACTACGGATGGCGCAACGGACCGGATGGGAATGCCGACGCGAGCACAACGGTTGAGTTGAACCGTGTCACGTCCGACTATCCGCAAGGGCCTTCTGTTATCTCGAAAATGAGAATACTATTCTCGGGATGAGGAAGTTACAATCTCTGACACGTGGGCCGAGAGGGGGTCGAGGACCGCTATGGCAAGGCGTTCTCCGGTACAGTCAGTTCATGTTCTCCCCAGTCGGCCTGCAGTCGAGTCGCCGGTGACCAGTCCCAGCGAAGAGCCCGCCTGGAAGCAACGGGCGGTCGAGCGCTCCATCAAAACCGCCAAATTGCGGGCAGCTCAGCGCGTGCAGCGCTTCCTCGACGCTGCGCAGGCGATCATCATCGAGAAGGGCAGCACCGACTTCACGGTCCAGGAAGTCGTCGACCGGTCCCGCCAGTCGCTGCGCAGCTTCTACCTGCAGTTCGACGGTAAGCACGAGCTCCTGCTCGCCCTGTTCGAGGACGCCCTGAGTCGGTCCGCGGACCAGATCCGCGCCGCGACTTCGAGTCAGGCCGACCCGCTGGAACGGCTCGAAGTGGCCGTCAAGCTGCTGTTCGAGTCGTCTCGCCCCGACCCGTCGGCCAAGCGCCCGCTGTTCACCGATTTCGCCCCACGACTGCTGGTGTCTCACCCGTCCGAGGTCAAGGTGGCCCACGCTCCGCTGCTCGCGCTGCTCACCGAGCTGATGGAAGAGGCCAGCGCCGCCGGCCAGCTGCGCGAAAGCATCAATCCCAAGCGGATGGCCGCCATGACGATGCAGACGGTGATGTTCGTCGCGCAGTCCAGCAGCGACGGTGAAGACGGGGCAGCCCATCCGATCACGGCCGACGAGGTGTGGGACTTCTGCTCACACGGTTTCGCCGCCGAATAGCCGAGAATCTCACTCTCCACTCAACAGAGTTCTGTTCACGCCGATGCGCACCCACCGAGTGCTGCGCCGCGTGCTGCCGCGTCACTTCCTTTATCGAGAAGCTCATTCTTCTCAATGCAGAGCCATCCTCGCAGAATAAGAGTCGGGCATTGACACGCGCTGGCGGCGATGCCAGAGTTGTGAGACAAATCGTAGCCTGATGTCTTACGTCAAGACTGGTCCAGCGAGAGGACACCTGTGACGATCAGCGCCGAGAACTCCGACCGACCGGGCGCCTCAGCGGTCGACGAGCTGTACTACGACCCCTACAACGTCGAACTGAACATGAACCCCTACCCGGTGTTCGCCCGGATGCGTGAAGAAGCGCCGCTGTACTACAACGACAAGCACGACTTCTACGCCTTGAGCCGATTCGATGACGTCAACAAGGCCGTCATCGATCACGACACCTTCATTTCCGGCCGTGGGGCGCTCCTGGAGATCATCAAGTCCGGCATGGAGATCCCGCCCGGCACCTTGATCTTCGAGGATCCGCCGATCCACAACATCCACCGTAATCTGCTGTCCCGCATGTTCACCCCGCGCAAGGTGCTGGCGCTGGAACCCCAGATCCGCGAGTTCACCGCACGCTGCCTGGATCCCCTCGTGGGGTCCGGGCGTTTCGACTTCGTCAACGACCTCGGTGAGCAGATGCCGATGCGCGTGATCGGCATGCTGCTCGGCATTCCCGAGGAGCATCAGCGCCGCGTCGCCGATCACGGCGAGGCGACGTTGATGAACGAGCAGGTCGATCTATTGGCGACCGGCGAGGTGTTCGCCGAGTTCATCGACTACCGCACCGAGCATCCCTCCGACGACATCATGACCGACCTGCTGACCGCCGAGTTCACCGACGAGACCGGGACGGTGCGGCGATTGCGCCGTGATGAGTTGCTGATGTATCTGACGGTGGTCGCCACCGCGGGCGCCGAGACCACCACCCGCCTGATCGGGTGGGCCGGCAAGACGTTGGCCGACTACCCCGACCAGCGGCGCGAGCTCGCCGAGAACCCCGGTCTCATCCCCCAGGCGATCGAGGAGATCCTGCGGTGGGAGCCGCCGGCACTGCAGATCGCGCGCTACGTCAGCCGAGACGTCTCGTACTACGGACAGACGGTGCCCGAAGGTTCGGCCATGTTGATGTTGGTCGGCGCGGCGAATCGGGACCACCGCCGTTTCCCACCAGATGGCGACGTGTTCGACATCCACCGGGAACAGCGCTCGCACATGACGTTCGGTGCCGGCACCCATTTCTGCATGGGCAATGCACTGGCCCGGCTCGAAGGCCGCATCGCGCTCGAGGAAATCCTCAATCGGTTCCCGGAGTGGGATGTCGACTGGGCCAACGCTGCGCCGTCGCAGACCACCGCAGTGCGGGGCTGGGAAGCCATGCCCACCTTCGTTTCCTGACGTCAACCATCACATCGATCAGAAGGACCACACACCATGGTAGGACGGGTAGAAGGCAAGGTCGCGTTCATCACCGGCGCGGCGCGCGGCCAGGGGCGGGCGCATGCCGTGCGCATGGCCCAGGAGGGCGCGGACATCATCGCCGTCGATATCTGCAAGCAGATCGACAGCGTGCTGATCCCCTTGTCCTCACCGGAGGATCTGGCCGAGACCGCGGATATGGTCAAGAACGCCGGTGGCCGCATCCACACCGCGGAAGTCGACGTCCGTGACTACGACGCGCTCAAGGCTGCCGTCGATGCCGGTGTCGAGGAGTTCGGCAAGCTGGACATCATCGTCGCCAACGCCGGTATCGGTAACGGCGGTCAGACCCTCGACAAGACCGGTGAACCCGACTGGGATGACATGATCGGGGTGAACCTGTCCGGGGTGTGGAAGACGGTGAAAGCCGGTGTGCCGCACATCCTTGCCGGGGGTGACGGCGGATCGATCATCTTGACCAGCTCGGTCGGCGGCCTGAAGGCCTACCCGCACACCGGGCACTACGTTGCCGCCAAGCACGGCGTGGTCGGGTTGATGCGCACGTTCGCCGTCGAGCTCGGGGCACAGAACATCCGGGTGAACTCGGTGCACCCGACCAACGTGAACACCCCGCTGTTCATGAACGAACCGACGATGAAACTGTTCCGTCCCGATCTGGAGAACCCGGGTCCGGAAGACATGAAGGTGGTCGGCCAGCTCATGCATACGCTGCCGATCGGCTGGGTGGAGCCGGAGGACATCGCCAACGCGGTACTCTTCCTCGCCTCCGACGAGGCACGCTTCATCACAGGTGTGACATTGCCGGTGGACGGCGGCAGCTGCCTGAAGTGACGACGTCGGCGTAGCCCTCCCCGCAGCACTGGGCGTAGCGCTACGCAGCAGCGTTCGTCGACGTGGCGACACCGGACGCGTTGAACATCCTCTGCGGCTGACGCATTCCGCCGAATTCGCAGTGATCATGACGTTCCGGTGGTTGCATTCTGGGCATGAAGCGGCTCAACGGCATGGACGCCATGCTGTTGTACAGCGAGACCCCGAACCTGCACACCCACACGTTGAAGGTCGCGATACTCGATGCGTCGGGGTACGCCGGCGAGGACGGAGCCCCGTACGGCTTCGAGGCCTTCCGCCGGACAGTCGCGCGCCGGCTGCATCTGCTGGACCCGTTGCGCTACCGGCTGGTCGACATACCATGGCACCTGCATCACCCGATGTGGCTGCAGGACTGTCCGGTGGACCTGGACTATCACCTGCGTCGCGTCCGGGTCCCCGGCCCCGGCGGGCGCCGCGAACTCGACCGGGTGATCGGCGAGATCGCCAGCACGCCGCTGGACCGCAGTAAGCCGTTGTGGGAATTCCACTTCGCCGAGGGCATGGCCGATCAGCGGTTCGCTCTGATCGGGAAGGTGCACCACACCCTCGCCGACGGGGTGGCGTCGGCCAATCTGCTTGCCCGGCTGATGGATCTGTCCGGCGACGAGCAGGACGAACGTGATGATCCTCCGGCCGGCTGTGAGATACCGTCCGACGGCCAGTTGCTCAGAGAAGCCCAGCTGGACCACTTTCAGAACATCGCCGAGCTGCCGGGACTGGTCGCCGATACCGTGCGGGGACTGTCCCGGTTGCGGCGGCGGTCCCGCCAGCGTCGCGCTCACCCCGACCTGGCCAAACCCTTCAATGCCCCACCCACGTTCCTCAACCACGTCGTTTCGCCGGTCCGCACATTCGCGACGGCGTCGCTGTCGCTGGCCGAGGTCAAGGAGACCGCCAAGCACCTGGGGGTGACGTTCAACGACGTCGTACTGGCCGTGGCCGCCGGTGGCCTGCGCGAGTTGTTGTTGCGTTATGACGGACGGGCCGACCGCCCCATCCTGGCGACGGTGCCCGTCGCCATCGACAAATCCGCGGAGCGGGTCACCGGAAACGAAATCGGCGGAATGATGGTCTCGCTGCCGGTGCACATCGACGACGCCAGGCAACGGGTGACGCTGACGTCGCTGGCGACCGCACGCGCCAAGGAGGACAACGAGCTGCTCGGGCCGGCGCTGCAGGGCCGGATGCTCGAGTACCTCCCCCCGCCGTTTGCTCCGACGCTGTTCCGCCTGCAGGCCAAGCGCGCGGATCACAACCGGCTGATGAACGTCGCGGTGTCCAATGTGCCCGGTCCGCGGAAGCGGGGTCACATCGGTGGAGCGCCGGTCACCGAGATCTATTCGGTGGGTGTGCTTTCGGCGGGCAGTGCATTCAACATGACGGTGTGGAGCTATGTCGATCAGGTCGACATCGCGGTGTTGTCCGACGATGCCACCTTCGACGATCCGCACGAGGCCACCGACGCGATGGTGAGCGCGTTCGGGGAGTTACGTCGCGTCTGCGGTCTGCCGATCCCCGGCGTCGTGGACTCGGCGATGGCTCCGGCACCGGCCGAGAGCTAACCTGGCCGGTTGCGCAGCTCGTTGCGGAGGATCTTGCCGGTGCTGCCGCGCGGCAACGCGGGCAGCAGTGTGATGTCGCGGGGCACCTTGTAATTGGCGAGGTTGTCACGGACGTGCTGTTTGAGGTCGTCCACTTCGACGGACGCCCCCTTGTCGAGTACCACGAACGCGGCGAGCCGCTGGCCGTACTGCTCGTCGTCCACACCGAGCACCGCCGCTTCGGCCACGCCCGGATGGGCGGTGAGGGTCTTCTCCACCTCGATGGGATAGACGTTCTCCCCGCCGGAGACGATCATCTCGTCGTCGCGACCGACCACGAACAGCCTGCCGGCCGCGTCGAGGTATCCCATGTCCCCCGAGGCCATGAAGCCGTCGTGGAAGTCCTTGGTGGCACCCGAGGTGTATCCGTCGAACAGCGTCGAGCTGCGCACGAAGATCTGGCCGACCTCTCCGTCGGCCACCTCGCGGTGGTCGGCGTCAAGGATGCGCAGCTCGGTACCGTCGGCGGGTCGGCCCGCGGTGTCCGGCGCAGCGCGCAGGTCTGCGGGGGTGGCGGTGGCGATCATGCCCGCTTCGGTGGCGTTGTAGTTGTTGTAGATGACGTCGCCGAACTGGTCCATGAAGGCGGTGACCACGTCCGGGCGCATCCGCGAGCCCGACGCGGTGGCGAATCGAAGCGACTTGGCGCTGTACCGGTTTCGCACGTCCTCGGGTAGGTCCATGATGCGGTCGAACATCACCGGCACGACCGCCAGACCGGTGGCCCGGTGCCGGTCGATCAGCGCCAGCGTGGCCTCCGGATCGAACTTGCGGCGGGTGACGATCGGGCAGGCCAGCAGCGCGGCGAACAGCAGCTGCGAGAAGCCCCACGCGTGAAACATCGGCGCGGCGATGACGATCGGCTCCTCGGCGCGCCACGGGGTGCGGTCGAGGACTGCCCTCAGGTCGCCCGCGCCGCCGCTGCCTGCAGATCGTTTGGCGCCCTTCGGCGCTCCGGTGGTGCCGGAGGTCAGCAGGATCACGTCGCTCTTGCGGCTGGCAGGCTGCGGCCGTCGGCCGAGGTGAGCCTCGATGAGCGAGTCGACTGTGGCGGTGGCGCTGCCGGTTACGTCAGTGCTGTCGGCGCGGTCGGCGCTGTCGGTCCAGGCCAGTATCCGCGTGGCGTCCGGAATGTCGCGCAGCGCCCGCTCGACGGTGTCGGTGAACTCCTCGTCATAGATCACGGTGATCGGCCTGCCGGCGCTCTCCCGCTCGATCACCTCCGCCATGGCGGGCCCGGCGAACGACGTGTTCAACAACACGACATCGGCACCGATGCGGTTGGCGCCGACCAGCGCCTCGATGAAGCCGCGGTGGTTTCGGCACATCACCGCCACCGTCGCCGGTAGGCCGGAGTCCGGATTGCGCTGCTGCAGTGCGACACCGAGTGCGTCACAACGGTCGTCGAGCTGCCTCCAGGTCAATGTGCCGCGTTCGTCGATCAGGCCTGCGCGGTCGGGGCAGCGCTGGGCCGCGGCGGCGAAGCCCACGGTGGCGGTCAGGCCGGCACGACGCATCGCCATCCCCATGCGCAGGTATCGGTCCGGGCGCATCGGCGCGATGAGTCGGGCACGCCACAGCGTGCCCACCAAGCCCCATGCATCCGCCATGTTTGTCAGCCCAGTATCGGGAATCGGCGGTTGCGAGCGAGATCGTCCAGTGCCGCCTGCATGACGGCGCGCACGTGTAGATCGACCTGCTCGACATCGGGGTCCTCCCCGAACTCGGCGACCACGTCGATCGGCTCCAGGACGCGGGTCACGATCTTGGCCGGTAGCGGGAGGTTGGGCGGGACGATCAACGAGAGCCCGAAGGGAAAGCCGACGCTGACGGGCAGAATCTCCATCCGCGCGCGGGTCAGGCCGAGGCGGCGTGCGAGCGAGTCGCCGCGGGCCAGGAACAGCTGAGTTTCCTGCGCACCGATGGACACCATCGGCACGATCGGCACA
>Ga0310345_10002622_pt1 | contig 17909 bp, 13 predicted proteins | sample HC15DNA20500_MG_FD_204667 | JGI IMG/M metagenome (GOLD analysis project Ga0310345, IMG submission 204667) | Marine microbial communities from station ALOHA, North Pacific Subtropical Gyre - HC15-DNA-20-500_MG | ecosystem: Environmental > Aquatic > Marine > Oceanic | place: Pacific Ocean: North... | reverse complement strand
CGCTTCGTCAAGAAGGACATCAAGGGTACTCTCAAGGCGATGAAGGGCTTGCCGGTGACGATTCGTCTGCTCGACCCGCCGCTGCATGAGTTCATTCCCCACGAGGACAAGGGCCTGCGCAAGATCGCGCGCGAATTGAAGACCCCCTTCGCCGAGGTGAAGAAGCGTGCCGACTCGCTGCACGAGGTGAACCCCATGATGGGACACCGCGGTGTACGCCTGGGGATCACCCATCCCGAGGTCACCGAGATGTACGTCCGCGCTATCCTGGAGTCAGCAGGCGAGCTTTCAAAGAAAGGCATCAGGGTCTTTCCCGAGATCATGGTTCCTGTCGTTGCCGTTGAAACGGAGATGGCGCACCAGTTCGAGTTGATCAAGGGCGTTCACAAGACAGTCTGCAAAAAGCTGGGCGTACGCAAGGTGAACCACATGGTCGGTACCATGATCGAGACCCCGCGCGCCTGCCTCATCAGCAAGAAGCTGGTTCAAAAGGGAGCCGAGTTCTTCTCCTTCGGTACCAACGACCTGACGCAGATGACCTTCGGCTTCTCCCGCGATGATATCGGCGGCTTCATGGGTGAATATCTTGACCAGGGCATCATGGCCGCGGATCCCTTCGGGACCCTGGACAAGGGCGTCAAGAAGCTGGTCAAGAAGGGTGTTAAAAAGGGCCGCAAGGTCGATCCGAAGCTCAAGATCGGCATCTGCGGCGAGCATGGCGGTGACCCTGCTTCGGTCAAGTTCTGCCATCACGTCGGCATGAACTACGTCTCCTGCTCACCCTACCGCGTGCCGATCGCACGCTTGGCCGCGGCGCAGGCTGTCGCCGAGGAATAAGGTTTCCTGGTTTCAGCTTCTGCTTAGCGGAAGACCCACCACAGGACGCAGATTGTCGCGAACAGCGTAGCGATCCAGATCTTGTGAGCCTTGCTCAACTCTCCCCAGCCGCGCAGCAGGCTGAAGGAGCCCTCCTGGATGTCTTTCGGCGGCGGAGTGGTCAGCAGGCTGACGATGATCACCGTCGCGGCGGTCAGCACGCCGCTGAGGAAGTGCCGGTGCAGGAAGGAGCCGAGGTATTCGTGGCGCAGGAAGGACACCTGCCACCCGTCTACCTCCGAGTCGAGCAGCAGGACGGTACCCGCGGCGATCCCCATCGCCACCCCGCAGAGCGCTCCCTGCCGGTTCATGCGGCTGGAGAAGATTCCCAGCAGCCCGGCGACCGCGAAGGGAACCGAGAGGTAGCCGGTCACCACCTGCAGGTACTTCCACAAGGTCTCCTGGCTCTCGATGAGCGGCGTGGCGAAGATGCCCAGCACCATGACCGCCACCAGTGCGATGCGGCCGGCAAGGATCTGGGTGGCGGTATCGGCTGTTGATGACCAGCGAGCGACGATGTCGCGTCCGACCAGGGTCGCCACGGAATTGAAGCTCGAGCTCAGCGAGGACATCAGCGCCGCCAGGAGCGCCGCCAGCACTACGCCCCGCAGGCCCGGCGAGAGCAGGTTCTCCAGCAGCATGGAGTAGGTCCCGTTGTAGTTGACCTTGCCGTCTTCGCCGGTGAGCCGCTCGTTGTAGAGGATGAAGCCGATGATGCCCGGCAGGACGAAGATGAACACCGGGATGATCTTCAGGAAGCCGGCGAAGATGGCGCCGGAGGTGGCGTGGTGGAGATTGCGCGCCCCGAGGACGCGCTGCACGTTCACCTGGTCCATGCACCAGTAGAACATGCCGCCGATCAGGAAGTTGCCCAGCAGGTAGCCGCTGAAGGGCAGCTCGTGGTCGACGCCCTTGACCATCGACAGCATGTCGAGCCTGTCCTTCTCGGTGAGCTTCGCGGTGAGGCCGTCCCAGCCGCCCACCGCGTCGAGGCCGATCCAGGTCAGGATCACCGAGCCGCCGATGAGGATGATCGATTGCACGAAGTCGGTGTAGATCACCGCCCTCAGTCCGCCGACGAGGGTATAGGCAGCCGTCAGGATGCCGATTCCCCAGAGGATGGAGTTGCCTGAAAAGCCGGTGAAATACTCGAGGACCAGCTTGCCGCTGAAGAGCGCGAGTGACACCTTGGTCAGGACGATCATGGCGAGGAAATACACCGTCAGGCTCATGCGCATCGCTGCGCCGTAGCGTTTCTCGAAGAATTCGGGGATGGTGAAGACCTTGTGGCGCAGGTACTGGGGCGCGAAGACGCAGGCGAGCATGATCAGGCAGAGGCTGGCCATCCACTCCCAGCCTCCGGCGACCAGTCCCAGCCGATGTCCATCGGCGGCGAGGCCGACGAAATGCTCGGTGGAGATGTTGGTGGCGAACAGCGAGAGGCCGATGAAGGGCCAGGTGAGGTTCCGTCCGGCCAGAAAATAGCCCGCCGACGAGGTCTGCTTGCGCCTGGAGAAGTAGATGCCCAGGGCGACGGTGGCGCCGAGATAAACCGCGACGATTGAAAAATCGAGCTGTCCGAGCTTCGCGGCTTTTTCCATCGGTGTCTTTCCCTGTCCCGGATGATGTTGAGGAACCGGCTCCAGCCGGCCATCGACGTGCGCAGTTTAACGCAAAGAAACCGTGTCCGCAGCCACGCAGCGCTCACTCCGGGGTATTTTCTGTCCGTACCGGCAGTTGCCAGAAAACCGGCATTCGATTAGTTTCTAGGCCGAAGGTCTTAGAGAGGTCCAGCGTTCATGGCGAAGAAAACAACAGTGGCGGACGATGGCGGTGGGCGCTTCCGGTTCCTGGAGTGGCTGCCGTGGGAAAAGCTGACCATCTGGGCGCTCTTCCTGCTGCTGGTCTACAGCCTGCGCAGCTTCTTCTTCATCGTCTTCATGACCTTCATCCTCGCCTACAGCATGAGGGGCCTGGTGGACTGGCTGGCGAAGCTGATCTCCCCGGATGAGGAGAAGGCCTGGCTGCACCGCCTGCTGACGGTGGGCTGCTTCCTGGGGCTGATCGGGGGGGGGTACGGAGTCGGGAGCTTTTTCGTGCCGCGGCTTGTCGACCAGGTCGAGATGGTCATACCCAGGGCGGAGGAGCTTGCCAGCAACCCGGGGGGAAAACTGGACGAGGTTCTGAGGGACACCCTGGGTCATTACCTGGCAAGTGAGAAGTACGGTTCGTCCGGCAATGTGGCCTACGACAAGGCCTTTGAGAATTACAGGAAACAGGGACTTCGCTATGAAGAGTTCGAGGCTTTCCAGAAGGAACGCAAGAAGCTCGAAGCCCTGTTCGAGGCCGAACTGGTGGCGAAGAGGGTCGAGGAGGTCTTCGAGCAGGAGCTCAGCACCGGCAGCAAGGACGACCGCCTCCTGGTCTGGATCCTCGATGAGGAGTACGACTCGGTTCTCGACACGAAGCGCGGTGAATACGACGCCAAGCGCAAGAAGATCAGCGAGGAGGAGGGCCTCAAGATCGAGCCGTTTGACAAGCTCTCAGCGACGGATCAGCGCAGCCTGGTCGAGGACTACGTCAGGAGGATCATCCTGCCTGATGAGAAGCTCAGGGCTCCCTACCGGGACAGGTGGAAGGCGAGAAGAGAGACCCCGGCCCGTCTCTACGTACTTAAACTGAGAAACGAACAGTCGGGGGAATACAGGAAACAATTCGCCGCCTTCTACTCGGCCCGCAAGACGGCCGCTGGAGAGGACGATCCCTTAACCTATCCCTATGAAAAATTCACCGAGCTGAGCGCCTCGCTGGAGGCGAAGAACGCTCTCCTGGCCTTTTCAAAGGCCCTTGATGGGGAGGACTCGGCATCGGCGCGCTCGGAGGATGACTGGCGGGAAGGCTTCGAGCTCAAGGCTCGTACCGATGCTCTCGATGAGTGGAAGAAGGGGAGCCTCGCGCGGAAGATCGGCTCCAAGCTCGAGGACATTGCCGGAGAGGGGCTCGCGGATGCGGGCGCCGGGATGAAAGATCTCTTCAAGCAGCTGATCTACCTGCCCGTCGCCCTCGGCCTCTCTCTCCTGCTGAGCTTCTTCATCGTTTTCGACCTGACGAAGATGCGCCGCGGGGTTCGGAGGCTCCATAGCAGCCGGGCGAAGGATTTTTATCTCGAGATCGCTCCCGGCCTCATCAGCTTCGGCCGCCTGATCGGCCGTGCCTTCCAGGCCCAGGCCGTGATCGCCTTCTTCAACACGATCCTGACGTTCCTGCTGATCCAGATTCTCGGCATCGAGAGCCCTCTCTTTCTCTGCTCCATCGTCTTCGTCTGCAGCTTCATTCCCGTGCTCGGGGTGGTCCTGTCGAGCGTTCCCATCGCCATCATGGCGATCGCCCAGGATGGCGGCGGCGTCGGGTTGGCCTTCCTGGCGGTGGCAGGCGTTCTGCTCATCCACCTGGTGGAGGCCTGGATTCTCAATCCGAAGATCCTCGGCGACATGCTGCACCTGCACCCGGTCATGGTGCTGGCGATTCTGGCCGTCGGTGAGCATTTCTTCGGTGTCTGGGGGCTGCTGCTGGGAGTTCCCGTGATCGTCTACATCCTTCGCTTCGTCATCCTCGATGAGGGGATTCCCGGGATCATCGAGCCGATTCATCCGGCGGACCTGCTGAAGGCGGGCGAGGCGGACGCGGCCGACGATGCCATCGCGGCAGCGGCCGAGACCGATGAGGAGTGACGGACGATGCCGACCCCGAAATTTTTCCAGGGGATTCTCCTCCTCCTGCCGCTGCTTGTGGGCTGTTCGATGAGTGAGGGATTTCGCAGGCAGGGCTTCAAGATCATCGCCCATCGCGGCGCCTCGAAGGATGCTCCCGAGAACACGCTCGCCGCGCTCGAGCTTGGAATCAGGCAGGGCGCCGATGGAGTGGAGTTCGATGTCTACAAGACCGGTGATGGCTGGCTCGCGCTCATGCACGATAAGGACGTGCTGCGCACCACGAACTTCAAGGACGTGTTTACCGATGGCCGCAGCGCGAAGGTCTCCGAGCTGAGCCTCGCGGAGCTTCGCTCACTCGACGCTGGAAGCTGGCTGTCCGCGGACTACGTGGGGGAAAAGGTACCGACCTTCGAGGAGGCCCTCGAGAAGCTGCGGGGCCGGGCCACGCCCGTCATCGAGATCAAGCCCGAGGATATCGGACAGGACGTGGCGATGATCGTCCAGAAGCTCGCCATCGAGAAAGAGGTCTTCGTGCAGAGCTTCTCGCCGCGGGCCATCAGCGATTTCCACAAGGTGCTGCCGGAGGTCACGACCGGCTATCTCACCGGGAGCAAGGTCTCCGACGACAGCGTCGAGCGCGCCCGCGAGCACCTGCGCATCGCCCGGGAGTCCGGAGCCTCGGTGGTCGTCTGCAACTACAAGCTGGCCGATCGAGAATACATCGAGGAGATCCACAGGAACGAGTTCTTCGTCTGGGTCTATACCGTCGACGATGCCGCCGTCATGCGGTTGTTGATGGAGCGGGGCATCGATGGGATCATCACCAACGTTCCCTCCGTCCTCCGTGATCTGTCGGGGCGAGGGAAGTAGCGGGCCGCTGGTTCAGCCCGCCTCTTTCGCGAGTCCCCGTTTCCTGCCGAACAAATTACCCGGAGCTGATGTGATGCCGTCAAAAATGACATATGTGGCCTGCTGGTTGATTCTCCTGGCCGGCCCCCCGGCGCAAGCGCAGGAGGATTCTTCTTCACCCGTCGCCGTGCTCGAGCTGGCCGCCGCCGGCCTGACCCTGAACCTGCCGGGCCGGGAGCCGGTACGGTTCGCGAGCATCGAGGAGCTGCTCGGGGCTCACCCGGGTCTCGCCGGCCGTTTCCAGGTGGAAAAGGCGGCCCCGGCGGTGGCCGGGCGCATCGAGCCGGACCTGCGGAAGAAGAAGAGCCAGCCGGTCGATATCCTCGCCGGCAGCGTTTCGGCCCTCGAGCTGCTGCAGTTCCTGGCCGATTATACGGGTCTTCCCATCGTGCACGATTCGAGCGATAAGACGCTGGCCTCGGTGAGGGTTCCGTTTACGGCCGACGTGAAAGGCGCGGACTACGAGGTGGTCAAGGCGCATCTCGAGGCGGCAGGCCTCCGGCTCAGCGAGCGCAAGCTGCCCGGCGGCAGGCGCCTGATCGAGGTGAGCGGAGGCTCCGGTTCGACTCGCCCCAGGCCTCTGAAGCCGCGCCCCATCATCGTCGTCGGCAGGGAAAAAGGCTCCGGGGCGAAGATCCAGCGCAGGAGGCAGGCCGCGGAGCCGGGTCGCCCGGCGCTCGAGGACTACATGGGCGTTGTGCTCACCAGGGTCCCCGGGATTCTCAGGGCGCAGCTGCCCATCACCTCCCGGGAGGGCGTGCTGGCTCTCGATGTGGACAGGAACCTGGCCCAGCTCCGCAACGACCTGCGCATCCTCGAGCGCTACGACGTGATCACTACTATCGACAGGCGCCCGGTCAGCACCCCGGCGGCGATGGTCGAAGAGCTCAACCGGTTCTCGAAGGGAGATGAGTTCACCCTGCGGCTCTACCGAAAGGGCAGCCTGAAGATCTACCGCGTCAGGCGCTGAGAGCCGGGTGTCTCCCGGCGCGAGCGCTCAGAAGCGCTCGATCCACTCGCGGTTGAGATATTTTTCTTCGAGGAGCGCCTCGAGGGAAGGCATCTCCCAGGCCCTCTCCGGCGGCTCGGCTTCCCATGCCGTGGCGATCCGCTCGCGCAGCTCGGCGCTTCCCAGCGGCAGGTTGGAGACGAAGTCGAGGTGCTCCCTTCCCTCTCGGTAGTCCGGCTGTTTTTCCGGCTGCCTGAGATAGAGCGGGATCGACTCCAGGCTGAAATCGTAGAGCAGGGTACCCTGGTGCAGGAGGCAGTAGCGGCTTCTTTTCTGGGCGCTGCCGCTGAACTTCCTGCCGCCCAGCGCCAGGTCGCAGCTGCCTCGCATGGAGATGCCATCGAGCCTCAGCGCGGCGGCGCAGGGGTCGAGGATCACCCGGTAGGAGCTGTTGATGTCGCGGAGTCCCGCGCTATAGCCAAGCGGCAGGACGAGGGTGAAGTTGAGGCAGCCGGGGCCCTGCAGGACGGTGCCGCCGCCGGAGGCCCGGCGCAGGATGGGCACGCCGTCCTCCCCGCAGCGCTCGCGTTCGGCGTCCGCCTCGAGTCCGCAGGAGACCCCCAGCACGACAAAATGCTTCGGGCTCTCCCAGAAGCGCAGGTAGCCGAGCTTCCGGCCCTCGGCGGCGGCGCTCTCGGCCTCCAGGAGGAGCGCCTCGTCGAGCGCGAGGTTCTCCTGGGGGCTGTCGAGGCTGAGGTCGATGAGCTGGAGGGCCATCAGCGCTTGCGTAGCCTGGCGCGGTAGACCGAGGTGCTGGCGGTGATGTAGAGATTGGTGGTAGCGGCGTCGAAGCAGCAGTTGGTGGCCAGCTCGGGGGTGGGAATGAAATCCAGCAGAACGCCCCCGGGCGAGAGGACCCAGATTCCGCTCAGCGGGCCGCGGCCGGCGGCGGCGTAGATGTTTCCGCCGGGATGCACCTCCATGCCGTCGACGCCGCGCCCCTCGCCGAAATCGAAGAGCAGCCGGCGTTCGCTGCACTCGCCGGCCCCGGAGAGCTCACAGGCGTAGAGCCGGCTCGCGCCGGCGTCCGAGATGTAGAGGGTTTTTCCATCGGGGGAGACGGCCAGGCCGTTGGGTTTGACGAGGTCCTTCGCCACCAGGCGGACCCGGCCGGGCGCGTCGATCCTGTAGACCGACTCGGTCTCGAGCTCCCGGGGCTCAGCGCCCTTGTAGCGCGGATCGGAGAAGTAGATCCTGCCCCTGGAGTCGATGGTGAGATCGTTGGGGCTGTTGAATCGTTTTCCATCGATTCGATCGGCGAGGACCGTCAGGCTGCCGTCGAGCTCGATCCTGCTCACCTGCCGGGCTCCGCCGTCGGCTCCCTGGCACATCAGCAGGCGGCCTTTTCGGTCGAACTTCAGGCCGTTCGTTCTTCCCGACGGCCGCCTGTAGACCGATGTGTTGCCATCGAGATGGCGGAGGATCCTGTTGTTGGGGATGTCGGAGAAGTAGAGCGCTCCATCGGGGCCGACGGTGGGGCCCTCGGTGAAGATCCCCTCCGCCCAGATCCTGTCGAGCCCGGTCCCGCCCGGCCCCTCGCGCAGGGCGGCGGTTCGTACCAGGCGGTGGGCGAGGTCCATGACCCGCTTCTCGATCCCCGCGGCCCAGGGACCGTGGAAGCCGTAGTAGATCATCGAGGAGTCGCCCTCGTAGCCTCCCTCCCTGAGGATCCGCTCGTTGGGGATGTAGGCCGGGCAGTCGTTGGCGTAGGCCAGGGCCATCACCCGGGCGCCACCGGAGGTCTCCAGGGGCACCTCGCGCTTGAGACGCAGGGCGTAGTCGACGACCACCTCCCCGGCCAGCGCCACGACGAACTGCCCGCCTCCCAGCCGCCAGGCCTGGGCGGTATAATCGTAGCTGGTGGGGATGCTGCCCCCCGAGCGCAGGGTCTCGAGGAGGCGCTTTGCCCGGGCGCTCACGTAGCGGTTGGAGCTCTTCTCCTGCTTCTCGAGCTCAGCCGCGTCAGGCGCCTTCACCAATTCGAGCTTCGTGTGTCCGAAGGCCGCCCCGGTGTCGGCCTCCAGCGGCTGCATGGGAGCGGAGAGCACCTTGGAGACCGCCGTCGCCAGTGAGCGGCCGTGCTTGCGCGCCAGCTTCATGGAGCGCCGCGGGTCGGGGTTCTGGTCGCCGGCACAGCCGGCGGCGAAGAGGGCGGTGAGGCCGGGATGGTCTTTTTCGAGGTCTTCCTGGGCGAAGCCGGCGTAGTCGCCGCACATATGGGGACCGCTCAGGGTCGTATTGTGACAGGCGTAGGCGAAGAGCGCGGCCCGGCGTCGCGGCGCGCCGGCAGTCTTTGCCCGGGTGAACTCGACGCATAGCACCGGGACCTCGTGGTCGATCGGGTCGCCGGGATTGCGCTTGCGGCGGTTGATCGCGAAGGTCGCCTTGCCGCTGCCGGTAAGAACCCGGGCCGGCTCGAGCGACTCGATGGCCCGGCGGGCGGCCTCGAAGAGGTGAGCGCCCACCTCGCGGGTATAGCGTTCGACCTGCCGCAGCCGGTCGCCGTCGAGGGGGTACATGCCGAGCAGGCGGTCGCGGATGATGGGGGCTGAGTGACTGTGCGAGGCGCATAGGAGAATCCGCGCCCTGGGGATCGCGAAGGCGCGCGAAATTCGCGCGGCGACCGGCTCCGCCACCTCGCGCGGCATGGTCAGGAGGTCACAGGTGATCGCCACCAGCCGCCTGCCGTTGTCATCCTGGAGGGCGACCGCCTTGGCCATGATGCGGCTGGAGACCTCCGTCGAGGGCGCCCTGCGGGATGCGTAGCCGCCGAGCCAGGATGGCTCAGCCGGGGTCATGTCGATGCTCGCCACGCCGGCCTTCCAGCCCGCGCTGAGTGGAGCCGGCAGGAGGACGAGGACCAGGAAGAGGGCGTTTTTTTTCATCGAGAGAGGCTCCTTGCTGGATGCTTCGCGGCCCGCGGGGCGGGAAAGCTACGGTACTCCAAACGCCGACCGTGGACAACCGCCCAGCACGGCAACGCCCGTTTCCTCAGAGGGTGATGCCGCCGTCGCAGAAGACCGTCTGGCCGGTCATGTAGGAGGCCTCGTCGCTGGCGAGGAAGAGGTGCAGGCGGGCGACGTCCCCGGGGCTTCCGAGCCTGCCGAGAGGAATGCGTCGGATGAATTTCTCTTTCACCTTTCCAGGCACCGCGTCGAACATCTCCGTCTCGATGGCGCCCGGCGCCACGCAGTTGACGCGCACCGAGTCGCCGGCGAGCTCCTGGGCGAGCGTTCTCGTCAGTCCGATGATCCCGGCCTTGCTGGCGGCGTAGTTCGACTGGCCCCGGTTGCCGAGAGCGGAGATGGACGAGGTGTTGGTGATGACCCCGCTGCCGCGCTCCCTGAGGTGGGGGATGAGGGCCCGGCAGGGGATGAAGGTGCCGCCCAGGTTGATCGCCAGGACGCGCTCCCAGTCCTCGATGGAGAGGTCGGAGGCGAAGCCGTCGGAGATGATGCCGGCGTTGTTGACGAGGATGTCGGGAACCCCGATCCGCGAGATCAGCTCGGCGAGAGCCGCCTCGACGGCATCGGCATCGCTGACGTCGACCTTCCGGCAGATGAGGCCCTCGTCGTCCGCCGCTTCGGGGTGCTCTCCGCCGGTATCCCAGACCTCAACGCGGGCGCCCTCGGAGCGAAAGAGGCTTACCGTGGCGGCCCCGATGCCCCGCGCGCCGCCGGTGACGATAGCGATCCTGTTCTCCAGCAGCATTCAGTCGCTTCGCTCCTTGAGTCCGGATTCTTCGAGTACCGCGGCGAGGCGCTCCTCGACCGGGAGCCAGGGGATGAGGATGACCCGGTCGTGGCGGGAGCGGTAGTCGGCCAGCAGGATCTCGTGGATGCGCCGGGCCTCATCAGGGGTTTCCGATCGGTGGGAGGCCGCCTGGTAGTCCGGTCGGGATTCGAAGAAGAGAACACAGCGGCTTCGCTTCCGGGACTCCGGCCAGGCCTCGCTGAGCTCCTCGAAGGGTTCGAGCCCGTGGTAGCGCAGGTAGCCGAAACCATCTCCGATTCCCCTGTCGAGGAAGACGACGGCTCCGGGTTCGGCGCCTTCGAGCAACCGCTTTTCGTTTTCGATTTGCCGCAGGAGAACCTGCCGTTGAAATTCGCGCGGGTCGGCGCGCAGGCCATCGAAGGCCGGGTCTTCGATGAGCTCGGTGGCGGCCTCGGGGATGGTCGTGTGACCGGCCGCGGTGAGCTCATCGATGATCGTCGTTTTCCCGGAGCAGGGACCGCCGGAGATGACGATAAATTCTACGGTCATCGGATTTTTCTTTCGGGTGAAACCCGGCCTCCCGGGCAGCTTGCGGAAAGGTTGTACGCCCGCGGCGAGCCTGCGTCTTCTGGACTGCTCCGCGAACTTTGCTTAGTATAGCAGGGGTCCCCTCTGGAGATGGGATTTTGTGATGGGGCTCCTGCCGGAGCTCGGTATTAATTGAAGGAGAGAAGAATGAGAACAGCTAACCCGGCCCTCAACTCCAGGGCGTTCGGCCGCGTTGAGGGAATGGTCGATTCCACAGTGATGACGGTTCAGGGGGCCGTCCTGAAGACGGGCTTCCTGACCATCCTGCTTGGCGGGGCTGCGGTCTATACCTGGCATTTGGCCAAGACCGGGGGTAATGCAATGCCCTGGCTCTGGGGCGGAATGCTGGGTGGACTGGTGCTGGCGTTGATCACCATCTTCGCACCCAAGGCTTCCCCTTTTACCAGCCCTCTCTACGCCATCGCCGAGGGGTTTTTTCTCGGCGCTCTCTCGGCCTATTACGACGCGAGGTTTCCGGGCCTTCCCATCCAGGCCGTCTGTCTGACCTTCTGCACTCTCTTCGCCATGCTGCTGCTCTACACCACCGGGGTCATTCGCGCCACACCCGCCTTTCGGCGTGGCATCATGGCCGCCACCTTCGGGATCATGCTGATTTATCTGCTGACCTTCGTAGTTCGCATGTTCGGCGGAGAGCTACCGTATATTGGTGTGAATTCTGAGGGGGGCGCGGACTGGATAGGCATCGGCTTCAACCTCTTCGTGGTCGTGATCGCGGCTATGAACCTGGTGCTCGATTTCGACTTCATCGAGGAGGGGGCGAAGCGCCGGGCGCCGAAGTACATGGAGTGGTACGCCGCCTTCGGATTGCTGGTGACCCTCGTCTGGCTCTACCTCGAGCTCCTGCGGCTCTTATCGAGGCTTCAGAGAAGGTGAGAGTTTCGAGGTGGTTCTCCTAAGATCTTGTTAATAAATAGGTAACGTGATCATACGCATCCCCTGGATTTTCGGTTTTTTTCAAGTTGAAAGCGAAACTCGGGCAGGGATTTGCGGTCTGATGGAGTATACCGGAGTTGGATTGGGTCTGCGGATCGAGGGCTCCCCGCCGGTAGATAAGTCTCAACCGAGAGAGAATGAATAGATGTCAGAAGCCAAGGCGAACGACGATCTTTACCACAGGGTAGAAGAGCACCTGCAGGAGCTCATCGAGCCGGATCTTCCGGAGGCGAAGCTCTCGCCCGCCGAGCGCCTCGAGCTGCTCGAGCAGGCGCGTGCCTCGGAGTCCTGTCGCGAGCTTCTCGATTCCTACGGGAAGACGGTCGCCCTGCTGGGCGACCTGGGCGACAGCCCGGTGCCGGCGGATTTCAGCGCCGGGGTGAAGGAGCGTGTCGAGGCATCCGTCGAGGCTGTTCCCTTCCACAGAACGGATCTCTTTCAGCGAATGATCGGGGCTGCCGTCGGGGTGGCGCTGATCGCCTTCGTTTTCTGGCGGGCGATTTCCCCGTCCGGTTCACAGCCATCAATCGAGGTGGCGATGAATGATTCTCCGTCCCCAACGGCCCTGGAGGAGACGGCCGGCGCGCTGCCCGTGCCACTTGCGAAAGAGCTCAACCTGGACAAGCCCGAGGTTCCCGGCGTCTTGAAGGCGGCCGACGGGGCGGGAAGCCAGGAGCTGGCGTCGGCCGTTGGTGAATCTGATGCAGCGGAAGAGGCCGCTCCGACGGCTCCCGAACCAGCCTCGGACGCCCTGCCCGGCGGCGTGGAGGCAGATGTTGCCCGGGGAGCTGAAGCCCGGCAGGAGAAGTACGGTGATTCTATCGAGGTGAGCCGCGAGAGCATCGACGGCCGGCTGGTCGCGGTGCGCTACGAGGTGACGGTTCCCCGCTCCCGGTTCGCGGAACTCAAAGCATGGCAGGCTAAACGATCCGGCGCGCGCCCGGCCGCAACGGCCGCTCGCGCTTCCGTTGAGGGCACCCCCTCGGCAAAGCTCAGGGCCCGCGAGGCTTCACCGCCGGCCGGCAGGACGGAAGACAAGCCCGCTGAGCAGGCTGGCGGGCAGTCCACCGCAGAATTCCTGACCCTGCTCGTCGATGCCGGTAAGCTCGATGTCCTTCGCGCCGAGCTCGGCGGCCTGCAGGGTTCTTCCCCCGCGCGCGACAGCCTCGCCGGAAAAAGGAAGAACGCCCTGGAAGCCCGGAAGCGGGCATCCGGTGAGCTTGCCGCGAAAGACCGTGAGAAAGCGGACTTCGCGGCAGCCGCCCCGGGCGCCAAGGCGAAGTCCGCTTCGGCGTCGAAGGCTGCTCCGGCCCCCGGGATTCCTGAAGGATCGCGTCAGCTTGCACGCAGAGCGGCACCCGCGCAGGTGAAGAAAGCCGCGTCCCGCGAAGCCAGGGCGGAGCGTAAAGAGAATTTACGGACGAATTCGGATCTGCAGCAGAAGCTCGGCAACAGCGCGCCGGGCGTCGCAGGGAAAGCCGCGCCCGGTGGCAGGCCGAAGGTCCGGGTGGAGATCCGCTTCCGCATCGTCGCCGATTGAGCGGCGGGTCGTCTCAGCTCTTTCGGTAGCGGCGCGAATTCTCAACCAGGAATTCGCGTTCTTCATCGCTCAGGCTGCCCATGCCATCCCGGCTGATTTTTTCAAGCAGCTCGTCAACGCGCCTGGAAACGGCATCGGGCACCCGGGGTTTCTCGCTCTCTTGTTTCCTCGCGCCCCAGAGGGAGCCACTGCTTTCAGGGCGGCCGCGTTTTTTCCCGCGTTTTCTCGAAGCGCCGAGGCGGCTGCGCAGGGTGCTCCAGCGCAGGTCGAAGAGCTTGTACAGCACGCCCCAGCCGGCGCCGGCGAGGTGGGCGAAATTGGCGACGCCGCCTGAGCCGTGTCCAATGGCGCCGGAAATATCGGCGTAAACATAAAGGCAGCCAACCACCCAGAGGGGAACCGGGAAAAGTAACCAGACATAAATTGTTCGCCTGGGAAAGTGGAAGATGTATAGGGCCGCCACCGCCATGACGCCGCCGGAGGCGCCGAGGATCGGTATGTGCCCAGCACCCTGCTGGAATTGAACCAGGCTCTCCACCAGCACGGCGAGGGTGCCGGCGAAAAGATAAAATATCCAGAATTCCCGGCGCCCGTACATGCGTTCCAGCTCGCGTCCGAACATCCAGAAAAAGAACATGTTTCCACCGAGGTGCCAGATGCTGGACTCGGAATGAACAAAGCATGCGGTGACCAGCCGCCAGAGCTCGGGGAAGCCCAAGTCGCTGGCCAAGATGCTGTTGCCCGAGGCGGACATCCACTCACCGACAGCTGAAAAGTGTCCATGCCCGGAACGGGTCATCAGCTGTAGGAACCAGCAACCGACATTGAGCAGGATGATGGTGCCCACAGCAGTCGAGGCCCAGCTCCCGAACTGGCCCTGTCCTCCGCCCTGGTCCCGGTAGTAGTCGCGGTCGTGGATTCCCATCGCCTGCACATTCTAACCAGTCGTCGATTCGGCCGCTACGAGCGCGATCGCCACTGTTTATTTCGGCAGGATGTCGCCGTGGCAGTAGCTCGATGGCCCATGGGGGGCGTTTAGCCGTGATCGTGGTCTTTCGCCTGGTCTGTCTGACCCCTCAGGAGGGCTTTTCGGCCTCTTCTTCGTCACCGTTGCCGCCCTCTTGCGGCTGGTTCTCCTTGCTCTGCCAGAAGGTGTGCAGGCCGCATTCGGTCTTGGCCTTGCCGGCCCAGCGCCCGGCGCGCTCGTCGTCGGAGTCGCCGCAGGCGCTGGTGCAGGGCTCGCAGCCGATGCTGTTGTAGCCCATCGAGAAGAGCGGGTGTTGCGGCAGGTCGTGTTTCTTCGTGTACTCGTCGACGAGGTCCTTGGTCCAGAAGGCCAGCGGCTGGATCTTGACCAGGTTGCCGCCCATGAGCTCGATTCCCTCCGCCTGCGCTCTCGTCGAGGACTGGTCGCGGCGCACCCCGGCGATCCAGGCCTGGTATTCTCCCTCCTCGCCGAAGAGCTCGCGGAAGGGTTCGACCTTGTTCTTGTGGCAGCAGAGATCGGGGTCGGTTTCGTAGAGGTTGTCGCCGAACTTCTTGACGAACTCGACCCCGAAGAGAGTCGGCTTCCTGGCCACGAGGTTCACCTTCCACAGGTCCCTGAGCTCGTCGAGGAACTCGAGGGTCTCCTTGAAGTGGAAGCCGGTGTCGATGAAGTAGACCGGCAATTCGGGGCAGACGTCCTTCACCATGTGGAGGATGCACATACCGCTCTTGCCGAAGGCGGTGCTCATCATCAGGTTCTCGCCGAGGAGATCGCCGGCCCAGCGGATGAGCCGCTCGGGTTCGCGGTCGATTCCTTCTTCGCGCGCCGCGAAGGTTGCCTGCTCCAGGGTGGCTTGGTCGATGCGTGCCATGGTCAGGTCCTCGCCTCCAGCACCGCGGCCAGCCGCTCCCGCAGGCGAACGACCTCTCCAACGAGGATGAGGGCCGGCGGCTTGATGTCCGCCGCGGCGGCATCCCGGACGATCTCCGAGAGTCTCGCGCAGACGACCCGCTCCTGGGGCAGGGTCCCGTTCTCGACGATGGCCACCGGCGTGTCTTCGCCGACACCTTCGGCCCGCAGGTCTTCGACCACCTCCGCGAGCCGGTTGACGGCCATGAAGTAGACGAAGGTCGTGCCCCTGCCGGGATGCTCCGCTTCGTCTTCGGAGTCATCCTTCATCGCGTGCCCGCTTCGGATAACCACCTCGCTGGCGACCTCGCGATGGGTCACCGGTACGCCGGCTGAGATCGCCACCGAACAGAGGGCCGAGACGCCGGGAACGATCTCGTAATCGATGCCGGCCTCCGCCAGCGCGATCATCTCCTCGGCTCCGCGTCCAAAGAGCACCGGGTCGCCGCCCTTGAGCCTGATCACGGTCCGGCCCTCGGCCGCCGCGCTGATCATCAGCTCGACGGGGTCAATTTCGCGGCCACAGCCGACCTCCTTGCCGACGTAGATTTTTTCCGTGGTTCCGGGAATCAACTCCAGCACCTGCTCGCTCACCAGGCGGTCGTGGCAGACGAGGTCGGCGCTCTCCAGCAGCCTGGCGGCCCTCACGGTCAGCAGGCCGGGGTCGCCGGGTCCGGCGCCGACGAGGTAGACCTTGCCCGCGTCGCCGGCCGGCTTCTCGGCCCGGTCAGTTTCCAGTTCTTCGGCGCCGGGGGCCCGGCGTTCTTCGAGCCAGCCCTCGAGCTGCCGGCTGATCGCGGCGACCAGCGCCGGCTCCTCTCCCTCGCTCGAGAGCGCCAGCTTCAGCGCTCCGGCATCTACCAGCCCGGGAACGTGGAAATCGCAGAGACCCTCGTCCTCGGCGCTGTTGAAGAGCGTCCCGAGCCGCAGCGCCTCTTTTCGGATCTTCCCGGCAAGCTCGTGGTCTCCCGTGGCGGTGAGCACCAGGTCGGCCGTTTCGATGTCGCCCTGGCGATAGGGTCGCCTCTTCCAGTCCAGCCGGCCCTCATCGGCGAGCGCGGCGAGCTGATCGATCGTCTCGGGGCTGATGAGGGTTATCCGGGCGCCCGTCTCGATGAGCCTGCGGATTCTCCTCAGGGCCACCGAGCCGGCGCCGACGACGACGACCTGGCGGTTCTCGAGCTTGTGGAAGAGGGGGTAGAGGGAGCTCACGGGATTGTTCTGGTTGGGATAATAAAAAGAAACCATCCTGGAGGACGGGTCACGCTGGGTCTTCTGTTAAGGGAGGGGCGCGGTCGAAGAGACCTGGAGGCAGGCTTCTATTGCCGCGCCGGGTGATCGAGAACTCAGATGGTGAACCCGCCGGGAACAACACTGCTGGCACGCAGGGAGCGCATACGCGCCCCCCTGGTACAGGTACAGTTGTTTTTTCCCAGCATGAAGAGCATCTTCGGGTTACCTCGCGAGTTTTCGAACCCTCCAAGCATAGGTCTTCAGCCGGGGGATTTCAAGCTCGCCTGAAAACCTTTGCGGGAATTGAGGTTCCGTAAATGCATCCCCGTGGGCAGGGGGGCGGATTGACCGGCAGCGGGAGGGGGCAAAAGAAGGCTTCTCTTGGTATCATCCGGTCTTCTCGATTTTCATTCCTGTAGAACCTGAAGAAAGCCCCGGGGATACCGATGTTCACCAGCGCAACTCTTTGTTTTCTTACCCTGAGCACCCTCGCCCAGCAGGAGGTCGATCCGGCCTACCGCCAGGGCTATGAAAAGATCGACAAGACGGAGATTCACTCGTGGATCGAGTTTCTCTCTTCCGATGAGCTGGCGGGGCGGGACACCGGCACGGCGGGCTACAACGTGGCCTCGAGGTACGTGGCCTCGGAGATGCAGGCGATGGGGGTCGAACCCGGCAACAACGGGTCCTTTTTCCAGCCCTTCTCGATGGTTCGGCGGCAGAGGCTTCTGAACGAGGCCCATCTCTCCATCAAGGGCCCCGATGGAAAGGTGGAGCGTATCGAGCTGAAGGGCAAGGTGGGCGTGGTCTCGCGCCGCGATGTCCACTGGAAGGACCGCTGGGTGTTTGCCGGGAAGGGAGCGGGCTCCGATTCCGATAGCCGCGACGCCTTTCACGGCCTGCCGATCAAGGACAGTGTCGTTCTCATCGCTCCCGACAAGGGAGCCGCGGGGCGCTGGGCCTGGGGAGCCAGGGCGGCCGGCGCGCGCCGGGTGGTCGTGGTCTCCGACGAGCAGGCCCGCGGGCGGCTAGGCTCCCGCCTGCCCCAGCGCGCCCGCTACCGTATCGAGGCGGAGTGGTCGCCGGCCGGTGATGACGAGATCGTCTATATCACCTCCGATATCGCCGACAGGATCCTGTCGCGATGGGATACCAGCCTCGAGAAGGCGCGCAGCTCCGGCAGCCGCGGCATGGTTCTCGATGGAGCGGAGCTCGAGCTGGTGGTCGAGCTCAAGGAGATTGTCGATGTGACGCGTAACGTGGTGGGCTTCATCCCCGGCAGCGATCCGAAGCTCCGGGACGAGGCGGTGGTGATCGGTGGGCACCTCGATCACGTCGGCCAGCATGACGATAAGATTTTCAACGGAGCCGATGACAACGCCTCGGGCTCCACCGCGCTGCTGGCCATCTGCCGGGCGCTGATGGCCAATGCCCGTCGGCCCCGCCGCAGCACCGTCATCGTGTTCTTCGGCGCCG
>Ga0310345_10002617_pt1 | contig 17938 bp, 23 predicted proteins | sample HC15DNA20500_MG_FD_204667 | JGI IMG/M metagenome (GOLD analysis project Ga0310345, IMG submission 204667) | Marine microbial communities from station ALOHA, North Pacific Subtropical Gyre - HC15-DNA-20-500_MG | ecosystem: Environmental > Aquatic > Marine > Oceanic | place: Pacific Ocean: North... | reverse complement strand
TCGTGTCCGAGTTGCGCCGAGTCACCTGGCCTACACGGAACGAGACCACGAGGCTCACGATAATGGTGCTGGCGGTTTCGGGATCCGTAGGGGTCTTCCTCGGCCTGGTAGACATCGTGCTTGACAGGCTGTTCCAGGGGATTCTGGGGACTTAGACAAATGAGTAGCTCAACCGAGGCCGAACGCCGCTGGTACATCCTTCACGCCTACTCTGGCCAAGAGGAACGCGTCAAGAAGAACCTTGAGCAGCGTGTCACTACTATGGACGTCGGCCACAAGATATTTCAAGTAGTCATCCCCACAGAAGACGAACTCGAGATCAAAGACGGCCAACGGAAGTCTGTGGCTCGAAAGGTGTTCCCTGGTTACCTTCTTGTTGAGATGGAGATGGATGACGAGAGCTGGTACATCGTCAGGAACACTCCCGGCGTTACTGGGTTCGTCTCGGCGGAGGACGAGAGGGAAAAGCGGCCAAAGCCGGTCCCGCTGGAGCAGCGAGAGGTGGACGCGATCCTCAAGCAGATCGACTCCCACCAGCCTCGTGTGCGGGTGGGATACTCGAAGGGTCAGAGTGTCCGGATAGCCGACGGTCCATTTGTCGACTTCATGGGAATCGTAGAAGAGGTCTACGCGGAGAGGAGCAAGGTCAAAGTGCTGGTGTCCTTCTTTGGCCGCGAGACTCCAGTGGAACTCGACTTCCTCCAGGTTGAAAAAGCTTAACGCAAGGGACGATCAATGGCAAAGAAAGTTCGCACGACAATCAAACTGCACATCGATGCCGGCAAGGCCACGCCGGCGCCGCCGGTCGGTCCGGCATTGGGCCAACATGGCGTAAACATCATGGCCTTCGTAAAGGACTACAACGAACGGACCGCTTCTCAGTCCGGCTCCATCGTGCCAGTAGAGATCACCGTCTTCGAGGACAGGTCCTTTACGTTTATTACCAAGAGCCCACCTGCCTCAGACCTGCTTCGGAAAGCCGCTGGGATTGAGAAGGGGAGCGCGAGCCCGCGGGCCGACAAGATTGCGACTATCGCTGTATCCAAAGTCCGGGAGATCGCCGAGGCCAAGATGCGCGACCTCAATGCGGCCGACGTGGAGGGGGCGATCCGCATCATCGAGGGTACGGCGCGTAGCATGGGCATCCAGGTCGAACACTCTGGTTGATTCAGGAGTACATTCATGGCCACGCGAGGAAAGCGCTACCGAGAGTCGGCAGCGTTCCTAGAGGCGGACAAGAATTACGAGCCCGACGAAGCGATCTCTCTCGTCAAGAAGGGGGCGACCGCGAAGTTTGACGAGACTGTTGAGCTACATCTTCGGACCGGCGCCGACCCGCGTCATGCCGACCAGATGGTCAGAGGCGTCGCGAACCTGCCGCATGGGGTCGGAAAAACCATCCGTGTCGTGGTCTTCACCCAGGGGGAGGCCATTGCCACCGCGGAGGATGCGGGCGCCGACGCCGTAGGGAGCGATGACCTGATAAAGAGAATTGAGGGGGGATGGACCGATTTTGACGTCTCGATCGCCACCCCGGACATGATGGGTCGCGTAGGGCGTCTTGGGCCGATCCTAGGTAGGCGCGGCCTAATGCCCAATCCCAGGACCGGGACCGTTGTCCAACCGGGCGACGTACCGAAAGCGGTGAACGAGGCGAAAAAGGGAAGGGTCGAGTATCGACTGGACAGGACCGCGGTGATCCACGTGCCCATCGGACGAGCCAGCTTCGAGGAGAGCCATCTGCTGGACAACCTCACGATGCTGATGGACAACATCATGAGATCAAGGCCCAGTGGCGTCAAGGGACAGTTTATCCGGTCCGCGTTCCTGACTAGCACGATGGGGCCGAGCGTAAATATGGACGTTGCGAGTGCGAGTGCACTTAGAGTAGAATAGATCGGTACTGCGCCGCAGACAGCGGGCTCCGCGCTACCGCGGATTAAAACGCCAGCCCGCCGAGGTGAAGAGGGACCGACAGTCCTCCATGGAGGACACGACCCTGAGTCTGCGGCTCGGGGTTTTTTTATTATGGCAGAAGCGAGTTAGACTCGCAGGCCGACGTAGGAATGCGTGTAGAGATTAGGAATCGAGGTGACGATTGCCGACACAGATTAACATTCAACTGGTGGAACAGCTGCGTGGTTGGATAGAGCAGTGCACCGTAGCCATCACGACTGATTACACCGGACTATCCGTGGAGGCTATGAACACCTTGCGCCGCGACCTGCGCGAAAAGGGAATCCAGTTTCGAGTGGTCAAAAATACGTTGACGTACTTGGCTGCCGACGCAGCGGGTAAACCTGCGTTCAAAGAGATTGTTGAAGGGCCGACGGGAATCGCTTTCGGCTACGGGGACCCCGTGGAGCCGGCAAAAGCTTTGTCCGAATATATGCAGGTCGCACGGTCGCCCCTTAAAATCAGGGGTGGCATCATGGACGGCCGTGTGTTGTCGTCCGGGGAGGTAGCCGCCCTTGCAGCCCTTCCGTCTAAAGAGGAGCTGGTCACACGGCTTCTGGGCCAACTTCAGGCGCCTATCTCAGGGCTGGTCACCGTCCTAAACGGACCGATGTCTGGTCTGGCGCGCGTCCTTCAGGCACACATAGACAAATCCGAGACTTCGTAAGGTAACGATACACAACACAAGGAGGGATGAACTCATGGCGATGGTAAAAGAGGAGATCCTGGAGGCTATCAAAGGTCTGTCGGTACTCGACCTGGCAGAGCTGGTCAAGTCGTTGGAAGAGGAGTTCGGCGTGAGCGCCGCGGCTCCCGTGATGATGTCGACCGTTCAGGGCGTGGCCGGAACATCCGAGGCCGCGGCGGCAGAAGAGGACGAGAAGACCGAGTTCAACGTACAGCTTCAGGAGATTGGCCCCAACAAGATCAACGTAATCAAGGCGGTGCGTGAGGTAACCACGCTCGGTCTGAAGGAAGCCAAGGAGCTGGTGGAGAGCGCACCTACAATAGTCAAAGAAGGGATCAGCAAGGACGATGCAGACCAGCTCAAGGAGAAGCTCGAAGGCGCCGGCGCCGTAGTCGCCGTCGACTAGCAGTCCCTTTTCCACTAGACACGCATGATGCTACCTTCCCCTCTCAGTCCCCTCCTGTGAAGGGGAGAGGTATTGTATTTCCCCCCTTGGGGGAAGGTAAGGAAGGGAGCACGAGCGGTTGACCTTCGGGAGGCCGTTGATGCGACACCGAGGTAAACCCGGAGCCACCAATTGAGTCGACGCAGAGATCAGCAGCGCCACGAGGCGATGAGGCGGCTCGACCCCGACTACAAGGGCTTCCGGGGCCACGGAAGCGAGCCGAGCAGGCCAGGCAACGTGCCGCTGGAGCAGGTCACGTGTTCTATCTGCGGCCGGAAACGCAACGTTCCCAGAGGTGTCGCCCTGGAGCAAGGCGAAAGCTACGCCTGCAGCAGATGCTCAGAGTGAGGTGAACGCCGACCGGCAAATTTGACCGGCGGTTCCCAGCTCACGAGCCCCGCAAGAATGGAATAGTTTGGGGCCCTTGCGGCAGCACGCATAGCCGTGCGTCCGAACCGCGACGGTTGAGCAGGCGCTCGACCGTCGCCCCAACGTCGTCGATGGGCTCCAGGTGCGCCGCCCTTGTCTCCTCGGCGCTCAGATACCCTGACTTAAGATAGACCGTCGCTCGCTGCTGTATCTGGGCCTGGACTTGCACCTCCCACTGGTCGTGTCGATCGTGGCCCGGCGCGCAGACCATCTCCAGGAGCGCCTCGGGGCTGTCGCGCATAGTCAGCATCTCCTTGTATCCCCCGTGGTCCGGGACGCCGTCTGAGCACTCGGACGCGCAGATTATGGCCCCGCCATCGCGTACGACCTTGGCGGCCGCGGACATCCCTTTTACCGACTGGTACAGGTTCAGGTCTAGCGGATAGCCGCTGTTCGTGGTGACGACTACGTCGAAAGGGTCGTTCACCTCGCGCATGGCCGCACGCTTCGCGACGTCGCACCCGGCCCTGTGGACCGCATGCAGTTCTCCCGCGTAAGCGCTGGTTATCTTACGGTCACTGTTGATCGTCACGTCCACGCTGAAGTCGACGCCTACGTGGGAGGCGATCTGCCGGATGGCGTCGTGGATCGGGTTGCCGTGGGTCACACCCCAGGTGGAGCTGGGATGAGCTATCATCTCGGCGTTGTGGAGCCTCATGATCGTCTCGAAACCTGCGAGTCCGGGCGCCACCATCTTGGGCCCGCCGCTGAAACCCGCGAAAAAGTGTGGCTCAACAAATCCCGTCGTGATCCGCAGGTCGCTCTCGACCCAATGCCGGTTGAGCCAGATCGGGATCCCCCCCGGCGTCGCGCCAATGTGGCTCAGTCCTGCTTTGTCGAAGGCGCTGTGGTTGACGACGCGATAGTGCTCAGTGACGTCTCGGCCGAGCATCTCGGCCAGCTCGTCGGAGGTAACCGCGCGATGAGTGCCGGTTGCCACCAGGATCACGATCTGCTCAGTCGGGACGTGAGAGAGTTCTCCCAGCAGCAGAGGCAAGACTGTGGCGCTAGGCATTGCCCTCGTGATGTCACAGACTGAGATAGCGACCGTCTGATCGACTCGTACCGCCTGCCTCAGGGAAGGCGCGTCGATGGGATTGCGCAGGGCGCCGAGCAAGGCACCGGCTTCGTCGGGAAGGCCCGGAACGTAGGTTGGCTCGATCACCGTTGTCCGGTCCTCGGGCAGGTCTACCAAGAGGCCGTCGCGGCCGTATGCCAGGTCAACAAGCATCTGGTCCTCCAGTAGTTTTCTATCGGCGAAAGGCCTATTGTACCAGGTGTAGTCTCCCACGGACGACGGAGGGCCATAACGGTAAACTAGAGCGTGGTGGGGAAACGCAGGTAGCATAAGGGTACAGGAGCGAGCAATGGGTAGTGCGCTGGGATGGCATTAGGATCCTCGACTTGACTCAGGTGCAGGCCGGGCCCTCTTGCACTCAGCTTTTGGCATCGCTGGGCGGTGAGGTGATCGAGATCGAAGAGCCCGGTGTTGGGTACCGGACACGAAAGGAATTGGCCCACGATCCGGACAGCGACAGCTTCTACTTCCTCGTGTTCAACGCCAACAAGAAGAGCGTGTGCCTCAACCTGGAATCCGAGGATGGCGTACGCAAGTTCAAGGAGCTGGCCCGAACGGTGGATGTGGTTGTGGAGAATTTTGGGCCAGGCGGGTTGGAGAGGTTCGACCTGGAGTACGAGCAGGGTGATGGCCCTCAATCCAAGGATAATCTATGCTTGTATCAAAGGCTTAGGTACTTATGGCCTGTACACCGGGCACAAGGCATTCGAGATCATAGTACAGGCGATGAGCACGAACAGAGAGTCGGGAGCCAATCCGTCATCATCTCCGCCGGGATCTCGGATTCAGGGTCGGGGCTGCTCTGCGCCATAGACATCCTAGCGGCACTCCGTCAGCGGGGCAAGACAGGCGTTGGGGACTACGTCGACGTCTCGATGCAGGACGCGGCGGTGAACCTGATGCGCATCAGGATGATTGAAACTCTTTCGACCCGCGAGCCGCAACCCAGGGAAGGGAACAGGTGGTGGGACTTCCCTCCTCTGGTATACCAGTGCCACCCTGGGGGCCTGACGACTACGTGGTAGTGTCTACATAGGGAGCGAGGTGTGGGGCAGCCTGTTGGTGATTATGGGCTGCCCCGAGGCTATAGGCGACGAGCGCTACTCGACGCGCGAGGCGCGACGGGAGCATGCAGAAGAGGTCTAATCCATGGTCTCTGAATGGACCTCCAGCCGCACGAAGCGCGAGGTGATGGAGGCGGTGAACGAGATCGGAGTTCTGGGTGGCGCGGGACTCTCGACCACAGACGTCCTGGAGGACCCACACCTTGGCGCGCGGGAGATGGTAACTCAGGTAGACGACCCGCAAGGGGTAAATACCTGCGCTGGCGTGCCCGATCAAATTGAGGTCCAACACCGTCGCATTAGCTCCTCCCGCGCTCCCCGGAGAGCATTCGGAAGAGGTCTTGTCCACCCTGCCGATCGAGTCCAGTGTCTCGTAAATGGCTTGACCCGCGGTCCGTCATCCCGTCAACGTTTCTCTGGATTCCGGCTTTGGCCGGAAATACCATCGTAGCGAGGGGATGTCGCACAATTTCGCCGATGTGGAGCTATTTCCAAGACAGCACACTAGGGTTTGACCGGGCACCGGCTCAGGCCATCTCCCCAAAAACCCATACCTCTCGTTCGTCGGAGAGGTCGTCGCGGGTCAGCTCGATCGAGTTGGCGCTCAGATGCTGCACGGATATCTGGGTATTGAGCAGCCGTTCGGCGTCCGCAGTGTGGAGGACGTTGTCGTGAGGCCCTTGACGTAATAGTGCATGGGCACCATCACACGAGGCGAAATGTCTGCGATCAGGCTGTCCACCTGGTGGTAGCTGAGGAGGAGGCACGAGTCGTCCACCGTCACCATCAGGACGACCACGGCCCCAAGCTGGGTCCTGACGTGACCGGGGATGTCGTGTCGATTGTCGCTGATGTGGCAGCAACTCACGCCGCCCCGCTCGACGAAGAAGATCGTGTTGTCCATGCCGCCGGGCCCGGAGTCTGTGAGCGCAAGTCGAGAGCTCCGCGGACCATCATGTCCCTGCTCCTGAATTCGCTGGGCCCGTTCGGGAGCGTTGGCTGGCCACGTACGTTTTCGACGGCGTTATGGTCGAAGTGATCGTGAGTTACCAGTTCGACATCTGTGTCGAAAGAGGGAGAGGGGGCGCAGAAACCAGTGGTGCCACGGCGAGTTGCCGAAGGGGTTTATGAGAGCTTGAACGCCGTCCTCCGTGGTCCACAGGAACGCAGTGGACATAGTACGTAAGCTTCAACGTGAAGGCGCCGCTACGCGTCAGCCCTGAGCAGCGCTTCGCACAGATGGGCGGAGTCGACGAGCTCTGGGATGATCACCGACTCCCGGACGGTGTGCATGCCGTTGTCTGCCATACCGACCACGACGGCGCTGATGTCGTGGAGCCTGAACACGTTGGCATCGGTGCCTCCCCCCGAGGGCCGCATCTCCGGCTCCATTCCCAGGCTGCGCAGCGCGTCTTTCACGCGCATCGTGGCGGGGTCGTCGTCGGTAAGGGTGTAGGTGTCGAACTCAGTGTGCAGATGGTCGTAGATGTTCGCCTCGGGGTACATCCGCTTCACCTCTGCAAGCGCCTCGTCGATCTGCAAGCGAATGCTGTCCAGGGTCTCCATATTGCGGCTTCGGAACTCGCCGCGAACGATGGTGTTCTCGGCGACGGCGTTGCGCACCGTTCCACCCTCTATGGTGCCCACGTTGAAGGTCGTCTCGTTGTCCAGACGTCCCTGAGGAAGTCTCGCAATAATCTCCGCCGCGATTCTTATCGACGAAATCCCCTTCTCGGGCTCAACTCCGGCGTGGGCCGCCCTGCCGGTGATGTCGAGGTCGAACCCGATGTAGGTCGGGCTGGAGGAGGTTATCCGGCTGGAGGGACCCTCCCCGTCGAACACGATTGCCTCCTTGGCGGTTATCAACGAAAAGTCGAGGTTGCGCGCGCCAACGATCCCTATCTCCTCCTCGCGGGTAAAGACGACCTCCAGCGGGCTGTGAGCCGTGCCATCCTCGGCGGCGGATTCCAGCGCCTCGAGGATAGCCGACATCCCGGCCTTGCAGTCGCCGCCCAGAATGGTGGTGCCGTCGGAGACGATCCGGTCGCCTTCCACACGAGGCTCGATACCCCGGCCCGGCTCCACCGTGTCCATGTGCGCGGATAGCAAGAGCGGATCCGGTCGGCCGTCGCCTGCAATGATGTTGCCGTACGCGTCGAGCTTGACCGAAAGCCCCAATTTCTCCAGCCGCTGGACCAGCTCGACGGTGATGGTCTCTTCCTCCCCCGACGGGCTGTCTATCCGCACCAGGTCACAGAATGTCTTGACTAGTCTGTCTCGGTTGATCATAGTCGCTCTCCCTGGTAGGTAAATTCGGTCAGTAGTCGAGGACTATTGTATTGAGTAGGTCCCACGTGTCAAGCGAGTGGTGTCCGCCGGACAGACGTCGGATGGACGCTGTTGTGGTTCAACGGTTACACTAGCCAAGGTGAGGTGCGGGCAGCGATGGAGCCCGCCGCCGGGGGTGTCTACTTGAGCGAGGACGAAAAGCCTCGATACGCCACCATGACCCGCGACCTACCGACGGGAGAGAGGTCGCGGGAGCTGGGCCTCAGCCTCCTCAGCAACGGGGAGCTCATCGTAATCCTGCTGAGGACCGGCGTGGCGGGCGAAAGCGCTCTGAACCCCTCAACCAGACTTCTGGCGGATTTTGGAGGGCTCCTCTCGGGTATGGCCCGCGCTAGCTACGGCGAGCTAGGATCGCTCAAGGGGATCAGCGAAGCCAAGGCTGCCAGCTAATGGCCGCCTTCGAGTTAGGCAAGCGGCTGGATTCCCTGCACCCAGAGGACCGGCCGGTAGTTGCTTCGCCACAGGAGGTCTTCAATATGCTGGGCGCTGAGATGTCGCTCCTCCAGCAGGAGCACCTGCGGGTAATTCTGCTCGACACCAAGAACCACGTTTGGGCGGTCCAGGAGGTGTACATCGGCAACGTGAGCTCCGTGTCCGTACGCGTCGCCGATGTTCTCAGGCTGGCCTTGCGAGAGAACTGCTCGTCGATCAACCTCGTCCACAACCATCCCTCCGGCGACCTGACTCCCAGCCTAGAGGACGTCCTCGTCACCAGGGAGACGCGAACGAGCGGCGAGATGATGGACATAGAGCTGCTCGACCACGTCATCATTGGCTCCAACGGCTACGTCAGGATGAAAGAGAAGAGTCTGGGATTCAATTGAGCCGTTCCTGTCATGCTGAGGAGGCACGACGAAGCATCTGGAGACGCGCGCGACCGCAGCGGTCATGGAAGCTGTCCCCGCCACTTCAGACCCTTCACTGCGCTCAAGTAAACACAAGAAGACAGAAGGAGGTCAGCAATGGCTAAAGGAAACGAACCCCTGGGGGATATCGCCACTACGGTCCTGTTCGAGAACGAGAAAGTCAAAGTATGGAACCTGGTCGTGGACCCTGGCGAGGCCAGCGGGTGGCATCTCCACCCGAGAGACTACGTGACGGTTGTCGTGGAAGGCGACGGCTTGACAGTCGAGTACGACGATGGCACCTCTGGGGTGGGATCGTCGGCTGTGGGAACGTGGACGTACCACAGTGAACATAGGGTCCACCGGGTCGTCAACCACACGGACACCAGGTATAAGAACGTCCTGATCGAGCTGAAGGGGTAACAGCATTGTTGAAATCTGCGTCGCCCACCATGTCGTTCCGAGGATTCCCCACGGACCGACGGTTGGCGAGGCGGTGCCATGCTAGGGAGCGTGTCTAATATGAAAATTACCGGTATCGAAACGTACCTGATGAGCGTGGACCATCCCTCTCGACCAGGCCGCGTCGGGCGAAACCGGCTTTTCGTAAAGGTCTCACCGACGAAGGGATCTATGGCGTCGGGGAGTCCAGCGGCTGGCCCAGGGTCGTCCAGACAGCCATCCAGGACCTGGCGCCGATTCTGGTGGGGGAGGACCCCTTCCACATCGAGACGCTCTGGTAGAAGACCTTCCTGGCCATGATGGGCCACGGCATGACTGGCGTCGTCGGCAACGCCGCCATGACGGGCATCGAGATCGCTCTCTGGGACATCGAAGGGAAGGCACTGAATGTGCCTGTCCGGAACCTACTGGGGGGTGAGATCCGAGACCAGGTGCGAATGAGCCCATGTCAGAACGGGGGAGCAGGCCCGGGAGCTTGTCGACTGCGGCTACAACGCCCTCAAGGCCGGCGACGTCGAGAATGCGGCCAGCAACGTCGGCGCCATCCGCAAAGAGGTCGACTTCGACGTGGACATCATGGTGGATATTCACGGACCGCCCTGGCTGACGATCAGGGACGCCATCTGAAAGGGCCAGGCTCTGCAGGAATACGAGCGCCTCTTCTACGAGGGCCCTGTTCTCCCGGAGAACGTCGAGGCGCTGGTGCGCGTGGCGGCGTGAACATTCCGATAATGGTCGGAGAGCGCCACTCGCATATCTACGGCGAGCGGGAACTCATCGAGCGAGAGATCGTCAACGTGGTCCAACCAGACACAGGCCGCGCAGGTGGGCTGATGCAGATGAAGAAAATCGCCGCGATGGCGGAGGCCCACTACATCACGATGGCGCCCCACGACGGCTCGCTGAGCCCGGTGGCAGAGATGGCGGCGGTGCCTCTGATTGCGACTCTCGCCAACTTCCTCATCCTGGAGCACCGGGCCGACGACGTGCCACAGCGGTACGAGGTGATGGAGTCCCAGCCAGAAGTCATTGACAGCTACATCGAGGTCCCAGACGGGCCCGGGCTCGGAGTAGACATCGTCGAGGAATCCATCGCCAAATACCCATCTCAAGGGAACGTGATACCCCCGAACCCCAACAGGGAGCACCTCTATTTCCAGACGAGGGAACAGTGCGCCCGGTGGCTCGAAAAGCCACGATGATCGGCTGCGGACGGGAGCGCTAGGCGTGGCCGGGATAGGTGGTCATGGCAACCTTGCTTGTGATTCTGAGCCGCAGGCGAAGACCTATGGCGGTTGCCTGGGCCTAGCGACTCTGGGCTTGGAATCGCGCGCGCTTAGGTCCTTCGCTCCGCTCGAGGACGACATTTCGCTGCGCTTCAAAATGACAAAGGGCGGATTCGCAACTATCGGAAGGCGAGGATGACCTCCTTGCCGAACATCTCGACGGAGCCCATCACGTTCTCGTGAGAGATCTGGTCGCACTGCATGAGCAGAATCGTCTGGTCTACGCCGATCTCTTCGTGGCGTTTGACAGACTCGATGCACGTGTCGGGGTTCCCAGCCACGATGCCCCCTCGTTCGCAAAGTAGCTCGCCGGGAAGCTCCCCCAGTATGGCCCGAGGGACGCCGCCCACGCCAAGGTCCTACTCGCTTCCAGTGAAGCGGTCGAAGTTGGCCCACTGATTATTCACGAACGCTTCGGATGGCTCTGCCTGTTTGATGTTCTCCGGGTAGGCGTCCACGTGCTGCTTCATGCTCGCTGGAGCGCCCGACCCGAAGGACAGTACGCTGACCCTATGTCCCGCGGCGATCTCGTAGCTGGACGGCTGGGGTGTACGCCATCCACATCGGAGGATGAAGCTGCTGCCGTGGCTTTGGAAGGATCCAGCGTGGCGGCACGCCGAAGTGCTCCCCCTCCCAGGAGAACTCGTCCCTGCTCGCCCAGATCTGGGGCACCATCCGAAGAGGCTCCTCCATGATCTCCCGTGTGACCCTCGGGTCAACGCCGAGGCCGAACTGCTCGTAGGGACTGCTGCGTCCCAGACTGAACTCGACCCGTCCGCAGGACAGGTGGTCGACCATCGCGACCCGCTCGGCCAACTAGATGGGATAGTGGTTGGGTAGGATTACAACGCCGAAGCCCAGCCAGATGCGCTTGGTGATCCGGGCAAAGGCTGAGATGATGACCTCCGGGGCGGACGAACCCGAGAACGTCGACAGGAAATGGTGCTCGACGAACCAAAGGTAGTCGAAGCCGACCTCGTCGGCCAACTGACAATGCTCCAGCGTCTCCTCGACAAGCGGCGCGTGGTCGATCTAGTGGTTGATGTGAGGTCGTTGCATCTCGAACAATAGGCCGAACTTAATGCTGTTGTCTGCCTCCGGGGTCTCTAACGTTGTCGAGTTGGCCCAAGTCTATGTATCGGCCTGCACGGTGTCAAACCTGTGTTCGCGCAGATTGCGCGAACACGAGACGCCGTCTATCATACGGAACGGTGTGTACGAGCCTGAGCCGGAGCAATTACAGATGAATATATTGGTCATGGGAGCGGGCGCCGTCGGAGGCTACTTTGGCGGCGTACTAAGCCAGAGCGGCGCCGACGTCATGTTCGTGGCTCGTGGGTCGCAGCTGGAGGCCATGAACAGTCGAGGTCTGCGGATTGAGAGCGATGTCTCCGGCGAATTCACGGTGCGCCCTCCCGCAGTGGAGAGACTGGACGGAAGCTGGATGGCGGACCTGGTGATCTACTGCGTCAAAAGCTACCAGAACGAGCAGGCGATGGAGGTGATGAGACCAGCCGTCGGAGAGTCGACGTCCATCCTGACGCTTCAAAACGGCATAGGCTGTGGCGAGGAGCTGGCGGCCGCGTTCGGCCGCCACAAGGTTCTGCTTGGGGCGACCTATATCGACGCCGCGCGCACCTCTCCGGGGGTGGTAGTCCAGGAGGGCAGCGATTGCAGAATCGTCTTCGGAGAGGAGGACGGTCGCGAGACCGCACGGGCGGTCCGGGTCCGAGACGCCCTCCGGCAGGACGGCATCAATCCGATACTGTCTGGCGACGTTCTCAAGGCGCTGTGGTCGAAGCTTGTCTACATCTGCGCCCTCAGTGGAATGACCTGCATTACGCGAGCGTCGTTCAGGGAAGTGATGGACACGCCTGGAACGCTGGAGCTCTCCCTCCAGGTGATGCGGGAGGCCGTGGAAGTTGGCCAAGCCAACGGCGTCGATTTGGACGACGGCCTTGTTGACTCGACGCTGGCCGAGTTCCGGAGGTCGAGAGACAATCTCACCTCTTCGATGTACCTCGACCTGTTGGCAGGGAACCCAATTGAGGTGCAGGTCCTGAACGGAGCCGTTTCCCGGAACGGACGCCGAACGGGCATTGCTACGCCGGCCAACGACTTCATCACGACGTGTCTCAGCGTGGCAGACCGAAGAGCCCGGTCTCGCCTGAGTGCGGAAACATCAAGCTAAGGAGGAGCGGATGCCATATTTCTACTACCCATCTGAGGTCAAGCGAAGAGAGATGGCGCCAGGGGTCAATCTACGGACGATGTGGGGCGACAAAATAATGATGAGCCTGGTTGAGATCGCGCCGGGGGCGGTGGTTCCCAGCCACACGCATCCCCACGAGCAGGCCGGGATGGTGGTGCAGGGTGAATTCGAATTCACCATCGGCGGAGAGACGAAGATGCTGAGGCAAGGCGACGCCTACGTCATCCCGGGCGGCGTCGAGCACGGCGTGGTCGGATCCAGTGGCTGGTCCCTGGCCCTCGATATCTTCAGCCCCCCGAGAGAGGACTACAAATGACAGGCGTCGGACGCTGGTAGCATCTGTGAGCGCCCTTCGACAGGCTCAGGGAGAGCGGACGAACAGAGCCTGCCGCTCGTGGTGAGCCTGTCGAACCATTGATGACGGAGTGGGTAGGCCTCTACTAGGATCGCTTCTGCAGCCTAGGTCCCGAAGCGTGCGGCGGAGACGGCGTCGCTGTATGTGACGCCCTTGGTCGACCAGAATGTCTCGGCTATCGAGTCCACTGCATCCACCAACTGTTGGGCGGAGTCTCGATTCACCGACTGTTTGTTCTGGCCCGCCAGCTTGGCGGCATTCCAGAAGGTCGTGTGGAGGTCGGGGTACTCCTTCAGGTGGTCAGGACGGAAGTAGTCATGCCAGAGGATGTCTAGCTCCTTCTTGGCCAGCTGGGCGTGCTCTTCCTTGACTGTTATGTAGCGAGACAACGTGTTCGCGTGCGCCGCCTGCTCCTGCGCGCCGGCGCCGGGCTGCTCCATCGCCTCGATGCGCATCACCATCTTCAACACGGTCTGGGCCGCGATCTTGGCCGATACAGGATCATAGATGCCGCAGGGAATGTCGCAGTGCGCCAGCACTGGACGAACGGGCCAGACGCGCTGGGTCAAGGACCTGATTCTCATGAGTTGCCCCTTTCATGATTGGTATGGAGAGTGGTAAGAAGATAGAAGATACAGGAATATTCGTCGTTAAGCAAGCTGCCTATGTCCGATTCCGCGAGTGCAACGCGACACCACTGATACCGGCTCGGCACCGGAGGCGCAAAGTCTTTTGACATGGCGTCACGCACCATGTAGATTCCACCCTATGAAGCGAGGAATGACTCAACATGCTTCTCGTAATTGGGTGACGGTAGGCGCAGTCCAAACATTTGTGTATCTGGATGGGAAAACGTGGGTTTTGCCGGTGAATAGGAACGGCAAAGAGCTTTCCGCTACTTGCGGGTTTTCCATCACTCTGGGTCCTGAGCCCAGATGTAGTCGGACTTAGGGTGACGTATTGACTATGCGGGTCTAACGATGCTCTTCGAGCTCTACGTCGTCAGGGGCGACAGCATGACGCCGTCGTTTCAGCCCGGAGACCGCCTGCTGGCCTTGCCCAGCGCTTACGGACGTAAGCTGCCGGGCAGAGGAGATGCCGTAATCGTGGACAGCCCCTCAGCCCCAGGGGAGCGCCACATCAAGCGTATCGTGGGCCTTCCCGGCGAGGAGGTGCAGCTGTCGGAGGGGTACCTGTGGATCGACGGCGAGCATCTGGTCGAGCCATACCTGGGCGGCCTGCCGGCGTCGCTAGGTCTTGAGGAGAGAATCTGGAAGCTCGCTCAGGAGGAAATGTTCGTCATGGGCGACAACCGCGCTCACAGCACCGATAGCCGCGTGTTCGGCCCCGTCTGCGCAGGAATGATAGTGGCGAGGGTCTGGTTTCGCTGGTGGCCGCCCCGCCGCTGGGGGCTGGAGGGATAGCGCCCCGTATCCGCTATCCCTCGGACGCAAGCCATCGGGCGACCTCTTTGGAGTGGTAGCTGATGATGATGTCGGCGCCGGCCCGCTTGATGGAGGTGAGTATCTCCATGGTCACGAGGCGGCTGTCCAGCCACTCGTTCTGGGCCGCGGCCTTCACCATTGCATACTCGCCGCTGACGTTGTAGGCGGCCATCGGGTGGTCGAAGGCCTCGCTCGCTGCCGCGAGGACGTCGAGGTAGGAAAGCGCAGGCTTGACCATGACGATGTCGGCCCCCTCCTCGATGTCCTGCTCAATCTCACGCATGGCCTGCCGGATGTTGGCGGGGTCTATCTGGTATCCCATTCTGTCGCCGAACTGTGGCGCCGACTCGGCGGCCACCCTGAAGGGACCGTAGAAGGCTGACGAGTACTTGGCCGAGTAAGCCATGATGGGCGTTCCCTTGTATCCTTTGGAGTCGAGAGCCTCACGAACGGCGCCTACCTGACCGTCCATCATTGCAGACGGGGCAACCATGTCTGCGCCTGCTTCAGCCTGACACGTTGCCGTCTTGGCCAATAACTCCAGAGTGCGGTCGTTGTCCACTCTGTCGTCTGCGACCACGCCGCAGTGTCCGTGGTCGGTGTATTCGCACAAGCAGAGGTCCGTCACGATCATCAGCTCCGGCGTCGTCTGCTTGATGACGCGGATGGCCTCCTGGACTATTCCGCCCGGCTCGTATGCCTCCGTCCCGAGCGGGTCCTTGTCTGCCGGAATGCCGAAGAGCAGGACTGCGGGGATCCCCAGCTCGGAGACCTCGCCGATCTCGGAGATCAGCTGGTCCAGAGAGAGCTGGTACATGCCGGGCATCGGTCCTATCTCTTTTCGCACGTCGCGTCCGTGGGTCACGAAGATGGGGTAGACGAAGTCGTCGACTGATAGGCGAGTCTCCCGCATCATACGCCGCATGGCAGGTGACTCACGGAGCCGTCGCAGACGGTTCTGTGAATAGCTACTCATGTGAAGACCCCTCTCCGGCGAAGTGCGCCTCCAGAGCATCTACCAGTCCTGGAATCGTATGATCACTCGCTATTATATCAACCTTCAAGCCCAGATCTCTGGCCGTGGTCGCCGTGATCGGGCCAATGCATGCGATGGTGGCCTCGGACAGACGGTCAACACTGCCGTCGAGCAGACGCACCAGGTTCGTTGCCGTCGACGAGCTGGTGAAGGTGGCGACGTCGATACCCTCGGCAATGATATCTTGTAGACGCGCCTCGACTCCGCCGGCCGGCGAAGTGCGATACACGGCGACCTCGTCGACTATGGCGCCTAGCTCCGACAGGCCCGTGGCCAGCGCTTTGCGGGCGATGTCGGCGTTGGGCAGAAGGACCCTGCCACTTTCGAGCCCCCGGCCTCTCAGGCCGTCGACCATCGCCTCTGACACTGGCTGGCCCGGCACGAAGTCAGCGACGATTCCGCGCTCCGCCAATCGGTCGGCGGTCGTCGAGCCGATAGCCGCGACCTTGGCGCCGTGAAACGCCCTGGCGTCCAGGCCGATGATCTGTAGGCGGTCGAACACAGCCTGCGCGGCGTTAGTGCTGCTGAAGACCACCCACTCGTAGCGGCCCAGTTCTCGTAGGGCATCGTCGAGCTCGCGGTAGTCATCGATAGGGCCTATCTCGATCGTCGGGAGCTCGATGGCCTGCGCGCCTCGCTGGGCTAACAGCTTGGAGAACACACCGGCTTGACTGCGAGTCCTCGTCACAAGTATGCGCTTGCCGAACAGGGGCTGGTTGTCGAACCACCTGAGCCTGTCCCGAAGCTGCACCACCTCGCCTATGACCGCAACTACGGGCGGCTTCAGCCCCGAGTTCGCGGCTCTGCCCACGATGTTTGACAGGGTTCCGACGACCGTTTCTTGGTACGGCTCCGTCCCCCAGCGGACCAGCGCGATAGGAGTTTCGGGCTCCTTGCCATGTCGCAACAGCCCTTCGACGATGGCGGGCAGGTTCTCCCAACCCATCAGCACGACCAGCGTTCCAGGCTGCTCAGCCAACGCTTCCCAATTGACTGAGGAGACATCCTTGCCCGGCATCTCGGTCCCCGTGACCACCGTGAAGGAGGACGCAAGCCCGCGGTGTGTCAACGGGATTCCCGCGTACGCAGGAGCGGCAACGGCTGACGTGACGCCGGGTACAACCTCGAAGGCGATGCCTTCTCGCTGGAGCGTGTCGGCTTCCTCCCCGCCGCGTCCGAACACGAACGAATCGCCACCTTTCAGGCGGACGACCCGATTTCCCTGATTCGCCTTTTGCACGAGCAGGGAGTTGATGTCAGCCTGCTTGCTGCCTCCGCTTCCCGGTACCTTGCCCACGTCGATCATCTCGGCGTCCGGCGCGGCGTGCCCCACAATCCGCCTGTCGACAAGGTGGTCGTACACTACGACTTCCGCGGCCTCAACGCATTGGAGACCCTTGACCGTGATGAGCCCGGGGTCGCCGGGACCGGCTCCGACCAGGAAGACCTTGCCTCTGCTCACGACTCGGGGCCTCCGACGATTATCTCGGAAGCCTCGGTAGCCATGAGCGCCCTTGCCGCCGCCTTTCCTGCGGCGGTTGGCTCCTCCGAGGCGTGGGATGTTTCGACTCGGAAAACACGGCCGCCGTCCGGGGTCGCGGCCATTGCCGAGATACGAAGCTCGCTTCCGTTTAGCGTGGCGTAGGCTGCTACTGGAACTTTGCAGCCGCCGCCGAGAGTCTCCAGGAACGCCCTTTCGGATGTGACCGCGACTCGGGTGGGCTCGTGGTCGATGCTACCTAGCATCTCCGCGACGTGGCCGTCCGAAGACCGGACCTCGACCAAGAGGGCCCCCTGACCCACTTCGGGTGTGAATTCTTCGGGTTTGAAGTACTCGCTGATCTCTCCGGATCTACCCAGCCGTTCTAGGCCGGCGGCCGCCAATACGACGCCGTCGTAATCGTCGCCGGCCGCCTTGTCGAGGCGGGTGCCGACGTTCCCCCGTATCGGGACCACCTGAGTCTCGGGACGCAGAGCTCTGATCAGCGCGCTCCGTCTGGGGCTACTGGTGCCAAGTCGAGCCCCTTCAGGAAGCTCCTTGAGGGTAAGGCCCCATCTGTTGACCAGCACGTCCCGGGGGTCGCGCCGCTGGGTAAATGCGACGACAGCGAGACCGTCGGGCACCTGCGCGGGCAAGTCCTTGGCGCTGTGCACGGCGATGTCAATCTCATTCCCCAGCAGTGCTAGCTCGATCTCCTTGACGAACATCCCACGAGGCATGCTCAGAAGCGGCGCGTTCTTGCGCCGGTCGCCACCGGTGGTAATGTGGACGAGGGTGAACTCAGTGT
>Ga0310345_10002616_pt1 | contig 17939 bp, 14 predicted proteins | sample HC15DNA20500_MG_FD_204667 | JGI IMG/M metagenome (GOLD analysis project Ga0310345, IMG submission 204667) | Marine microbial communities from station ALOHA, North Pacific Subtropical Gyre - HC15-DNA-20-500_MG | ecosystem: Environmental > Aquatic > Marine > Oceanic | place: Pacific Ocean: North... | reverse complement strand
GCGCGGCCATCTCATCCACGAACTGTTCGTCGTTCATCGTGAGCTTCATGCCGAGGTCGATGAACATGTTGGCCACGGAGCGATTGCCGGCCCCCTGCCAGTTCCTGGGGTCGGGGATGTTGCGGTTCGCTGCCGTGTTGTCCATGAAACCGGTGATGTGCAGGATCGTGCCCTTCGGTAGCAACGGCTGGTAGTTGTCGGCGAACGCGTAGCCTCGGACCCAGTTGTGGTCGTATCCGGAGCAGACGAGCGTCTCGACGTTGAAGCCCCAGATCGCTTCCAGGCACATGCGGTCCCCGGGTGCGTGCAGGTGCGGTTCGAAGGTCACGATCTTCGTGTGCTGTTGCAGCACCGTGTAAGCGTGCAACTCCTGATCCTTCTCCTCAGGCCTGATATCGATATCGGCACCGTTGGCTACGATGTAGGGCGCCTCCCTGTACTTCGGCGCGTAGCCCACGGGATGGAACTTGAACCCGATCTCGAGATGACCTCGCGTATCTTGGCCGTTCGAGTGCAGATGGATCGAATTGGACTCGAGGGTCGAGCCGGCCCTTAGCAGACGACCTGAGTCCTTGTCAAAGATGTCGGGGTTGCGACCGACTTCGTGCACCGGCCAGGTCGTAGGTCTTTGGCCGGGCGCTCTCGTGCTGAAGAGCAAGTGGTGGAAGACGTAGAGGCCGCCGACCGTCTCCCGGTCGCGCCCGCCTTGCTCCTTGACGTTGTTGATCTCCCTGATCTCGACGGAGGCCACGTACCGGTCTTCCGTGAGACCGGGTATCTCAACGCTCTCGATGCCGCCCCACCAATCGGGAGCGTCACCCTTCACGAGCATTTCGGGCGTCGATACGATCAGGTCCGGCTCACCCAGCCTCCAGCCGACCGCTTCATCGAAAACTAAGGCCGGTGGCATGTCTAACGCATCACCCTCGGGAGTGCCGTTGCGAGCCCACCAGGCGATGGCTGCGACCTCTTCGTCGCTCAGCGACGGGTCGTCCTTATAGTGCTGAATGCCGACGTCCTTCTCGATGTACCATGGCGGCATCGTGCCCTGGCGGTCCCGAATACCGGTGCGGCGCATGATCCTCAGCGCATGGGGCTGCACGTCCGCGTAGCTGACGAGCGGCATCGGAGCCACGCCGCCCGGGCGATGGCACTGCTGACAGCTACGCTGGAGAATCGGCGCGATGTCCTTGGTGAACGTCACCTCCATGGAGGCACTTTCCTGGGCAGTGACGGGGGCGGGGACGGTAAAGGCGACAGCTGTAAAGGCGGCCAGCGCGGTCCCGACGACGGAATTCCACATCGTTAGACGTCGCATCGTGCAATACTCCTTGGGGACAAGCCTCTTCGAGAATACCTAGACTCTACCAGTTGCGTCAATCGTGTTGCGTTCAGGGTCGCGCGCGGCATTTGACTACGGCATTCTTACGCGTCGCAGCACGACGATGTCGGGGAGGGGCCAGACTCCCTTGCACGGAAACCAAGCGAGTCGACACATGGTGATCTCGGGGCAAGGGAGTTCTGGACTCGTCCACGACGGTGAAGGCGCCGCCGATGAGAAATACGAGGAAGATGACGCTTGCAGCGTCGGCCATGCCGACGGGCAGGGCCACCATTGTGTCGAAGAGGTTCCCAGCGTTCGAGGCAACCGTGCCGCAGTCGTATCCTTCGCGGTTGATACCGGTATTGATTCCCCGATCAGAGACCTCCAGGTAACCCAGTGAAAACGACAGCGACATCACCATGAGCGGCAGCGTGACCTATGACGGCGCGCCACCACCGGGTACGATCGACATGGGCGTAGGCCAGCCTTCAGCCGACCTGTTGAGTGTAGACCTGGTTCGCCAAGCCAGCGAGTCGTTCCTCGACGAGGCCCACCCGTTCGAGTTGAACTACGGCGTTCTTGAGGGCGACGAGCGATTTCTGGAATCGCTGGCGGGATATCTAGCCGAAGGATACGACGCCGTGGTCAGGCCCGAGTCGCTGTTCGTTACCGGAGGTAACTCGCAAGCTTTGGACTTGATATCGACGGTCTTCAGCAAAGCGGGCGATACCGTGTTCGTCGAAGAGCCGAGCTACTATCTGGCCTTTCAGATATTTCGCGATCACGGATTGAACGTGGTCGGCGTACCGATCGATGGCGACGGCATGCGAATCGATGCGCTCGAGGCTCTGCTGGACGAACACAGCCCGGCTTTCGTCTACACGATCCCCAGTTACCACAATCCGGCCGGATGCTGCATGAAAACGGAGCGTCGCGGGCGGCTGATAGAGCTCAGCCGACAGCATAGCTTTCTGATCGTCGCGGACGAGGTGTACCAGCTGCTCTACTACTACGACAGGCCGCCGCCGGCGTTGGGCACGATGATCGAGAGCGACACGGTTTTATCGCTCGGCTCGTTTTCGAAGATCCTCGCTCCGGGGCTCCGTCTCGGTTGGATTCAGACAAGCCCGGTGTTGCGCGACCGGCTCATCGAAAACGGCTTCGTCGTTAGTGGTGGCAGCATCAACCACTACTCATCGCATATCGTCCGGCACGTGATTGACCTCGGGCTGCAACACGCACATGTCGAGCAGCTGAAGCGCGAATACCGGAAGCGTGTCGAGGCGATGCAGGATTCACTACAGGCACACTTCGGCGACCTGGCGACCTGGCAGCGGCCCGACGGCGGCTACTTTTTTTGGCTGCGCTTCGGTGACGACGTCGATACCGGGTCTTTTCGCGTGAGGGCAGCGGAGCTGCAAACGGGATTTCAGCCCGGATCCAAGTTTTCCAGCGACGGAGGGCTCAGCAACTTCCTGCGCCTGTCCTTTGCCCACTACGGCGAAGACGACATCCGTGAGGGTGTCGCACGAATGCGACCGCTCTTCGATTGACCGTCACAGGATACGACATGGATTTCACTGACAAGCGAGTTCTGGTTACGGGCGGGAGTCGGGGAATCGGCTTCAGTGTTGCAAACGCGTTCATCGACGCTGGCGCGCACGTTGCGATCAATGGCGGAACGGACGATTCCGTCGCCGCCGCGATCGCCGCCCTCGGCGAGGGTGACTGCCGGGTCGCGGCGCCCGGCGATATCGGAACCGTTTCCGGATGCGAGTCCGCGGTAGAGACCGCGACCGACTAGCCCTCGGGTGCCGGTGGCCGTGGGAACGTTCCGTCTCTCATCGCCGCGTGGTAGGCGAAGCTGGCGATCACCACAGAGTTGATCATCAGGTCCCTTGGCAGAAGCCTGTCGAACGTATCCATGTTGAAGTGATGCGAGCGCGCTCGATAGTCGATCCTGTCTTGGAGCAACTGGAAGCCCGGGAGGCCGGCTTCATTGAACGACAGGTGGTCCGTTCCCCGGTTGCTGAACTGGGAAAGCGTCTGCAATCCGAGATCTGCGAAGGGCCTCATCCATGCCTCGAAGATCGGCGACGCCTGGCGGTTGCCCTGCAAATGTACGCCGCGGAACTGTCCTGTTCCGTTGTCCATGTTGAGGTACACTGAGAAGGCGGCGTGGGCCGCGGTCGCGGTTCCCTCTGGCGCGCTGCCGAAGTGGTTGCGCACGTAGCCGCGAGACCCTCTCAGCCCGCCCTCCTCGTGGCTCCACAGTGCGATCCGAATCGTGCGCCGTGGGTTCGCATCGATCGCCTGGAGAATGCGCATCGCCTCGAGCATGACCGAGACACCACTCGCGTTGTCCGTTGCCCCGGTGCCACTGTGCCAGGAATCCATGTGCGCCCCGATCATCACTACTTCATCCGCGAGATCGGTCCCGGGGATCTCTGCTATGACGTTGTATCCCCTCTGATCAGACTCATCCAGCGCGACGCGCACTTCGACGTCCATCGTCACCGGGACGCCTCGCTCGAGGATCCGATAAATGCGGTTGTAGTGCTCGCTGGCCACCGCGAGGGTGGGAAGCGCATTCTCGACACTCTCTCTCGTCCTCGCGCTGCTGGTCGTCGAGTGGCCGGTCGCATAGACGGTCCCGTCACTGCCGATGCTGGCCGTTAGAACGACGGCGACTCCCTCGGACTTGTAGAACTCCTCCACCTCGGCCGCGGAGATTTCCTGACGCCGGAACGTCGATTGCTCCGGCTGGCCCCGAGCATAGCGACCGATGAGGAGGTCGTTTCCTTCGGTCTCGAAGACACGCAGCGACTCCTCTCCGTGCCGGAAAGCATCCTGCACGAAGCGGGGACTCGTCGGCATGGGTGGCGTGGCCAAGACGATCGCGCCATCGAGAAGGCCCCTGTAACGATCCAGGTCGTCCGGGGTTTGGATTGTGGCGATGACGGCGTTGGCGACGACCGGGCCCGGAGTAGCGGGGGTGAGCGCTAGCGGGTAGGCGATCACCATTTGGTAGTCGGGTGCGGTCATGTGAACAGAGACGCGCTGCACCTCCCAGCCGACCGTCTGGTCGCCCCACGGCTCCGTCTCGATCCGCGACAAAGCGAAGTCGTTCATGCGGGACACAGCCCAATCCTGAGCCTCGCGCATGTTGGGCGATCCGGTGAACCGTGGACCGATCACATCGGCCAGGTAGCCGGCGTTTTCCATGACCTGAGAGTTTTCGAACCCCTCGGTCCGGATACGATCGACGACGTCCCAGTAGACCGGCTCTTGTGCTTCGGCGGCCAGCGGGACGAGCAGCAGCGCAGTCGAAATGGCTAGGCTCCAGTTCTGTTTCTTCATCTTAATCCGATGTGAGATCGTCTTGCTGCGGTCGGGTTCACAAGGTAAGTGCAACACCGGGGAGAGACATCAAGCCTCTGCCCTGAGAGGGCATCAAGGACGCATTGATTGGAGGGATCTGATGAGAGTTTTGGTTGTGGGAGCATCGGGGACGATCGGGCGCGCAATCGTCGCGGAGCTAGGCCAGCGTCATGAGGTCGTCACGGCCGGCCGGTCGTCCGGCGATTTGCAGACGGACATCACCGATCGCGAGGCGATTCGGACGATGTTCGAGAAGGCCGGCTCGGTTGATGCTCTGGTCTCCGCTACCGGGAAGGTCAAGTTCGCTCCCTTCGAAGACATGGAAGCAGAAGACTACGAGATCGGATTGCAGGACAAGCTCATGGGACAGGTCAATCTCGTCCTGATCGGTCTCGACTACCTATCGGACGGGGGGTCCTTCACGCTCACTACCGGCGTTCTGGACAGCGATCCGATTCGTCAGGGCACATCAGCCTCAATGGTGAATGGCGCGATCAACGCGTTTGTCGCCGCAGCGGCAATCGAGATGCCGCGGGGGCAACGCATCAACGTCGTCAGTCCGGGAGTTATCGAAGAAGCGATGGAGGTCTACGCGCCGTTCTTCCGAGGTTTTGAGCCCGTGCCTGCCGCGCGTGCCGCGCTTGCGTTCGCCAAGAGCGTCGAGGGCGCCCAAACTGGTCGGGTGTATCGGGTGCTATAGGCGGAACGGTTGATGGCCAAGATGCGTAGCTCCAAGACCATCCACGTTGTTAGTTGCCACGCCGAGGGCGAGGTCGGCGATGTCATTGTGGACGGCGTTGCGCCTCCTCCGGGGGCGACGCTCTGGGAACAGCGCGCCTGGATCGCATCCGACGAGACCCTGCGCAATTTCGTCCTCAACGAGCCGCGCGGTGGCGTCTTTCGCCACGTGAACTTGCTCGTGCCACCCATCGATGCGCGCGCACAGATGGGCTTCATCATCATGGAGCCGGCCGATACGCCGCCGATGTCGGGATCGAATTCGATTTGTGTCGCGAACGTGCTGCTCGAGACCGGCATCATCCCGATGGAAGAACCCGAGACACGCCTGGTGCTCGAGGCGCCCGGCGGGCTCGTCGAGGTGCGGGCTGTTTGTAAGGATGGCAGGGTCGAGCGCATTACCATCACCAACGTGCCCTCGTTTGCAGGCAGACTCGCTGCGCCGCTCGAGGTCGCGGGGCTTGGCACGCTGAGCGTCGATACCGCCTACGGAGGCGATAGTTTTGTGATCGTCGATGCCGAGGCATCAGGGCTCGAAATTGTACCTGCCAATGCGCGCGAGCTGTCGGTGCTGGGCGTGAGGATCACGGCTGCGGCGAACGAGCAACTCGGGTTCCACCATCCTGCGAATCCGGATTGGGACCACATCTCGTTCTGCCAATTCGCGCAGCCTTTGGTCAGAGAGGGCGAAGAGCTGCGGGGGCGTAACGCGGTCGCCATTCGGCCGGGCAAGATCGACCGCTCGCCGACCGGCACCGGATGCTCGGCGCGCATGGCCGTGCTCCACGCGCGCGGCGAGATGGGCATCGGCGACCGATACATCGCGCGCTCGATCATCGGTTCCGAGTTCCAGTGCCAGATCGAATCGGAGGCTACGGTCGGTGAGAAACCGGCGATCATTCCGTCGATCACCGGGCGTGCGTGGATCACCGGGACACACCAACACACGCTGGATCCGGGTGACCCGTGGCCGGAAGGGTATCGTTTGGGGGACACCTGGCCTGGTTAGATCCGTCGGCCATACCGCAACTTGCGCGTGCCGGACCGAGCGGTCACGATGTGGGCTGACCCGCAGTCCAGCGGTTGCAACCCGAGAGAGAAGCCGATCATGACGAACAACACGTGTCCACGCGTGCGCCCGTTTTCCACCTTTAGGCTTACGCTCGTGCTAGGCGTGCTGATGTCGGCGCCGTTGGCGCTAATGGCGCAGGGACCGGGCACCGAAGACGGTCTGTGGACGTTCCTGGGTGGGGACGCGTGGCACACGCGCTACACCCCCTCAACCCAGATCACGGCGGCCAACTTCGAGAACCTCGAAGTGCTGTGGGAGTGGGACGCGGGGAGCTTCGGCCCGAGCACCAACCGTGCGACGCCGAGCCTGATCGACGGCAAGTTGATCACGGTGACCGGCTACCGCAGGCACGTGGTCGCGCTCGATCCAGCGTCTGGTGAAGTACTGTGGAGCTTTACGGAGCCGAACACGCATCGGTGGGAGTACTCGATGCGCCAGGGCTACGGGAAGGGGATCGCGTACGGAGAAATCGACGGCAGGGGTGTCGTCTACATCACGACGCCCGCGTTCTTCCTGCACGCGCTGGACGCCGACACCGGCCTGCCGCTCGAGGGCTGGGGTGAGGGCGTGCCGATTCCTGGATTCCCGTCGTCTGGCAGCGTGGACCTGGTGGCGGACCTGATCGAGGGTTGGGGCCCCTGGGAGGACCTGAATCGGGAATACGATCCTTATATGGGCATCCCGTTGGAGATCGGCTACATCACGGCCTCCTCGCCCCCCATCGTGGTGAACGATGTCGTGATCGTCGGCAACTCGGCTGAGCAGGGCTACAACCAGACACGCATGGAGAACGTGCCGGGCGACATTCTGGCTTACGACGCGCGCACGGGTGACTTGAAGTGGAGGTTCAACGTGATCCCGCGGCCGGGCGAGTTCGGCCACGACACGTGGGAGAACGATGCGTGGCAGTGGACCGGCGACATCTCCTCGTGGGCCCCAATGTCGGCGGACCCGGAGCTCGGCCTCGTCTATATCGTGACGAACGGCACGACGATCGACTATTACGGCGGCTTCCATCCTGGGGACAACCTGTTCAGCACGAGCATCATCGCGCTGAACGTCGAGACGGGTGAACGCGCTTGGCACTACCAGATGGTGCACCACGACATCTGGAACTACGACACGCCTACCGCCCCCATCCTTATGGACGTGACCGTGGACGGTCGCGAGATCAAGGGCCTGTTCCAGGCGAGCAAACAGGCATTCGTGTACGCGCTCAACCGTGAGAACGGTGAGCCGATCTGGCCGATCGAGGAGCGACCGGTGCCCGCGTCGAGGGTGCCTGGCGAGCAGCTGTCACCCACTCAGCCTTTCCCGACGAGACCTGCGCCATACGACCTCCAGGGCCGTACTCCGGATCACCTGATCGACTACACGCCCGAGATCTACCAGGCGGCGTTACAGGTCGCGCAAGAAGGCAACTTCTTCAACGCGCTGTTCGATCCGCCGACACACGTCGGTGACCCGGCCGGACCCGCTTGGAACTGCCCGGGTGGTGCAGGCGGGACCAACATCACCGGCCCTCCGGTGGCGGACCCTGTCCAGGGCATCATGTTCTTCACGTCCCATAGCAACTGCTTCCGATTGGTGGTCGTGCCCGGTGTCGAGGCGCCGCTCGAGGGCCCGAACCAGTCGGGAACGACCCACTCCGATTGGGCGGCTCGCGGCACGACGGCGGGTGGAGGAGGGAGGGCTACGCTCGACGGTCTCCCGATCTGGAAGGGGCCGGATGGTCGACTGGTCGCGATCGACATGAACACGGGAGATCATCTATGGACGATCCCCCACGGTGACGCGCCGCAGCAGCAGCAAGACATGATCCGAAACCACCCGCTGCTGCAGGGCGTCGAGGGCGTGGAGGTGAACCGCGGACGTCCCGGCCATGCGGCAATGGTCGTGACACCGGATCTGCTCATCGCCTCCGGCCAGACGGCCGACGGAGCGCAGAGTCTCTTCTCGATCGACAAGCGAACTGGCGAGCGAATAGGGACTGTGCCGCTTCCTGGTGCGACCCGCTACGGCATGTCGAGCTGGGTGCACGAGGGCCAGCAAATCATCCTCATCCAGCTCTTGAGCGGTCTGGCGGCGATGGGGGTGCGCTAACGATTCAGACTTGCCTGGGTCCCTCCGGCAAAGGACAGCACGCCCCTTGCGAGAATCCCTGGGCCTCGATGTCGAAGCCGCGATTGAACCGCGCGCGAAAATTCTTCCAGGCGATCGATGCGCTTAGTTCTGCCAGCGTTTCTTCATTGATGTGCTCGCGCAGGTCTTCCACGAGTGCGTCGGCGACCTCGGCTGGAGTTCGGGTCAGGGCGACGATGTAGTCGAGGACGAGCTTCTCGAGATCGCTGTACACCTCGCTTTCCCGATAGCCCGCCAGGCCCATGAGCTTTTTATCACTTAGTCCGTGTCCTCTGCCGACGGCAGAGCCGATGTCGAGTTAGCGTACCTCCAAGCTATCTAACAAGCGATTGCTGCAGTCGCGGAAAGAGGTGAGTGGGTCCGAAGGACTCGCCTTGCGGCTCGCGCGTGCCTGGTTCGGTGACCAGATTGGCCGCGCAGGAACCGAAAGATGTCAGGCCGCCCTTCCAACGATCCAGAGAGAGTCTGCACCATGTGTCCCCCGTTCCTAGCGTCCGCCTAGTGAGGTTCGAGAGCGCCGACGTGGCGCGCTATTATGACCAGAATACCGCGAACTTTCTCGCCCATGGCCAAGGCGGTGCGCAAGGCATCATTCACCGAGCGGTTTGGGGTGAGGGCATCGGCAGCCGCGAACAGGCCTTTCACTTCGTGCACGATCTACTGCGGGCCCGCATCGCCGAGAGCGGCGCCCGCCGTATACTCGACCTCGGCTGTGGCGTCGGCGCGAGCCTGGAACATGTGCTTCACGGGACAAAGGTCGCGGGTATCGGAGTCACTAATAGCAGGGTTCACACGGAGCTCGCGCGTACGCGACTTGGAGCGCGGGCCACGATCCTCGAGCTCGATTTCTGCTCGGACCCTCTGCCCGGCCCAGTGGATCTCGCTTTCGGGATCGAGTCCTTCGTCCAGGCTGCAGACGCGGAAGCTTTGGTTGCCAACATCGCGACGGTGGTTGCGGCGAACGGGTACCTGGTGCTGTGCGATGACTTTCTCGCTGGGGCCGAAGATGATCGGTGGGTGCGAGAGTTCCGCAAAGGGTGGCGTTTGAGCTCGCTCCTGCGGCCCGAGGCCCTGGATGCCCTCGCTGTGGAGAACGGTTTCGAGCTCGTGGAAGACTTAGATTTGACGCCGTTTCTCAAGCTCGACCGCTCCCGTGATCGGGCGCTTGGCCTACTCATCGCCCTCACACGGCCTCTTGCCTCGATGAACGCGATACTCAAGAGCTATCTGGGGAGCAACGCCTTGCGTCAGTGCTTGAAGCGCGGGCTCGTGGCGTACCGGTACCGGGTCTTCCAGGCGAGCGGCTTGCAGAGCAAGGAACCCGTGAGGTAGTCGTGTCGGCTGGGAGGAGTAGGCCCGTGAGTCGAGTGCTACTCCGAAACGTGCCCATCAGGGGACGCGGCTGAGATCACGCACCCAATCCGAGTTCGATCTCTCGGCGGAAGCCGTATAGGCCGACGTCTCCATACACCGAACTCGCCCCCTCACCATCCGGAAACGACGTCACATAAATCTCACCCCTGCCGCTTTCTTCTGACGCATACGCGATCCAACGTCCGTCCGGGGAGAACTGGGCGTCCCATGCCTGATGAATGCGGCTCCGGCTCCAAAACTGCCCGAGCAGGGTCCCAGACTCGATTGGACGGACTCATTACGGGTGCGGCTCTAACGATCGACGACGGCGCGAGCGCGGGGCGGTGATTTTGTGTCGAGCTGAGCGGCCCCTTGCGGCTGCGAGTTAGGCGACGGTAGCATGCGGGCATCATGAAACAGCAACGTAGATTGGCCGCCCCTGGGATCGCATTGGGGATTGCCCTGGACATCACCTTGTTGGTCATGGTGTTCAGCGTCGGCTCGGACGAGCCGCAGTCTCGAGCCCCGATCGACGTCGCGTCGCTTGGCCCGCAGGTGGGTGAAGCTGAAGCGAACCGATAAGACCGCCCGTGGACACCGCCGACTTGTGGCCCCGAGCACGATGGATCGACAAAGGGGAGAGGCTGATGACGAAGCCCTTCACTGTGGGCGGTTTCGCGTTCGCGCTAGCGCTAATAGTCACGAGCGGGACAGCGGTTGATGCCCAGGTGCGAGTCCCGGGTTGGAACCGGGTGGCCCCACCGGGAGGACATCAGAATGACCCGCAGTTGGTCCGGCCAACCGGCGGACCCGTAGTCCCCATTTTTGAGGGCTGGTTTCCCAACCCGGACGGGTCGTACCAGCTCTGTTTCGGCTATTTCAATACGAACACGGAACAGCTGATCAATCTCCCGCTCGGTCCGGACAACTTTATCGAGCCGAGCGAGTTCGACGGGTTACAGCCCACGCATTTCCTGCCGCAACCCGATGGGGGTCGAAGGCACTACTGTGTTCTGAGTGTGAACGTCCCCGCCGACTGGGGTGATCGCGACCTGATCTGGACCCTACGCGATGAAAGGAGCGGTCAGTCTTTCAGCTCCCCGGGGCGCATAGTACACAGTACCTACCGTCACGACGAACCCTTGCAACTAGAGCGGCGGAACAGTCCACCGAAGATCAAGTTGGATCCAGACGGTGCTGAGGTGATGGGGCGGGTGGGGATGACTACCGGCACGATCGCCGGGCCGCTCGAAGCCACGGTGGGAGAATCCCTCCGCCTGACTGCGTGGGTCCGCCGAGACAACCCTTTCCGACAGAGAGACGGAAGGTCCATACGGGTTAGGTGGTTCAAGTATCAGGGGCCGGGCGACGTGAGCTTCATGCCGGATTGGCCCTCGTGGAAGGAAAGAACCGTGGGCTGGGTTGATTCCGCCACCTGGCTGGAGTCTTCCGACGCCTACGGCCAGTCGAACACCGAAGCGACCTTCAACGAACCGGGGCAGTACATCCTGCATGTCCAGGCCTACAATGCCGAGGGTCGGGCAGCATACGAAACCTCGGATTTCGAGTTCTTTTGCTGCTGGACGAACGCGTTCGTGAGGGTCAACGTAGGTCGATAGAGGAGGAGCAGGCAGATGGCGAACCCGACGAAGGATCAACCGCTCCGCGTTGAGACGAGAGTGGCCCGGCGCGGCGGCGCCATGATCGGAAGCATGTTTGCCGTGCTCGTACTATCTGCGCCTGCCTCTTCATCCGAGAGCGCGTTGACGCCACAGGCTCAACGGGTGGTTCAGTCGGTTGCCCAGCATGCCGCAGGCCCCCCTACCTTCTCGAATGAGGTGGTCCGGGTTCTCCAACAGAGCTGCCAGCGGTGCCATCAGGCTGGAGGAGTTGGCCCGATGCCACTCGAGACGTACGAGCAAGCGCGCGCATGGGCTTCGAGGATCAGGGAGAAGGTCATACGACGAATAATGCCACCCTGGTACCTCGACCCGACCATCGGAATTCAGGAGTACAAGAACGACTACTCCTTGAGCGAAGAAGAGATCGAGACTCTGGTCAGCTGGGTCGATGCCGGCGCGCTGGAGGGTGATCCGTCACAGCTGCCCCCTCCTGTAGATTGGCCGACATGGGAGGAATGGGAACTCGAGGCCACGCTCGGTCCGCCAGACATGGTGTTTGAGACGGGCCCGATCCCGATACGTGCCGAGGGCCAGGATTTTTGGCCCTCCATAAACGTTGAGTGGCCGGCTCTGAAGGTGCCTCGTTTTCTGAAGGCGGCCGAGATCAAGAACACCGTCGAGGGCCGACGGGCCCTGCACCACAACAACGTTTCTCTGCGACTCAAGAACGGCCTGTCCGGGCGGGTGGTCGGAGCCGGTGCCGGAAAAAGGTGGGATTACTTCGGCGAGGACACGGGAATAAGATTTGGGACGGGTCCAGGGAGTATCAACTTCGGCGCGCACTACTTTCCGATCGGAGAGGAGTTCGAGGACAACATCGAGGTTGCCTTCTGGTTCCATCCGGAAGACGATCCGCCTGAGACCGAGGCCAACGTCGAAATCCACCACCTGGTGGATCAGTTCGATCCAAGTCAGCCGAGAGGCCGGGACATCCTCATCCCACCGCACGGAACCCAGACGATGTATCGGACCTGGGTATTGGACCAGCCGATCATGATCAACAGCTTCCGGGGGCACATGCACCTGCATGGGATCGCTATGTCGATCGAAGTGGTCTGGCCCGGGAGAGTACCGGACTTCCGCGGACCCGGTGCGAACCGAAGAGATGTCATCGCTTCGATCAACAACTACAACCATAACTGGCAGACGTCTTTCGTATTCGAGGACGATGCACGCCCACTCCTGCCAAAGGGGACAGCGCTGGTTATGCGCACTCATTTCGACAACACGGAGAATAACCCGCTCTCCATCGATCCCGATCAGTGGGTTGTCTTCGGGGGTCGGAGCGTCGACGCGATGTCCCATTTCCATATCAGTGTTACCTACCTGGACGACCAAGAGTACGAAATGCTGCTAGCAGGGAGGAAACTGCAGCTGGCCGAGAGGAAGGACCGCGGGGGGAGTTTTGGGACGGCTATACTGAGTATCGCTCCGGAGCCGCGGGACGAGTTGGACCCGCGCGCTGCCCGAGGACGAAGGGGGGCTGGCCGATGACACACCGGCCAAGAGCGAAATGATGAGAGCCCGTGTGGTCTTGGAAGGATCATTGATTGTCGCTGCGATTTTAATGCTGGATGTAACGGCCCTGCTCGCAGCGCAGGATGCACCTCCACAAGAAGCAACGGAGAGTGAAGAAGTGAATCCAAGGCTCTGGTATACGCTTGGAACCGTAGAAGGACGGGCTGAGCTGTTTACACGCTGGGAGCGTGTTCATCCGCATTCGATACTTCCCGGCGCGGCGGTTCCGAGAATATATGGTCGGAACACCCGACCAGTCGACGAGGTTACGTATTGGAGAAGGTATTGAACTCGGCTTGGATGCTGTCTTCGGTGGGAAGCCTCGAGTGCAGTGGCCTACTCGTCAGGGCGGCGGCGATTCTCGGACTACGAACCCATTGACGAAAACGTGCCTCCGGCGCTGTTGAGGAGGACACCTATCACCTGGGGCCCCTTTTCGAAGAAGAGCCCCAACTCCATGGATGCTCCATCCTTGGCCCAACCATCCTTCTGCATCTCGCGGTTGTAGAACTCAGCCATCTCTCTTGCGGGTCGCTGGAAGCCGCAGCATGCGCCCATGGCAGGCAACGCGACTCGCCGTATGCGGCCCTTCTATGGCGTGCTCAACTCGGTAGTGTAGAACGGCTGCAAGTCGTCGATCGCACCGACCGGCTGACTCTTCACGTCCCAGCGGAACAGGCTCAGCACCATCCGGTCGGGTAGGAAATCCACCAAGGTGAAGCCGTGCTCCTCGATGGGTGGCACGCTCTCGTCGAGATCCAGGTGCGAGGGCGGTGAGGAGCCCACGCCGCGCACTACGGAAGGGAAACCACCCGGAGACGTGCCGACCGGACCGCTCAGGACCGTCGTCACCGGGTTTGCGGCGAGGTCCAAGGTCCCGGCGCGGTGCATCCTTGCGGCGCCGATCGCGTGCAGGTCGCCGCTCACGACGAGGGGGGAACGCGCCCGCATGCCTGACATCGCGTCCACCAGCCGGTCGTGCTGCCTGAGCCATCCCTCCTGCCAAAAGGCCTTCGGGACGGCCGTCGTAAGGCGCCTGGCGTCGGAGTCGAGGATATCAGGATACCACTCGCCCCACTTCCCGGCACTCCAACCCATGGGGTTCGACGGTGCGTGGATTACGTGGCGAACCCCGGGGGAGGTGGTGCGTGAGAGCAGCCATTCTTCGACGTTCGAGTCCACGAAAACCGCCGTGGGTCCGAGCGTCATGGTGCGGCGAACGTCGTAGAGCAGAACTTCGGCCAAGTTTCCGTAGCGGATCGTGCCGAAGCTCTCCGAGAGGTCTCCGCGGTCACTCGACGACGACCATGGCAGGCCCATGGGCCGGTTCGCCTCGGGTAGAAACTCCGGGTAGTAGAGCTGCTGGGTCGCGCGGGCGAGCTGGAGCTGAAACCATGCGACAGGGAACGCGCCCGCAGCGTCGTTCTCCCAGTGGTCGTGATCGTCTTGTAGGAAGAAGACCGGCGTCGATCGGAAGTCCGTACCGTAGACGGGAACGATCTGAGGTCCCGCGGCCAATATGAGCGCGGCCTCGTTGCTCGTGCCGAAGACGGACCCAGCGAAATCGAAGTTCGAGCTCTCGGCTCTGGGGCTGAGCGCCCCCGTGAGCTGTCCGCTCCACCGGTGGAGGTCCCAATAGATGTGATCCCCATTGGCCACGGCCGCGTCCGGGTTGAACGACAACGCCCGACGTAGCAGGCGGTTGCGGATTACGGTAGGTAGGTTCCCGCGACGCTGCCCGATTCCGGCGTAGGTGCCCTCGGGCCCACCCGCACAGGTAAAGAAGAGGAGGCGAAACCGGTCGGGGCGCGCTTCCGCCGGAGGAAACGTCGACAGACTCCACGGCTCGCAGAGCGAGGATCCGTTCGCCGCAACGAGCGAGAGCGAGTGCGTCGTACCCGCGTCGAGGCCTGTGGCAGAGAACTGCCAAAAACTGCCACGCGTATCATTCATCCGACCCGGGAAACTGCGTGCCCCGATTCGAAGTGTCGGAGTATCGGAGAGTGCTCGCTCGAACGAGACCTTGAGCAGAATCCTCGACTCGCTGACCGTCGGGAGTAGGTGTCGTACTTGACCTGCGTCCCAGACCTGCGACTCTGGTAGCGCGATCTGACTCGCCAAAGCATCGAGCGGCGCTCCTCTGAAGAACGCGGCACCCATCGCGCCCGCGCTGCCTGCGAGGAACTGTCGACGGTCCACAGGCGGTCTCTTGGCCACGAATTCCCTCCGGTGAAAGGCGCGACACCCAGACGGTCGGGCCAACGTAACCTCGAGTTACGACTACGGGTACAGTTTCTGAGGTGCCCTACGGTGCCGCGGCGGAGGTAGAGAGGGAGGGGGCTCCCCGTGGGGCTCAGGGCGCTAACTACCCACCCCAGCCATCCAGCGTGACACCCTTGTCTCGATATTAGCCCCGACCCCGGGTACGAACAGAACGATGAGGACGACGGCGACTAACACAACACCCGCAATCCAGTAGAACCATTTCACCTTGAACCTCCGGTCATGTTCGTGTTAGGTGGGGCCAGTTCGAAGAGCCACAGTTTCCCCGACTCGACCTCAGCACGTGTCATTCCGGCTCTATCCCTCATGGGCCATTTCCCAACCCACCAATCGGCCCCTCCCGGCACCCCCAAGAGCAAGGAAATCGCCCCAATAACCCCCCGACGTATTGGAGCTACGTATTGGAGCTCCAAAAAGAGAAAACTCCCCTAGAGCCCTAAAGCCCTGAGGGAGTTCACCTTCCATCTAGTCGGGACGGCCGGATTCGAACCGGCGACCCCTGCAACCCCATTGCAGTGCGCTACCGGGCTGCGCCACGTCCCGAAGGGAGCCAAAGGTATACGCGGGCCGGGGCGCCCTCAACTCCAGCCCGTGAGAAGTGTCGTGAGAACCGCGAATGTTGTGCTAAGGAGAGTGGCCCCATGCGCCGATGTTGTCCTGTGAAAGGACGTATCCGATGACTGCCTGTGCGACCGCACAAGCGGGTTGACCGCCGGTTGGGCGGTCGTATAACTTCCTCGTCTCTGTTGCGGGGTGGAGCAGTCTGGTAGCTCGTCGGGCTCATAACCCGAAGGTCGCAGGTTCGAATCCTGCCCCCGCTATAGGCTCGCGAAGCGCCGCCGTCGGGCGGCGTTTCCCACGTTAGGATGACCCAGGAGATGTAGTGCTGACATCGAGTATCTGGACGGTCACTGATACGTGGAGCCCGAGAAGGCGGGTGGGAGCGGGGGCGCCGTAGCATCGGCTCCTCTCGCAGCTTCCCGCCCTCGCCCTCTAAGGCTTGGGCGGGTTTTTTGTCTGGGCCAGGTAGCTCAGTTGGTAGAGCACATGACTGAAAATCATGGTGTCGGCAGTTCGATTCTGCCCCTGGCCATTTCCGCTCGTGGGCAAGGCTGACTTGAGCGAGATTAAAGAATAGGTCCGTAGCTCAATTGGTAGAGCACCGGTCTCCAAAACCGGCGGTTGGGGGTTCGATTCCCTCCGGGCCTGTCGATCGGATGAGAGCCCCGGTCGTCTAATGGTCAGGACGCCAGGTTTTCAACCTGGTAATCGGGGTTCAATTCCCCGCCGGGGTATGCGCAGGTGGAGGTCATGTAGAACAGCAGGACACGCAGGGGCTGTAGCTCAGTTGGTTAGAGTGCCGGTCTGTCACACCGGAGGTCGCGAGTTCGAGTCTCGTCAGCCCCGCTGGAGTTGATTGACATATGAAGTCGGCAGGTGCCGTAAAGGTGTCGGCTTCCAGGTCGTGTGTGCGGGGGCCGTAGCTCAGTTGGGAGAGCGCTTGAATGGCATTCAAGAGGTCAGGGGTTCGATTCCCCTCGGCTCCATGTTGGACCGGGTCGGTAGGCCCGTGCTGCGCTCGGGTGGCGGAATTGGTAGACGCGCAGGGTTCAGGACCCTGTGGGGGTTAACCCCGTGAGGGTTCGAGTCCCTCCTCGAGCATTGCTGGTCCGTCTGCGTGGTCTGGACGGTCGCGGTGTCGCCCACGTGCTGGAATTGGTAGACAGGCTGGTTTGAGGGACCAGTGTCGGAAACGGCGTACAGGTTCGAGTCCTGTCGTGGGCACTCTTCGCCGCACCTGGCGAGGGATGCAGGTTGGTTTTGCTGTGAGCGCCCGTAGCTCAGCTGGATAGAGTGCCTGGCTACGGACCAGGAGGTCGGGGGTTCGAATCCCTCCGGGCGCGTTAACGGACTCTGGGTTTCGAAGGATCGGGCGCGTAGCTCAGTTGGTTAGAGCGCTACGTTGACATCGTAGAGGTCACAGGTTCGAATCCTGTCGCGCCCATGGAGAACAAGGGGGGCCGTAGCTCAGTTGGGAGAGCGCAGCGTTCGCAACGCTGAGGTCAGGGGTTCGATTCCCCTCGGCTCCATTTACGGGATCGCCACCATAGCTCAGTTGGTAGAGCACGTCACTCGTAATGACGGGGTCGTCGGTTCAAATCCGACTGGTGGCTCTTATTGCCCCGTGGTGTAATTGGCAACACGCCGGATTCTGGTTCCGGAGAGTCTAGGTTCGATCCCTAGCGGGGCAATTACAGGAGGCTCCTGCCTCCGCTTGGAGGGATGGCCGAGTGGCTTATGGCGGCGCCCTGCTAAGGCGTTGGTGGCAACACCGCGTGGGTTCGAATCCCACTCCCTCCGCTGAAAGCACGAAGCAAGAATGATTATGGGGTTCGAACCCACGTGATCTTCGTAGAAGATCACAGAGTGGGTTCGAGTCGAGCGG
>Ga0310345_10002615_pt1 | contig 17947 bp, 23 predicted proteins | sample HC15DNA20500_MG_FD_204667 | JGI IMG/M metagenome (GOLD analysis project Ga0310345, IMG submission 204667) | Marine microbial communities from station ALOHA, North Pacific Subtropical Gyre - HC15-DNA-20-500_MG | ecosystem: Environmental > Aquatic > Marine > Oceanic | place: Pacific Ocean: North... | reverse complement strand
TGGGAGGGAAGTTGGGCGTGGAATGAAAACCTACGGGATAAAATAAATAATGCCGATTTAATAATGAGAACTCTACGAATCAACGATCTTGAAAATGCCCTGGAGAAAATGATAAGTGAACAGAATATAACTGAAAAAAGGGCTCAAGCTCTGCTATATCATGCTTCGATACTGGGATACGGCGTCGATGATAGTATTCGCACGTGTGTGGCGACCACATCCGGCACCGACGACGCGTCTTGTGCCGCTGCTAACGTCACTGGGGATGAACCCTCAAGCCGCACGAACTGCGAAGCTGCAGGCGCGTGCACATTTGAACCCGCGGTGAAAACAATTCGCATACCCCTGGACGCTTCTCAACGCCAACCCCCGCTTGGTAGGGTGGCACAGCAACAAAATTATAATCTCAGTCACTATATTTCAGAAAGGCCTGTCACGGCTGAAGAACAAGGTGCGATCCAAAGTATAATACAATTCAGAGATCACATCAGACAACAACAGGGAGACGGGGGAAATCCACAGGAAGACGGGGGAAATCCACAGGGTGGAGGGGGCATTAAAAGAACAAGGAGTCGTAAAAAGAAAAGAACAAGAAGTCGTAGAAAGAAAAAAACAAGAAGTCGTAGAAAAAAAAGAACAAAAAGTCGTAGAAAGAAAAGAACAAGAAGTAAAAAGAGAAGGAAAACACAAAAAAAAAATTTATTAACAAAATTACAAATAAAAAATATTCAGAGGTTAAATAAATGTAAAAAATCAGCTAAAAATAAATCTCAAAAATCAAAATGTTTAAGAGAATTTAACAAAACATGGGAGGAATATAGTAAATTCTTAAAGAAAAATGAGGTCGTGCTGAAAAGAGGAGGTGCAGACAGAAAAGTATATACACCTAAACAACAAAGAGAAGCGATGAAATTATTTTTTGGTAAGAAAAAATAATAACAAATAATTCGTAAGTTCAATAAACGTAAAAAAATATTATTTTATGATTTGTTGAATTAATTCCCTTGTAATAGAAGTATCCTTCGTAATTTTATTTTGAATAAATATTTCATTAATTTGTTTTTCTTCGAAATCATGTTTTAATAAAATCCCTTTTAATTTTTTATTTTCAAATGTATTGTCGATTACTTTTTTAAAATTATTTATTTCATACTTTTGTTTCAAAATAATATTCTTTAATGAAAGAATTGTATCCTTTTTTAATAAAGATTCTTCTTTCATAGTATCAACCACTTCTTCTAATTTTTTTAATTCTTTATTAACATTATATTGTTCATTCAATTTACTTTTTAAATTATGAAGTTCGTATTCATTTGATTTAAATGTTTCTTTTTCTTTTGATAATTCTAAGAATTTTAAATCTGATAATTCCATTTTATTTTTCAATTTTTGTAATTCTTTATCTTTTTCAAGAAGTTCATTTGTTAAATTATTAATTAATTTATTATTATTATTTGTAATTAAATCTGTTGAATTAAGAACCTGATTATGATTATGATTATGATTCGGAACTAAATCAGAAGAAGTAATCGTTTTACGGTTTAATGGATTTGAATTATGATTTGTTAATATAAATCGCGTTGGATCTACATTGTTTTTCATTAAATAATTAATAGTAGTAATAACTTAAAATTAATTTTCAAGCGCTTTCTTTTCTTTTTCCTTTTCCTTTTTCTTTTTCTTTTTCTTTTTCTTTCTTTTATATCTTTCCCGTATTCTTATTTCGTTTATTTTATGTTTTTCTTCAATTCTTGCTATGGTTTTATCATGTTTTATTCTTAAACCTTGAATTACTTTCTTTTTCTTTTTTTCTTCTTCCTCTATTTCTTGCTTTATATCACGAGATTCCCTTTTAATTCCCTTTATTTTCTCTACTATATCTATCGCTTTATCTTTTTCAACTTCATTAATATCATCATCTTCATATGATTCTTCGGAACCACAAGGAAGTGTCTTTAGTGACTCTAATTTAGATGTTAATTTTTCTTTTTCATATACTAAATCTTCAGATTGATGTGATTTACTAGTATCTAAACCAGAATCACGTGCTAAAAAATGATAAAATTCTTTATAAAATAGTTCCATTCTATTTATATATTCACTTTGAATAAATGTAGTTAAATCTGTTTTGTCTGGATTTAATCTATTATATAGTTCCGATGCGGTCTTTATATGCAAAAGATCCATTTCAACTAAATTAGTGATGTCTTTTTTCAGTTCTAAAAATCCTGTTAAATCCATATATAATAGTAGTAATATTTTATTTTTTTAATTCTTTTAATCAATCATTTTGATTACTTGTCTTTATTATCCTTATGACTCTTCTAATTCTTCCATTAGTTCTTCCTCTAGTTCTTCAATTTCTTCTTTATTATGATCCTTTAGTTCATTTATTTCTTCACGAAATGCCTGTTTTACAATATTTATATCATCATCTTTAGAAGCTTCTAAAGATTTATATTTCCGTTTAATACGATCCAATTCATTTGACACTTCTTCCTTTTCGACTACGTTTTTGTCTGTAATTAGATTAAATACTTCCCTTTTTTTTTGTAAAGATGCTTTTTTTTTCGTTTTCCTCTTACATTCCCTTGATTCCCTTTGTGATATCCCAATTTGTTTTTTTAAATCCAATATATTCCTTTTTAATAGTCTTAATTCATGTTCACTTACCGATAAAGTTGGTTTATAATTTCCAATAAAAAAACGATTTAAATAATTTTGTAATTTTTCAACCCCTTGTGTAAAATCATGCTGACCTTGCCCCCGCCCAGTTGGTGATGCGGCGATATTTTTTTTTTCATTATTTAATAATTCATTTAATTCCTCATGTAATTTCTTTTTATATGTATTCATAAAAATATCCATTAGATTTGAAAATTGTAATCTTTCTGGTTGAACAAGATGATCACCAAAAACAAATTTACGTCCATGGGCCTGACGAATTCTAACTAATGCTGCTAATTGATCCTCCGAAACCCGGGGGACCGGGAGCATTCCACCACGACCAGACACCTCATCTGTATAATCTTTAATCGCTGGATCAGCTTTTAAAGGACCTGAAATAGTAGCAGGAACTGATGTATTATCGTGAAATTGAACGAACCATACAAAATTATCAGTATTCCACCATTTTAATCTATCACCCGAGAACCATTCATCCTTTTTGGACATTAAGTGGGGACCACCCCTTTTCCCCCTTCGCGCCACCTCCTCTAACCCGACCAACATTTCCCACTCCGCCTTGCTTCCCGGCGTCCACGGAGACGGAACGTGCGCAGGTGGCTTCACCGGAGACGGAGCTGGAGTCCCCGGCGTCGCTGAGTACAATGACGGCGAGTACGGCGGGACCGGTTTCGCTGGGGACGGTGACGCTGAGAACGGTGACGCTGAGAACGGTGACGCTCCGATCGGCAACGCCACCGGTTCCGCTGGGACCGCGACCGGGGCCGGGACCGCGACCGGCGACGCCGGTGGTGCCGGCCCCGGCTCCTCAAAAATAGGCTGCATAGGCTGCACTAATCTCCTCCGACGCTCATATGCCCGACGAGAGGCTTCAGACGACATAGCCGCATGCTCGGCTGGCGATCCGAATCCCTTATCCGGAGTTCCCCCCCTGGGATCACTAGGCGGTGTGTCGGGTGCTGACGAGGCCCGGCGGGGGGGCGTCCCACCAACCATTCTTCTAGTTTTCTTCTTTATTGACCTTCTACGGTTCTTCGTTATTGACCTTCTACGATTTATTCTTCTACTTTTCTTCTTTATTGACCTACGAGTTGATTTTCTACGAGTTGTTTTATATCTTTTTTTTATTTGTTCTGAAAATAATTCTGGATATTGTTTAATTATCTTTGGTGTTACTCTTTTACCATTTGATTTTTCATGTTTAAAAAATAAATGACCACTTACCATTGGATATTTATTTGATTTTTTTAAATGTTGTTTCCAAGCAAAATCATTTTGTTGTAATAACCAATTATTCATACCAATACCTTTCGGTTTTTGATTTGATTTCCGTTTTGTTCTCTTTTTCTTGCCGTATGAATACATATAATATAATATAATATTATATTTTAAAACCAATTTAATTCTTTTGTATCAAATAAAAATAAATTCTTATATTTTTCAATAACATAAATTGTTAAATTTTGATGAATAATTAATGGACTCTTTGTTGTCCATTGATTCATAGTATTCCTGTGATTCATAATCTTTGATACATTTAATATCCTTTTAAAAAATCCTTTAACCCTCTTAAGCCTCCATTCACACTGCATTGCCTCCGATTTCGTTTTAAATCCATCGATAATACAAATCGGTGTCCAATCAGAAAATTTAGATGTATACCTCGCACCACCCTTACAAATACCATTATGTTGTTCCCAACGTCTATAAAAATTATTTGTCATACCAATATATGAATAATTATTCGATTGTAAAATATAAACAACATACATTATCAAAATTTAAATATTATATATATTTATATAATATTTAAATGTCTAGTACAGATATAGAAACTTTGGTAATCGATATTAATAGTAATAAAAGAATATTATATATTTTATTTAGTTGGTGTACTTAAATGTGTCTTCGCTGAAAATAAATTCTCATAATAAGATAAATCATTATCTATTTTAGATTCAGACATAGTTGAAATGTTTTGAAATTCATTTGTATCCCCATAAGTAACCAATTCTGAATAAAAATAAATAAAAGCTCGAATTAAATTTCGAGCCTCCCAATCCCGTAACACATTACGTTTATGATTACCCCAAAATTCAACTTTACCAGTTAATTTATTGTAACCATAATGAATTGGCCTTGAAAAAATGGATTTTTCTTTTTTTGGTGATGAATTTGATCTATTTCGTAAATCTGGTTCAATTGTGACATGACCGTAATCAGGATTATAATTAAATTCCCTTAAACATGAAAAATGAATATTCCAAGGAATAAATAATAATGTCCGTTTCGCCGTTTTCTTAGAATCCCTAATTAATGATAAAGTATGATGCTCGAAATATGTAACATTATCCGATGATAAATTTGGAAAATATTTTGATTTTATTTTTTTAGGAATATAATCTTCGTTCACAATAAATTTATAAAAAAATATCATCCTTTTTATGATATCTATTTTTTCTTTACCTACTTTAAAATTATATGTTCTATTTAACATCCTATAATCTTTATAAATAATTGTTTCTGGTCCCGATCGAAATTGACCTTTTTTAAATTTACGTCTTAATTTCCTTGTTTTCTTTATTTTTCCACCCTCCATAGAATATAATAAAACGTATATAAAAATTTAATATTTAAATATATATAAATAAATTAATTAATGTCATTAAAATTAATTATTGGATGTATGTTTTCTGGAAAAAGTACCGAAATTATAAAAATAAATAACAGATTAAATTATATTCAGGAAAATTTTATAATTATAAAACCATCCATCGATAACAGATATTCAATTGATAAAATATATACTCATGATCATATTGAAAAAAATTGTATTGTTAAAAAAGATTTATTATCATTGCTAGAAACAACAAAATACAAATTAGCAAATTATATTATCATTGAAGAAGGTCAATTCTTTAACGATTTAGAACCATTTATATTAAAATCAGTTGATGATGATAAAAAAAATGTAATTGTTATTGGTTTAGATGGTGACTCAAATCGTAATAATTTTGGAGATATACATAAATTAATACCACTATGTGATGATATATTAAAATTAAAAGCATTATGCTCCCATTGTAATAATGGTAAAGAAGCCATTTTTACTAAAAAAATATGTAGTAATACAAATCAAATATGTATCGGATCAAAAGATAAATATATAGCTTTATGTCGACATTGTTATTTAAACAGTAATTAATATAATTTAAATTCACATAGTGGACAAACACTACTAATCTTTAACCAATCGTTTAAACAATTTGTATGATACATATGAAAACATGTCGTTAATGAAACATATTCTGAATTACATATGTTTTCTAAACATATCACACATTCGAATTTTTGATCCGTTTTTTCCAATTTATATGATATATAATTATTATAATATTGCTCATTATTTATCGTATTTTCTTTCTCAGAAATAGAATCCCCCCTTAAACATAATTTAATCCTTTGATAACAATTACACATAATGAAGTTATAATTTATTTTATTATTATTTTATTATTATTTTATTTAAAAAAAAATCAAATTTTTAAATTTGATTTTTATTATTATTTTATTATTCAAAGAATGAATCATTCTACAGTAGAATGCTTCTCAAGTAATTGTGGTTTATGTCAACATTGTTGTTCTTATACTAGTATGGAATTATTTCAAAAAGATATAAAAGATAATATAAAAGATAATAAAAAAGATAATATAAAAAGAACAAAAGATTTATTAAAATTTAATGAATCCATTATTAAAAAATATACTGAAAAATATTTTCAAACTTTAAAATCTTTAAAATATACTTCTGAAAAATCATATAATAACGATAAATTTAAGTTAATTGAAATTCCACATAAAAAAGTATGTCAAAATCCTATGTGTAAAGTAATGTATCTGGCATCGAATGATTCACAAAAAATAATGTTCCCTAAAATACCAATCTATCTTAGAAAAAAAGATGAAAAATGTCATTTATGCCTTCTATGTATTTTAGGAATATCTATTGATAAATAAAAATATATTGACTATAATAAATAATGAATCAAGTATTTAACTTAACTGGTGGTGGGAATATTGGACTTGTTAAAGATAATAAAATGGATGCCTACTTATATTTATTAATTTTTTTTATTATTAAAGTATTTTTAGTTCAATATACTTATAATGTAATTGCTCCCCGTTTAATTATGAATTATTTAGATCGACCTGTTAGAGATTTTAAACCATTATCTTTCATGGAAGCAGCGATGCTACAAATATTAGCTAATAATTTATTTACATAATTATTTTTTATCATCATTATATTTATCATTAATACAATTATTTATTAATATACATACAATTTCAAATAAAGCACATTCAGTTGGATGTTTAATTAAAATTTTTTTGATAATATCATAATTCATATAATCCCTTATATCAAACTTTTCATGAATACTATTTGTTACAATTAATGAATTTGAATGAAAGTATTTATTTCTATCCATATTATAAAATTTGATTTAAAAATATAGAATTATTAATAAAATAATATAAAATAATATGAATTATTCAGGAAAAAAAGGACTTGTAAATTTAGGTAATACATGTTATATGAATTCTGCTCTACAATGTTTATCCCATTTACCACAATTATATCCTACAAATAATCAAATATTAAAAGAATATAATCGTAACAATAATAATAATAATCATAATCATAATTTAATCACAAAAGAATGGTTAAGACTTCTATTATATATATGGACAAACGATGATGATAATCGTAATGTAATTAATACAAGTGACTTTCTTAAAGAATTTATCAATCAATGTATAAAAAATGATATTTGTTTTGAATCATTCACACAAAACGATACTTCTGATTTCTTACATTACCTTATGGACTTCTTACATGAATCAATAAAAAAAAAAATAAATATATCTATTGAGGGTGATGTTATTACAAAATATGATCAATTAAAACTTAAAAGTATAGAATCATGGAAATCTTTTTTTGAAAATAATCATTCATGTATTATTGATTTATTCTATTCTGAAAGTATATCATTTACATCATGTTCAAAATGCCCCTATATTACCACAAATCATGAACCAGTTATGGTTATTATATTAACTCAAAATCAATTTGATAAATCTTTATATAATTGTTTAGATGAATATATTGAAAAAAATATATTAGATAAAAATAATTCGTGGATATGTGATCAATGTAGTAAAAATAATTGTCCGAATAAAAAAACAATTTTCTGGAAACTATCTCCAATTATAATATTTCAAATTAAACAATATACAATGAATAAGAAAATGAATAACCATATTGATTTCCCTATTGAACTTAATATGAATAAATATTGTATAAATATTAATAAAAAAGAAACAACTTATAAATTATCAAGTATTTGTGTACATCAAGGTAGTTTAGGAGGTGGACATTATTATGCGGATTGTTTAAATAATCTTGATAAAGAATGGTATCGTTTTAATGATACACATGTATCTAGTATAACTGAAGAAGATGTTTTAAATGAATCACCCTATTGTTTATTTTATTCGCGACATTAAATCACCTAATTTTATTTCATCTCCCATATAATAAAAAATAATATATAATATATAATATATAATATGTTTTGTAATTATTCAAATATTTTTGGAGAAGTTGGTAAAGGTTTACATTCTTATCGTTTATTTAATATTGCTATCATTGATGTTATCTTTACAATGATTGGTGCTTACGTTTTACAAAGATTATGGTTTCCCGAAAAGAAATATTGTGAAATACTATTTGTTTTATTTATATTAGGTATTTTTTTACATCGTTTATTTTGCGTACAAACGACAGTTGATAAAATTCTATTTACTTAAATTTGATAAAATTATTAAAAATAAATAAAAATTAGAAATGATTCTAAGAAGTGGATTTCTGTATAATGAATTTCCAATGATTGATTTTGATGAATCATCAAGAATGTGGAGGAAAAATAAAATATCAATGGGATATGGAATTTTTAAATATAAATTTGACAAAAATTTGACAAATTAATTTAAAACTTTTAAATCATCATTAACTATTAAATATGAATATGAATTTAAATAAGGTTCAATATAATATACAAGATCTATATACATTATATACATTAAATAATAAAGATATGAAAAAATTAAAAGAATTAACAGGAAAATCAATGGTAACAATAAGAAAATACATCCATATTCAAGAAAAATTAGATATTGAATTATTTCCACATTTAGATTCAAAAAATAAAAAATTAACATTAGATACTGCTTATGATTTAATATCTAATATCGTAGATAAAGAAATCCAATGTGATATATTTTATAATTTTCTTAAAAAGGGAAATAAGATAAATAAAGATATCATAAAAGATATTGTATTTTGTAATATATGTTGTGATTCATCAAAATATCTTATAAAATTACCATGTTGTGGGCAATATCTTTGTGAGAATTGTTTACTACAACATATCAATGTTAAAATGACAGATATTACATTTCAAATCATTCATTGTTTATTTTGTTCGGTTATTATGAAACATGAATTTTTAGATAAATTATTGTATTTACGTTATGTTCATAAAGAAGAATGGATGATAATGAATCAATGGAAATATAATCAATATATGAAATATAATAAATGTTATTTATATAACATTTTACAAAGATATTATAGTATGTTGATACAAATTGAAAATAAAGAAGAAAATAGAGGTATTTATATAACAGATATAAATATCGAACATGATTTACCAAAATTATTAGAAGATAATATTTATGGACCTTGTTTTAAATGTTCACCTCATATTAGTACACATCGTAAAAGACGTAAAGAAACATGGGATACAATGAAAATTAAAGGTATTCCACGATCATGTATTAATGATGAAAATAATGAATTAGTTATCAAAAAAGAAATGTTTCAATGTGAAACTTGTTCAGAATTAGGGACAATCGTAAAAAAGTGTCCACATTGTAATGTTAAAACTGTGCGTCCTAATGAATGTAATTTTGTATTATGTCAATGTCAAAATTTTTGGTGTTTCTTATGTGGATGTAGGTTATTCAATGATCACAATGGACATAATGTTCATTATTATATGGGATCAGGTTCAGGACCATTTAGTAATAAGTGTCGTGTAACAGAAAACAATAATACTCCATCATTTGAAATTAAATCATGTCAATGTATTCATTGTATAACAAGAGGTGGTAAATCAATTTGTTTAAATTTAAATTGTAATAATACATCAGTAGAATCTAAGAAGTATTGTGAAGTACATCAGGAATAGGTGGTATCGTAGCATATGATATATTTAAATTAGGAACATTAAAATGTCTAAAAGAATAGATTTGATTTTGACAATCAATAATTATTCCTGGTTCCCATAAATATGATAAATTACAATAAGATAAATATTGATGATTTAATATTTCATAAATATTAAATTTAAATATAGTATCAGATATATCTTCATCTAAATGATTATATTTTTTTTTTAATCGTTGAAAAATATTTATGATTTTATTAACTATTCTAATTTTTTCAAAAATATTTACTTTTTGTTTTGTTTTATTTAATAATAATTCACATTGATTATATTTAAAATGTTGAAAATAATATTTCATATGATTTTCAAATATTAAATCTACGAATAATTCCGTTTTTGATCTCGATATAAAATCAGGATGTGATATTATTTCGATCTCAAATAATAAATTACGATTTTTATCGATTTGATCCATCAGAATATTCAAAGGTGATCGATGAATATACCAATTTCTTGATTTTTCATAATAATAATTACGATACAATTGATAAATATATTCTGATATATATTTATCACCAACTTTTAAAATTAAAAGTGGTATAATATCTTGTTTACTTTGAATCATTTCATTGAATAAATATAAAAAATTAAATATATATATCAAATTTATATATAATTTTACATAAAAATTTTTTGTATTTTTTTATATTTTTCACGACAAACTAAACATTTTTTATCTTTATATTTTTGACTACATGTTTGACAAATACAAAAATGTCCACAAGGTAAGAATGCTATTCTTCTTTTTTCTTGAAAACAGATAATACATAATTCATCATCTGTGATTTCTTTAATAAATTTATCATTTTCCCAAATACCTTCACGAATGACAACATTACATTCATCATATTCTTTACCGTAACCATTTCTTTTATCTCTTTTCCAAATACCATCAAAGATTAAATTTCCATTTTCATATTCTTGACCAATTCCATTTCTGATATTACCTTTCCACATACCATTATAAATTAATAAATCATTTTGATATTCTTTTCCTTCTCCATTTCTGATACTATCCATCCAAGATCCAATATATTTTAGTTTTTCTTTTTTCCAATGATACGTTCCTTTTCCATTATATTCATTATTAACGAATTCGCCTTCATAGAATTGATCTTGATTAATAATTAATCTACCATAACCATGAAATTTTTGAAACATATAACCACCATCATATTCTAAGTTACCAAATTCGTTATATATTTTACAATCACCACAAAAATTTTTTGGAATTGAATTTATTTTATGAATAAAGATATTATTTTCAGTTAAAATTATATTTAATGGATTAATTTCATAACTATATTTTTTCCATTGAAAAAATATTTTTGTGATAAGTTTTTTATTCATAGGTGAAATTTCGGATGGAGGCTTAACTTCCATTTTATATATATTAAAAATAAAACATTCAAATTTTATTATATGATTTTAAATTAGGATTGATACAAGTCTTTTAGACAGTTGAGAAGCTTGATGTATGATTCACCTTCATATTTGTCGGGATGATATTTAAGACATAATTTCTTATACAATTTATGATCATAATTATATAGAAGAGGAGTAATGTCTTCGGGAATATTATGAATATCAATTTCGTGATTCTCGAGAATACGAGGGATTGTTTGTTTTTTATCTTCAGGGGATTCGTAGTAACTTTTTCGTTGTCTCCTTCTTTCCCATTCTTCTTCTTCTTCTTTTTGTCTCTCTTGTTTCTCTTTCTTTTTTTTTTCTTCATCTTCCTTCTGTTGTTTGAATCGTTTGTTATTGAAGTCCTTATTTTTCTGAAATTCTTTTTCAAGAAAATCATCTTTTTCATCATCACCATCTTCACCACTACAGTTACCATTTTTTGATTGTTTCCTCTTCTTATTTTTCTTTGATGTCTTTTGTTTCTGAGGACCCTTTTGTGAATCTACATATTCTTTAATAAGGATTTCAAGGATATTTATTTCCTTCAATAGATCTTCGGAAGGATTGAGATCATATTTTTGTTTTTTTTTCTTGTGTTTTTTATACGTATTTCGAAGTTCTCTATCATTTTTTAGTACTTTATCTGTGGTTTCCTGTCCCAAGGAAGAAAATGAATTGCTAGAATGTTTCATTGTATAGGATACTATGTTAAGATTGATAAAAATATAGTGGATATATCAAATTTTGAAATTATTTTATTTTTAAATTAAAGTTTGAATAATTAATTCAAAGAATTAAAAAAAGAATACAAAGATAATGATCTTTCATTTTTATCGTTCATTCATTGATATTTATGATTCCTTCGATGCGAAATTAAAAAGATGTCTTTCGATTGATATATTATCAGTATTATATATACTATTACCGAAAAAATATTTTCTAACACGAAAACATATTTATGGATGGTTATTTCTTTTGTTAATTTCATTTGTCATAGCAAAAGATGGAAAAAATTCAATTGATAAAGAGGATAATTTAAAAATTAAAAATAATGTACCGAAAAAAAAAAGTGTATATCATTTAATTTAAATCATTTATTCATTCTCAGAATAGGAATGAATTGATTTTTTACGAATTGATTTTCTACGAATTGATTTTCTACGAATTGGTCCTTGTTTCTTTCTACTTTTCCGTATTGTTCTTTTTTTTGAACGCATTCTTTTAGAAGTTTTTCTTCTTTTTTTGGAAGTCGTTCTTCTTGTTGATTTATTTTTTTTCCATAAATTATATGCTTTCATATATTCAATATGTGTTTTAAATTGAATTGGATCAGGTGCTCCATTTAATAATTCTTCAGCACCCTTTAAAAATTCAGGGACATTCCAATTTGAACCATTTATCTTTTTTGAATATCTTTTAACCTTCTCAGAATATTTTTTCATTATATATAAATTATATATAAATTTTTATCTTTTTTATTTATTTATTTATTTATTTATTTATTTATTTTTATACAAGTTTGACTTTAGTTAAATTAAATAATATTAGTAATGGTTTTAACGTCTAAAAAAGACGAAGAAGGTAAGAGCAAGAGTACGGACGAGGCTGAGCGCAATGGTGAGGAGGCTCCGTCAGTCAATATCGAGGGCGAGCGCGAGATCGTGGACAGGCTGAGCAGGCTGCCCTCGTTGAAGTAGACGCCGCCGCAAGCGCTCCAGCTGCCCTTCTGCCTCGTTCGCCCTCGCCTCCGCCGCGACCAGCTTCCTCTGGTCTGCTCGCAGTCCAAGATTATCACCCTTCACCCGAGCTAGATTGGAGAAGACCGTCTCGATCTCGTCGGCCAGATCACTACCGGAGCGGCAATCTCGCGCGATAATATCATTGACTTTCTTAGACGTGTATCCCAGCCCTGGCTCGGCGGCGGCGGGCATGGCCTCCGCGAGCTGGTCCGCCCCGCCTCTTAAATTTCTACGAAGAACTAGGTTCCTTCTTTTTCTAGAAAGTCTTCTTGAACGTTTCATTCTTCTTGAACGTTTCATTCTTCTTGAACGTTTCATTCTTCTTGAACGATTCATTCTTCTTGAACGATTCTTTCTTCTGGACCGGCCCATTTTTCTTGAACGTTTCATTATTCTTGAACGGTTCATTTATTATTATATAATATTTTAAATTAAAATTAAAATTATTTATTATTTTCGATTATTTTAAATAAGTTAGGAAAATTATAAAATTATAGATATAAATATAAATATGGATCCAACAACAATTAATTCATGTGAATTTCATTCCGTCGTAAAAAAGTTACGTGAATTCTTTGATAACAAAGGTTTTATTGAAGTTCATACACAGAGTAGGTTAAGTATTTTAGCAGCGTGCGAAGATCCATCTACATTAGCAACATATAATTATGCTGGTCAGGTGTGGCCCTTACCACAGACAGGACAAATGTGGCTTGAATATGAACTTTTAAATAATAATGATGTTCCAGGATATTTTTGTCTGAGTACTAGTTTTCGTAATGAGCCTAATCCTATACCCGGGAGACATGATAAAATATTTCCTATGTTTGAATTTGAATTAAAGGGAGGGATGGATGATTTATTAATTCTTGAGAAAGAATTACTTGAATTCCTTGGATTTGGTGAAAAAGAAAAATTTCCAGAAGGAGATTATTCAGAAATTTCAGAAAAATATAATACTAAAGAATTAGAACATAAACATGAAGAACAATTAAGAAAGGATTATGGTCCTGTATATTTCTTAAAAAATTTCCCAAATTATACATCACCATTTTGGAATATGAAACAAAATGAAGATAGAACACAAGCGAATAAGATAGATGTTATTTTACATGGTATGGAAACTATAGGATCTGCGGAAAGGTCAAATGATGTTAATGATATGAGAAAACAATTTTATTCAATTAGTGATGGTAATTATTCAAATATTTTATTTAGTAATTTTACAAAAGAAAGAGTAGAAAAAGAATTAGATGAATTTTTAAATTTTAAATTTATAGATCGTTCAGGAGGTGGTATAGGATTAACAAGACTTATAAGAGCAATGAAATTATCTGGATTACTTTCTTAATCAACTTCATCAATTGTAGGCATTTCATTTGATCCTTGTGAAGGATCCATTGTTGACGGATCAATACCCATTTTTCCCATTGCTTCTTTCATTGCTTCAGGATCCATTGATTCAGGATCCATTGATGATGGATCGATTCCTTCTGGATTACTATATAATTTGCTCATATATGGTGATATTAGATCATTAAATTCTTTATATTTATTTTCATAATCATCAAATGTTTGATTTGATTCATTGAGCCATACATCTAATTCAGACAAACCCGTTTGAATTGTATTAAGTTCTTCTTCTGTTAATTTTGATTTAATTTCATCATTATCTAATGAACCTCTTACTTGAAATACTAAAGATTCTAATTTATTTTTTGATTCAATTCTTTTTTGATGTAATTCATCTTCATCCTTAAATTTTTCAGCATCAGAAACCATTCTTTCGATATCTTCTTTTGATAATCTTCCTTTATCATTTGTGATTGTAATATTCTTTTTTGTCCCTGTCCCCTTTTCACATGCTTCAATATTCATAATACCATTCGCATCAACATCAAATGAAACTTCAATTTGTGGAGTACCTCTTGGTGCGGGTGGTATTCCATCTAATTGAAAAGTCCCCAATTGATTATTATCTTTTGTTAACGCCCTTTCTCCTTCAAAGATACAGATTGAAACACCAGGTTGATTATCTTGATAGGTTGAAAATGTTTGAGATTTCTTTGTTGGGATCGTTGTGTTTCGTGGGATGATCTTAGTCATTACTTCTCCAGCTGTTTCGATTCCTAATGATAATGGAGCAACATCTAACAATAATATTTCATCTGCTTGATCTTCTCCACTTGTACTACCCGATAAGATAGCCGCTTGAACACAAGCACCATAAGCAACCGCTTCATCCGGATTAATTTTACGATTTAATTCTTTACCATTAAAATAATTGATTAGTAATTCTTGAATTTTTGGAATACGAGTTGAACCACCGACTAAAACAACTTCATCAATCTGATTTTTACTTATGGATGCGTCTCTTAAAACCTTTGAAATTGGTTCAATACATTTATTAAATAAAGGCAAACATAATGATTCAAATTTTGCTCTTGAAATTGATGTAAAGAAATCAATGCCTTCATACAATGAATCAATCTCTATTTGAGCCATACTTCCACTGGATAATGTTCGTTTTGCCTTTTCACATGCGGTCCGTAATCTCCGTAAGGATCGATTATTCTCTGAAAGATCACATTTATGTTTTTGTTTAAATTCTTTCACAAAATGTTGAACTAAAAGATTATCAAAATCTTCACCACCTAAATGAGTATCCCCGGCAGTCGCTTTTACCTCGAAAATCCCCTCATCTATATTTAATAATGAAACATCAAATGTACCCCCTCCTAGATCAAAAATAAGTACAGATTTTTCTTTATTATCTTTATTATCCAACCCATAAGCAATCGCAGCAGCGGTTGGTTCATTAATAATTCTTAAAACATTCAATCCAGCAATTGCTCCAGCATCTTTGGTCGCCTGTCTTTGAGAATCATTAAAATAAGCAGGAACCGTTACAACAGCATCTGTTACCTTTTCACCTATATATGCTTCAGCAGTCTCTTTCATTTTTGTTAATACCATTGATGATATCTCCTCAGGATGATATGTTTTTAATTCATTCTTATAATTAACCTCGAAAATGGGTTTATTATCATGATCACCTTTTACTTGAAAAGGAAATTGTTTCATTTCGGATTGTAAAACAGGATCATTAAATTTACGTCCAATTAATCGTTTCGCGTCATAAATTGTATTTTCTGAATTCATAGATGCCTGATTTTTAGCACCATCACCAATTAATCGTTCGGTTTCAGTAAATGCTACATATGAAGGTGTTGTCCGATTTCCTTGATCATTTGCGATGATCTCACAACGATTATCTTTCCACCATCCTACACAACTATATGTTGTTCCTAAATCAATTCCTATTGCTACCATTTAATTTTAATTATTAATTATTTTTTAAATATTTTAAAGATTATTAATAGTTTAATATTATGAATGAAAATTTATTTATTGATCTTTTAAATAAATTAAACAAAAAAAATGATATCGATGAATGGTTACATTCAAAATATAAAATTAAACCATTAATTATTTATGGTAATTCAGGCTTATTTAAATCTTCATTATCAAATTATATTTTACGTAATTTATCAAAAGTAATTATAGATATTGAATTCTGTAAATCAAATCATTCATTTATTGATTTCATTAATTTAACACTTTATAAATTTAGTATTAAAATGATGTATGAAAATAATAAATTTAATCATAAATCATTAATTGTAGATGATTTAAATCATATTATGAAAAATGATAAAAAATTATTTAAATCATTCATAAAATGGTTTCATAGTTTAAAAACATATAAAAATCCTATGATTTTTATTTGTAATTCAATTAATCATCAACAAATAAGGAAAATATATGATAAATGTTATCCAATTCATATTTCATTGAACGAAAATGATTGTTACTATTATACAAAAAATTATTTTATCAATCACAAAATCATAAATGATAATGAAATAAAATTATTAATTCAAAGATCAAATTATAATTTTAATAATATTAAAATAAATATTGATTTTTATAAAGATAAATTTAATCTAATTCAATATTATGATATTGATTATTATGATACATTAGAAAAAATAAAATATTTATTAACGAAATACTCTCAAAAAAATAATATAATAAATTATATAAATTATCATAATAATGATATTATAGGTTTAAATATTCTTGAAAATTGTTCATCATTAACAAATAATATATTCATTATTGATAAAATTTATGATAATATATTATTATCAGATTATATTAATTCAATATTATCATATAATAATGAAAATATTTTATCCATGTTAGTGATCTTTCAAATTACAATTCCCATTTTATTATTAAAAAATAATTATAATAAAGAAAATTTAAATACAATTATCTTTAATAAATATATTAGTAAAAGTATTATTTATACACATAATAATACCTTATTTAACACATTGAACACATTGAATTATAAATTAATAGGAAATATTTTTTCATTATTTGAGGAATATTTACAAGAAAATAATAGTCAAAAAAAAATATATATCAAAAAAAATTTAAATTCATTTTGTATGAAATATAATATATCTCAAAATAAAAAAATTATTATGAAATATATTAATTATTATTCCTATTTTTATAAAAATAGTAAAGTAAATAAAAATAATATAAAAATCCTATTTGAAGAATAAATAAATATTGTTTCTATTATATGTATCAAAAAAGAACCAAAAAAATCAAAAAAAGAACAAAAAGAACAAAAAGAACAAAAAGAACAAAAAGAACAAGAAGAACAAAAAGAACAACTAAATT